>OFRG01000159.1_pt1 | contig 28980 bp, 50 predicted proteins | sample 1543071 | NCBI WGS metagenome assembly OFRG01 (sample SAMN07774222, study PRJEB24372) | wastewater metagenome | isolation source: WWTP Verbania (Effluent) | place: Italy: Verbania | collected 2015-12
TTCGAAACTAGACAAGTTAAAGGATGAAAATGCAGGTTCGAGTCCTGTCATGCGCTCCAAATTTCTTAAAACACCAAGGTTTTGATTCGGTTTTTTCATAAATTCGAAGCATGAATACCAAAATGTGTAATAAATGCAATCAGGTTAAAACCATTGTCGACTTCAACAAAAAAGGAAACTCAACACAGTCTTATTGTAAAGAATGCACCAGGGCACAAATCAGAGAACACTACAGAAACAACAAGCAATATTACGTTGACAAAAGCGAAAGGAGAAAACAAGAGCTACAAGCACTGATTCGGCAATTAAAGGCCGTTCCGTGTTGTGATTGTGGCAACGAATATCCATATTATGTCATGGATTTTGACCATTTATCAGACAAAGAATTTCTGGTTTCAAGAATGGCAAAACTTGGAAATAAACGTAAAATACTAGAAGAGGCATCAAAATGTGATGTAGTTTGTGCAAACTGTCATCGCATTAGAACATTCACGAGGTCAAATTAAGTATGGAATGTCCGTCCTGGGGCGCCAAATTCACAAAAGCACTTGACAACTTGAAATGAGTGTGTCATAATGGTGATGTTATGCCATGTCGTTCAGATTATGATGAGCCAAACGCACGCCAAGAAGAGTCGAAGCGTGTTGCTAGTCACCTTTTGTATTTGCTGCCAGCTATCGGGTTGAAACCAACTAAGGCCGAAACCGATGAGTGGAAGGAAGCTGCGTCCGAATACTATGGCAATGAGCCAAAAGTAGACAACTGGACTGCATTACTGTGTAGCACAATCAGAAGCATGTCGACCGCCGAGCAAGACAAGTACATCTACGATGGAAAAAATGCCAAGGCGCGTGCTCTTGCTGATTGGTGGGAAAGACACCAGCAATGGGACAAGGAACGCAAAGCCCAAGAGCAAAGAGCAAGGCGAAAAAAGAAAGTTGAAACACTTTCAGAGCAATTCAAGAAGTTGCCGATTACCGAGCAGGAAAGATTGCTTGCAATGGTTGGCATCAAAACACCTTAACTGACATAATAAGTCATGGGAAAACGTCGCACCAGCAAGCTGGATGAAATGATTGGCGCCATTGACTTAGACTGGGTAGTTGAAGAACTATACGGAAAACTAGACGAGGCGTCAGTTGAAAAAATACAGGCAAGCAACCAACCGTCTGATATGTATGGTATGCATTTCGGATTTGGAATGGCCATCAGAAACTACTATGGTTTATGGGACCCAGAGAGTCCATTGCACAAATGGTTTCACAAAGAACTCGGTATTGTTCATGCCGATGACATGAGCGGAATCATCATGGAAGCCCTGTGGCACAGAGCCAAAGACCTGAAGTATGACCCATCTGAGACAATAAAGGAGTATACTGAGCACTGGGCGAAGTGCGGTGTGAACCTAGACCAAACGCCAATAGAAAGCAATGAAGAAAGCTCAACTTGAAAAACAGCTTAAGCATCACTGGCATGGAGGCCGGCGAAGTGTATTTATTGAGTGTGACGAGGGTTGGTACCCAATCATCGCACAGCTCGACATGGACATTCGCAAAGTGACACCTGACTATACCATTTTGCAAATCAAAGAAAAGTTTGGTGGTCTACGGTATTACATCGGAGCATTGCAAGAAGATGTTTTTGACAAGGTACATGGTATCATCGCAGATGCCGAAAAGATTGCGGCAAAAACATGTGAGTGTTGCGGAGAACCAGGTGTACTTTGCAGGCGCGGAGGTTGGCTAAAGACATTGTGTCAAAATTGCTTTACCGACTGGACGGAGTATGACAACAGACAATCAGAATACGGGGTTTCACTAGAATGATTACAGGCAAACTGGCAAGCGTATTAACAGTGGTCTTGCCGCTGTTCTATAGAAAGTGTCCAATGGGAAATGCGCATTTGCGTTCTGATGGGTTGTGCGACTGTTGCAAAGGAAACGAGTTCTTATGGGTGAATGGTAAATGGGTTCTACTTAAGTATGCACCAGTGACCAACACAGGGAACCACTCGAGCCTAAGCTGGTCTGGACAGTTATCGTCTGGTGAACTTTGGCTTAGTGCTGTAAAACAAGGATTGATACTTGCCTTGATTCTAGGTGCGATAATCGGATTCGGACTTTGGCAAGCCGAGCACGCGCTAAGAAGCGCGGGCGATGGTCGCAAAACAAACATAGAACAGGCAGAATAAATGCTCAGCGCGGATGTAACTCAACGGTAGAGTGCTTTCCTGCCAGGTAAGAAGTTGCGGGTTCGAATCCCGTCTTCCGCTCTGAGTAAAAATGAGGGATTGGTATAAGGGTTGTGCCTTTGTCTGCCAGGCAAAAGAAACGGGTTCGAGTCCCGTATCCCTCTCCAAATTTTAGACAACAAACCACAGCGGATAGTCAACCCAATGGGCGATGGGGACTGTTTTGAAAACAGGTGAGCTGATGAGGCCTTAGGAGTTCGACTCTCCTACTATCCGCCGTGGTATAATAGACACAGAGGGCCGATGAGAAACCTCTGTCGCGGCGTGAGGCCAGCTCGAGAGAGCAGCGTTAAGAACTTCGGTCGAGATTGGTGATTCAGTGCGCTGAGTTACCACCGGGCGGGGAGCCGCCCGGAAACAAATGGATAGCCAACCCAATGGGTGATGGGAACTGTTTCGAAAACAGGTGAGCCTGATGAGGGCCTTTGGGGTTCGACTCCCCAGCTATCCGCCAGAATTTGGCGACGTCCGGCAGGACGGACAGCCGGCCCCCGGGCCGGTGTTGTGGCTCGAGACCACAAGTCGTCACCAAATATGGAGCGTAATCCCTGACGGCGAGGGGCGCTGTTTGCTAAACAGTTGGGACTGAAAGGTCTGCGGTTCGACCCCGCTGCGCTCCTCCAGCTCGGACTACCACAAATCGAAGAGATGACAGGAGCAAAAATATGATTACAATTCAACAAGCATTCGACGCAATGATGAATCAAGACACACTTTATTACATCGGAAATGATGGAACAATGGGTGAGATGATTCCTGGAGTGATTGGCAGACTGAAAGCCTATTTATACTGGCAAAACAGTCTCCACGATTCCTCCTCAAATGAAATTGATAGAGTAGATAAGCGATATGTGGTAATGTCCTTAGATGCATCTACTTGGAAGCATCTAGATGATTTGTATGTGAACAAAGATGAAGTTGTTCAAATTATCATTGCGAGAAAACAATCTGAAATTGAAACACTTCGCAAAGCCATTCAATAAAGAATTCCCCAAAGCGCAATAGGATTCTAATATTGGTTTGCTATGCCATGGGAAATATTTACACCAGAAGCGCGTGTTCGTGCCAAACAATCGCGTGCTAAAATATTGGAGGGTTCGCATAGTGGTCGAGTGCGCCAACTTGGAAAGCTGGTAGACCGCAAGGTCTCACGGGTTCGAATCCCGTACCCTCCTCCAGATTTCGGAACGGTGTCAGAGTGGTCTAATGTGCTTCTTTGCTAAAGAAGTGGGCTGTAAAAGGCCCCGTAGGTTCGAATCCTATCCGTTCCTCCATATTTCTGTAAAGCTGTTGGACTTGACAAACCATTTTCTTTTTCGCCATAATACTGAGAGGTAAATCTGTCGGTGCAGCCAGACTCACCTCAAGTAATTTACGTTTGGTGCAAACCTTTATGAATATTGAGCATGCAATCAACTGGTCGATTCTCAACTACCCAACGCTTTACCGTATGAAAACGCATGAAGAATCGCGTTTGCAGGTATTGAATCAATACTTCCTTGTCATCGGCAATGGGATGGATTGGACAAAGGAAGGATATCTCTTAGACCTGTGCGAGAAACATCCAGAGAAGGAACTCGTCAAGAAATTGCCTAAAGATTTCTATGACAAAGAGCTCTACAAGTTTGACATCGACCCACAAATGCTCAAAGAAGCAAAGCAAGAATTGAGAGACAACAAGGTGTGGTTCAAAGTTCGAAAAAACTACTTTGGCTCCACTATAGTCTTTGCATGGAGTAAAGAATTGGCGTTGCCATTCGTTATCAAATACGAATGCGAGAAAGACAAGCAAGAACGCGCACATTATGCTGAGATTTTCAAAGATTTTCCAAGCATGCAAACAACATTTGGAACTCGTCTTCGCGAGGCAAGCGCCGTCGGGCATCCTTTCAGTCCGTATCCCATATGCCAATACAGCGCACTTGTTGAGATGATAAACAAGCGCACTAATTCACTACATATCGAGAATTTCGACCTTGCCTATGTCAAGGAAGATTGGATACAAGGTGCGATTGATGTGGCAACGGCAACACTTGAGTATTACAATGATGAGTCCAGATATTCCAACAACTCCTATCATCCAAGCAAATGTTTCCAGCAGTTTAAGAAGTCTTACGACCAAGACCCAGAAAAATATCGTGCCGACCGTGTTGCAGAAGGAATGACCCATGAAATGTCAATTAAGGAGTGGTGTCAATTCTGGTGGGATAAGTTCCGCACTGAGCAAATTGATTACTGCAATCGGTTCCTCGAAATGTACGACCAAGATTTTACTAAAAACCCAAGTCCTGTGGCATAATACAGGTATTGGTCTGGTCTGGATGGCACAATATGTATATCATTCAATACGGCAATCGAGTTGAGATAGACGACAGGCATTATGTTCGAGTCATAGACGGCAGAAAGATGGTGTTGTGTCACGACGATAGTTGTGATGTACCTTTAATCGACGGAAATTGCCCGGTTTGTGGATTCACACCAGATACGCAATCCAGGCAATTTTGGCCAATCGAAGAGCACAATATTCTTGATTTAATGCTTGATGGTAACACACAATAGGTTGAGTCTTGAGCAGTTCATAAATCAACCATGTGAATAGAAAGGTTTTCTATGTCAAGTGCGTTCGCGACTGCAAACACGGCGGAGTGCAGCATTACAAAGGCGATGTACGCAAATTCTACTCCGCGCTAAAAGCCAAACACTTTATTGAGAAGGCACCTGAAAACTGTTTTGTAGCAGATGGCCACAGTGGAAACCGACCCGAAGAATAGGGTATGATTCAAGCATGGACAGGAACTACGAAAGGGTTTTAATCGCACTCAAGCTCATGATTGAGAACGATAACACAGAGCAGTACGCTGATGCGCCAAACGGAGAATTTGACCCCAACGATGAAAATGCTCACTGGTTGGAGGTATTGCAGACAGCGCAGCAAGTGTATTACGAGGCGACTGGAGAAGTCGTCGCCAACGATTTGGGCGTAATTCTCATTCCAGGCAAAGCCAACGAAGACAATTTTGGATTTGTTGTCCAGAAGGCTTGACAAACCAAAAACGGTCTGGTATAATCATCTTCGAACAAGCTCGTGAGGCTAAGCATGCATCAAAAGAAGCCGAACCTTGTGGCCACCAAGCGAAACTGGAAAAGCTAGAATAATCTGGTGCGGTCGGACATAGTAAACTTGTTCAAATAGCTCACTCACCATGTCGTGAGAAGAGAACGGGTGCCGAGTAAAATCGACACCCCGAATGCCGGTTCCTCTATCAGAAGAGGTGCCTCACTGAGTCGAAGGAGATTCAGAGAGGTTGTCGGGGTCATGCCTGTGACCGGCACCAAATTTATGCGGGTGTAGCATAGCGGCCTAATGCGCCTCCCTGTCACGGAGGAGACCGAGGGTTCAAATCCCTTCATCCGCGCCAATTTTTGAGTAACAAACAATGGCTAACTTCAAGAAGAATGGTAATCGCAAACGAGACCGATTGCAATTCCGCAATCGCAAGATTGATTCCGCGCATGGCGGTGGTTCGTGGAGAATTGACAGTTTGTGGCGCAGATTCGTGAAGGCTGCAAAAGCAGTTGACGAAGATTAAAGATTTTGCTAGGAAGCGTGAATTCGCATTTGGGTGTCCTCTGGATAGGCCCCAAAGGAAAAAGTCAGGTTGAGAGACAGCCGCGAGGGTTGTCTGGTCGGGTTCTTAAGTGTGTCCGTGCCACCTAGCATCAACGAACGGCATCGTGATTAGTCGGAACGACGTAGCTCATGAGCCTTGGCGCTGAGCCTTCAGTGGGTAGTCCAGGGTACAAGAAGTTCCGATGGTTGTGAGCAGCGATGCCATATGGCCTATGAATTTGAGTTTTGCAGGCATTTTGACCATCATCAGCGAATGACGGCGTATGCTAAGCTCCCAAGCCCCCGCAAAGTTCATTGATGTATCACAAATGCCAGGTACGTCAGACACAGACAAATTCCTCGCAGCCGCGAATGCTTTCAATCGCGGAGAAGCGATACACATTTACATTCCGTGGATTGGAAGAGAATGGATACTAGAACAGACAATCACTTTCAAGTCATCACGGACTGGTGACTATCTTCAAGGCAGGATTTCAGGAGACCCATTCTGGAATCTCATAGACTATCGTGGTCCGGATGGAACCACGGCATTCAAGTTCATTGGATGCAAGCGAAACAGAATTTCTGACATTGGATTGCGATTATTTGGCAATCGACAGGTTGGATTTGAGGTTGGGGTAGACGCAGATGTACAGTCAACCAGCGGTATACAGTTTCTGAATTGCAGGCCACAGTTTATGTCAGGCAAGAATTGCACTGGGTTCCTTATCGGAAGCAACGAAACCTGGCCAGCCGGCGCAGCAGATGTCTCGTTCATAGATTTGACAAAATGCGAGTCATACTACAATCCTGTTGGCGACACACATCAACTGATGTTGATGAATGTGATTGAAAAAGGCCATATTGGATACCAGTTCGTTGGTGGAAACACACTTGCCAATAGAATAGACAACAGCAATGCATGTGGATGCAATATCGGAATCAACGTATTTGGAACGGAAAAACTGCCAAACAGCGGAAGCAGTGGAATGTATGTAACCAACTTCGGAACATCATATACCACACTCGTCTATCAAGTCGACGGAGGATTTCCAATTTACGCACACGGAGGTAGGCACGAACTTGGGGGTTCGCTATTCTCTCATGGCAGTTCAAAGGGCTACCAGCCATCTGTAGTACCAGCCAGTATCACTGATATGGTGGTTGATGACTTCATGCCATACACTGGCACAAAGAGCGGTCTGTTTGCACCTGGCGCAATGCTATCGTTCCGAAACTGTGTTCGAGCGCACGTTACTGGAATGCAGTTTGGGTGGTATGGTCCAGGCGAGAAGCCGAGCAATAAAGATTTCTTCTTTTTGGCACACAATAACACCAATGATAAGGCAAGGGTTTACGTGGAGGGATGCACTGGCATCACACCAGGTTCACCAACTGTTTCGCAAAGCGGCAGATATGATTTCTTCCTTGAGCGATACCTCAAGGTGATTAAGCCCGCATGATTTACGCGTCCGTGTTGTAGAGGTTCTGCATACAGTCCTGTCACGGCTGAGGTGGGGGGTCAGTACCCCTCGGACGCGCCATTTTATCCTTCTGAAGCTGAAGAGTCGAGGCACCGCGTTGTCTGCGCGGAACTAGCGGGTTCAAGTCCCGTCAGGAGGACCAATTTATCCCCGTATTCTAGGATTCAACCTGGGCGGCGCAATGAAATGCATCCACGACGTACATCGTGCTGTTGAGTAAAAAACGCAAGAATGGTTGATGAGGTGATAGCGCTTGTACGAGCGGGTGGTTCGACTCCACCTATGGGGCCAGATTTTCATGTTGGTACGACTGATTTGGTTTATCAACTCCAAAGAGAACGTGGGTTCGAATCCCACCCATGGGCGACATCGTCTGTGGTAGAGTAGCGGCTAGTAACCAGTCTAAAAACTTGACTAACATGGAACTTTTTGACGTTGTATAACGTCTAATAGATTGCGCGATATCACTGCGCAACACAAGCGGGCTTGGTGTAGAGGTAACACGTCATCCTTCCAAGTTGCAGTCGCGGGTTCGAGTCCCGCAGCCCGCCCCAAAGCTATACCCATGTGGTATACTTACATTTGCATAGGAGGCACAGCATGAAGAACACAAGTTACTTCGAGCTCGAGGGCTCAGTGCTTCGCATCCCACAAGAGGGCGGCAAGCCCAGAGTCTTCGACGCAGAAACAGGTAGGTGGTTGCCATATGACCACGTTGAGCGATTTATCGTTCAAGCAATTGACATTTCTCACGATGAGGCACAAAACCTTATTGAAGAGGAACGCGAACTAGCCGGGGTGTAAGCCCTGGCTTAAATGCTCCGGTACCCAAGTGGCCAAGGGAGGGCTCTGCAAAAGCCCCATTCAGCAGTTCGATTCTGCTTCGGAGCTCCAGAATTTTCGACATAATAGCTAAGGAAAACAAGGTATTACTATTACCTTAGCCGAAATATCAATTATGTCAAGATACTCTAACGAAGCACTATCAAATGCAATTGCAAATAGCACAAGTTGGCGACAAACAGCAATTGCACTGGGGTTACATGGTCAATCCAGTGGAAACAGGCGCACTTTACAACGCAAGGCCGACAATCTCAATTTTGATTACTCTCATTTCACAGGACAGTCATGGTCTAAGGGGAAGACGCTGCAAAGTCACAAAACAATGCCATTAGACGAGTGGCTTGCGTTGCCGTGGATGACAAGTAGTAAAATCAAAGCCAGATTGCTCAAGGAAAACCTTATCATCAATCACTGTTATGAGTGCGGACTCGAAAATGAGTGGTGCGGCAAGCCAATAGTCTTGCAACTAGACCATATAGATGGCGATAACACCAATAACACATTAAGTAATTTCAGGCTACTTTGTCCAAACTGTCATTCTCAAACTCCGACATTTGTGGGCAAGCACAAAAGAAAGAAACAGACATAATACTGAATGGAACTATCCAAAAAAGTATTGATGTGTGATGAGGTACCGCTTGAGAATCTGCCACGATATGAGGTACCGAACGATGCGGTATCAATCATCTATAGCCCAATGACAGGCAATGTTGTCAAGTCATCAGGTGCTGAAGAAATATTGATTCCGCTGACCAAAAAAGATGTTGACTGGGATAAAGTGCTGATTCAAATGCTTGAAAAAAGCGCACGTGTCATGACATCTCGAGAAACCAAACTTGGTATTACAGCAAAATCACTCGATGACATTGACCTAAAGCTAGATGTAGATACGCACTTCTCAGACCTTCAATTGATTTGCGCACAAGTAGTGACGCATCCAGATAATGCTTTTGAATCAAGCGAACTTGATGTTCGCGAAACAGATTTGTGCCCGAAAGACAAAGCGTATTTTCTGCCGCCACCGCAGTTTCTTGGCGTGCTCGCAACGAAAAACTTTCCATCAGAACCATTACAGGCTGGTATGTCAATCGTCAACTCACAATATGTGCTTGAGGTTGAACTGCTCGAAAAATAACAAATGCCTCGGTAGTCAGGCCACGCTTCGAACGTGGTAACTGTAGCGGAACTGAAAACGCGGGTTCGAATCCTGTCCGGGGTACCAATTTATGGTATACTGCCCACATGTCAATATGGGTGTTTCTATATGTGTTTGTGGCACAGGTTGTAGCCATCTACGGATGGTACACTGCGTCTGATACTGGAAAGGCAGAGCTGGCCAGAGGTGTGCAACCAAGGTGGTTACTGCTGACCGAAGTGGCATTTTGCGGATTGATTTGGCCAATCACCATTCCAGTCATTGTATCTGACAAACAACGAATGCGCGGATAACGCGAACGCCGGCGCAACGGCAAATAACAGACCTATTCATAGTAGGTTCTTTCGGTGAAATGCCGATGACGGGACGGAAAGAAGTCGTAAATAGGGGCTAGACCCTTCACCGGTGATGTAGGCTCCTCCACAGATGGCATTGCGCTGCTGTCTGCTATAATAAAGCATGGAAGAAAATTTCGACCTCAAGGCGGCCATCGAAGAGTATGAGAGGCTGTCACAACGAGTAGACACGCCATGGTTCCATACCAAAATTGAAGAAGATGAGTATGGTTACGATATAGCAGAGATTGGACCATATGACCTGGATGAGAAAAACGACGAGATACCACCTGAAAACCAAATGAACAGCTATGTCGAAGAGACAATTGCTACATTCTATGGATGCAACACTAATTGCGAAGCAAACATTAAACTCGCTGTTCTTGCGGTTAATATGGTGCCTGCACTTATTGCCAGGGTGAAAGAACTCGAGGCAAAAACATCTACAGGACTGTCTGATGATGTTTCAAATTCAATTGAAGCATTGCAAAACACCATTGACACCCTAAATAAATGGCGCAATCGGGTATAGTGCTATCGTGGAAACTTACACCGAAAAAGAGTTCCTTGATTCGTTCACCAGAGCGTTCAGAGACGGCAAGGCTGACTATATCGTGTTCGATGGACATGTTGCCAGAAGCAGGTTCCTAAGAGAAGCGACACAATGGGGTTTAGACAACGATATCATCTACGAAGATGAGGCGATGGGCGCACTACACTCTGATTCACAGTGGACAGTGCAAATCTTCAGGCTAACAGAATATGGTCGCGAAAAGCTGTTCTCGAGACTTGACCCACAAGTCGAAGACAAGACATCAGTTCTCGATGTCATCATTGAGGTGTAAATGTCTGTTGGCGGAATTGTAATTGGTCAAGGGCAAATCTACAGTAGTAATCCATGTGCTGAGGTTGCTTTGAGTCCGCCGCAGGGTCTCAAAAAAAGATGTCTCGATTCAGAAGACAATGAATGCACTGTGCCAACATGCATCGAATGTGGTTGCCCAGATTTAATTGATGATGACCCTACACTTTGGGCATGCATGTCTTGTGGACACAAACATTTTTCGGCTGTGTTGAGCAGACCAGAAGTAGCAGAAAACTGGAGGCCGACAGAAAGGCACGGCATAATAGACTTGTTGCTAAGCCATGATTCGCACGTAGTCGAGTCGCCCTGCGAAGGCGATATCCGTAGCGGAACTGAAAACGCAGGTTCAAATCCTGTCGTGCGAACCATGGTATACTAGGCACATGAAGCTATTGACACGCGAACAGTTCTTTGAAACCGTCATGAGGCGAGATGGCAAATGGTGTGTTTACTGTGGCGAACCCGCAGTTGACGCCCATCATCTCATCGACCGCAAATGCTTTGCTGATGGCGGTTATTACGAAGACAACGGTGTTTCACTTTGTTCAAAATGCCATCTGTATGCAGAGCAGGGACTGTTGTCACCACAACAACTGAGAAGCTGGGCGGGTATTGATGAGGTAGTGTTGCCAGAGGGGTTTGACACTAATCTTGAATACGACAAATGGGGCAAGCCAGTGGTAATTGAAGAGAATCCGGTAGACCAATGCATGGTGCCGATTAGTTCTCTTAAGATTGACAGGCATTTCGAGACAGAAATACTGGCCAAGTTCATTATTGATTGCGGTCTCAGGGAAGAATTTGTTGAATTTGCCAAGCAGTGGGCAAAGAATCCAAGTTTGGTATATGACCCAGAGTATGGCGATGATAAAGAATGTCTTTGCGGACATCCATATTACAGGCACTTTGATTCATATGAAGATATGTCGCCTGTTGGTTGCAAGTATTGCAGATGTTACACATTCGTACTTGCCCCAATACAATCAGTTAGATAACCATGGAAACCAAAACAGAAGTTAAAACATTCAGAATTGACATGAACTGTGATAAGTGTGGTGGAAAGATGAGGCCCACTGGTATGGTGTACGACATACACCCGCCGTCATTTCCACACAAGTGTGAAGATTGCAAAGAGGGCGCGACATTCAGTGTAAGATACCCGTATGTCAAGCACGAGGAAATCACAGATACAATTGTGCCATAATGGATTTGACAGGCAGAGAAGTCTTGGCTCCAATCTAGTAATAGGCACGGAGAGAAACTTCAGGACAGCATCGCTTAAGGTAGGAGATTCGTCGTTTGCACTACTGAGGCTGCAACTCAAACAGACCTAGCGGGTGAGCGACGCTACGATGGTCGGGTTAGAGGCCAATAGATAAATCAAGACATAAAGCAGAATCCTGGGTAAGCTCACCTGTCAAACATTCCTGTTCGGGAAGATTTTGCCGTGCAATCGCAAGAATGTACAAGAATATTACCGAGCGGTAACAAATGTCCCGGTAGCTCAGCGGAATAGAGCGCAGCCCTGCGAAGGCTGAGGCCGTAGGTTCGAATCCTATTCGGGACGCCAGTTTTATGCCATAATACGACATGACCAACCAAATAGGGATACAATCGGAAGAAGACGGCTCATTGGTTTGGTTACCAGAAAATGTTGTCTTTAGATATAAGAGCTGGAGACCAAGAGTGGAGTTTAATCAAGAAGACCCTGATGGATTTCAGTATCACGGATACGCCATTCATAAAACCGGATTCAAAGATTTAATGGGTAGATATGTGAGTCCAATGGATGCATGGTTGGGCGCAGAAGAGCTTGCAAACATGCATGCATGCAACAGAATTCACCCAAGATTGCTGAAATAATGCCATAATACGACATGTCTAGCGCATATACACCAAAATGGATGCGTATTCTGCAAAGAATCACACCATGGATGTTCATAGAGTGTCCAGGTCATAACAAGCATTGGTGGCATCAAAAAAGATGCTGGTGCTGTCGGTATGAAAACGGTCAATGGGATTACATTTACCACAATGGAGAGTGGTTGCCACTTGAAAATCCAAAAACATTTGATGCGAAAACTCGAGAGAATGTGCAAACATTCAATATTCAATGCACAATGAAAGACAGATGGGTGCCTCAATTCTTGGGTATGTTATCCAGCATGGAGTATTTAGGGCGTATAGGTTCATCAAGAAAGGTCACGTTTTTCTCAGATGGAGACGGTGACTTTCAACCAAGGTTCTCTTGGTCTGATAATTTGCCAGCACCAGCAGAAAGTCCAAACAAAGTCGACCCGTTTTTTGACGCAGGCTAACTTGACAATCTGCGCAGATACAGGTCATAATATGAGCGTTATCTGAACAAAACATCAATCCCCTCGAAGCACAATGGAAGTGCATGCGCGTCCTAAGCGAGAGGTTGTGGGTTCGAATCCCATCGAGGGGTCCAAATTTATGGTACAATGCCATCATGAGTGTTGAGAATCACCCAAATCTTCACGCCGTAGGGCTGACGTTGGATATATCCAATGCACTGATTCATCGTGTGCGCGGAGAAGCTGCAGAAGTTCCTTTTGCAGAAATCCTCAAAACACTTGAACAAGAAATTCAAGATTTTGTGGTTGGAATATCAATCAAACTTGACCAGGCTTTTCCAAAGGTGGTAACTTGAGTGAAATAGAAGTCACGATATGTGGCCAGCCTGTAAGACAATTGCCCATTGGCTGGACAATCATTGAAGTACTCGAGGTTCCTCTTAAATTTGATTCAAGTCTTGCGTTGTGTCTAATTGAACTGACAGACAACGGTCAAAGCCGACACGGCAGCAACAAGGACTTATCTATTGCGCCAGAATGGTACGGCATACCAGAACATCTTGCACTTGGAATGTATGATAGCAAGACATATTATCTCAACGGGACACAGTGTGGTTTTAGGCACGTTGAACCCAAAGAAGTAAAGCAGTGTATTGAGATTGGCTTGACCGCTGATTACTTGTTGTCAATCGAAGAGGCAGCCAAGGCATTTAAGACCAAAATGCCAAAAGCCAGAGTGCAATACACAGACACGATTTTGTACAATGCCATCCAGCAACATATCCCTCGGTAGTCGTCGCGGTCTTCTAAACCGTCCAGCGTAATGGAACTGAAAATGTGGGTTCGAGTCCCGCTCGGGGGGCCAGATTTTGGTCATAATACGATATGAAAGAACTCATCATCGTAAAACTTGGCAACGAAGACCGACCGGCAAGTCAAGAAGACATCGACAACTTGGCCAAGAGTCTCAAAAAGGCAATTAAGAAAGGAAAAAACATTGTGATAACACATCACGCCATTGAGTTCGAACGAGTGCCACTAGACAATGTCAACAAGGTGCAGATTGTGGCGGCCAGCGAAACTGTGGTATAATCACGAATGCCCTGTCAGTTGACCGAGTCGGACAAAAAGCATGGACTGTGTGGTACCGCGCACCGTGTGAGTATAGAAGAGCAATGCCTGGCTGTAACCCAGGTGAATGGATTGAATTCCATACAGGGCATGTCACTCCCCCTCGTGGTCTAGTGGATTGGGCATCAGTTTTCTAAACTGAATCAGGCGGGTTCGAATCCTGCCGAGGGGGCCAAGATTTATGGTATAATGCCATTAACTCCTGCGTTGAGCCTGTCGACGGGTAAATCGCGCAACTTGGTGGAGGGAGCTCGTTTTAACTAACCACCAAAACCTGGCCTTTAAGCATTGTGGCGATGCAGCGGTTTTGTAAACCGCAGAGTGGAGTTCAATTCTCCAATGGGCCTCCAATTTATGCTGACGTCCCTTAGTGGTCGATAGGAGCAGTTTTGTAAACTGCCGGCGCAAGTCCTCGCAGGTTCGAATCCTGTCGTCAGCTCCAGATTTCGCAGGTGTAGCATAGATGGTTAATGCACATTCTTGGTAAGAATGAGACCACGGGTTCGAATCCCGTCACCTGCTCCAATTTCGCCAGCTTAGCTCAGTTGCTCAGAGCGCCTCACTTGTAATGAGGATGTCAGGGGTTGGAATCCCCTAGCTGGCTCCAATTTATGGCCTGTGGGACTGCTTGGTGTAGTCGCTACTCTGTCACGGTAGAGGTTCAGACGGGTTCAAATCCCGTACAGGTCGCCATTTTGAATGAAGTGCTGATGTGCGCACATGGCAGGTGGTCTTAAACGACCATGAGGTTCGAATCCTCCACTTCATTCAACTTTCCTCAAAATGAGGTATAATACAGATTGTCAAGTGAACGAAAGTTCCTTTGCTATGGAAAACATTTACTTTGACAACTTTACTTGCCGTGAAGACGTAGAAAGAGAATTCGACGTAAAACTCGGAGACGATTGCGAAATCTTGTTGGCAGTATACACGTATGGTGATTATTGCGGTGACGCTTTGGTTATTGGGAGACGGGGTCAAACCCTCTTTATGGTGACCTCAGGGCACTGCTCGTGCTACGGACTTGAAGGTAGTTGGCAAGAAGACGAAACGTCTCTCGCGGCATTGAAATACATGCTAGAGAAGGGTACAATCTTCAGCTACTACAGCATAACCGAAGCACTCACCGAACTCATTCAGCGTCTAGGCGATGAATGAAAAGACCGAAGGCTTGGTGTTTCGACAGCAAGCCTTCAATTATGCGAGAGTGTCCCCAATGGTAGGGGTTCTGCCTTCCAAGCAGATGCGTGAGCCTTGCGGGTTCGAGTCCCGTCTCTCGCTCCAATTTCACGCGGCGGTGGTGTAATATTGCATGTCCCAATTTCACTGGGAAGGGAGAGCTGAAAGCACTCTACGTCGCTCCAGGTTTCTGGGGTTAGTATGGGAAAGGACGAATAGCAACTCCGAGTAACCGTACTGCCGAGGGAGTTGCTACAACCGAAGCAGGAGCCCCAGAATTATGCCGACGCCGCCTAGTGGGATGGCACTTTCTTGGTAAGAAAGTTCTTCGGAAGAGCGGGTTCGATTCCCGCCGTCGGCTCCAGTTTCGCCATAATACAACCATGAGTGACATCGGTGTTAAAATCGAAGGTGGAGATATACTGCTGAAACAAGACAGATGGTATCTTGGTGTTGCAGAACCGGAGGTTCTTGGTTCAGGGTATTTTATAGTCCCAAGGGCAATTGCTGATATTTCATACGATATGAGTCTTAGAGACGAAGACCTTATAGATGTAATGACAAAAGACTACATGGCACCCATACTCAGTAGGTGCAATCAGTTTCTGAAAGCATACGAGGCCAACTACAGAAACAAATTGAATGAAGAGTTTGAGAAACGCAGAAAAGCAAAGACCGAGGCATTGCTCAGTCGCGCACAAAAAATCATCAAATGAACCTATCTGGTGTATAATAGCTATGCCAGCGTAGCTCAGCAAATTATCCCAAACAGGATGTCCCGAGATTTGGACTAGTACGAACTCGGTAACACTGCAAGGGGGAGGTAGAGCACTTGCTATCTAAGTAAGAGGTCGACGGTTCGAATCCGGCCGCTGGTTCCAGTTTTTGGTCGTAAAGCATTGTGACGATGCACGGCACTCGTAACGCCGAGAGCAGGGTTTGATTCCCTGTACGACCTCCAGTTTGTGCTATAATACATTGCTATGACACAGGCAGAAATGTTCCTCGCATCGTTTATGCGGCCGAGTTCGTACTTTGAACTGAGCGCAGAGTCACAGTGGGCCACCGACAAATCTCTTGGCATTCTCGATTGGGATGGAGGTGGTGCCAACGGTCCGATGACACCGGAAGAAAAAGAGCGGTTTGAATCGCACTATGATTACTTCAAGAAAAAGAGAGCGGCCAAGGAAACCAAAGACAGAAACGCTCGATTCAAAGCAACACTGGAAATGATTGCAGAACTTGGCGACGACGAAGAATATGATGGCGTTTGGGCCGCATATCAAGCAAAATGCGCACTAGAAGGAGTGCCAGGTGATAATTATGAAAGCGTTCATAGAGATTGAATCCGACAACGATTTTGATGTTTACTCTTCAATAGGCACCTTTCATGCATATGGTCCGGATTTGAAGCACACAATCGTTGCTCAAAGCGAGGATGAAATGCGCAAAGAAATCGTTTGGTTTTTGTCACAATTGGAAATTCGTCAACCTTACGAGGCAGAATATGACTCGTGCCGAAGTCTGTATGGAACACCCGGAACATGGAGTAGTGCTGGTCACGACACATCATTCAAAATGATGATTTATGAAGCCATTCATCAAATAGCATCTGGTGGGAGTTTTGAGTTTCATCGGGGCGGGAACAGAGAGTTGCACATCGGACTTGTATAAACAGCATATGTTTATCAACAGGCTTTTAGACATGTGGCGTGGTACATACTACGCAGACCCAGTTGTTCGAGACCACAGCGACTCTAATCGCGGCACCATAGAAATCCTAGTTGGACACCATGTTATCGAGGTTTCAGAAGAGCAGGCACGCAACCTGTGGGGAGAACTTGGAAGTGTTCTCAGAAAGCGCAGCAAGCGACCTTCGGGGTTATCAACAGAATAAGGGTTGCAAATCTCCAAAAGCATGTGGTATGATAGAGTCCTATGGCTTGGGAAACTTACAAACCAACTCGTACCGACAAGCGTAGCAAGCGACCTCGGGCGACTATTTCGTCATACAACAATCACGCTACGTTGCTCATCAACAATGTGTTGGGCAATGAACTCGGCTTGAATCGGCTTGCAACGCATGCCAGGGTTCGTGTCGACAATGAGCGTAATTGTCTTGGTCTAACCTTCCACCAGGGCGCGAACTCCAACCGGGTTCGTCTTGGTAAGCGACTGGCATTGGACAACACCATCAACCGTACAGTGAACGTCACTCAGTTGATGTGTGATATGCGAGGAACCCCGTTGCCTAACGGCACGTATCATCTCGACTATGCTCGAGAGGGCGAAATCCTTGTTCTGAAGCTGGACGGACTCGACAAGTCGAAGGGCGAGTCAGCCGACTGACTATTTGGGCACTTCGGTGCCCAAATACGGAGAGATGGCAGAGTGGTCGATTGCGGTAGTCTTGAAAACTACTGGACAGCAATGTCCCATGGGTTCGAATCCCATTCTCTCCTCCAGATTTCTTGGGCCTGTAGCTTAGTTGGCCTAAAGCAAGCGGCTCATAACCGCTGGACCGAGGGTTCGAATCCCTCCGGGCCCACCAAGGAATAACAAATGAGCCACTCCTACGCCCCTGTAACTTAATGGTAAAGAGCCGCGCTTATAACGCGGGAAAGTGCATCCTAGATGTGGGTGTGTTGCGGGTTCAAGTCCCGCCAGGGGTACCATTTTTCAAACTACACATTCTGTTTTCAAATGTGTCATAATACAGCATGACTATTTTTCGACACATCAAGAGCGGTCTCTTGTATTCAATTGCATTGGTGTCACCTAGATGCTACACTGGAAGCTGGCATGAGGCCACGCCTTACTTCCCAAACCAAGGCGAGACAATCAAAAATGCCAAACTCAAGGATTTCGTGGCAATAGCAGATGCATAAGAGACACCACATCAATACACTTCACGATGCTCGAGATTACCTGCGCAAGCAAAACGACAATTTGTGCATGGATGAATGGGCTGATTTTAACACAAATCACATCCTTGAGAACGATGCGTTTTGGAAATGGCCTGCGTCTCTGTCAAAACACCAAGCTCGCTATGGTGGTCTGGCTGTACACACAGCACATGTGTGTTCCATTGCTGACGCCATAGTGGTCGACCTAGAGAGCGTTCGGCGTGACTTGGTGTTCACAGCATGTCTTTGGCACGACATAGCCAAAATCCAAGACTATGCTATTGAGGTTGATGACCAAGGAAATTACTCTTGGAAAGACACGCCTTTTAGACAAATGGAAAGACATCTGGTGCGGTCATATGCGGACTTCAGAGCTGCGGCCAAAGAGGCAAACCTCTGCGCCGAAGATGTGGACTTTGTGGCGCATTTGATGCTTGCACACCACGGAAGAAAAGAGTGGGGTTCACCAGTAGAACCACAGTGCGCAGAAGCGTGGGCGGTACATGCCGCAGACATGATGAGCGGTCGGTTTTTGGCATAATCAAGTTGGCATGAATAGTCCAACACTGTATCAGCAATCCGTATTGTCTTTCGATGATGTCCTATTGGTTCCGCAACACAGCAATGTACCCAGCAGGACTGCGCCAGTCTTGGAAACCAACCTGACGCGCAACATCAAAATCAAGCACCCAGTGGTTTCCACTAACATGTCCACAATCACAGAATCCGAGATGATGTGTGATATGTGGGAGTCTGGCAGCTACGGGTTCATGCATCGCTTCATGAGCACCGAAAGATACCAAGAACAAATGAAACTGTTTGTTCAAAAATGCTTTAAGCGCGATGTTTTTACAGCCGTTCGCGGGATAGTCAGTATCGGAGTCAAAGGCGAAGAAATCAACAATGGCTGGCTAGACCATGAACATCTTGCTGGTGTCATCATTGATATTGCGCACGGAGACAGCGACAGCGTGTGCAAAACCATTGAAGAGGTAAAAACCAAGTATCCACACCTGGATGTAATCGCCGGTAACATTGCAACCAAACACGGGTTCTTGCGCATGGTTAACGCCGGCGCCGATGGGGTTAGGGTTGGTATTGGTGGTGGTAGTGCGTGTACCACTCGAATGGTCACCGGACACGGTATGCCAACACTGGCCAGTGTTATTGATTGTGCCGAGGTGTCTGACAAAACCGGCGTGCCCATCATCGCAGATGGTGGCTTCAAGACGTCTGGAGACATCGTCAAAGCACTTGCTTTTGGCGCTAACGCAGTGTGCCTTGGTTCCATGCTTGCGGCCACATCAAGCACGCCAGGTGCGTTGCTTGAACTACCAGATGGTCAGTTCAAAGAATACTATGGCATGAGCTCATATACTGCACAAGAACGCCATAAGGACACCGGCAAGCGCAGGGGTGTTGCGGCTGAGGGCATTGATAGGCTTTTACCGTACAAGGGTGATACGTCAGAACTTCTGTCTGAGATACTTGGCGGAATAGCAAGCGGACTTAGCTACAGCGGTGCGTTCAGTATTGGCGAATTGCGTGAGAATACAGAGTATGTCATCCTCACCACAGGTTCAATGAGAGAAAGCAAACTACTATGAGCACCCAACAATACAAGCTAGAACTCGAGATGGAGCCCACGTTATGGGAAAGCCTGGGGTTTGACGACATGGAAGATGTCTTGTCATGGTTTGACAATGCAGAATATGAACAATGGAGAGACGAGGTCAGGCGAGACACATACATAGCATGGAGCGACTGTTGGCAAACAGCACTGTCAATTTTAGAGTCTCGCGATAGCCACAGCCAACTAGAAGTATCACTGGCAGAATCAATTTTCAAGCTGATGTGTCGATGCAGTGTGGTGCCAATCGTATCGGGTAAATTTGAAGGCGCAATCGCAAGAAACCAACTTGACTAATTGGCACAAGCATATGCTATAATAGCCACGTGTTGACGAAATTCTGGAATCCATGTTTAGAAGAGTACATGGCGGCCGTTGGTCGCGTGTTGCCCACGTATGGTGAAGAGCACTACGCGAGTGTTCTTGGGAATTTCGATGCGTTCGCGAATGCATTCCACGCCCGTGACCGCTGTATCAAAGAATACTCATTCGCGGTACCCAACCAAGAAGCAATTGAAACCTTGGTTCATTATGGTCCAGTGGTTGAAATCGGTTGTGGTCTTGGGTACTGGGCGAAGCTGGTTCAAGATGCCGGCGGTGAAATCGTTCCTTACGATACAAATGTAAACGATAAAGGAATGGTCAAGCTATACATGACCAAGGACGACTATGTTCCTGCGCACACCCAGGTGTTTCAAGGCGGGGTCGAGGTTGCCGAACTTCATAGCGATAAGGCTTTGTTCTTGTGCTGGCCGCCATATGATTCGTCAATGGCGCACGAATGCCTAGAAACCTATCTAAAGTATGGTGGGCAGACGCTCATCTATGTTGGTGAAGGCGATGGCGGATGCACTGGTGACGACGACTTCCACAACTTGATTGAAGAGCGCATGGAATGTGCCAAAAGCGTCAGAATCCCTGTGTGGCCTGGTATTCATGACTACATGGATGTATACGTGCTGAAATCTGCATAATACAGCATGATAGACGAATACACACTGAAGAAAGATGCGCTTGACAATAAGTACGCCGACCTTATTACAATGGCCAAGTTAATGGTTGAGTGGGCAATGGCAAATGACAGCTATTCTATGGCAAGAACCATTAGTCAGGCGCCTAAGCCCACTCGCCCGATGGAGTTAATGTTATGGGGGAGGTTTTATTCACAGAACACACTTGGTTATGCTTTTGCAGATGCATACCAAGAGTATGCTGAACTTGAGAGACGAATTGACCCTGCATTGCCGGCAGCGCCCTGATAGCGATAGAGTTCTTTGAGTTTGTCGTTATCAGGATAGTTGGTCTCGAGACTGCTTTGGTATTTTGCGTTTGATACTGGTTCGTGTTGTGCCAGTTGATTGGACAAATCAACATTCTCGAGAGATTTTTGCATAGGTGTTGCGGCCGGTTGTTTCCTTAGCCGATGTACAACCGTGCCGTCTTCAATTTCACTAAACGGAACATTGGTCAAATAGTCTCCCGTAGAACGAACATCTATGTTGTACCTTTGCACCTCGGCCATCTCGTCATACGCATCGTACAACCCATTTGCGATAGTAGCCGCTGTTTCAGGCGTGAGTTCCCATGTCTCAACACTAATACCAGGTATATTACCAGATGGCTTGACCCTGTGCCACCCAAAGTGCTGGATGGCATGAAGACTTGGGTCTTTCGTGCCAGACCAAGTTTGGTTAAATTCCTGCCTGCGATTCTCCAGTTCTTGCTCGTCTGTGATGTCTCTGTTGGCTCTCCAAAACAGATAATCTTCTAGTTCGGCATATTCCTTCCAGTCATCTTCACCATGCTCTTCCATCAGCATTTCAAAATACTCGCCAAGGTCTGAGCCGTCATCCGGGTTCCAACTTTTAGCCTTGTCTAAAGCACGTGAAAATCGGTTTTCGGCGTCATCGAGGGATGCCGCGTAATCATCATCATATGAATCATAACCAAGTCTGTTGAGTATTTCTTGCTCTGCAATCATTGCATGATTGTAGTCGCCCACATCACCGTCTGCGTATATTGAATTGCCGTCTTCGCCTATCCAATACTCACCACTTCCAGTGGGACTCGCCTGCCTGTATGAAAGCCTATCTGGTTGTATGGCGTCTTTGTGCGTTGCAACCCACGCAGTATGGTCGTCTCCCAGTGGATAATCTGGCATTTTAACTATGTCATACCCAAGGCTTCGCGCTGTTTTAACAATATCGTCTGCGTAATACGTCCTACTTGACAAATCATACTGATAGACTTGCCCATTGATTACGTAGTTATGTAAGTCTTCATCTTCAACATCTTCTTCGTCAAGAATGCCTTGCTCTATCATCCAGTTCCACAATTCTTCTCCGTCTGACAAGTCAAGTACCTTAGCATCCGGTCTGATACGATATGAACGCACATCGCCATATTGGCCTGCGCCTTCGGGACTCGTGGTCATATAGAGTCCCTGCATGCTCTGGTCGACTTGCACATCTTCTGGTGCGTAGTCTTGTTTGGTTCCGTGATACAAAACCGGGTACTGCTCATCGAGTGTGGTTTGTGCCAGCCTATCAAGAATATCTGCGCACGCAAAGCGGCCTTGAGCATCAAGAAGCTGCGCCTGCGACATCAGATATTTGCACAAACCAAACATAGTGTATTATTGGGCAGGTACTCATGGCTTGCCTGCATGTATAAACAAGGTATGTGGTATCGCTTTGCCAAGAAGAAATCTTACGATAACGTAATGATTGCATTCTATTTGCCCAAGTCTCTGGCAAAGGCTATGGTCGTCAAACCAAAAGAACTCCCAGAAGAACTCGATGTAGACTTGTCTCCGCCAGAAGACATGCATATGACTCTGGTGTTAATTGACGATGCGAAGAAATTAGAACCCAAAATAGAACTCGTTCAAACATGTCTTGAGCAAATCGCATCAGAATACAGTGCTATCAATGGAAAGATTGGAGGAGTTGGTGCATTTATGCCCGGTGGCGAAGTCTCACCAATTTACTATTCGTTTGACGCGCCAGGCTTACCAAACTTCCAAGTTGAGCTCAAAACCAGACTGAAAAACCTGGGACTGCCTGTAAACGAAGAGCACGGATTCACCCCGCATATCACAATTGGCTACACGAAGAATGATACCAGTCCAATTGAAACATTGTCACATATTGATTTGTCTCCAGTTGATGTGAAATTTAGTGAAATGCAGCTCAGGTGGGGAAATATTGAGAAGGGTCGCTATAAGTTGACAGGCAAGGCATAATACTGTATGAAAATCGTCACGGGTGTTGTACACGCTGGTAAAACTACCATGCTGGAAGCGTCTGGTAAAATGTTCGTTAGATGGGACGACTGGTTCCCTCTATACATAGAGGCAGAAAAGGGCAAACAAAGCATTTCAGACATCGTACCGAGTGAATATCTCGAGCACCCGTATCTTGCTAGAAAACTATTGGCCATCACCCCAGATATGCTTGAAAAAGTCTGCCAATCAGTGTCTGATGAGTTCAGAAACTTTGCAGATTTTGCAGATTTTGCCGAAGTCCCGGTATATGCCGTGAATTCAGTTCGCAGGCCGGGTGACTCCGTTATCATCGTAGCCGCGCCAGATTATGATGAATTGCTAAGACGCGTGATGAAAGTTCGAAAATGCGACGCTGACAAAGCAGGCAGAATCATTATCAAAGAAGCCAATGAACTAGACGCAATCGAATGGGACCACTACATTTCACATGTTAATGCGCTCATTTTCGCTTCTTCCGCTCGCTGTTCCGCTTCGCCTTAAACACGGTGTGACCTGGGTGCTTTCGAATAAACCGAAGATAAGACTGAATCTTTTCATGCTGTAATAGCATTGGAATGTCATTCAGATATTGCGCCAACTCATTATTGTCGAACAGTGCATGCAATTGTTTGTGGCACATGATACACAAATCGACCTGTGGCAAATCACCAGGCTTGATTCCCCTGCGCTTGCCGATGGACTGCGGCACCAAATGATGATTGGTTACTACTGGAACCGGTCGGCCACACAATGCACACTGCAACTCATCAGACATTGGCATATTATACTCAAAGTGCATAATACCATATGGATGTATGGGAGCAAAAACTAGAGCTTGCTGAAAGCATCGCGGCACATAAGTTTACAGATAGCCAAGCAGACGTATTCGCAGAAGACGACAGAGACCTGGCATTTTTCTTTTTCAACAGAAGAGAGGGCCAAACCACGGTTGGAATTGCATATGCGCTTGTTAGCGCATATTGGAAGCCCAACAGCAAGTACCTTTATATTGCCGATGATGGCAACGCGGTAACACAATCAAAAACATTGGCATCCTCTCTAGTCAAAAACTTTTCAAAGTGTAGGCCAGAACGAACATATCAAACTGTCGAGGGGCACGTACAAATTGGATTTGGTGAAACAAAATCAGAGGTGAAGTTTCATGCACTGGGCGCATATCACATAGGCGAGGATTATGATGCTATAATCGTGGACACTTCATATCACAATCTCAAAATGAAACACATGACCAAGTTCACAAATACGGTCTCTCCATCTGGTAAACTCTTAATCATGTCGCAGGTGGATGGCGAGACCAAATTGCCAACAACGCAAAATAAACTAGACGCAATCATAGACGATGTCGCTCTGTCCAGTGAATAACCTGAAGTGAAACGCAAAAGCAAAGCTCCGAAGCTCGACGGAAGGTCTACTGGGCGCTTTCACCTAATTCCAACATTGGTGGATGTAGTACGGTGTTTTCCAAAACATGAGGTCTTGGCTAGGTTCAATGTCGATGAAATTCTCGACATGGTTCCATCAGAAGACAGTGGCAATTACGGGCTTAAAGCGTCCGTAGAAACAGATTTTGGAACGATATATGTTTCAATTGCAAGCAAGAAACTATTGACATTCAAGCAAAGCACCATCTGTGCGTCGTGTAATGCCAGGGGTTCTTATTTCCTATTGCTTCGCAACCCACACGCAAAAGGCCGCGCATCATTAGAGTTGTTCACCGAAGATGACAAACTCCTGACACGCGACCACATCATGCCAAGAAGCCTTGGTGGCAGTAATGATATGTCAAACAGCCAAACTATGTGTCTGACTTGCAATTCCAAAAAAGGAAGCAAAGTGCCTGGGCACTAGCCACCGCGTTGACCGCCGCCGTTACCTGCGTTACCACCGCCGAAACCGCTTCCAAAACCGCCGTTACCACCGCCGAAACCGTTGTTTCCACCACCGAAGCCAGAACCACCAAATCCGCCATTACCGCCGCCAAAACCACCAAATCCAAACCTAAGCGTAGACATTTCTGGTGGTGTTTGGAAATTGGTTGTTCCAGACAACAGCATGAAAATCAGTTGCGGGTCAGCATGTCTGATTTGAATACGACGAACTACCTTGCCGTCTGATTGAGCAAGTCCGATTGCCGAGATTGCGGCAAGTCCAAGGGCCAAAATGAGTTTTTTCATGTTACCTCTATGTCACATTATACCGATGCGCCATAATGTGGTATTCTATAGACGTATGCCAATCAACCTTGTTACGCTGCAAACTACTCAATCTTGGGTCAGAAGCATGTCTCAGGTCAAAAGAATGACCGAGCACGTGCGGAACGGTGGCGTATTCACAATTGACAATGTCCCAGAATTTCACCCAGAGGACAGCGTCTTTCCGTTGGTTAGAATCAGCAAATTCCAAGATGGTGGCTTGTATCTGCACGATGGACACCACAGGGCAGTGTCAATTTGGCTTGGTGGTCGTGAATATCTTCTTCCAGATGAATACGAAATCCAAGATTGGGATTCGATTGACAGATATGCTGAAATCAATCTTAATGCCAATTGGATTACACCAGTCAAGCTGGAAACAGAAGTGAGACTGCCAGATACGCGTATTTACAAACGACTGATTCAAGAAGCGTCGACCGAAGACGCAATCGAACTCATTAACAACTTAAAGCACATGTATGCGACTGAGCGCAGGTATGGTAGCGTGGTGGAACTTGCTGAGGCAATTGCAAAATCTAATGACTCCATCTTGCGAAAATCGCATGACGTGTGATATAATAGTTGTCGATTGGTGAAAACCTATATGAAACAAAGACATGAAGTGGTGGCGGTTTTAGACCGTAGCGGTTCAATGAGTGGTCAAGTAGACGATGTCATTGGCGGCTTCAACACCTATATTACAAACATCGCCAAAGACTCGGCAGCAGAAGGTGTTGACACAAATGTCACACTGGTATTGTTTGACGACGTCATCGAGGTAATATATGCCTCTCGACCAGTACAGAACCTTGAACCACTTACCAAGAATGTGTACTTCACTCGTGGAAGCACTGCATTGCTTGATGCAGTTGGAAAAGCGATTGAAGAGTGCAAGCTCGCCGTGAACAAGGCACCCAACATTCTTGATGATGTGATTGCAGGTACGGCAGGAGAACCAGAAGAGGTTACTGTAACGTTCGCTATTTTCACCGATGGTGAAGAGAACGCATCACAGAAGCACTCCAAGGAAGAAATTGCAGATGCAATCAAGGAGCTCACAGACAACGGCTGGACTTTCCTATATCTTGGCGCAGACCAGGACAAATGGCAAGCAGAGAGGGCAGCCAGCGTACTCAACATTGCCGCTGGTAATACTCGAGCATACGCCAAGAGTGCAGCGAACTTTACTGAGACATTTGACATGATGGCCGCAGGAACCAGCAAGAGACTGCGCGATTCCAAGATTGGAATTGCCTCAACAGCACAATTCTTCCAAGAAGCAGAAGAAGAACTTCAAACCCAAGAAACCGGAGACAAAAGCTAATGTGGAAAAGATTCATTAATCTACTCAAAGCATTTTTCAACAAATTCATGACCGAAGTCGAAGACCCGGAAATGATGCTTGACCAAGCTCGGCGCGATATGCAAGAGGTTCTGGAAAGAAATCGCGAACGCGCCGTCGAGGCACTGGCTGCTAAGAATCGTCTTGAAATGACCGTGCGTGAAATGGAGACTAACGCGGCGAATTGTGAACAAAAGGCAGGACTCGCGCTCAAGCAAGGAAACCGCGAATTGGCACTTACATTCATGGCCGAAAAGAGGCGATGGGAAGCCCATCTTGAAAGCATGCATGCATCACTGGCAACAGCCAACAACACTGTTGAACAAGTAAAGCAGGCTATCAAGCACCAAGAAGGTGAGGTTCGCAAGAAAACCGCTGAAGCCTTAGCACTCAAGGCACAATGGAAAAATGCACAAATCCAAAACTCTATCACAAAGGCACTTGAAGGTCTTACGTTCGAAAACGAACTAGAAGGTTTTGGTGCAGCGGAGGCCAAAATCAAAGACGCACAAAGCGAAGCGGCGGCGCGACAAGAAATGTTTGGCGAGTCTATCGCCGGCAAGGTCATGCAGTTGGAGCAATCTGCTGTTGACACAGAAGCCGAGAGTGACCTACGGGCACTGGAAGAAAGGCTTGGTATCACCAGTCCGTCTACAGTGTCGAACGAAACCACTTCAACAGCCGAAAGCGAACTTGCTGAACTTGAGGCGAGAATCGCGGTGAAATAACCAATCAATGAAAAAGGTCGATTGTATTGCAATCGACCTTTTTCATGTGCCATAATAACAACCATGACTGCAACTAAATCCAAAGACGGTCGCAAACCAAAGACGAAGGCATACCCCAAAGGATTGTCAATGTCAATCCAAAAATGGGCAGACAGCACATTCAAAAGTCTCGAGAACAGCTTCGTTAATCGGGTTGATTGTGCCACCGCATTTGCACTGACGCAATTGTGTAATGATTCAGATTTGGACTTTGTTGCCTTTCGATATAAACTAGACGACAAGGACGCACTTGCCATTGTCACAGAATCAATGAAGATTGAGGGCATGTCACTGGGCATGTGGTCGTATGTCAAATTCACCAACATCTCAGACTTTTGCCAAACACTGGTTCATCACGGTAACAAATTAGGGATAGAGGTAATTGCGTTGCGTGTTGGCGATAACGAGCGGGTGTACCTAGAACCGCTAAGCCTAGAGCAAAAACTTATCTGGACACAAGACCCGAAGACGACGATTGATAACCACCGTCGATGGAGAGCGGACAAAATTCTGAATGAATGGTCTGCCAAAATCAACGTTGAATACACAATGAAGAATAAGGTTCCGGGCCAAGATGTCTTGTTAGAGTTTTTTAATGAGTGGTCTCAATACGCAGACGTCAATACAAGTCGTATTCGAGAGCAACTCATGTCGCTAAAGCGCAAAGATATCAAGAGCATGTTAGGAGAATATTCGTTCGGTCTTCACAGAATGATTCTTCACATGTCATTTGATTCATGGGGCGAATTGGTGAAAGAGGACACAAACAATGGCTAACAACATTCTATTCATGACAGACGGCACTTGGGACAACACCAACGTGTTCAACAACAATCAACCGCTTAGTTGCAGGCGTATCTTTCTAGATTTGCGCATCTACAACACCGACGAAGGAGAGGCAGGGGTAGACGAAGGTGGCAACCTAGAAGGATGGGTTGACTATTTCGCGGCCGGAGCGAATCAAGACAATATTGATGAACTGGCTCGTGGCGCACTCTTTCCTGGCGGTATCGAATTCCAGGTCAACAATCGCAACATTCGAGTTGTGTGCGATGACCCAGAAATGAACTTCCTTGACACACAGGTGTTCATGGATGGTCTAGAAATCACTGACGACGTAGCTCGCGTTTACGCAAGCATTGACGCAATCAACGACAACGTGTCGATTTGGTTCAAGTACAAAACTGGCGAACAGTTTGGTATTGCCGAGTTTGAAAATGTAGTCTTGATTTAACGGAAAAAACAATGAAAAACATCTCAAAATACATCTGGCTGTTCGCGCTAATCATGCTCTTAACAGGTCTGAGCGCAGACAGCTTTGCACAGCGCCGAAGCGGCGGCGGATTCAGCGGCGGTCGGAGCAGCAGTAGCTATTCTCCACGAAATTACTCGCCGCCTCGGCAAACCTATCAGGCACCGAGTTCTTCTAGCCAAATGCGTTCTGGTGGAACCATGGGGTCTGGAATCAGTTCTGGTTCTGGTTCTTCAAGTTCCTCAAGCCAAATGCGTTCTGGTGGAACCATGGGGTCTGGCGTCAACTCTGGCTCTAGTTCATCGAATTCCAGTAAAATGAAGTCCGGTGGTGCCATGAACCAATCACCGCCGCCGGTAACTGCACCGAGTGGTTCTTCGCGCTCTAGTACGAGTTCTAGTACGAGTTCTGGCACTAGCACGAAGATCGGAAG
>OFRG01000161.1_pt1 | contig 28853 bp, 33 predicted proteins | sample 1543071 | NCBI WGS metagenome assembly OFRG01 (sample SAMN07774222, study PRJEB24372) | wastewater metagenome | isolation source: WWTP Verbania (Effluent) | place: Italy: Verbania | collected 2015-12
GTTTTCAATTCTGCATTTTTATCCTGAAGTCCTTGATTGATGATAGCCTCCATTGTAGCTGTCCTAACAGACGGCGGTAAATCATCGTAAATAGTTTTGTAGTTGCCGAAAACGGCTTTAATCGCTGCCTTAAGTTGGATGCCGGATATCTTGCCTTCGTATTCACTGCGCACCGTTTCCACTTCTGCCTTTGCTAATCTTGCAGCTTCATGCGCTGCGGTAAGTTGAGCGTTGATGGCGTCCTTGTCTGCGCCTTTGGCCGACTTAGCGGCTATCTTCAACTTGGCAATAATAAGTTCCTGTTTTTTGCTTGTGGATTTTTCAGCCTTTATCTCTTCAACATCAGCAGCATCAAAAGTATCAGTTTCAATTAGCTTCAATAACTGCTTATCAATGCCATCATAAGCATCAGCAAAATATTTATTTTTAATTGCAGGGTGATTGTTTTTAGCTGCCTCGATACTCAATAATCCACTATCAATAGCGGTAACAATAGCGTCATCAACTTGTACGGTAGCCAATTCAGGAGATGCCAGCAATGCCTTTAACTTTACGTCATCAGATGCAATGCCGGCCTTTTGGCTCAAGTTGTTTATAAGTTCGCCTATTGTCATAAGTTGTTTTTAACGGGGTCTTGGACGGGTTGGCCTTGTCGGCTTACCACATCCTGAGCAGTATATAATGTTTAAAGTTGTCATGCGATGGATTTTTCTTTGGTTGCTTTAGCGACAGGCTCAGTACCTGGCTCCACATAATCAGTAATTATAACCTGCAGCCCTTTCGGCAGGGTAGTGTTCCTTTTTTCAAGTATAGCCCTTGCCCCCTGCGGCCCAGGCACATCTAAAAGTATGGACTCGGTGTAAGTTCTTTTGTCGTTCTCATCAAAAACGATGTCAATTCCGTTGGTGGTTAGTGGAACTTTTACAAGTATTTGTTTTGCCATAGGGTAAAATTAATTTTGTTATTTGACAAAACGATACTATTTTTATATAAAATATATAGGTAAATGGCTGACCTTATTTTAAAAGATGTACCTGAAGATGTTAGAAAAATATTGCTTCAACAGCAATTAAAAGAAAAGGAGCATCGAAAAACAAATCAATATTCAATAGCTTTAACCGTTTATAAAATCATAAAAGAATGGAACAACAAGTGCAAGCCGGTGGAGTAAAGGAAAAGCAATTAACGCTTGCGTATTCAGTTTTAAAAACCGCAGGAAGCTTGGTCGAGTTAGTTAAAAAATTACCAATAACGGGTAAGGTTAAAAGAAATGTTTTTATAAAATCGTATAATCGTAGGCCAATGAATAAGCAAAAGAGGAGGCTTGTATTAAGCCAAATGGCGTTCTCTGCATTTATGGGTGCTATAGATATAGCCTCTATACAATCTAAACCAATACCTAAATTTAAGGCTGGTGGAATCCTCTGAAGTCACAGTAATATTAACATCCTGCAACCGCTTTGATCTGTTGCGAAAAACGATTGACAGTTTTGTGCTGCATAATACATACCCTATTGCAGCGTTCTACGTTTATGAAGATAGCGGCAATGGCATACCGATTGAATTAAAAAAACTTTATCCTTTCATAACATGGATTGAACCAAGAGAACGTAAAGGACAAATATATGCACTTGATGTATTGTGGTCAAAAGTAGAAACCGAGTATTGCATGAATTTAGAAGATGATTGGGAGTTTTTAAAGCCTGAGTTTATTGAGAAGTCTATGGATATATTGCAGACGGATGAAAAGATTTTACAGGTATGGTTGCAGCCATTGGAAGAGAATAATGTGCATCCTATAAAATGGCAATCAGGTTACGGCATACTATCCGCCGGTAAACTTTGGTCAGGTATTCGCTTTAACCCTGCATTGAAACGCAAAGCAGACTATGATCTTATTGCGCCATTTGGTCAGCATACAGTATTCAATCCTGCTAAACCCTGGAAATCGGAGGCCGATATTGCAAAGGTTTATACGGCTATGGGTTTTAAGGCTTGTATATTGCCAGATAGGTATATTAAACATATTGGGGATTCAAGACACGTAAATTAATGCAACATGGATAACGACAAAATAAAACAACTATCTGTATCGGATTTAATTTTGCTGCACGACCATTGTAGGAAGCAGATAGAACGAGCCAGCAACCCTTATCATAGTAATTCGGAATTGTATGCTACGACTTTTGAGGTGTATAAATTGCTCGATGCTGAAATACAAAACAGGATAAAAAATATTTTGGGCTTATGAAAATCCTATACAAATTCGCCTCCCGTTCACGCCCCGACCGACTGTTCAAGTGCCTTGATAACATGCAGTCAATGATGCTGCATACAGATTACGAGATACAGATAACGGCTGATACTGACGATGAAACAATGTTTAATGTTGATGTACGCAGTCGCATTGAATCATACCCGCATACCTTTATTACCTACGGCACCTCAACAGATAAAATAAATGCCATCAACCGTGATATGCCTTTATTCCAGGATTGGGACATCCTTATCAACATGTCCGATGACATGGAGTTCATATCACACGGTTTTGACTTACAAATATTAGCCGATTACGCAACGCTACCTTTAGGCGATGTGCTTATGCACTACCCAGACCAGGCCGCAGGGGCTGCGTTGATCACAATGGCTATAATGGATCGTAAGTATTACAATCGCTTCGGTTACATTTACAACCCTGAATATAAGTCACTGTTTTGCGATAACGAGCAACAAGAAGTTGCGAAGCTGTTAGGCAGGTATAAGTTTTTTAAGCGCAGGTTGTTCAATCACAATCATCCGGCGTGGGGGTTACAGCAACAGGATGCTTTAGGAGTACATACAGAATCTTTTTGGAAAGAAGATGAGGCAACATACAATAGAAGGAAAGCCATTAACTTTGATATTAAATGATACTCTCAATACTTATATGCTCATTGGGTTCAAGAGCCGTTGCCCTCAACTCATTGCTTGAAGAACTACACCGTCAAATAGGCGATACACAAGGCATCGAAGTATTAACCAACATTGATGAACGCCAAAAATCAACAGGCAAAAAACGGCAGGAGTTACTTGAAGCTGCTATAGGTAAGTACATAATTTTCATTGATGACGATGATTTAATTGAACCGTGCTATATTGCTGAGTTGCTGAAAGCCTGTGAGTCCGACTGTGATTGTTTTGGAATGGTTGGTTACATAACAACCAACGGTCAGAATAAAATTGAGTGGAGGCTAAGTAAGAACTATGAGAATATAACAATAAAAGAAAACGGCTGGCAGCACGTTTACCTGCGTAAGACAAACCACATAACAGGGGTTAAGCGGTCAATAGCATTGCAGGCAGGGTTTCCTGATAAGTCAAACGCTGAAGATAAATGGTACTCGGATCGTGTTGCGCCGCTATGTGCAACGGAGTATAGCATCGTGCCTTGTATGTATCATTACAGATTTCAAACGCATAATAAACAATACACATGAATAAAAAAGACATAATAATAATATTGGTGTCGGCTATATGTGTTTTTTGGTTAGTTTATTTAACCACCTTAATACGTCACTGTCCATGATACTTTCAATTTTAATCCCCTCCATCCCCGAACGCCGTAACAAACTTACTGCCTTACTCGATGACCTATACACTCAGGTTACACATCTTAACCGTACTCACCCAACACTCGGCAGTGTTGAAATCCTTGTTGATGACAGCGTAAAATTTACTGAAGGCGGTTTGTCAATCGGTGGCAAACGTGATTTATTAGTACAGAGGGCTGGGGGTAAATACCTGTGTTTTATTGATGACGATGACAGCGTAACGCCTAACTATATCGAAACATTGGTGAGGCTTTGCAATGAAGGTCAGGATATTATTACCTTCAGGGCGCTTATTAAAAACGATCACTATTGGGGTATTATTGATATGCAGCTCGCTACTGCTACCAATACCGAAATGACCCCACACGGTACTACGCCCCGAACACCTTGGCATATTTGCCCTGTAAAAAGTGAGCATGCTAAACGGGAACAATTTAACACCGACCTTATACACAATGACGATTGGGATTGGATGGTACGGGTATTGAAGCGTGTTAACAGCGAATCGCATAGCGACATGATCCTCACCCAATACAACCACAGTGAGAAAGGCAGCGAGGCCGATAAGATATTCAAACCTGATACCCCACAAACGCAATACCGTACCTGTCTAATCAGTATTGCTGTTGATGGCAGGGAGCGTTACACGGAAAAGTCTATTAATCTTGAAAAGTCATTGGCTGGTAATTGGCCATATGATGTACGGTTGTATAAAGCCTATCCTGATTACTGCACGCCCAATGATGTTATACCTTACAAGTTTAAGTTTGACCTTATTAGCAGGGCTTACCACGATGGCTATAACCGTGTTATATGGCTCGATAGTTCAATTCGCATGCTGCGTAACCCAGTAGAGTTGTTTGGTGAAGATGGCATAATAGCCTTTGATAATTTAGGGCACCCATTATGGAAGTACATATCAGATGTGGCAGTCAAGAACCTTAACGTCAATGAGCAACAAATACGCCTTATGCCGCAAACCTGGGGAGGCGCAATAGGGTTTGATTTTACAAGAGATAAAGCGGGTGCCATCTTCGCTGAAATTTGCAGACAGTCAACAATGGGTAGCTTTGAAACGTCCGGCAGTAAGCGTAAAGACTTCGTTTCACACCGCCACGATCAGGCAGTTATGTCTGTTATATTCGCTCAGGCCGGCTATAAATTATTACCTTACGGCGCAATAGCGGCTAAGGCAGACGTAACAGAAAAAACGTATTTACAGTATGGGGATTGACCAATTAAATACAATCGTTTCAATGGCGTATTCTACTGTTAACACGGTACAGAATACCTATAAACTATCTAAAGAAGTACGCCATCTTAACGGCTGCTTAGTTGAATGCGGAGTAGGTGCAGGGGCGCAGCTTATGGTTATGGCATTAACAGATCAGCGTGTTTACGGCTTTGATAGTTTTGAAGGAATCCCAATGGCTGGTATTTACGATGATCAGCAGCCTGGTATTGGGGCAATAACACACGATACCAAAGCGCCATTAAAACATCGGTTAAAATCATCCGGCGTAACGGTTCACTCAATACAGAATGTACGCAGCAATTTTGAGCAAGCTGGCGTATGTATGGCTAAGGTTACTTTAGTACCAGGTTGGTTTTCAAATACGCTCCCCGTTTATGATACCGGCCCAATAAAATTACTGCGACTTGACGGTGACCTTTACGAAAGTACCTTTGTATGTTTGCAGTACCTTTATGAGAAAGTTGTTTCGGGTGGGGTTATCATTATTGATGACTATGCTTTGCCTGGTTGCGCTAAGGCTGTTAAAGATTATTTTTTCAAGTTGCCTGAGTTAATTGAAGTTGAAGGTAGCGGCGGGGTTGTTTACTTTTATAAAAAATAATATTCATAATATATGTATTCACAAAACAATGAGGAGGAGATAATACAACGCTATTTCGATGGTACTACAGGAACCTTCCTTGACCTTGGCGCTAACGATGGAATAACATTAAGCAATACAATGGCGCTTGCTTTAAATGGCTGGTCAGGCTGCTTAGTAGAAGCCTCGCCTAAAGCAATAGCAAGGCTTGAAATCCTGTATGAAAAAAACACCAAGTGCGACATTGTTAACGCTGCTATCGGCTCATACAACGGCGAAATAATCTTGCACGAATCAGGAGAGCATTTAGGCAAAGGTGATGTTGCGTTACTGTCATCAGTTAAAGACAGTGAATTGGAGCGATGGAAAACAGAAACGTTTACACCTGTGACCGTCCCATGTATCAACTTCGCTACCTTGCTTGGTCTGACGAGGTATAATAAATTCGACTTTATTTCCATTGATATTGAGGGCATGGAATTGGATGTGTTGCCTCAAATGGATTTAAAGGCTTTGGGTTGTTGGCTGCTTTGTGTTGAGTTCAATGGCAAAGAGCAGGAAAAATACGATGCTATTATACTTCCACAGGGGTATAAACTAATCCACAAAAACGCTGAGAATTTGATATACTCTACGAATAGAGATGAAAATAATAAACCGGTTTAATGGCATACCGATCGTTTGATAAAAAGAAGTTGGCTAAGGTAAAAAAGCTGAAAGGTAAAACGTCATACGAAGTAGCGCCGATAATTGGTTTGTCACAGGCTCAAACATGGCGGTATCAGCAGGCCGCAGGTACGATAACAAACCCAAAACGAAGGCACATTGATTTTGACTGGATAAACTAAGCGTATGAAAAAAATTGAACTACTATTTTACTCTGTTAATCCATCACCTACAAACATCGGCCTCAAGCACGTTCTATGGGCTATTACAGACGCAGTAGGCGTAGTTACCCATGATTGGGGGTTTGCTGAGTGGGATGGCGCTAATTGGGGCGCTATTGATGTGCCCGAAGGCTATACGGCTACTGTGGCATGGTGGGGTAATACTGTGGATCCTGAGTTGTTGGTAAAAGAGCAGAGTAAGATAATAACACTTGACGGGCCGAAATAAAAAAGCCCCGCCGAAGCGGAGCTAATGTATGTTTCCAGTGCCGAAGCGCCGTACTTTGTACAGGGCAAATATAATACTCTGTAGCGAATATCCAAACATTATGCCCTTAATTTTTTCCACGCCTTATAAGCAGCCGTCATAAACACAGCCTCCCTTATTGCACCAGGCACTTGTCTTTCAGCGACCGGGTGTATGCTGTGCCGACAGTTCCAGCCACCCGCACGAATAAAGAAGTTCTCTGCATTGGTGCCGTCAATCATGCCGTATGGTAGTCCTGTTTTTTTATAAATTTCGCAGCCTAACCCTTCCAACATTAAAGGTACTTCGCTGATATGAAAGTAATTTTTATCAGTTGCCTTATCACAGAAGCAACGAGTAGTTTCAATATCTGTATTCATATACCTAAACCATGTATACCCTAAATCGTTGCTTACTATTTGGGTATATTGGCGGTTATACTGCTGTATGCTATCATTGGCTATTGTCTTAACATACCGATCTAATATACCCTTACTCTCGGGTGTATTGGTAAGCGATTGCCGTAACTGCTCAGCAAGTGAGCTGTACGACCCTCCGGCTGTAATGTTAGTACGTAGTATGTTTATTATGGCATCTGATACGTTGGCTGAGATACCTTGTGAAGTAAGGGATTGTACGGTATCGGTTATGGCCTGATTCTTTATAGCCTTTAGTAGCGGCTTTGGCTTAAACGTCTTTTCTACGCCTTTCCAGTATTCAAATTGAAGATCGTAAACAGTATTGAATGACTTAACAAATTCTTTTATCTGTGCAACGTAGTCTTTGTTCAGTATTATCCTGTTCAGCTTGTTCTTAATGCTCGTCAAGATGGATAAGTTCTTGACGGTTACGGCGATATTTTCACCTTTAATATCGAGGCGCTTAATCTCTGTAATAAGTTCTTTATACAGCTTCGATTGTAACGCAGGTATTGACTTGTCAAATGATGACAGGCTTTTTTTAATCTGCTTAATTATATCGTTAAAATCAGCCATTGTTCGGCACCTCATCAACCGGCATTACGTCCGTTACTGCGGCATCTATCTGCGCCTGTGCCATAATATATATTGCTGCCTTTTGCTTAACAATATCCAAGTCCATAAACCCGGCAATCGTTTCAACGGCGGTTGCAACAAACTTATTTATGTTGCTACTTACAACATAGTCAAGCTGCGTAATACCGTTGTTACTTAACCGGCTCATCTTATCATCTTCGCTGATGCCTGATAACGGGTCAAGTTTCAGTATTAAGCCAACGTAATGCGCAATATCAAGATCGTTGTTGAAAGCCTTTGTTGCATAAGCAACTTCCATTGCGTTAAGGATGGCCGGGTTTAACTTGTTTTTAATAGCCGATGCCATTTGCTCATCATAATACTTAGCACTAAGGATATCATATTTCTCAGGAACAGCAATATCAGGCAACATTTCATATATCTGCTCAGCGGTATATTGTGCTGAGTAGCGGTATAAAGCAATAAGGTAATACACTTTGTCAATTATCCTTACAAGATCCTCAGCAATCGAATGTACCATGCTATTCAATTCGTCCTTATCTACCTCTTTAGCTGTACCGGATTGGTTTAACGGGGTGTCAGCTAAGAACTCAAAATTTATAGATGCAAGAGCAGAAAAAATATGATTCTTTATACTCTCCTGCTGTAGTTTAATAATGTCAACAGGGCCGCTTACATAGCCTATTGGCGGCGTTGGCACTTGTTGCTGATCGGCGGCGGCTGGCTTGATAAGTGTCTTACTGTACGGGCCCGATGCTATATATCCGGCTCCCTGGCATGAAGTGCAACTAACCTGACATGGAACGTCATTAAGTGTGCCCATTCGCTGCCCTGTGCCTTTACAGGCAACACATTCATTTTGGCTAAACTCCCACCTCTCAGGAAACATTGACAGCACAACAGCGGCCTGCAGGTCTGAGTATTCCCTTAACGCCTCATTGAAACGGGGCAATACTCCCGATACCCGGCTTGCATACATTGAGTGGGTGCCGTAAACATCGATCGTAATACCGCCAAGTTTAAACACCGGCAGTATTTCAAGTCCATGCTCATACATAAAAGACTCAAAATATTCACCCCTGCCATTAGCCTGATCGTAACGGTGAATAGACTTTGTAGTAATAACGTAAAAACTTTTACCAGGCTTAGTAACACCGCTTACGGAGTAAAAACAACCTACCTTGTTTTCAAGTACTGCATAATCGCCTTCAACATAATCAATAACATCGCAGGAATTAAATATAGTAGCAACTGGTTTTAATAGCACATTGCCCTCTTCCGGTATTTCCATTGGTGATACCAATACCAGCCCGTTAGGATCAATCAGGTAATTACGCAATAGAAGTGAAAAGCACCAATTGGTCAAGCTGCCAAAAACAGGGTAGTTACTTTCAGCATAATCATTCATTTTCTCACCATCTACTATTCTATCAAATGAAACGTCAGGGTATTTAATACTCCAATCTGATGACCGGCGTATCTTTTGCAAAGTGTTTTCGATCTTATCAAAATATGGCTTAGTAACCGGCACAAATATCTTCTTACGGTATTCAAGTACCGTTAATGGCTCATTTGGACGGCGTTCATTAATAAGCAAAGTAGGGAATAACCCGTCTGCATGGATACGCATATCCTTCTCTGCCTGCCTCGCTTTATCGCAGTAGTAATATTTTTTCCTGTCTGTGAAGTACAGTTTAAGTTCAGCGGGTGTAAATTCAATCTTTGCCATTATGTTATATTTTTAAGCGTCCGGGTGCCCATTCTTTTTTAGATTTTAATTTGAATAGATACGGTAATTTTAATTTGTTACATACAACACGCATCACATTATCATAAGACCTCTTCATTATCGGGCTTGCTGCGTTGCTGCCAAAACTTAGCAGGTAATAATCTTTATACAGTAATGCCAGATTAGGCATTACCTCACTGTGCAACCTTGCCCAATACCCTGGCATCCAGTTAGGCTTATGCGGATCAACACCAAGTAGCGCCATAGCGATATTAAAATATAATTCATCCGGTATAAACTCACCAAACATGCGAATAGTTTTTAGCTTTTCTTCAGGCTTTAACTCCCTTGCTTTAGTGAATACCTTGCAACCTTTCTCAAAATACAATACCTCCGATCTCGTTTGCCATACTTTAGTTACGCCGTACGCTGACATTATCTCTTTTTCGTCTGCCCAAAAGTAATATTTTGGATTAGGCTTATCACTATCACCCTCTGTTATTATGCTGAACCCGGCACCCGCCAACTCGTCAAATAATTCTGATGGCTTACGGCCTAACCAAAGCATATCGGCATCACAAAACAATGTATGCGTAAACGGCGTAAGCTGATCTAAGTGCAACTTAACGCCAAATCCTGTTCTGTATTCTGATGGCAATTCAATCTTGTGGTCAAACATCTGCACCTGCTCAGCGGTAAGATGTGACAGCCCCGCCTCATCGAATACAACAGCTATCTGCACATCCTCGACTGATTTAATACTGCACGCCAGGTTATAGGCCATCAACCCGTAATAGGCGTGTCCGGTGGATATCAATATAATACCTTTGTTTACTCGCATAATCCTACATAATTTATTGATATATCAACTGATGAGGCAACAAAATACACCGGTGTTTCTGCTCCACTGAATATAAGCATACAAAAATCAGTTTCCTGCGCAAAGGTCAAATCAAAGTTTACAATATCGCCAACACAGTTCATATACGATATTGATTGTGGCGCATCGTCAACAACGGGCAAATACGTTACGGTAAAGTTAGCGCAGGTCTGAGATGCAAACTCTGTTATCTCAAACGGAACACTTGTAGGGCTTGAATAATTACCACCGCCGCAATCTGAAACTATAACAACCGTATAAGCAACGCCCGGCGTTAATCCGGTAAGGTGTATGAGACCTGATGCTGCTGCTACTGTGCCGTTCTGTATTGACGTACCCAAATCAGAACTTAAATATAAGTTCCATATCCATGGGTTTGCAGGTACATGCCCAATAAGTATCTCCCAACTTATATCTACCTCTGTGCTGCTTATGTAGATAACAGACGGTATCAATGCTGGGTAGCAGAAGTTTATAACGCTGCCTGTTGTGTTGGCGTAAACGTCTGCCTCATCCCAACTTCCATTAGGGCAAGTAACCCTGTATGTAGCTAAGAATATGTCATCAAGCAATGGCGATGGATCCCGTACAGTGGCTGTCAGTACTCCGTCTGCACTTATTGTTACATCCTGGAAGTACAAAGGATTGTAGGTTACCAATTCGATAGTATAAGGACGGCAACATATCGAATCGTTATCGGTTAGTACATCGGGATAAACGTGCGTTGTGCCCTCGTCCCAAATTTCATCTGTGTGATCGTCAACAAGTGATAACTGAGTCATCTCGTCACAGGTTTGGCAGTTACTATTTGTTGCATCAAACGGCGTAACCTCAACCTTAAACAATGACTGAGCAATAGGGTAGTTTAAGAAGTCCTGCCAGTTTATTGTATAGTCACCAGATAGTACAACGTTACTAAGTAGGCGTTCATTCTCTATACTTACGTCATCATGGCTTAGTGCAATGACTAACTTACGGTGCCATGCCTCTGGCAACTGATCTGTTTTGCCATCATAGGTATTGCGGATAACTACTGACTGTACCTTTGATGTCCCGTTGGCTAAACGGAATACATTGCGCTCAGTCGGAAACTGAGGCTGCCCGAAAGTAATTGGGAGTCGTATGCGATTGCGATATGCCATTATCTTATAATTATAATTCCTGATGCACTACCTCCAAAATCGAAGTGTAACATTGTCGGCGGGTAGGTATCAAATGATACGGTAACGCCCATGTTTATCAACTGCCCAGATCCATCGTAAACCCATGTCTGCACCGTAGGGAATACGCCATACTTAGACTTCAATAAAGCAGTATAAGGTATATCAAGCGTTGCCACAGATGCGAATGTTACTATCGTAGGTTCGCAAGTTGTAGTGTCCGGTTCGCCTGATGGTAAATTACCGCCGTGACAATACTTAAACCCAAAGCCATCCTCATCCATACCGTACTCAACAACCGATGTAAAACAGTCCGATGCAATACGCTCAAAACAATTTGAACAAAACTTAACCACCTCTTCAGGGTAACCGTACGGCGTCGCATCAATAAGCACCTGTATTCTAAAGCACTGCTCAACAGCGATAACAGATGTAAAGTTTGGCAGACCTTCCTCCCAGTTATAAAGCACCTGTGTAGTAGATAATCTGAACCGCTCTGGCTTTTCTGTGAATACAATAATATCATCGCCATTACATTCTGCAACAAGTGATACGGTTACCTCGTCACCTGACTGAGTACAAAGGCTATCGATCTCCAATTCTGTGCCTTCAATAACAAACTGAAAGCTAACATCCGATTGCTCATAAACCGGCAGGCAGTAGTTTATATTACCCCAAATACATAAGGCGGACTCCGCCGCTTCGTCAAAACGGACAAAAGAATTTGTTGGTGATATAATTGTTACGGCCATTTTTTTATAAGTGTAAATGAGGCTTCACCATCTGAAACCTTGTATTTTATGTTTTTAATAAAGCACTTTTCAAAGTTACCATTTCCGCATTGAACTTCAATATACCCGTATGGATTAGCTTTTAGGGTAAGGTAATCTGCCAATGATAGCGGGTAAGTTAATTGCATTGTCTGCGGCAAATAAATTGGTGTTGCATCTGCAATATCTTCAAACTCATCTTTACTTAAGTCATAATTCTCAGCCATAACAGTATCTTCTAACCTGCACCCTTCATACGTTGGCAACATGCCTGAAGCGATGTAGTTGCCTGTGCCAGATGCAAAAAACAGTTTAGAAGTTGTATTGCTTAAGTTCACATACGACTGAGCGATTGATTTAAACCAACGCATCAGGTTATACAGTGGCCTTATCCTCCAATTATAGGCAGTAGCCGGGCTAAACATATTGGTAGGCGATGAAATATTATCCTTCTCTACAATAAAGTCATAGCCCGATCTGTCAACGCAGATAATAAAAGTTTCATTGTCATACGATGTATCAGCGGCACCACTAACAGCAAATGATTGTTGCCTTGTAACCTCAATGGGGTAACCGCCCGCTACGAAGTTTGATGTAATGTCAATCGGTTGGTTTATACTATCTAAAGAGGTGCGGAATACCTTGTTTGAATTATACTCGTCGAGTCCGTTAATTTTCTGTACCTCCCATTTTTTGTATCCTACGTTTATGGTGGTAGCGGCAAGGGACGGGTCTAAAGATGCCTTAGCTTCCGGCACAAACGGCAGCGATATTAGCTTAACATCCTGGTAGAAGTACTCAACAGGTTCAACCCTGAGCCATTTGGTATTTGGTATATTGGGGTTATCCTCAATGCCCATACCGATATTATCAATACCCCGCAGCCCATTAAAGAAGTCCTTTAATGAGCAGAAGTGGTTTGTAGTTGGCGCATTCCTTATTTTAAGGCCATTTGTAAGCATTCTGAGCGACCCACATCCGTCAACATCAGATTCGTAAGGCTCGCTGTCAGTCCTGCCGTAGTAGTCTGATTTCATAGGCATACATCCGTCTGTGATGGCCTCAATGATCCGGCTGCCAAACTCATTAACCAGTGAGGCATCTGTGTCTGTTGGCTCACAGGTAGCTGAAGTGATTATCTTGAAAAAACATTCAGGATCCTGCGCAACCGTCCAAAAGTTGATATCGCTAAACCGGTGGGCCGCTACCAACACTCCCCAATAAATAAAATCACCCTGGCTGACGGTTAGTGACACCGTAATAACACCTGTATCAAATGGGTCTGAACCTGTAGCAAATACTCCGGCCAATGCGTTGCTGTACTCCTGTACCCAATTAGATGATACGGTGCCATCAAGACCGGCGGGCAGTCTAAATAGCTTTGTCGTAAGGTTTACAAAAGCACCCACACCGGCGCTCATATCTCCCGTTAAAGTTCCTTTAAGCCTGAATGTAACAACCGTATCATCAAGATCACAAAGCGCATTCGTTGTTAGCGTAGCTGTTCCTGTAGTTGTTGGAAACGATGGATAAGGCGGCTGATTCGGCGCACCGGCCCCGTTCTCTGATAGGTCTATAATCGCTGAGGCATTGAAAATACCCATTGACTCGTTTCTTACTATAGGCAGCGCCGGGGCAAGGTAACCCACGTAATCGCCAAACGGGTCGGGTGTCCATAATGGGCTATTACTCATTATCTCCTGTATAGGCGATTCGCTCATTACAGCCTCATTTATCAATGCAATACTTTGGGCAGTAAGCTCCAATGTACGATCTAAACCATCATACACCCTGAGCAATGTGACGTTATTGAACGCTGTTGTTTTCTGTAGATCCACCGGCTGCTCATACCGGTTACGCATCTGCATCGTGCAACCCGTTTGCTCAATACTGATATTAACAGTACACAAGTTGCCACAGTTTTCTACATAAGTACCAAAATCAAATGATGCGTCAATTACCTGCACCGTTTCACCACAGATAACATCAACACGGTATGTCGCTGAGGCCGCTAATCCGTTGGCTTCTTTTTCGGCCTTAAGTAATGCAGCACCATTACCATAAAATTGCAGGTCTTTAGTTGATGTTTCAAAGAATATACCTTGCCAGTTATCATCTCTATTTATTGATAGCACAAGTTCACTGAAACCCTGCGGTTCGTCGATCTCTATACCGTTTATATAGTGGGTGCTGTCTATCAACTGGCTATATGGTTATACTGTGAAATCATCATTTGCTGCTGTACCTGCGGTCTTTATAGTTAACGGTTTGTAGTCCATTGGCAACAGATTCGCTTATAAAATCCTTGTCAATGTTGATGTTTATTGAATTCTTTGGTATCGCTGCACCAAACTTAGCATAATCAAACTTCTCTGAACTACCCTGCTGTATCTGCATACGTCCTGTATCGGTATTATGCAGCATAGCCCTTGTTTGTGAGGCTGTGTAAACCTTATCGGTGGCACCCAAATAGGTTTGTGTTGGTTTGGTGTATAGGTACATCCGGCCTTTTCGTTCCACGATCTCACTGCCCATATCAGCAACAACACCAGGGCCTTCATAGTTACCTGTTTTACCTCTAAAGAACTGTGGTATTGGTTTGGATGCAATGATACCGGCCTCAAGCGCAGCAAGTGCGGCGAAAATGGCAGCAACGTATATACCGCCTGTTTGTAAGCCCTGTAAGAACGCACGAGGTATGGCAAGTACAGCGGCGAATACGGCAGCATCTTTTTCTCTTTGGGCAGCCCGGCGTTTAGCCTGCTTCTCCATTACATCAATCTGTTTTTGACGCTGCTCTGCAGCCTTTTGAGTAATTGCCCCTGCCTTTAACTGATCTTCTACCTCTTTACGTCTGGCAGCTATTCTTGCGTTGTCGGCATCTGTTTGCAGTTGACCTATCTGCTCGAATATACCGGCTACCTGTGAAGCAATATCAACAATAAGGTTAACGGTTTTAATGATATTTTCCTGCTCATCGTCTGACACAGATTTATTGATGGATTTTATTTTTTCAGCCTGTTTTTCTTTAATGTCAATAACTTCTTCGCTGAGTAAACGTAGGTTTTTATTGTAGTCTGCATCAGATTGTTTTAACTTCTCGTTAGCTGCTATCTTCTTATCAACCACACCCAATTCAATATCAGCAGCAGCATTAACAGCATCTATTCTTTGCTGTAGTGATTTTTTATTATCATCAGCCTGCTTATTGAGTGCAGTTAATGCTCTATTCCTTGCCCGTTCAGTAGCAGCCAACTCATCGGCCAACTGCTGAGTAATAGCCTTGTTCTTTAAGTCCCGGATATCCTTCAGAGCCTTAGCCTCGATCTCCAATATCTTAGCCTTGTTACCGGCAGCAGCATTAATTTCCAACTGCGATAACGCCTGCAGGTTTTCAATCTCTAAATCCATACGCTCTTTATCATCCTCAATAATACCGGAAAGTATCGCCTTATTTGTACTGATCAATGCGTTTAACTTAGCATCGCTCATCTTATCATTGAACGCCTGCTGCAGGTCATACTGCTCTTTTAAAGATTGCTCCTGAATGAGATTAATTTTAGCGACTGTAATCTTCTCACCGGCAAGTTCAATATCTGCCTTCTTATCAACAATACGTTTGCGTATGTTAACCTCTTCCTGCGTATTCTTATCAACAAGTATTAACCGGCGTTCAAGTTCAGCAAGTTCATCCTGCAAAGCGGCTAAACGTGCTGCCTTAAGTTTAGCGTCCCGGTCTTTTTGATTGCGGATAGACTCTTCTTTGGCCTTTATCTGTTGTTCAAGATCAAATTTTTGCAATGCCGTAATATCTTTACTCTGCGCATCAGCGATCTCTTTAATCGCTAATCCGTTGGCAATAGCGTTATCAATTTCTTTTGTCCGTAACGCAATACGATCTGTTAATGCCTTACGTTCAAGCGCTGTTATAGTAGCCAGTGAGGCCCCGGCATTTTTAGCCCGTAATATATTCAGATCGCTAACATCGTTAAGAAAATCTATCTCATCTGATAAGGCCTGGTTAAGTGCGGCCGTTGCATTTGCTAACTTTTCCTGCTCTTCTGCGGCTGTTGTTGTGGCGCCACTATAACTATTCATTGCCGATACCAGCGATAACACCAACACCACAATAGCCCCTATACCTGTTGCTATCAATGCGGCCCTGAATACTTTAGTGGCAACAGTGGCACCACCAACTACAAAAGTATATAGCGTTGTAGCGGCTGTTTGTACGCCTGTCGCAACAGAGTCGGCTAACTTAGTAAGTGATCCCTCTTTTAAGGTAGCATTGTAAAACTGCTGAATACCCTGTGCTAAAGCCATTGCGCCGGTAACCTTAACGAGTGTTTTCTGCAGGTCTTTATTCTCATCACCAAATAATGCAGCGGCACCTTGTATTGCCGAGAACCCGCCAGCTAATGCAGATATACTACCTACCACATTGTCTAACCCCCTCGTATCTGATCCTGCGTTTTTAATTTCTTTGTTTGCATCGCCAATGGCATCAGATAGCCGGCCTGCTCTTGCTACCAACTTATCAAACTCCGCCCCCGTGTCCTTCCCCTCAGCCTTCATCCTGGCAATGGCTTCTTTCAATTCTAACATCTCAGTCTTTAACCGCTTAACCGGCGCATCAGCTTTCTTCAATGCCGCCGCAAACTCATCAACACTTACACCGGCGTTATCTAAAGCATTCTGCACACCTTGCCCAAAAGCATTCTCAACAGACTTACCCATACGGGTTGCTGTAGTAGCTACATTTTTAAACTCAGTAATTAAACCTTTTGTATCTGTGGCAGTGGAAACGAGTGCGGCTTTAGTTTGGGAAAATGAAGCGGCTATTTTAGGATCAAGTTTGCCTGTCTTTTCAAGTGACGCTATTGCGTTGTCAAGTTCTGTGTAGTCTACATCAAACCGGATTAAAATTTCCTCTTGCGCCATAGTGGGGTGTTATTGATTGTATTAAGCGGCGGCGCAAGGCCCTGGCAAGATGTGTAATAAAACCCCGCTAAGAATAACAGGGTTTTAACCATTATTAATTTCAATTATTCAACTTCTGCTGTGTAAATTTAAACATTATATCCAAACCGCCAAACGGTTATTTTTTACGGTTAGCCTCGTTTTGTTTCCTTGCCCGTTCAATCCTGCTGTTCAGTATCATGTAATAATCAATGATCGGACACCGTTCTAACTCATTTATCTTGCCCGGTTCAAAGTCACCCAATGAACAAAGCTGGTTATACCTGTCCTGTATTATTCTGCCGACCCTATATCTGTATGAAGCTTGCGGTGTGTCTCTGCGATTAGCTTTGTGACCATCAAATAGGTCTGGGTATCTCTTTCTGGCATAGCTAATGCAGGAACTAATTCTTTCAACGGCGTCTGCGAAAAAAAATCGAGCGTACCCCCGGACGCTTTCCATTTTTCAATCTTTAGTTTGTTGTAATCGTAATCGTAGGAATAAAGCGATTCTGTTTTATCAAAGAATATTACTGACGCCAGTTTGTAAATGTAATCAGGCATCGGCATTAACTCTAAACGCTCTTTTAGGTTTACATTCAACTGCATGATGTAGGTAAGTGAAATTTTTTTAGGATCGCTGAGTAGTTTCTCCATAGCCTTGCAGTGTGACTCTAAATATTCCTTATCACAGTTCATATCCATTTCGGCATATACACCCATTGCTGCAAAGAACCTACCCGTTGGAACTTCTGTTGTACTGTCGTACATCCAGTAGTCAACACCTGCTAATGAGAAGGCAGGAATAACTTTATACTTCCCATCAACAAGGAAAGGTTTTAGTTTGTTCCTAAACAATCTTCTTGCTCTATCAAACCAAGTGATTTTAGCTTGCTGCATAATGTTGAAAGTGGTTGGTTTTTTACTAAGTAATTGTTGTTATGTTTGATATGGTATAACATTCGTTTCTTAACATGGTAAACGATATAGCCGTTCTTCTCATACTTGTAATTCTTAGTGCCTGAGCAGTTGCATGTGCCTATGAGGGTGAAGCCGTTAATCATCTATAAAATATTTTAAAACCCACCCACTAAGCACACCTATAAAAAACGCAATTGCTACAAATACCCATATCATAATTAATCATTTTGCATCATTGAAACAACCGCACTAAATCCCATCGCCGGTACACATAACCACCACTGCCATCCTAAACATAACGCAATAGCCAGTGCCCACCAAAACGTTGCGCAAACATAGCAACCGAATAAAGGCTTAGACCACCACTCACCAATATAGCTTTCAATCGCTTCAGCGGCCTTGTTGAATATCATACCAGACCATGTTGTGCAGCAGATGCCTATGCTACACAGTGATAGTATGATTATGCGTTCAATCATTGAAGTATCTTAACTAATCCTGAAGCTGGCCCACCATGATTTATAATAACATCCGTTGTTGTAAAGTTTATCTGCGTAAACACGCCCATTTGCAATAGTGTGCCGTCCGTTTGCAGGTATACCACGTCAATAGTTGGCCGGTCACCGACATAATGAACCGTTGTTGTTGACTCTAACGCAAACGGTTGTATGGTGTATGTGCAGCAGGCCATATCAAGCTATTGTATTTAGTACCGGTGTGAACCAAAGTATATCAGATGTACAAACTGTTATCATAGTTATTCAGGACATGGACAACCCAATGAGTTTTTAACGTGTTCACCATTACGCACATCAAACGATATACAGCTATACGCATCGCAATAGGCGCTGTCATTCCATGAAGCAGGGCCGCATTGGTAAGCGGTGTTATCAAATATCTCTAAAGTAAATTCCCCGGCATAAGGATTGAGTAAACCATTTGGCAGATCAACAACCGTTATTGTAAAGTTGCCGTTTGCATCTGTGGTAACATCTGCTGAATACTTAGCGCCGGTTGCAGTAGTAAGCACCCACTTGTACGCAGTATTAGCCTCAAGTGTACCGGCAACAATGATTGTTTCATTGCCGCAGCTTATGTAATCCTGGTAACAACGGGTGCAAGCCATAGTGCTAAATTAAGCAAATTTTAGAATATGTTTGAAAAAAGTATTGAGAAAATACCTACAACAGTCAATAGCATCTAATTGCTTGGTGATATCTGAACGGTCAGACTTATCCAAACTACCGTCCGGCAACACGGCTGCATGTTCAAGGTCGAATATCAATGCCTTGCAGTTTACTGGGTCAATGGATATATCCAGGTGGTGAAAGGCAGAGTTAACCAATACCCTGTTTTCAATCAATGTTGGGTTGCTGGTGGGCTGCCTCATTTGGCGATCTCCAAGTCCTAACTGCGCCTTAATTATCCTGAAATAATTTAGGTTATCATGTACCAAAGCGGATGAATTACGCCCTGTTGCATCGCCTGTTACTATCAACATGTTATTTCCATACTTAGCCTTTATGTAATCGCACAAAGCGTAAATATTTGAGTTCTGTAATTTAATCTGTTCAATGAAATTTATTTTGCTGCCATTATCCTGAGCAACCAAACAAGTTATTGGATCCCTGTTAAAGTCAAATGATAACTTAACTTCCCATTGTGGGTTAATCGTAACAGTCCTGTTATGTTTTTCTGGTGAGTATGTGTAACAAAAAGCGTTGTTGTTTTCAGTAACGAATGAGGCTAAATATTCCTGAGCGAATGTAAGCGGGTCTAAAAGTAAGCGGGCCTGTTCTATTTCTGTAGGGTCAATATGCGGGTTTGATTCTGTTGGCATTTGAAACGATGCCCAATCATCATACTGCTCATTGAACTTAAACAGATCGTAAAAATAATTGTTCTTACCTCTTGGAGTTGAAAGGAACCAACAATCTCCTTTCATATCGGTAAGCAATGGACGAATAACTTTGTTCCAGGCTTCTTTAAGATGCAAAACTTTTGCAGCCTCATCAACAACTACCCTTTTGTATTTTCTACCCCTGGCGCTATCAATATCATCAAGGCTCCAAAAATCAATAACACCGCCGCCGTAAATTTCTATCCTCCTTTCGGTTTCTGATTTCTTAACGATAATACCGTTGCAAGTTTCTAAAACAGTTCGCCAAACTTCCATAAGCATCCGGTACGTTGGTGCGAAGTAAGCAACCGGGTTGCCAGATAAACAACCCATATCGCCAGCCTCATCTAAAAGCAGTTCCTCAGCTAAAACAGTCTTACCCCACCGCCTACCGCAACAAAGCACATTAAACCTCTTGTGTTGTTCAAGAACGGTTAACTGCCCGGCATGCAAATCATTTAAGATTAGATTTACCTCTGACAATGTGAAGGGTTAATTTGCCTGTGATATCGCCTGTGTGTTCAACCTTATCAGGGGCTTTACCAAAGGCATGCTCAAATACGAATTTAATAAGAGATGGCTCTTTTGTTTCAAGCAAAGCATTTAAAGCCGATTTAAGGTCACCATACTTGGCTATAAGGGAATCCTTAGCCAACTGAGCCGTTCCTAACTCCTTAGCCACCGTTGGCCGTCCTGCTCCTGGTCTTTTGCCTCCTTTACCTGCCATTGATTGTTTTATTGTTTATTCAATCCAAAGCTACAACATTTTTTGATACTGCCAAATGGGTGAGTATGTAAAGGATGTTTACAGACTGACAAAGTAATAACGGGTATGTAACGGGGTTACAAAATAGCCTGTACGGTTTTGTGTACGTACAGATAAGCGTACAGCTATGGCCAGGATGATCGGTTGCGCATGCTACTGTGATCGGTGGGAATGTGGCACGTGGAACACTTACCAGGCATTTACACCGTTTGCAAACCGTTTACACCGACTCAAACTCAATGCCAGTAAGGATATACACCATTTACACAGTAAACTGCTGGTAACTCTTACCCCTTTCTTCTTTTTTTATAGAGAGATATTAAATATATATCTATAGAAATGCACTGTAAACGGTGCAAATCATTACCAGTACTACATTAGACACGGTGTAAATGAAATGTAAACGGTGTAAATGAAGCACAAAAAAGCAGCTATTTTGTAGCTGCTGAGTTGATTAGACTTTTTGGTAGATACCATGCTCAATCTTTCTAAACAAGGCTTTAAAGTCCTTTCTTCTTATCGAAATATCAAACCTGCGGGGCTCAAGATTAAGTCTTACGCATACCTCAACAGCTTCTTTTCGAGAGAATGTATCTGGCAATCCCTGGTATAAAAGCTCAAGCTGTGAGGGTAATCCGGTATCAATTTCTTCCGATAACCGGCTAATAATACTGATCGTTGACTTTGCGAAATATTTATAAAGCGCGTGGGCATCCTCAACAATTTGCTTTGTTATCCAGGGTTTAACGGGGTCCGTAAGGATAGCAAGTATTTGAACGAGGCGAGGAAAGTAAGTACTCATCTTAGCCTCAGTACCTATAACGTATTGTTCAGCTTTGCTAAGGATACGTTTATTTGATTCAAGTAAGCCAGACCTGTAAAGTTCCCTGTACCTATCTTTAGCATCGCTGCTGAGTTGTATTTGAATTTGCGGTGCATCTCCCTGGTTGTATAATTGGCCAGATCGGTATAATGTGTCAAGAAGATTTACCCACTGGCTGCACATTTCTTTACCAGGCGTAAAAGGATCTATTTCGGTGTTGAGTTCAATATAATCACTTTCTACCATTATAAAACGAGATGCAAAACCACTCGTTAACCGGTCTGATGTGAAGATGTTTCCTAATCTACCCGGCTGCGTTCCCATCATTAAGTTGATATTAAGGTTTGGAACAACCCTTTCTTTATCCCGGTCGGCCCTTATTTGAGTGTACCGGCCACCGGTGAAGCATTGAGTAAAAAAACTTATTGCATCATTGGTTCCTTTGAATGAACCTGCATTGAATATCGTTTCAGCTTCGTCATGGTAAACGCCAATACCGTTTGGCTGATCCATTGAAAGACCAACATAACCCTCGGTTGTACCGTCAACAGCAAACGGGATAAAGCGCCGGGGTTTCTTTTCATTGAACTTATTGCCGTCTGATTCAGCCTTACGCTGCTCATATTCTTTAATAGCTGCGTTGTAATTTTTATCAGCCTGCTCTTGTATTTGTTTAAGCGGCGTTTCACACATTGATTTAAACGCCGGGGTTTTACCAACAGATACCGGGGCAATCATTAAGCAGAATATAATGTTTTTTGCATCCCCGGCAAATTCGCTTGTATAATGTGTTCCGGCTAAACTGCTGATAGTCCACAATGCGGATATCGCCAAAAACTCCGGGGCTAACGATCTGGCCGCCGCAACTTCTAATATAGATCGTTTGATGGCCGGCGGGAAAACCTGTATTGGGAAAGCGCCCTTGTACGTTTCTACCTGCTCACAATCGATACCCTCACTGTCTGCAATTACTTGCATCTGTTCAAATGTAGCTGACCAATCCCTGTTGTTTTTATAGAACAATACAAACGATGGTGGTAAACACCAAACCGGGTATTCATGTTTATTGTGCCAGTTCGGAAAATCATGTAAGCTGGCTGAGAATATCATAACCCGCTTAGTATGAAAATAAACCTTTGCACTTATTGATTGAGATTCGCTGCCTGCCCTGCGAAATGCTACAAATTTATCTTTAGCGCTGTACTTGTAATTAGGTAAAGGAATAAGTGAAATGTCTTTAAGTATTTGCATCCAGGTATCTTCTGATATCTTGGTATCAAAGTCTGAGCAAAACTTTTCCATGCCTACGGGGTAAGTAACCGCCTTTAGCGCCGGGTCGTAAGTAGGTTTGTATTCATTAAAGTATTGCGCTGCCTGTATTAAACAATCGTATTCGCTGTCAGTTAATGGCGAAATATCCTCCATACTGCCAGATACAATGTCATATCCTGGCGTGGGGTAAGTATAAACTAACGGGCCGCCTGCATACAAAGCGATAACCTCGCCGCCCTTATCATTATCAGCCAGGGAAAGTTTTTTTAAATCTTTGTCGTATGATATCCAAACATGGTAACCGCTATTGCGGGTTTTCTCAATGTATAATTTTGTGGCAATATCCGGCATTTGATTTGATACCATGTTAAGCCATTGAAAATACAGGTTTTTGTTTTTGGTATTCTTAAGATCAAAGTCAAGGCAATGAATATGGCCGGAGGTGTGAACCATCAAAGCGTTGTGTTTAGCAAGTAGCGTAAGAGGCTTACCATCCCCCCAAAGCCGGTGACTAACTGGTTGCTTATTTGCAACATCCCATTCAATCGGAATAACCTGCAGGCCGAGTGCGGCGTAATCGTTGAAGTATTCTTTTAGCATGGCTGAATGTTTGAAGTGAGAAAATCAGCCATCTCCTGAGTGAACCATTTTTTATCTTGGAGTTGCCTTTTGCTTTCTGGCCACTCATCAAAAGAGAAGTCGTAAATTATATTGTCATGTGCAAAAAAATACACTTCTTTCTCAACGATGCTTATTGTTATCGTCGTGTTTAAGTGTGCAGAAAATACTTCTTTTATCATGGTGTCGCTTTTAAAAATAGAATTACCGGGTGTGGTAGCGACACCAAAGGATTGAATATTGCTATTCAAACCAACACCCGGTAACCCTTAAATATTTTTATATGTGTTTTGGTGCCGCCGTTATAAAGTTAATAAGAACCCATCATACCACAAAAAAAACTCCCCCATATTATGAATGATCTCATACTGCCCACCGGCTGACCGTTCCAATTCCTGCTCCCTTAACTGCTCAGGTGAGGGTTTATCAGCACCAACCTTGATCTCAAACTTGCAGGCCCGTCCTTTGATCGTAGCTGAGATATCCGCCGTCCCTTTCCTGTTCGCACTCGGGATCCGTTTGTACTCGCCCTTAACACGTATCATCCTTCCCTGCGTCCCGGTACGATCAGCGTTGTGGCCTGACCATAACAGGAACTTGATGATAGCCATTGTTAGCCCGTTACTCTTAGATGTATCAGGGTAGGTAGTTTTGATATACCCCTGTGCTGCGAATGCTGCAGGGTACTTACGGCGGTAGTCTGCCTGGTATGCAGCCTCATAGCGTTGCTTCCAGGTGTTATCTGTTACGGTACGGGCCTTAGGCTTACGGGGTTGGCGCAGGGGAGGGATGTCGGAGAGGAAGTCGTAGGTCATAGTAATCTAAGTTGTGCTGTCTGCTCTTTAAAGCGCTTTACAGCGGCGTTATAGTAATCTTTATCAAGCTCACAGCCCACAAAATCAAACCCCGCTTTGTGGGCAGCGATGGCGCTTGAGCCGCTACCTAAATGGGTGTCGAGTATGCGGGCGCCGGGGGTGGCGTAGTTGTGTAAAAGCCAACGGTATAAGGCAACGGGTTTTTGATGGCAGTGGATTCTTATTTCTTTATTCCTCATATCATTTTGAATCATTCCATTCCAAGTGTACTCAAAAATTCTAACCGCTTTAGACCCTGAATCATAAGCAAGCTCTGCCTCTCCAAAAGCAGTGCCGTTTTTATTCCAACAAATATACCCACCCTTGAGTCCAAAAAAATTACCACCCCATATTATTTGCCGTTTAGAAACTCTTTTTAGTTCAGCAAAATACTTATCATCAGGAACAACATTATCATAGCCTTTATAATCTGTTCTATCTGCCAAATTATCTCTGCCATTTTTAATATTGATTACATCTGTATCGTTGCCATACGGCGGATCCACAATAGCCAAATCAAACGCCTTGTCCGCCAGCCCTGCCATGTACTCCATACAGTCGCAGTTCAGTAGTTCTATTCTCGGTTCAGTTGATACTATCATTGCGCCTCCCATTGTTTAGTTGCCTCTCGTTGTTTAACCTCCAATATCTTCACCCTCAGCTTTTCCTTAGCCCCGGGTGTTTTAGCCAACCTATAAGCCCTGGTGAGGGCTGCGATGTGTTTAGCGTGTTTATCCATTGCAGGTGATTATTAACGTGATCAATCCAAGTACCGCCAGGACAGTTACAAACCATCCTCCCCAATATCCTACTTCATCCAAAAAACTAAATTCAGAAGTCTTATAGGGCTTCCCCATTTCGTCTATTTCGGGTTCATTGTTCCAGTCGTATTCTGTTTGCATGGTGGGGAGATTTTATTCGTTATCAATTACAAATTGTACGTTAAAAATAGTCTTTATAGTTCTGAAATTCTTAACACCGTTATAACTTAGGTTATTGTCTTTGGCATAGTCTGGTATTGTTTTAAGATTAAGCAGCCACCCAAGCTGTTCAATAATTTTAACCATATCATCATTTGATAGTTCATTAGATACAAGTCTCGATTGTATGTGTTCACATATTGTATTGACTAACTTATCATTATTCATTATTCATGGTTCAATTTTTTGAATTGCGGCTATTTAAGAGTTAGCGGTAATACTACCATAGTGCTAAAATTCGACTTTCTTCTTCTAACTGTTTACAAGCCTTATTGAAATACTCGGTATTAATTTCCCACGCATCTAAATTGATTTTCATATCCCAACACGCCAAAGCAATAGTTCCGCTTCCTAAATGGGTGTCAATTATTTTAAATCCTTCTTTTGCGTAATCTTGTAATAATAGCTTGTATATGTTTTCAGGCTTTTGTGCAGGATGAATACTTTTCTTTGTATAATCTACACGCACATTTTTTAATCCTTCACAATTACCAGCGTATGTATATTCAATCATTTTCGGTTTCATTTCAAAACTTGTCCAAGCCAATTCAAAATGTGCTTGTTGTTTCAAAAATGGTTTCTTGTGCCAACATATCCAAGCCTCTGTTATTGGTAATTTATCTACAAAATAATTGCCACCCCAAATTATTTGATTAACTGAAACTCTGCGTATCTCATCAAAGTATTCTTGCTTTGGCGTTTCTTTATCCCATTCAGCTAAATTAATACCGTATGGTGGGTCGCAAATTGCTAAGTCATAGTAATTATCAGGCATCCGTTTTAAGGCTTGTAAACAATCTTCGTTATAAAGATTAATTTCTGCTTCTAAATCCGTACTACCGCTAACACGTGCTTTGCAAAATTGCCGTTTAGTGCTACTATCAATCATTCGTTCTTAATTTAAACATTTGTACTTCTATTTAACTTTTCGTTTCGGCAACTTCGCAAAGCACCATACGTTGGCGGAAATGCGCAGACACCCTAAAATGGCAAATCATCATCATTAGGAATATTTTGGAATTGATAACATTTAGGATCGCCTATATAAAACTTTGTCCGATTTACACGGAACCTATAATCATTAAAGTTTCTTATTAATTCTTCCGTTTTTGCATCAATAACGCCTTTTGCGGTTTGAGAAAATAATTCTTTTTGTCTATGCGTACCAGCTTTTTCGGTAACATCAAAAAAAAGTTTCATAGCATTTAATTGAGCAACGAAATTAAAATACTCTTTTTTGCGTAGTCGTATCATTTCAATGATCTGTTTTTCCAATGCGCCTATGTGTTCATAGTATTCTTTGACTTTTTTATTTAACTCATCTCTTTTTTTACAAACCTCTTCAAATGCCTCTTGTGGGACTAAATCACTTCCGCCAACATTGGTATTGCCAATAGCAGGGCGTGACATGCTGTCCATCGGCTGCGGTTCGCTATTCGGCATTTGTTCCGGCTGAACGTTTTTTAATGTACTTTCATTCATAAAATTTATTTTTAGTTTTTAATAATATTTAGTTCCGGCAGAAGTTTTTTAATTGCCCGGCCATCGGCAATACCTATTCGTTATCTATCACTCCCTTTGCTTTTCAAATAATCCCTTGCCTCCCCCGTATAGACTTGGAGGTGGTATGGTTATAGGTTGTGTTTTTTAGTTAAGTTATATACCATTTGCTCTAAACTGGCTACCCGTTGTTCTAAAGTTTGCGGCGCACCAATAGATTTTACTTCATACTTTTCAATTAAAATTTCAATGTCGTTTTTATTAAAAAGTTGCGTTAATTCTTTATGGATGTTATTTATCAAATCAGTTGTCTTTGCATTGTGGCCTAATACCAATACAGCTTTTTCAACTGCTTGCTTTAAGTCTTTATCCTTAATCTTAATCATAACTTTTTATTTTATAGTTTTCCCTTCCCCGTTAATTTAACTAACTCAATTTTTCTTTGAATAGATGTATTTGGGTCATTGGCTTCTTCATACAAAAATCTATGCGCCTCTAATCTTGCAGCTTTTATTTTTGCCATCCCGACTTTCCCTAAACCAACGCTATAACCAGACCTAATCTCCTTACATAATTCATAAACATATTGAGCATTACTTTTATTAACAACTATATCCATTGTATCAGGGTCGTTAATATCCCACAATGAACCTGCGGCTGTTGATAGTTCGTGCAATGAAAAAAGCATATACCCACTAATAAGGCCAAATGCTTCCTCACAAGCCCGTCCGTGTTCGTTCAAGTCTTTCATAACTTATTTTTTATCTCCTTTACTTTTTAAGTAGTCACGTGTGTCCCCCGTATTATCAAAATCCTCCTCCTTAATAAGTATTCCACAATATAAACAATAATGGAATGTACCTGTTGCTGCCTGTGGTTGATCGTTATTGCAGTGAGGGCAGATGATGTACACAGGTACTGTTTGATATGGTGGGGTGTGGGGCAATGTTAGGTTGTATAAGTTTTGAAATATTTATTCAGCATCTTTTGCATCTCGTCCATTACATGAGGAATATTTACACTTTCATAATTACTATTACTAATATCCGTTACGTTTACTGTAAAATGAAAGTGAGCTTTTGGATTACCATTGTCGCTACACCAACCTTGTAATGAAGTGCCTGACTCGCTACTTTTAATCCCGAAATCAATATAAACATTATCAACTTCGTCCAGTAGCTTAATGGATATTACTTCTTTTTTCCACACATCTAAAGGGTATATTTTTTCATGGAACTTCTCATCGAAGAACTGTCTGGCCTCTTTTTTCAATTTATACTTTGCCATCGTTTTTGTTTTTATAGTTATTAATGTTGTTTACTTGTTTGATGTTGAATTGCGATTGTCGAATATAGCCATAGATAAATTGTATTCTGATTTTTGTGTTCATAGAATAACTCCAACAATACTTCCATCGTATTACCCACTTTCTTTTTACAGGTTCTATCATTGTTATTGTTTTATATGTTTGGTTTGAATATGGCGTAGAGTTGTTTAGTGGTAAAAGTTGTATCAATATCATCATGCTGATACCATGAATAAGCGCCATTAATATCTATATTACAGCCATAATTATTATCCATAGCCCACTCTGCAAACTCCACTCCATCACTCACTGGTTGTTGTACGGGGAGGGAAGATTGTAGATGAAGTTTTAATAAATCTTTTGCAGCGTGTAGTCTGTTTTTTAAATTTACATCTTGCAGCGTATTTATCTTATTACCTATTTCATCAAAACAATTATCCACACTCTTACCTCCCACTGGTAGGGGTTGGAATTGGGAGGTGTATTCGTTAAGCAATCTTATAACAGTTTCCCAACGAAAAGTAATTTCAACAACCTCTTTATTTGGATACGTCACTATCTTTGTATATCCCTGATTTATAAGAAATTCCTCTGCACTCATAGCTTTATGAGTTTGGGAGGTGGTGGACAGAATATTGTAACAAGCATCAAAGCCATTGTTCCAGATATCTTTGTCTGAATGATTAGGGAACAGTTTTTCATCGCCTACACTTTCCCATGCAGTCTTTCTTATTTCTTCTTTATTCATATCATTTAAGTTTAAAGGTTTAGCGTTGTTGGGTTTGGGTGTTATACAATGTTGGAAAGCCATAGTGCTAACATAACAATAAAGACTATCCC
>OFRG01000162.1_pt1 | contig 28846 bp, 44 predicted proteins | sample 1543071 | NCBI WGS metagenome assembly OFRG01 (sample SAMN07774222, study PRJEB24372) | wastewater metagenome | isolation source: WWTP Verbania (Effluent) | place: Italy: Verbania | collected 2015-12
TTTGCAACCTCTTTGCCGCCCTGCGCCGCTGCGCCGCCTGTTGTCATGCCTGACGATGCAATGGCATTCAAAAGCGGCTCAATCGCTGCCGGTATGGCTTTCCCGCCTACTGCCGCAGTCATGCGGACACCGTTAGCCACCGCGCCGCCTAAGCCTGCCGTGCCCGCAATCTCGCCAGCCAGCTTTCCACCCTTGAACGCGAGCGAGTTGGTATCGGCGCCAAGGCTGCGCAAACCCTCATCCATAGCCTGCCTGCGTTCTTCGTTGCGGCTCAATGGCTGCTTGCCAGTGACCAGGCCCGTGACGTTGGGGCCGCGATCACCCTTGATGATGTCGGTTGCCTTGTCGATTGGGTAGAGCAACGTGGCACCGATAGAGCCAGCTCCCCGCACAGCGCCAGCAGCCAGATTGCCGACGCCTTGCTTGATGTCATCGATAAGGCTGGTTTGTGGTGCTGGCGCGGATGGCTGAGCCTGGCTAAAGTGCGCCTCCATCATTGTTTGAGCCTGCTCTGGCGTCGTTCCGTCAGGAACCTCAAACCGCGCAACTCGGCCATCAGGCATTTGAAAGCGTGCTATTGGCATTATTCAAACCCCAAGAATTTTGCGCCGCCCGCTGGCTTGGTGGGAATTTGTGGCGCGCCATTGCCGCGTGGTTTGAGTTGGCTTGACGTTTGAGCAACCCCGCTCATGATGCGGTCAAGCTCTGATGCCTGAGTATCAAGCGCCTTGTTTGACGTGATGACACCCTTGAGCGAGCGCGGGTCGGTAACGACACTTTGCAGAATGTCAAAGTCAGGCCCGTTCAGCACGCCGAGGTTGTAGGCCTCCTTGGCCTGCAACATCATGTTGTTGTACTTTGTGCCCATCATGGCGCGTTGGTCTGGATTCAAGGCGTCAAGCGTACCGAACGACTTCAGCGCCTGCCGATACTCTTGAATCGCGTTGCTCAGATTCTGAACGCCAACAACCTGCTTTTGCTGTGACTCTGGCAGCTTGTCGCCTGGTCCGCCTGGAATAGCGGTAAGTGACCCGTCTGGATTCCAGCGATAGCCAGGCGGCGGCTTTCCACCAGCCTGAATCTCTGCGGCCTTATGTGTGTTGCCGTCCTTTGCTCTGGCATCAACAAGGTTCTGACCGCGAATCTGGATACCCTCTGCGCTCTTGTTGTGGCGCACAGTCTCGCCGAATTGCTGCTGCTGCAATGCGTGCGTGGCTAGCTTTCCGATACCCTCGGATGCTTGCATTTGCCACTTCTGGAATCCTGCGGGGTCTTGAGGTATCTCGGATAGAGCCTCTTCCAGCGTGCCGAATTGCTTCATCACCGGGCCCATATCAGGATCAGCAAAGGCTTGTTGCATGTATCTAGCTGCCGCCTGCGGGTTTGGTACAGACCCGATGCTAGACCGCATGACTGCCGCCTTATCAGCAAACGCTTTAACCCTGTGGCTGGCCTCTTGTGAGTTGATGTTTCCAACATCCGCTTTGTTCTTTGAGAGGTCCATGCCCTCCTTCAAGAATCCGCCCTGTATCAACTGATCAGAACCGGCGCCAGACGCCAGCATGTTGCGCAATTTGCTATCGCGCAGCAATCCTTGCTGGTACTCGTCCAGCTTTGCAGCACTCAGCGCGTTGGTTAGGCCTGATGCTTCATTCGCCTGCCTATCGGCAATGAATGATTCAGGTGTGCGTGGCTGCTGTGCCAGCAAATTTCCAAATATTCCTGCGCCCGGCATATCTTCCCCTTTATGCGAAACCGTTGCCGTTGTCGTACGAATTGCTATCCCAAAGGAACTTTGTCTTTGGTGTGTTTGGCGATGCGGAGCCATTACCGCTTCCGCCAAAATAGCTACTCAAACGATTGATTGCGCCGCCTAACAAATTACCCTGAACTAATGCGTTGGCGCCAGCAGCATCACCATAGGCGGCCTGGTTAGCGCCGATCTGATTGGCTGCATTGGTCCCTGTGCTTGTAATTGTGTTGGCTGCTGCCTGCCCACCAGTGCGTACCGCATTGAGCATGTTCACGCGGTTTGCCTGTGCGCCCTGGGTGCGGTTGAACCAGTTTGTGTAATCGCTATTGGCAATGTTCTGCGCGCGGTCTTGGAGCGCCGAAGCCGTAGAGCCTCGATATAGGCCATTGCGGGCTGCTGCTGTGTTTTGGCCAAGCCTCAACGCTTCTTTTTGCTGCCAGTCATAGGAAGGATCTTTCTGGTACTGGTCGAATGTTGGCGTTTTGAAGGCGCCATTCGCCAAGTCGGAGTTGATCTGGTCGTTTGCGCCGTAGCCAGTCAGCAAGAAAGGCATGCTGTCTGCGCGGCTGGTATCGTAGAAATACCGCTGCGTGGCATCGGCTTGATTCGATGCCTGCCGGATCTGGTCTAACGCGTTCTTTGATGACTGCGCTTGAATGGCGCTGCTGACAAGAGGCAAACCAGCGGCAACATATTTACCGATTGAGCCAGCATTCAGTACGCCACTAGAACCGAATGCGCTTGGTGCGCTACCTGCTGCCGCAGGAGTCGCCCCAGCGCCAGCGCCTGAACCTGCCGCGCCTCCTGCCCCGCCCATTCCGAGCTGACCAGCCCCATACGAACCGGCCTCATATGCAGCAATTGCGGTAGCCAAGTCCTGCATGGTTCTGGATGAACTTGTATCGATTCCAAGGGCCTTGGCTTTGGCGTATGTATCAGGCGTGGCTCCGCCCCACTGGTCAACCAATGGTTGGTAATCCTTTCCAGTTACACCGCTCCATACTTTTGACGAAAACGGGTCGATGGCCCCAATTAGCGCCCTCTCTGGGTTGTCTGCGAGCTTCCCGAGAATACCGCCGATGTTCACCTTCTCGAAGCTCAGGATATTGCTTAGAAAGCCCATACATTCACCTCATTCATTCCGCCGTATTTGACAAAGTTCGTCATTCCTCTTCCCGCCTTGATTCGTCTAGGTGGATCACGAGATTCGGTTCACAAAGCCGGTGATGTTGATGGCGCTTGCAGTACCTGAAAACGCACGAATCACCAAGGCGTTGTTGATGTTCTGGCCCGTCACGATTGGGATAGGCTCGCTATTTGCTGGGATGCTCAAAGCCTTTGTGATTAGGTCACCAGGGTCTGTGACGCCGCCAAACTCAATTGTCAGTGTTGCTGCTGCCCCCGTGGCGTTTGTCGCCCATAAGTAGACCTCATCAAACCCAGATGTGCCGCTGATTGCTGTGTGCAATAGCGTCCCAGGCGTAGCGGTCGCAGCAACTGGGATGGGCTTTCCGTTCGTGCTGCCTGACAGAAGAACTCTTGAATACGTAGCCATTTACCTAGCTCCAAAGATTCTGTTTGCAATCACTGCGCCCGCTTCGTCTGGCTTGTGTTTTGCGGCTTGATGACGAGGCAAAAATGGGATGATGTCTGCCTTGATCGCCTCAATGTCAACCGTTACCGTGTACCCATCAACGCCACGCGAAACGATCACATATGAGCCTTGTTTGACGGCCTTTTGAGGCTGCGGCACTCCGCGCGCAAACACATTCAAGGCTGACGAAAGGGCAGACTGCTCTAGCTCAATGTTTGTCAGGGCCTGATTGCCTCCTGCCCGTTCCCTGCGCTGCTCGTCGTACTTGAGCCACTCATTTGACGCGTACACGGGAACGTTGCCAGCGTAGCCAACCGGCACGCGCGCTGACCACGACAGAAGAAGTGTGCTCATACTGTCCTGATGATCACGTCAGAGGGATTCCACGGCACCGCATCGGTGACGACCAGTTCGTATGTCCGCCGATCCGCCGACCCCATAGCGTGAAGGCTCACCCAGTGGTCAAAGTTACCAATCTCGCCAAGGCTGATGTATTCCCAGTCGCCCCATGAATTTCCGCTGTCGTCTGACCAACGCACCATGAGGTTTCCACCGGCCCCCGTGTCGCAGATAACGCGCAGCTCGGGGAAGCGGATTCTCTTGCCGTCAGCTCTGCGAATCTCAGGCATCACGCGAACACGTCGCAGCACATCGCCTGCGTTGCTTGATGCTGTTGCATCGAGTTCGTACAGCTTCCCGTCAGCGCCACCTAGCAGCGTCTTGTTGAATGCCGACAGGTGCACATTCCATCGCACTTGCTGCCATGCGCCATTGACCCACTCGCCAGCCTCAAACCACAGGCCAGACATCACGTCATAGACAAGCGTTGTTTCGAGTGTGGGCACGTTCAGCGCATAGAAGGCGTTGCCCTCGAAATAGAACGCCGTCCCAACTGCCTCAGTCAGATCCAGTCCGCTGATCAACTCTTCCACCCAGCGGGTAGAGATGCGCTGATGCACAGAGCCAGCGATCTTGAACACGCCACGCTGCCCTCGTTCTTCGTCTGTGCCAACGAAGAACACTGTGTTGTCCAGCCTGCGAGGCGTCATCGGTGAATCACAGCCAACCTCGATAGACCGGCCGGACGGAACAATCACCTCATCGCCACCAATCAAGCGCCAAACCTCAATCGAACTCTTGCCGATCAACAGCAGTTCACCGCCAGACACAATCGGGCAAATGAGGTTGTCAGGGCTTTCCTCTGCTGTGGCGTAGTCCAGCGCGTCAATCGTTGCGGCATCACCGACATTGGTCCAGCCAACGCGGCCAGTTCCTGCATCCACAAAAAACAGGAACTCGTTCAGCACGTCGATTCGTGAACCGCCGCCATAACCAGCAGCCGTTGTGAGCACATTGGTGGCCCTGTTCAGGACGTACAGATTAGCCCCGTCAGTCACGCAGATCTGCGAAGCGTTGGCAGCAAAGTCAACCAGCCCAGTAGACGAACCAAGTGAACCACGGCTAGTTGTTGTGCCATCAGATGCCAGATCAACCAGCGATGAACCAGAAACAACCAAGCGCCGCCCATTGCTGTTGATCGCACCGCGAATCTGCGAGCCAAGGTCAGCAAATTCCACCAACCCGGGCCAGTCCTTGAAAGACTTGCTAACAGGTTCACCCGGCGCTTCAACAGGCACAGGAATGAGGTTAACCGCCCGCTGCTTCGGTCCTGACCGATTGCGCAGTGCGTAGGATGGGCCAGCAATGGTCATCAGTCGTCCACGCTAAAGCTGATGGGGCCAGATGAGATGGAGAACTCCAAAGCTCGCTCACGCTTGGCGGCCCATCTCTGAGCGATTTCTATCCGAACGTCTTGAGTCGCCGAGTAGGTCAAACTCAACTGATCAGCTACCCCATAACCCAATGGGTTGATCCAGTACTGAGGAACATCAGGCGAAGAAGCCGCCGCCGAGTCGTCAATGATTTTTTGATACTGAAGCGTCAGCGTTGGCGCCGTTGTTGGCGTTGGGTACAGCCACACATACTTGTCCGGGCTCACATAGAAGTGAGTAGGCGCACCAGTTGCCAGCGACCGGCCAGGATTGGCTACCCATTGCGCATGCGTCAACTCTGTAAGCCTTGTCTTGTTCCCGCTGGATGTGATCCAGATTTCAGGGAAGGCCAAGAAGTCAGCGGGCAGCGCAATGGTTTGTCCGCTTGCCCACGTGAACGCGGCCTCGCTTGACAGCTTTGGCCAGGAATAGCCAAACGTCGGCAGCTCTTTTAGAACCGAGTCCAGTGCCCTTAGCGCATTTGAGAAATCACTAGACCTGGGTGTGCCGCCAACTCTCAAAACGCCAAGATGACGCAACCCATCCGAGCAAATCTCGGTAGCTGTCTCGGTCCAACTGGTTGTCATTACAGAGGCTCAACCGTGTAATTGAACTGAGGGATGCGAACGTCACGACGCTTGCCGTTTTCGTCCTGCACTTGAGTGGTCACAACTGCATCACGGACAACGCTCAAGAAGTTTTCATCAATGGTCGTTTCGACATTGCGTTTGTAGACGTTCAAAACGTAGTTGTGCACGATCTCAACGTCATGGCCTTCACCATGGAAAGTGATCTTGTATTGCTTCAACGCCTTGGAGCGAGGCTTTGCCTCTGGCTTTGCTTCGATAACTTCGCTCATTCGTTTCCCCATGAAAAAAGCCCGCTTGTTAGGCGGGCTTGTTGATGAATTGAAGCGTAACGCTTTAGGCGTTGGCTTCCCAGTAGAAGGTCTTGGATGCCACCATGGTGGTAGCAGTCACGGTGAACGTGTTTCCACTCACCGCGATGCCGTTTGTGGTTTCCAGCGTGACAGTACCGGCTGCAACGGTATGCAAAGACGATGCGGACGCCATACCTTCAAACCATTCGTCAACGATTCGATCTGTCAGGTTCACAAAGCGAACTTTGCGAGGCGCGAAACCAAGCGTGAAGGTTGTGGCAGCAGCGGCCCCAGCATCTGTAACCACCTTGCCGACAGCAAAGTTTGTGATGCCGTTCGTGTTTGACTGCGTATTTGTGCTCAATGCCATTTGATTTCCTTGTTAGATTGAAAAGGCCCACGTCTTAGGTGGGCCGGTTCATTAGGCAGATGCCAGCGATTCCAGGCGGACCATCCACGTCTGATTCAAGATCGTGGTGATGGTGGTGGCCTTCCATCCAACAGTAGAGCGTTGCTCCAGTGGGTCAGCAGTACCAGCAGAACCCAATGCTTTCACATAGGTGTTCATGGCGTTGCCAGACAAAGGAGTGATGCCGTAAGCCTCGGCGCCAAAGATCAACGTTGCGTACACGTCATTCTTTGTCACACCCTTGTAGCCAGCGGTCAGGGCGGTGGTTGCATCCGTCCAGATCTTGGCGTTGGTGCTGGTCACGAAACGGATGTTCTTGTAAGCGCCGATTTCGTCCTCAATCACGCCCATTTGAGCGGGGTAGTCAGACACGGGCTTAAAGCCGGTGATGGCTTCCAGATCGTATTCAACGTCAGGGTGAACGATGGCAATGAATGCCTTTCGGATTGCGCCAGTGCCGACACCATCAGAAGGAGGGATGCCCTCTTTCATGAACTTAGCGTTTTGGCCCTTCAGGTAGCGGATAGCCTTGTCCAAGTCTGGGCCGGTGATCTTGTTGACCAAGGCCAAACGGTTTGCTACAGCCGAGGCGTAGGCCACGTTAGAGCCAGCAACCAGCATATCACGACGTACTTGGTCAATGGTCGTACCAGCCTGGTCACCCAGAACGTCGGTGGCCTCAGTCACAACGGCGTCTTGATTGGTGAGGCTCACCATGTCAGACAGCGTGATGAAGTCGCCATATTGAGCCAGCGTAGATGTGATGTCAGTCACAGCCAGGCTAGAGCCAGATGGGGTAACGCCTTCAGTCAGTGCCGTGGTAGCTGCGGCCAACTGGCTGTAGCGACGAAACTTGATCTGATTTCCGCTTCGTGCAGCGATAGGGCGTTTCTGACCGAATCGGCCATGCACGTCATTGGGTTGTGCGCGAGACAGCAGATTGCGGTCATAGAACGCTTGTACGCCTGGGGCGACTTGGGAAAGAGTAGTAGTAGCCATTTTTCAATTCCTTTGGGTCAATAACCCTTGACTCGACGCACTTCCTTTTGGAACTCTGCGTCACTCATGTTTTGAAAGCGCTGAACTTCTGCAAGCGCTGCATCAACTGGTGCCGGTGCACCAGATCTGCCAGCGCCTGGAACGCTCATCGCGGATTTCTGCGCCATCTTTGCGGCCTCGGCTGCGAATCGCTTGCCGATCTGCCGCTCTGCATGGGCGAGCTTTCCTTCAGTGATCACACGGATGGCTTCAAGCGGATTTCTGCCCGCCTCGCCTAGTTGCTCAAGTCGTTGCTGTAGGTCTTTCTCTAGCTCTGGATCAATGTCAATCGAGAAGATGCCGGGATGGGCTGCGTCGATTGTTTTTCGCCAGTTTTCAAGTTCGTCCTCTTGCTGTTGGCGTGGCGCAGGATCTGAAACAACGTGACGGATAGCGTCTGCCAATTCCGGATTCGCATCCAAAATAGCTGGCCTCGATGCCTCTCGTTGTTGCTGTTCTCTCTCACGCCTCAATTGCGCCGCCTCTTGTGCCGCACGAGTCGCCCAGGCTTGGTTATCCTTTGCGATCTTCTCGGCCTTCTCTAGGCGTGCTTTGATCTCTGCCAACTCATCAACAGGTGGCGTCTTCACTTCTGGCTCTACAACCTCTTCAGGTGTGGCCGGTGCGGTAGTGGCTGGATTTGCCGCCGCTTCAAGTTCTGCCGCTGCCTTGTCGTACTCTTGCTGATACTCCGTAGTCTCTGACATGTGAAAACTCCTGCGGATCGGTTGCCCGGTAGTCCGTACTCATATATTTCCGGGGCCTATTCGGCTAGTCCGGCTCGTATGCTTTCGCGCTCTTGAATGAGCGCTTCCGGCAATTCCTTCAGATCACGCAACGCCTTGATGCGCCCGCGTGTTTGTTCATCGTCTTGCGCAATCAGTGATTGCGTGTGTGATTCGATCCTGCTGTCTATCTCTGCCAATAAAAAAGGCCACCCAACACGGATGGCCTCTATTGCTTGCGACAGTTGATCTATTCTGTTCTGAACACTATTCATTCTCTGCAATCCGGCGCTGTCTGGCAGACCAGGGACAGGGCGAGGGCTGCGGTTAGAGCGGTCAACATATTCTCAAGGGCGGTATTTACTGATGGCGTCAGTAAGCAAATTCCCCCACACCACCTGGGTCGCTTGATTTGCGTGCAGCCCATCGACATACGTGCCCGCCTTGAGGTGCTGCGGGGTACCACCGTCGTTACATACGCCGTTGAAATCGAGCACAGGTGGCCCGTAGCTAGTGAGCCCCGTATTTGCAGTGAGCCTCCTAGCATCCATCGCCGCATCCCAATCGGTGCCACCAGCACCGTTGTTGCGAGGGATGCCATTTCGCAAAAGGGCTTTAATACCCAGCTTTTTGCACAGCGCGAGGAATGCGACTACTCCAGATCGAGGCATACCGAGCGTTGTGACCAGTACGCCCGTTGCCGAATGATCGTTAGGCGTAAACCCGTTGAACACTGCGATGTGCGGACACGCCCCTACGGCGTCGAGTGCAGTCAGCAGCTTGTTGCCCAGGTAGGTGAACTGCTGCGTCGTTGCGCCCGGCATACCACAGTTGACGAAACCAACTGGTGATGTTGACGTGGTCATTGCTATCGCCGCTTGCATCGGGTATCCACGCTGGTAAGACGGCAACTGCGACCCAGCATCATTGCTATCGCCTACCGTGATAAACGTCATGCCTCGTCTCTTCGAGCGCACAAGGACGCCAAAAATGTTATTGGCTCTAGTCGTTGACTGGGCTCCACTAAAAGCACCTGTTAGCTCAGTACCGGTCCCGTGCGAGAAGCCAGGGAACATAAATCGGCCGAGATCGTCTTGGTTTGTGCCGCCCCAACCAGTTGATCCAGCCGCCCAGGTGGTAATTTGCTCAGATCCAGTTGTCGTCGCGTACTCAGTACGGACGGTGATTGCGGCGCGTGGCACCCCATCGGATCGAGCTGATGCCGCTGCATAAAGGGGTACGAAGTCTGTGATGTACCAATCGGTGTCCGTGTATCCGTTGCCCGTCGCCACGCCACTGGCGGCAGGCATCGTCAGTGTCGATTTCCCGCCGTTGAATGTGACTGCTTTTTGGTTGCCAGAGAAATTGGCGTTGTTACCGTAACTGTCCCAGGCTGGGCACTGCGCGACGGTCATCCCTGTGATTTGAGCGGCGCCAGAGGTTGCGCGGTTTGCCAGTACAAATGCAATTGCATCAACTTCATCTACCTCAACTTCAAGCGAAACGCAGAACGTAGTTCGCGTGTCTCCGCTTGTCCAGCCGAACGCCGACGCAGCAGTTTGATCAGATCCTAAAATTGTCCACATTTTTGTGGTCACGTAGTCATTTGCTGCCGGTGCTGGCAGCGACCGCCACAATCCATCAGACGCTATGTATAGGCTATCCCCCACAGTCGCAGTCTTCCCAGCATTGGCGGCAGGTGGAAATGATGCGGACAATGCCGCCGGATCTGATGCACTAATAAGATCCTCTTGCGGGAAGTCAGCAGGAACATTCAACCCATACGCACCGTCACGCCCTGTCACTGTAAGTTTGACGACTCCGGCAGAAGAGAACGGGCCAACTGTTCCAGTACCATGCGTTGAAGAAATGGTTGCGCCAGCAGTCAAACCAAGGCCGGAGACAACCTCTGCCACCATGGTTCCATCACAGGACACCGACAAGCTCTGACCAAATGCCAAGCTCACGTTTTTGGGATCACCAACATTGACGATGTTCATTGCATTTGGTCCTGTTCAGGCGTAAAAAAACCAGCCGTAGCTGGTTCTTGTTCGGTTTGGTTTTGCGGATCAGGCGGAGGCATGTACTCTTGCACCTCTACTGGCATTTCTGGCACCTGCTCTGGCGTCTCCATCTGCTCATAGGCAGGCGATGCGGCGCCGTTTGCATCAATACCTGGCGCGATGTCTGGCGTGTCCATCACTTGAACGCCTACAGTTGCAGCGACTTGTGCCAACTCATTAGCGCCAAGGTACGGAATGATGATCTTTAGGCGGTCAGACTCAGCCTTGTATCGCTCTATCTGGTCCTGAGACTGCAACTCTTCCAGCTTCTTGGATGTCTCTACAAGTGCTTGGTGCATCTGCTGCATTTCGCCTTGCATCTGCTGCATGTGCTCTTGCACTTGTGGAGGCAATCCACCTTCTTTATCGTCTTCAACAATCGGCGACTCGCGCCCAATCTCCATCACATCCCACGTCTGTTGCAGCAGTTCCTTTGCGTCCACATGAGGCGCAGTGATCGGGTTGCCCAAAGCAAACTCAGAGAATGCGCGGATCTTGTTCGTCAGAACTTCCTTTTGCATGAAAGAACTGACGCCGGTTGCCTTCCATTCCATGAATGAGGTCTTGCCGAATTGTTTGATCTGCTGCCAGATTGCCGCGATCTTGTCACCGTGGATCTTCTGAACCGTCTCGACTTCTAGGAACTTCAAGTCCCATTCAATCGTGCGCTCGACAATCTCTTCGATCCACAACTCATCAATGTTCTGGATGACTTCCTTGATCGGCAAACTGGATGCCGACATGATCATGCTGATGCCGGTTGCCGTCTTGTTCAGGTGGCTAGCGTCATCGCCCTGAGTGTACTTCGTAATCCCTGTGTCGTCGTCTGAGAACTGCTCAGAGGCGCGGATAACGTCAAGCCAACCGCCCGTCACATCCGGCTCAGGGTTGTGCATGATGGCTGTTTGGCGCTCATCAGGCGACAAGCCCGGCTTCATCTGATACACCTTGCCTGGGAACTTTTTGAAGTCCTCCGTTGGCAGGAACTTGGAGCGGTCTACGCTGGATGTGCCCAGCAGCGCCATGCCCTTGCCTTCCATGAACAGACGGAAAGCGGCGTTTGTTACCTTCTGATGGGGTGCATTGTTTTCAGCAACACCCACGCCCCACATTTCATGCTCGATTGCCTCATACAGGCACCGCATCGCGGCGGACTTGCCGTTGTATGGGCTCTCGTCAACCTTGACAACAACACCGCCAGCCATGATGACGATGGCGTCCACCATGTCGCCTTCTTTGGCCTCGTCAAGGGATACTTCTGCGCTGTTTTCTTGTGCTGACTCATTGAGCAGATTAGCCGGAACCTTGCCGAAGTAGCGGGCAACCTTGATACGCTCGTTTTTGTGCCAGAACTCGACGTTTGCGCGCAGCTTTCCGGCAGTGTCAGATCCAGGCTCTTGACCGCGATCACCCGGTCCAATCAAGGCTTGATCAATGTTCTTGTATGCCTTGTCGTTCTTCCATGCCACGATAGTGTGCGGTGACTCCATCGTCGACCAAAACACACCTAGACACGATTCGATGTCTCTAGCCTCTGGATCTGGGTACACGTCAAGCGTACTTGCCAGATCAAAATAAGGATGATCGAACTCGTATTTCTGCTCGATCAACTGCGTGAAGCCAGCCGAGTTATCCGCGCTCGTTTCGTACAGGCACTCCTTGCGCACAAACGGGCCAAAGATGAAACCAGTCCCGTATGTAGCCAGCGTGTTGACGCCGGTCTTTAGCAGGGACTTGAGCCCCATCCTGTCAAACTGCTCTGTCAGGATTTCCTCTACCGCGTCCGCATACTCAGCCAGGCTTTCATTCGTTGGCTCAGTGTCAAACGGGAAAACACCATTCCCGAACAGCGCGTCATTGATCTTGGCGCGTGCTGATCTGACCTTGTTGCGAGTGGAGCCGATAAACAGGCTGGACGCCTTCTTTGCCTTTGCGGCTCCCGTTCCCTTGGTGTCCTCGTCGCGAGCAATGCGCATCACATCCTGATAGCACTCCAACATTTTCAACTCTTGAGGCGAGCGCGCCTTTTCCCAATCGACAAGACGGCCTTCCAGCAGGCTTGCCAATGCAGAGTTGTTGTCGAGTGTTGTCATGTCTTAGAAGTAGAAACCGTCTGAGTCTGGTGTGATTTGCTCGATCTGGGCCACTGATTCGGTGTCGCGCTTAGACACGGCATAGCGGCGCATCATGTAGGCGTATCGAGTGGCGTCCAGCAAGTCATCCTTGACCTTGTTGATTTTTCCGTTTTCGTCCCGGTGGTACTGCAAAAGCTCATCAAACCAATCACGCAGACCAGCAAAAACCTTGAACTTGCCCTTGAGCATCAAGTCCCTGATTTCCATCAGACCAACCTCTACACCGTTGCCACCATCGGGCCACGTTGCGTGCTCAGAAAGTAGGCTAAAGCCTGCCTCTGCGTAGTATTTCTTGACCTCTTTGGCGCCACCCTTTTCGGTCTGCAATCCGTCAGCAGGCCAGGCGGTAGGCACTCCAGAAGCCCATGACTTCACCGCGCCCCACGCCTCAATCGGGCTCACATGAGATTTCTTCCATGCCCGCGTGACGTAGAACACATCGTTATCTCGATCCCATGCGATCTGGACTTGGCTTTGCGGGTGATCCCAGCCGAAGTCCATGCCGTCAATAAGCGCCCAATGCCTTGGGATCTCAAACGCCTCGCAAGTGATCTTGTCCTCTGCAATGTCATAGATGCGACCATGACCAAGCATCGGGATACCTTTCGTGCGCATATCTCGCTGATGCGCGGGGAAGCTCGCTAGCAAGTCTTCCTTTACCTTCGCATCCAAGTGGGGAGCGTCGTCCCAACACACTTGCATGCAGATCTGAGCACGGCTAGGCGTGTCCATGAATTGGATGACCAGATCCGTTCTTCCGTTCTCAGGCGTAAACGTCAAGATGCCTCTACCGCCTCGCCCCTTGTCGCCCGATGCTGTCCGCACCAACACCTGAGGGAAGATCGTGGCGTCCCTTGGCTCTTCGTCGATGTGATACCAGTCAACACCATCACCCATAAGGGCGTGTTGTCCCTGGCTGTAGCTCCAAAACTGGATGCGAGCCACATCACCGCTTGCATGGCGAACCATCACAGTACGCAACGCGTTAGGCGTGCCGGTCATCGACTCATAGCCAATGATCCGATCCGCAGGTATCAACCCACCTTCGAACGTGTCGCCGTTCTTGCGACCAACAATCGGAGCCTGTAGAAGATCTCGGGTCTTTTCACCCGAGTAGCCCAAGCACCAGATCAGGGGCGCATGATCGAACCTGTGACCCACCCAGCCTTCCGGATAGTCGCCAAGCGCGTGGATAGCATCCATGTAGGTGCCTGTCCACGTCTTGCCGATCCGGTTAGCCGCAATCAAGCAGACCTGAGTAAAGGTCTTCGTGTACGCGATGAACTCAAGTTGCCACCGATACAAAAGCGAGAACATCGCCTTGTACCTGTTCGCCTCTTTCCTTCGCGCTTTTTCTTCAAGCAGCGCCAGAATCTCTAGCTTCTCAGCCCTGCTAAAGTTTTGCGTTGAGGGCTGCAAGCTTTGCGTCAATTTGCTCTTCCGTCAGATCATAGAACTTCACGTTCTGATCAACAGCTAGCTTTTCACCATACACACGAGGATCGGCTTTAGAAGCCTTCCAGCGGAAATGGCTCGCCAGTTCACGGGCCTTTGCTAGCGAAAATGGATCTTCAGCTTTTCTAAGCTCTTCCTCCGCCATATCGTCGTATGACCTAGCAGCGGCAATCCTTGCTTCTCTCGCGCGCGCGGAACGATCAGGGTCAGAGGCGAGCCAATTGATCAGCGTACCCGGCGAAACCCCAATCTCTCGGGCGATGAACGTTTGACTTTCACCTCCCATGATCTTCTCGCAAAACGCTTCAATGCCAAAAGCATCTAGTTTTGCAAGTTGGTCGCCTTTAGCCATTGATCAGCGCTTCTTGCCGCCCTTACCAGGCGTAGGCTTTTTGTCTTGTTGCTTCTTCATGGCGCTTCCTTTGATAGGTGCTCAGGCAGACAACCCGGTTTCACAAAGAAGGATTCGGGATGGTGGGTTGCGCCCGAGCAGAAACAGAAAAGCCCCCACGCCGTTAGACGTAAGGGCTTTAGAGTGACACGTACACAGCGTGCCTATATCTCTAACTTTAGCAAAAACATCATCTTTGTCAACACGTCATTGCGGTTTTTTCGATGTTTTTTGCATGTCTATCCAGTTTTCTCGATAGTTCGATGGCTGCTGACCTGCACCAGTTGCGCCATGTTTGGTCTGTCACATGGAACATTTCCATATCTTGCGCAATGGAAACGATGGTCCACGGCTTGTATGCGCGAGTGATGGCAAGCCTGTGTTTCAGGCTCAATTCAGCGATTGCCAAGGCCACCTCGTCACGGTCTTCTCTTGACAATTCCCAAGGCTCACGGGATCTGGCTTGCCTCTGAATGCGCTCTGTTAGGTATGCGCACTGACTTGGGAATCCAAGCCCGCCGCTTTTTGGGAAGCTGGCAAAAGCCCAATCCATCAAGAGCTGATGGAGCCAATGAGGTTCGATGATCAGGCGTTTGCTCATGCTTCTTCCTTCTGCTTTTCCAGTTCGCGGGCTTTGGCTCTGTAGGTGTCTCTGATTTGCTTTAGGTCTTGGATGGTGTAGTGGCGATTCGTTTGATCCGCCTCGATGGCGCGGGCATAGGCCGGCTTCGAGATCAGGCGCTTTTCCATGGCGAGGCGAATCATCAGCTCGACCACCTGAAGGCGTTCAAGCAGGTCCATCAAGTGCGGCTCCTTGTCGCGTGCGACGTTGGCGCGAAACACCGCGATGGTGATTTCAATGCACTCGTTGGTGATCTTCTCGCCGATGGACCGCTTGAAGTCACGCTGCATGTTCTTCACGAAGTCTGTGGAGACATCCAGCAGGTCATAGGCAGCCTTGTAAATCGGCAATTGGGTGTGGGTGGCCATGCTGATCAAATAGCTGAATTACTCAATGACCAATCTGCGGACGGCTCGGGCGCGGAACTCGCTGAACTTGTAGTAGCTGGTCTGGCCGCCGTAGTAGAAGTGCTGATACCAAGCCCAGCCGGACTCCGTTTCGTGCTGCTGGCCGGACCAGTACCAAGTGCCCTCGAATTTGCCCTTCAGGTTCGCGAAGAGCAGGGATTGCTCCTGGCGGCTCGGCAGCTCGCCGCCTTGCTTGGCGGCCCATTCCTTGGCCTGATCAAACGTCAGGTCGCCTTCGTCGCCTGGCAGCAGGATCACGTGGTGCGATGGATTGCCGTCCGCATCCAGCACCAGGCCGGCATAGTGCTCACCGTTGGCCAATTGGATGGCGGCTGCGGGCACCGGCAGCGTGCGCGGCTGATCGGCCTTGAACTTGGCGATCAGTTGTTGAAGCTCGGTCTGCTTGGCTTCAATGGATTCGAGCGTGATGGTGCTCATGGTTTACCTCGTGAGGTGGTTGGAATGACTGAGGATCAAATGGGCAATCTGCGGACGGCTCGGGCGCGGAACTCGTTGCGCTCGTAGTAGTCGCCCTGGGTGCCGTAGTCGAAGCTCTGATACCAAGCCCAGCCGGATTCGCTGTGATGGGTCTCGTTGCTCCAGTACCAGTCCTTCTTGAACTGGTCGCGAGCGCGTTCCCACAGCAGGGCCTGTTCAACGCGGGTGGGCAGGTCACCACCGATGCTCTGGGCCCATTCGATCTGGGCGGCATGCGTGGCGTCGTCGTTGTCGCCGGGCAGCAGGATGAGGTGATACAGCTCGCCATTGGCGTCGGTGAGCGCTGCGATGTGGATCTCGCCCTCGTTGAGGGGCGGCTTTTCAAGTACTTGCATGTCTTGACCTTTCTGGTCTGGGAAATCAGCGTGATAGAGGCCGCTGTTTGGGTTCTCTTTGCGGGATTGGCAGGATGGGCAAGTCATCTAACAGCCCTCCCCTCTGCGCGTGCGCTTGCCTCTTGGCTGCGCCATACCTCAACACGGGCCTGAGCCGCCACAAGCTGCCAGCGCAGTTTTTCCTCAACCGCTATAGCTTCTTTCAGGCCCGACAAATGATCGACATAGGCTTGGTCTGCATATGCGTCACGCTCCTGTGCTGCTAATGGAAGTGACTTGTCACGCGCCATCAATTGAGCTTTAAGCGTTTTCCGAAACTCTTCCATGTAAACGCGGTTGGCTTTTGCTTCTGCAAACGCTTCTGCGTTCTTGACCATGAAGTCAATCGCTTTGTTTGGGTCTATTTCAGTCATGCAACCTCCACGACTCTGACGCCACGCGTCTTGCTGCTGAGAATGGCCTTGAGTCGCTGGTGTGTGCGCTCTTCGGCTTGGAAATACTCAGCGTGCGTTACCGTTGAAAGCACGTCAGCCCATGTTTCAACCAAGCCGCGCAGGTCGATCAACTCGGACGGATACAACGCTTTCGTGCCTGTCTGCTTCTGACGATCCAGCAGGCCCACAATCACGGCTTGCATGGACTCGATGTAGTCATTGGCATTCCGCATGACCTTTGGCATCCGTGAGAACGCCTCAAGCATGTTCATGCAGTCAAAGACGGCTTGCCATATTTCCTTGTTTCCTTGGCCGCGAGCAATCTTGTCAACTGCCTCTGAAAGTGCAGCGACTCGGATCTCTTGGTCTGGCTTTGAAAGCAGGCACGATCCCTGAATGGCGATCTTCCAGCTTTCGATAGATACGCCTTTTGGCTTGTAGCGCTTGCGTGTGCTCATGCTGCCTCCAGTGAAGGAACAAAAGCAGCCCGGATCTGAGCGGCTATCTGAGCCTCTTTCCTGGCGTGGTAATAGCGCAATGACCTCTCACGCTTATCCTCTGGCTTAGGCCTTCGCACATCGCGACCCTGTCCGAGCATGTAAACGGCGGCAGGGTATCCATCACTAGAACTGATCCATCCGCAAATGTGAATCAGGTTCAACGCCTTCATTTCCCTCATCAAGACAGCCAATGTTGACCAATGGACGCCCGTCTGCTCGATGATCTCTGTCTTTGTTGATCCACTAGACATTTCATTCCAAATCGACTTGAACGCTATTAGCTCAGAGCCAATGCGCGGCTTGTATTCCTTGCTCCACTGGTTGGTGCATGGCTTTTTCCTTCGCTTGGAAATTGGCATCTCTGCGTTTCGACCTTGACCAAATCGAAATATTGCTTGAGGTGTTCCCTTCATCGAATGGTCGAATCCGCACACGTGTATGAATCCGATATTGACCATCTGACGCAATGTCGGCCTGATCGTCCTTGCGATTCCATCAACAGCATCCGCAATCTGATTTGCGGTCTTATCGCTGAGCAGCAATGTTCCAAGAATGGCCGCGTGGCCCCTCATACCTTTTCTCATGTTTCAACCCTCATGTAATGCAGCGCCTTTGACAGTTCCATAAGGTCAATGCGATCTTTCGTGTTCATTCCGCAGACCTTTCGGATCTCGTCATGCAGTGCGATCCGCCAGAACTCGCGCTGCGCTTTGGTCAGCCGCTTGTCTCCCTCGATTTCGCGCCACATCAGGCGACGGATCGGGAACAACACATCGTGTTGAGGCTTGACGGCCTCCTTTGCCTTCTGCAACGCAGCATTGACTACCGATGGATCAGGCTTTGGTGCGTCAAGCGCGATATACGCCTGAACAGGCGAACGGGAACATGTGTCTTTGAACTCGATCACGTTGGGCGGCTTAGCGGTCGGATGGTCAAGCGCGTACTTGATCGCCTCCGGTCTGTTTTGAAGGCCTGCCAACTCTTCCGCCCAATCTGACTTGACCAGATCCAGGTCCACACCCTCATACTTGCTGAGGAAGTCGCGCCCGTATCTAGCCATCAACTTCGAAAAGATCCTGTCCACCCACGCCATTGGCAATGGCTCGATTTGCAGATGTTCCGATTCGTTCATTTGTCGCTATCTCCCAAGGTTCAGGAGGTCTCGTTGTTCCGGGTGCTTTGGCTGCAACGATGTGGGCCATTGATCCGGCTGCTTGCTCCACCTTCTCGCGCATGGCGCGTTGGTAGGGCGTCTCTGTTGGCTTTGATGAGTCGGGCGGTTTTGAGTACTCAACCGCCTTCCTCATCCAGTTCCTGAACGCACCATCCCAATCGTTGATCGCGGTCTTGAAGGTGTGGTCCTTGAACTTGCTGACCTCGTCATCCGGTCTGAGCGTGTGAGCATTGATCGAACACCACGCACGCATGTCATCAGACAAGGTCCAGCTATCCGGGCACTTCTTTGAGGCGCGAGGCTTCGCGCTATCAATACCGTTAGGTATTGATGTATTACTTCTATCTCTACCTCTACCTCTAGGTAACGCTGCGGTAACGCTCGCACCGTTACCTTCACCGTTACCTTTTGCGTTACTTTTGTGATCTGCGACCCTTTTCGCAGTCAATGCACGGTTTTTTGCTGTGTCGCCGTTATGGCGGTCGAAGTTCGACAGGCAAATACCATCCTCTTTGACGGTCAGCCATCCAGCATCAGATACCGCTTGAACAAATCCGGCAACGCCAAGTACACGATCCAGTAACGCTGAGGTAACGCGCACAGCGTTACCATCTGTTGTGTGCTGATCGAACCAGCGCCACAACCTGAACAACTTGCCGACTGTTAGGTCGGGATCATCCCAACCCATAGCGGCTGTGATGGCGAGCACTTCCGGCTTTTCCGGTGTCGCGCATTCCATCTTTAGCCAGGGGCCAGCCATGTCTAGACCTTGCTGTTAGCGCGCCGAATGTGGTCAGCGCGTGAATGTGGGTGCGTCTTTGGAAGGTGAACGCAGGCCATGCGGGCCTTGTGGTCGTCACCATCGAATGCGTTTGCTGGCTTCTTTGCTGGCGGCGTCTTCTTGAGTGGCGCGAGCTGGCTCACGTAGCCTGGGCTAAATGCGTTTGTCATCTGGCATCCTTATCGCAAAAAAACCCGCCATGCACAGCCAGCGAAGCCGCATTGAAAGCGCGGGGAGGCGCGCAATCGCGGGTGACGGGTGTCACTACGCTGGCGCTCGGGTGCATGGCGGGGAAAGTCATTTAGAACACCTCAGAGCCAACCCAAACGGCCAGCAGCAAAAGCACAAGGCAGGCGGCGTAAAGGTCGGTGAACATGATCAGCCACGATCCGGCAAGTTTTTCGGGCTGCGGATGTCAACCCAGAACCAAACGGCAACGATGAAACTGCACGCGGAAAAGAACGCGGCGATGTATTGCATGTAGGTCATTTTGTGCCTTGATTCTGTTCATCTGGCCGATCAAACTCAACGCGAGGCTGAACAAAGTCAGTGCGGATCTGGCGCAAAATCCATGACTCAAGCCTGCTCATCGCAATGCGAACAGTTGCGCCGTTGTCGTGGATCACAACAAGGTCCAAGCCCTCGATGTGTGCGCTGAATTTTTTGAATCGGATCATGTTGGTGTGGTTAGGCCGCGCTGGGCGGCCTGGGTGGGGTTAGGCGGGGATCAGGTTGGCTCCCGAAACGCAGGCACTGCCGCCTGGCAGGCGGACCTCCCACATGCCTTCGTGGTAGTGGCGTTCGATCACAGCATCGAACTCGCCATACTTGACGCGCTGCCCTCGGGCAAAGTGCTTCGGGTTCCAGTAGGCGGGTTTGGTGGTCATCTTGCGTTCTCCGTTGCGTTGTCGATGTATGAACTGTAGCGATTGCATGGTCAGTATGCCAATTGGTTTTGTCAATCGAGCCGATAGGAAAAAGCAATTAGACCGGGCGATTGGGTGCGAGATGATGCAGGCATCGAAACGAACAACGAGACGACATGAGCGACTTTGACCTAGTAGACGACACATCGACATTCTTCGCGCCAGTGTCGTCAGACTTGGTTGACGGCCTGATCGGTCAATATCAGCACATGCGGGCCAAGGTCGAGCGCGTGGCCGAAGTCATGAACGGCCCCGACCTTGATGGCGCGTTGCACTACTTCGCCGAGTACGCCGGGAAACAAGATAGGCACCTATCGTCAAGCACCGTGCGCGACATGTTCAGCCTGGACGGCGCCATCGCCCACCTGAACGCCTCGTTCTGGAGCAAGGCCATGCAGCTCACTGATGTGCTGGACGCCATGCCGCAGCAACGCCGCAACGAGTGGCACGCCCAGATCCAGAATCCACTGGGCCAGAAAAAGGACCGCTACAGCAAAGAGTGGGAAGTTGAGCCTATCCCTGAGTTCACCGACGAAAACGTGCGCTCCACGCTCAAGGGCCTGCTGCTGCAGCGTGAGACGTTCTTCGCCGAGCGCGTGGATGGCTTGTTCCGCAGCCTGTCGAAAACCCACATCACCAATGCACCCGAAGGTTTTGGCCGCCGCATGATCATTGCCCGCGCTGTCAATGAGTGGGGCGGGGTGGACCACAGCACGGCGGGCGTCATCAACGACCTGCGCTGCGTCATCGCCCGATTTATGGGGCGCGATGAGCCAAAATGGGACGCGACCAGTAGCGTGGTGCGATTTGCTCGCCTGCGCCGTGGTGAGTGGATCGACGTGGACGGCGGGGCAATCCGAATCCGCTGCTACGCCATCGGCACCGCGCACCTGGAGGTGCACCCGGACATGGCCTGGCGCCTGAACTGCGTGCTGGCCCAACTGCACCCGCTCGCCATCCCGTCTCAGTTCCGCGAGCGCCCCAAGAAGCGGGCAAAGGATCACAAGCTGATCGGGCGCCCCTTGCCGTTCGCGGTTGTGGCCCGCCTGGCCTCCCTGGAGCCTGCGCGTGACCTGAACCCTGACCACGGCTACCGCAAGGACACATGGATCAAGGTGCCGGGCTGCTGGGACTTCAAGGCATCCAGCGACCAGCAGATCAAGGCAGAGGCCGACCGGATCATGGAAAGCATCGGCGGCACCAAGTTGAGCGAACTGCGCTGGGCTTTCGACTACGACCCAACCGAGGTGGTTCAGGAGATCGTGGCCAGCGGCTGCGTCCCGGACCAGAAGGCGCACCAGTTCTACCCGACGCCCGAGCGCCTGGCTCGCATCGCGGTGGACCTGGCTGACATCGGGCCTGATGACACCTGCCGTGAGCCGAGCGCGGGCATGGGTGGCCTGGCCGACCTGATGCCAAAAGATCGCACGCACTGCATCGAGGTGTCGCCATTGCACTGCAAGGTGCTGGAGTCCAAGGGCCACAACGTCACCCAGGCCGACTTCCTGGCCTGGAGCGGCGCGCCGGTGGACCGCATTGTGGCAAACCCCCCTTTCAGTGAAGGTCGATGGCAGGCCCACACCCAGCACGCAGCCACGATGGTCAAGCCGGGCGGGCGCCTTGTTGCCATACTACCGGCAAGCGCGAAGGGGAAAGACCTGCTGCCAGGCTTTGATTGCACTTGGCACGGACCCTATGACAACGAGTTTCCTGGCACCAGCGTGAGCGTGGTGATTCTCAAAGCCGACCGAACATAAACAGAGGCCGGAAGCCCGGTGAAGTGGGAAGCCTCCTGTCGTATGGATGGCGCTTTTCTGTACAAATGCCCACCATAGCCCCGTTCGCGCCTGGGCATCTGACCGAACACCTTGACCGGCCATTGATCGTGATGCACAATGTCGTTGCCTTTGCTGGACCCATTGGCAACACCCAGAGCCCTTTAGCTTCTGTCGTTTACCCCTCACAGGGAGTGGTCCAGCACTGACGACAGAGACTAAAGGGCTTTTTGTCGTCTTGAGTCAGCGGACGCACTCACACGGCACAAGCGAGCACGGCCACGAATCGGGCCACACCGCAAACAGACCGGCCATCGTTACCCCCGATGCGAGCCGCCCCAGGCTGTCAGTGAGGCACTGGGATAGCAGAGCAGCCTAGAGGGTGACAAAGGCCAATCTGTGAATGAATCGCTGCCTCATGGGTGCGCTGGTCTGGATCTTGAATTGCAGATGGGCGGGGAGTGATGCTTATCACCCCTAGGGATTGTATTGACCAAAGGAAAGAGCATGACCGACACAGACCGCATAGCGCAGATGGCGGAAGGCTTCGCGCCTGAACTTGAGCCTGTTGTGAGGGCCGTTGCAATGGCTGTGGCAGAGGACTGCGCGGGTGTTGTTGACTCAGCAGACACGCCGGATGGGTGGAGCAATTCGCACATCTCTGACGCCATCCGCTCCCGCTACAGCAAGGAGACGACATGAAGTGGTGCTACAGGGTTGACCTTAAAAGGCGCGTGCGTGAGCCACTTTACGGGCCTGACGCATACAGCACGGAAACGCAGCGCCACACGTTCCCGTTCGGAAAAAACGAGCTGCTGAAAACCGGAAAGGAGGCGCTAGAGGCTGCTGAACACTTTGCCAAATGTCGCCTTGATTCGTCGTCGGCTGTGAGTATCTGGCGCCTGAGCGGCGGACAGCATGGATGGAATGGAGGATCTGGCCGATACCTGAAGGACTCTGACACGGTGTTCTCCACGGGGTTTGAATAGCCAAAACCTACCGCACCGATAGCCAAAACCAATTGGCCAAAAGCGCACCAGGGCGACAGAATAGGCACATCGAATCAGCAACCGAACGGAGAACGGGATGAACGTAGCAACCAGAGGTCAAGAGCGCCAATACGGCGACGCAGACCAGATCGAAGCCAAGGTAAACGAGTGGCTGACCAAAATCGATGTGAACGAGGTTTTGACCTACATCGAGATTGACGAAGACGCAGACCACGCCTTTGCAAAGGCCAGCAGCACGAACAACGCGGAAGCGATTGGCCTTGTGTTCATGGCCGTGAAACGCAACTACGCCGAACGTCTGGCGCTGCGTGATCTGGAGCTCGAAGACGCTCACATGTTGAGCGATGGGGCAGCGGCTTTGCATGCCATGACCACATGGCTGATTGGCCGTGCTGCCAAGTTCAACCGGGAGCACTGAGATGAACACGCACACCTACACCGTCACCTTCCGCAGCAGCACAACGACCTTGACTGGTTCTGTCACTGCATGGAACGAGTTTCAAGCCATCGACGCAGCCCGCAAGTTTTGGGGCGTCAAGTGCGATGGCAATTGGTCTGCTGAGGTCATGGAACAGCGGAGGGCAGCATGAACTACACCCCCGCATGGAAAGCCGCAATGACTGTGTGCTGCGTTGCTGCTGTTGTTGCGATTGTGATGCAGCCAGCACAGGCAGATGAGTGGACCGGCAAGGACAAGGCCCAGCACGCACAGGCAGGCGCGCTGATCGGTGGCATCGCTGCTGCTGCGTCTCAGTCGCCCGCCGTGGGTTGCCTGATGGCTGTTGGCGCTGGCATCGCGAAAGAAGCCTACGACAGCCAGCACTCGGGCAAGCACACAGCCAGCTACAAGGACGCGACCGTTACCGCTGCGTTCGGTTGCCTTGCTGCCAAGTTCACATCGCTAATCGTCGGTCCTAACAGGATCGTGTTTCGCAAGGAGTTTTGATCATGGCAACCATCACGCAAAACCTTCAACTGCACTGGTCTAACTTGTCGGACGACAAGAGCCACCCATGGACACTGTTTATTGTTGATATGTCCAAGCATGGTTATGTGCATGTCGGCGAAGTTGAGGTCACTTTTGATGTGCCGGATAACTTCGACCCGCGCGAGCCTCAGATCGCCATGTTGGAGAAGAAGAAGGCGCAGATCACGAACGAGTTTCATGCCGCAGTAACCCGCATCGAAACCGAGATCAGCAAGCTCAAGGCTATCGAGTACACGGGAGCCTGACATGTGCATGACAGAGCAATCAGAGCTTGCCTATAAGGCAATGGACGAAACCGCCGAATGGGGAGCAGCTAACCGCAAGGTGATCCACCTTCTCCGAGTCCATGAGCTTGAGCCTCATGTGATGCCTGAAGCGCCGCAATCCATGACGATGCGCGAGGCCGTTATCTGCGTTGTGTGCTCTCTCGGCGTGTTTGCGCTGATCCTGGCTGTTGCAGCGAGTCATTCTTAAATGGAAATCATGAGTAACGCACTCACCACATTGACACAAAAGCTGGCCTCTCGCCTTGACATGGGCGACGGTACAGAGCTGATTAACACGCTGAAGCAAACGGCATTCAAGGGCCAAGTGTCTGACGCGCAAATGACGGCCCTGCTGATCATCGCGAATCAGTACAGCCTGAACCCGTGGACCAAAGAGGTCTACGCCTTCCCCGACAAAAATAACGGGATCATTCCTGTTGTGGGCGTCGATGGCTGGTCGCGAATCATCAACAGTCACCCTGAGTTTGACGGCATGAAGTTCGCACAGGATGACGAGTCATGTACTTGCATCATGTACCGCAAGGACCGCACGCACCCTGTCGAGGTCACGGAATACATGAGCGAGTGTAAGCGCGCCAATGTTGGCCCGTGGTCCTCTCACCCTCGCCGCATGCTGCGCCATAAGGCCATGATCCAGTGCGCCCGCTTGGCTTTTGGATTCGGTGGCATTTATGACCAAGACGAGGCCGAGCGCATCGCTGAGGCTGAGGGATCTGCGCCAGTTCGGCAAGCGCGTGACCCGCAATCTGCATCAAGCCAAAACGCCCCCGATCTGGAAGAGTTTGAAGGCAAGCATTTGGACAGCATGCGCGCCGCCGCACTGAATGGCGAAGCCGCTTTGTCTGCTGCGTTCCAGGCTTTGCCGAAGGGTCCGCAAAAGGTTGCCTTTTGGCAGAAGTATCAGAACGAACTGAAGGAAGCCGCCGCAAAGGCAACCGTTATTGATGCGGAGGCAGCATGACAGTCATTCAAGGCTCACCAGAGTGGTTTGCTCAACGTCTTGGCAAGGTAACGGCTTCTCGCCTGGCTGATGTTATGGCGAAGGTCAAGGCTGGCGAAGCTGCCACACGCGCCAACTATCGCGCCGAATTGGTTGCAGAGCGCCTGACTGGCAAGGTTGCCGAAGGTTTTACCAATGCCGCCATGAAGTGGGGCACCGAGTGTGAGCCACTGGCCCGCGCAGCCTATGAGGCTGAGTATGGCTTGCTGGTCAGTGAGACCGGCATGGTCACTCACCCGCACATCCCCATGTCTGGCGCATCGCCTGATGGCCTTGTGTCAATCGATGGGCTGATCGAAATCAAGTGCCCAGAAACCAAAGCGCACATCGACACGATCTTGAGCGGCGAAGCCCCGTCCAAGTACATCCCACAGATGCAGTGGCAAATGGCCTGCACTGGCCGCGCCTGGTGCGACTTTGTGAGCTTCGACCCTCGCATGCCCGCTGACATGCAGATGTTTGTGCGCCGCGTGCTGCGTGATGACGATCTGATCCGCGCTTATGAGGATGAGGTGATTGCCTTCCTTGAGGAAGTTGACGCCACCGTCACGAAGCTGAAGGCCTGGAAGCAAGCCGCCTAACCCTACCGGCGCCCAACCTCTTAGAGGTTCCGGTTAGCACCATGGCGCCGACCTTACACAGTATTGGAGATTGATATGCCTAGCCCAATGTCAACAGATCAAACCATTGATCAAGTTGTCTTGTATTGCGTCAAAAACAAGATTTGCACAGTCCCAAGAAGCGATGTTTCTGTAGGCCACATATACGGTTGCCACCCAGTCCGAATTGGCCCGTTTGTACTTGATTGCCATAGCCATGACACAGGAAACAGTGTTCGGATCTTCGTTTTGGCGGATGGCAAGTCCCTGCTTGTTTTCAATGTGCCGTATTGGTTTTCAAGCAGCTACACATTTAACAGGTCTCTGGTCATCAATGGCGCATGGGACAAGGCTTTAGATGATGCATTGATTGAACTCCGTATGCGGGTTTCTGGGCATGTTCTTGGCGAGATCGTCAAAGCAGCAAAGCGCAACGAGGAGGCCAAGGCACAGCAGGACGCGCACAAGGCTATGTTTGAACGCCAATTCCTTGAGGCCTAACCATGCACAAGTATCAGACTCTCATAGATGCGCTGGCCCTTGAGCCGACATCTGCGCTATTCACGCATCCACGCGACGACAACAAGTGGAAAGAGAACGAACGGTTTGCCATTGCTTGCGAGCCCGAAGTGATCCGCTCGCTTCTTGAGGATAACGAGAGGCTGAGGGATGCGCTGCAAGAGTTGGTCGAATCTCATTTAGAGAAGTTTCCAGTGTTCGAAGCGGGCATTTCCGCGCAGCAGGCACCAGCGCAGCCAGTGGCGAGGGTTGTACGTTTCAACGACCTGGGTGGAGAAATTGATTGGACCGGGCGCACGATCTGCCCAGTCGGGTCGTTGCTCTACACAGCACCCCCAGCGCAGGCACAGCAGGCAGCGGGGGTGCCGGATGCCAGCGTTCTTGTCGAAGCCCTGCGCAAGATCCAGTACAAGGCCGTGAGCCTTGGGGATGCACAGGTCATTGCGCTTGAAGCACTCGCCGCCCCCACCGCACCCGCGCAGGTGCCTACAGACCCGAACCAGTGCGACGTGTGCGGCGCCCAAAGGAAATCATGAGCACTACACAGATATTTTTGGCCTTGTTTGGATTGACCGCCGTTTACATGAGCATGGTCAGCACGCGCCCAACGCACAACAAGTGGGCTCCGGTTGTCGGCCTGTGCGGTCAGCCCTTCTGGCTGTACGCCACTGCATCAGCGGATCAGTGGGGGATGTTCGTGCTGTGCCTTGCGTACACAGCCCTTTACGCCAAGGGTTCGTGGCGCGTCTACAAGTGGAAGGTTTGAAATGACAACCACACCGAAGCACGAGGCCGAGAGGCTGGCGGACGAACTGGATGAATCTCGCTCAAAAAGCAATGGCCTCAATGCCGCCATCATCCCGTTCTCGCTGCTAATCGACAGCGGAAGACACCTACGCCGCATCCCCGACCTGGAAGCCGAGAACGCCTCACTGTTGCGACTGCTGGTAGATCTGCGCTTTGCGCTTGGCGACGATGGTAAGCGCATGCAAGACGAGTTGATCGAGTTTGCCAAAGACATGCGTGCCCGCCTCGCCGAGCTTGAGGCGCAGCGGGTGGCGCTGACTGATGATCAGAACAAATCTCTGCGCGAGGCAGCACAAAACGCAATGATCACTCTTGATGGCATTGCCTCCACGAACCCGCGAGACACGGCTGATTTTGAGACTCCAGCCGAATGGATTGCGTGGGCCAAGTCCCGTGCCCGCTGGGCTGCTGATGCGCTGCGGACACCTGTCGCTCAGGAGATTTACGCCGAGCGCGTTTTGAAAAACATGATGCAAGAAGCTGACAGAGAAGGGGGTGCGGCATGAAGTGCCACTACTGCGACAAAACGCGCGATCTTCGGCCATACGGGCCACGCGGCGCCATGGTGTGTTTTGGCTGCGCCATGAGCACACCAGCGCGCAAGGAAGAAGCCGCACGCAACTTCGGAACCCAGCTTTCAGCGAGCGGCCCTGTGGCCTGCATTGACGGCACGCATGTTGGCCCATATCCGGCAGAGCATGCGGGCTTGAAGGCCTAACCTCATATAGGGGACACCAGAGTCCCCTAACTCTGGAAAACAGGAGTTTTACGACATGACCACCACACCACGAGCAGCTCTCAGCGCGGCTGATCAAGAGGCTGCTATAGCTCTTGCGCAACGCATGGCACGCACTGCTGGAAAGTGCAGGCCGTCAATCATGGTCCACGCCAGCTACATGCTCATGCAATGCGCCGCAATGGTAGGGCAGCCTGACGCGTACATCGATTGGAAAATCAAGATGGAGGCCAAGAAATGACCGACGCCACACCACAAGCCGCGCTGCTGATGAGTGCGCAAAACCCGCTGCTGAAGCGCTGCTACACGATGTCAGAGTCTCACTTGTCTGGCTATCGCGTTGTGATTGGCTTTGAGCGTTTGGAAGACGCCCAAGATGCACACGAGTACATCGCCAAGCTCCAAGCCGCGCAAGAGCCTGTGCAGGCGGGGGAGTTGCCTGACGAGCGGGCGGCGTTTGAGCAGTGGTGGCGCCAGCGCCAACTTTTGACGTTCCCGAATTACTACGCCCAAAGCCGCCTGGCCGATTGGGGCGACGCCTACAAGCCCGCCGCAAAGGACGCATGGCAAGCCCGAGCCGCCCTCTCAGCGCGCAAGCCGTTCACGAATGCACAGATTGAGCGGCTGTTTTACAACTCGAATCGCGGCAACGGATGCGCGTCATTGGCCGCATTTGTTCGCGTGGTCAGGCTGGTCGAATCCGCCCACGGCATCGGCCTGGAGGTGAAGCCGTGAGCAAAGAGTACGAAACCCGCGTCACGTCTTGGACTGTGGCGCCAAAGGGCGAGCCAACATTTTCCGAAATGGCAACGGTTGTCAGCATTGACGACGAAGCCGCTGGTGAATACGTCGTTGTCAGTCAGGTGGGTCGCGTTGACATCGGAAAGATCGCCATTGATCCGGGCGAGTGGCCCGCATTGCGTGCGGCCATAGACGAGGCAATTTCAGAGTGCAGATCGAACGACGAGGTGAAGCATGGATGACAAGACACTCTTGGAGAGGGCGGCGAAGGCTGCTGGCTATGCGTCATTTGATTGGCTTAGCGCAGATCACTGGATGAATGTCTACACGCACGAAGGTCGGCAATCTGCTTGGAATCCTATCACCGACGATGGCGATGCGCTAAGGCTGGCGGTGAAGTTGCGAATCAACATCGAGCACAGCCAATACAGCGTCCGCGCTTGGACAGACGATGCCGCGCCCGTCATGGTTGATGAAACCGTGTTCACCCCT
>OFRG01000164.1_pt1 | contig 28568 bp, 31 predicted proteins | sample 1543071 | NCBI WGS metagenome assembly OFRG01 (sample SAMN07774222, study PRJEB24372) | wastewater metagenome | isolation source: WWTP Verbania (Effluent) | place: Italy: Verbania | collected 2015-12
CGCACCTGCTCGGGTGTAGGCAAAGGTCGGAAATCTACAGACTTTGTGGACATATAACGCTCCAGTTGTTTGAGCTGTGGATACAGGTCATCGAGACCTAAGCGAACGCCGAGGATTGGCACGATGCTTGCTACGGCAACAGCGAGACCAGTTCTTCGCCGAGTGGGGTGAGGTGGGCGTAGGGCTCGTCGTGCTTATACTCAAAGCCAATCAAGCCGTAGTCGCACAGAATGCGCATGGTACGCACGTTGGTAGTGGCATCCTCGCTCATCGTCCGAGTGGGTAGACACCAGGCCCGCGTGAGCGGACCCCAGATAGCAATTCTCAAAAACGAGTCTCCACCACTACCCACATCCCGAAACCGCAGCAGAATCTGCCACTGCCGCTGCGTCAATGGCGCGGGAAGCTCAGCGAGGATGTCGGCGAGGCGCTCGCCAGTGGGGGTGAGGTAGATGTTACGACCGTCGAAAGCTGCCAAACCAGCATCCATGACGGCATAGGCAGACATGTAGGCAAAGTATGAGTTAAGCGTTGTGCCCAGTAAACCCACAAATAGGCATGATGGCCACATAGTGCCGTTGACCCGCATCTTGATCATAGCTTGCTGCTGCCGCTTCGTCAACATGTTGTCGTGTACCTCCAAATCCAATCATGCCCCATCGCCCACCCGAAGTCAAGCCCCATCAACACCCTACCCTAACGCATGCCGCCCAGCACATTCGCCGAACTCACGGCGCCGAAGACAGTCGCCGAGAACAAGCCGCGATGCGATGTAATCTGCGTCGGTGTAGTTGCTAGGTTGAAATGACACCACCGAGCCACAGCTTCTCGTTTGGCTCTCTGGGCCTCTCGTTGTTTCAAGGATTCGCGCCAACGAAACTCTTCTAGACGCATCTACTACACCTCCTCGCAGTGCGGACACAGCCCGGTCTCCTCGTCGCCGCAGCCGGGGCAGAGCTTGCGGCCACACTTGCACACACCCGTCGCGGTGTTGTCGCACACGCAACACATGTGCGTCACATCGACGTCGTGTCGATGTTCATGCGCAGATGTAGTGACGTTGTGTAGATGTTGCGCAAACAGCACGTTCGGCGCGGGGTGCGTGACGATGGGCTCGTCTGCGACTTCGTCGCCGTGCTCAACGTCATGTGCGCAGTCCGTCTCAATCGTGCAGCCTGACTCAGCCGGCCAGGCGCTGACGCGCTTGGTTGCGTAGCGACGCACACACGACGTTGAGCAGTAGCTGCCCGGCCCGGTGACTTCGGCGCCGCAGGGGCAGCGGGACGTCTCAAATGTGTCGGCGCAGTGGTCGCAGATGCGCGACGCGATGTCGCCGACGTGTTCGATGGGGTTGTCACAGATGAGGCACGACGTCGTCGCAAAGGTGGGGGCGGTGAAGCTGGGTAGTTGCGGGGCGGCTGCAAGGCCGCCGACGGAAGCGTGTGATGTGGTGTTCATGTAGGACTCCAAGTTAGCGGATGTTAGAGAGACTTTGCCCTAGTGATGGCAGCATCGCGGGTTCGCGTAGACCCGCAGGTGTGGACAACGAGCCAAGCGGCGGATTCGGCCGCGCTCAGCCCACCGATAAACTCGGTTGCAAGCTGAGACTGGGCACCATATCCATACACGGCAAAGCCGTGTGACCCAGTCGCCGTCTGACATGGTCCGACCGTCACGTAGCCGTGAAAGGCGGGGACGGTGACAACTGCCTGCTTGGCAAGCAGGTCAACGATGCGGTTGACGGCCTTCTGGTTGTGACTCAGCTTTGCGGTGCGCTTGCTCATACCCAAAGTATCGGCAACGCCCGGCAGCCTGTCAACCGAATTTCAGAAGTATTTTACAAGTGCCCGAAAAGACACGAAAGAAAGTTACCGCACGACTGTGCAGCTACCGCTTGATCGTCGGCGCAGCTGGCCGCGTCGTCGCGACGACACCTGGACGCAGTTGTAGACCACAGCGACCACACAGCGACGGCTGCACGGTCTTTGGTGGCAGTGGCCAGGCACAGATACAGACCGGCTGCTTTGTATCCCGCTTTGTATTTGTCATCTACCCTTCTCCCTTCCGCGTCTTGACGACGCGCAGATACGGCGACTTCGGTACGGACGACAAGCCACCGCGGCGGCCGATTTCGTCCATCACGCCGACGATGTCTTGTGTGCCGAGACCGCGACGCAGCCCAGCCTGCGAGAGCGATATCGTCGCGCACCGGGCGAAGTTGTCGCCAAGCACATCCGCGGCGACGCCGATGTCGATGCGCGTGTCGGTGCCCCGTATCAGCTTCAGCCGATGCGTCGCATCTACGGCGACTTCGCCGCGGTCTTCGACACGACGCTTGATCGCCGCTCGCGCGGTCTCACACGCACGTTCAGCCGCCTCCAGGTCAAGCATCGCCGTCGCGATATCGCCGTCGGACAGCTCGTCTGCGTCGCCGCCAACGATACGTCCCGACAGCTCAGCGACACGGCGAATTGCGCCACCCTGAGCGGGGCATGCGTCGAAGCTGCCGCAGTTCGTACACTGCGGACCCCGCGACAGACGCAGGCTGCCATGATGCTGCGTTCTGGCGACCTCAGCGCGAAAGTTCGCGACCCAGCGTTGCAGTGTCGGATAGTCGATCTCGGCGTCGTCGATGTCGTCGGGGCGATCGTGTGTCAGCCAGAAGGCTAGGCGAATGCGCGACGGCGTCCAGCCAGGCTGCCAATGTTGGCGCAGACGAATCGCCATCCACGCAAGCGACAGAAGCTGGCCGCTCTCGGCCGGGTGTGGCAATGCGCCGCGGGCCTGGCCACGACCCGTCTTGAGATCAGCGACGGAGACGACGCCGTCGTTGCAGCTGCTAATGCCGCTGCCGCTGTATGCGCCCCCATCTACCACCTGCACCATATCCGCGGTGCCACAGAGCCATCGTGGGCCGGGTAGGGGTGGATAGCCGCGTTCGATGTACTGACCCAGACACAGTGGCGGGGTGGTGTCGTCGAGGATGTCTACGGCAAAGGCGACTTCGTAGTCGGGGTCTACGCCGCCGAACCAGTCGAGCACCTTGCGCGGCAGCTGTTCTCGCTGTAGTCGCACAGCGTGCTCTTCGACGCCAGCGACGGCGAAGGGGCTGCGCTCGTTTGTGACTTTGGGAAGGGATGCGCTGCCAGTGCAGCGTAGAAACCGATCAATGCCCGACGATGTGATGAAGGGATGATATGCCACCGCTCTATGGTAGCACGACTGCGACGGGATGTCAACGCGTCGTTGGGCTAAAGCGTACGCCGCCGTAGACAAACGGCTCTCGGCGCTGCACTGCAGCGGGTGCCAACGGTAGGCAATCGCCCCAAAGATGCTGCGTCGTCTCAATCGCCCTCTGCGGTGTCGAGGCCGACGACACGACGGGACGATCGCTGCGGTAGCACGTCAGGCCGACGTTGCAGCTAGGACATGTGCAGGGTGTAAGCATGTTACCAGTTGCCATGCATGTATTGCTTGAACTCCCATCGCTGATTGGTGATGTGGTCATGGACGCCATCGGCACGAATGGTGCGTCGCTTATCGCCACGCATACCAGACCCCACCTGTTCTCGATGCTGATTTTCACGCTGACCAGTGACTAACGCATTTTGCCGTTCCCATAAGCGAGAACGAAGCAAGGCGACGGCGCTGGTTCTATTCTGCGTTAAGCTACGCTCCGATTCACAGCGTACCATGATGCCTGACGGCCTGTGTTTCAGTAGGATACAGTTGCTAGTCTTATTGCGTTTTTGACCACCAGACCCGCTGCCGCGAATCATCTGTATGTCTAAGTCAGCTTCACGGATCTGTACTTGCGCTTCTGTAGGCTCAGGTAGCACAGCTACAGTGATTGTGCTAGTTTGAATCCGACCCTGTTTCTCAGTTGGCGGTACACGCTGCCAGCGATGGCCACCAGGCTCGTTTGCAAAGACCTCGCTAACGTCCGGACCTGTAGCCTCGAATACGAGGATGCCTGGGCGCGATTCAAGGATCTCGACGCTAAAGACCCCTCCGAGTCGCGACTTTCGTATAGATCGCGAACTGTTCAAAAACCAAGTCTTTGGCGTCGGCGCCGCCCTCTGCTGCACGAATTTCGATGATCATTGGCTTTGCTCCTGCAGTAAATTGCCCGCTGCTCAACATAGAGCTTCCAGGTGCGCGGGCGACACCTGCGGCGACTGAGTCGCCGACTGTCTTGGCACGCTGATTGCTCATATCAGCGTTCTACCCAAGCATCGCCGTTTGAGCACTGCCGGCGTAGCAGTCAGAAGGTGCGACGACGCCGCAGCGTCAGCACCGACTAGCTATACAATCCTTCGCGGATGTGGTTGGCAAGGTCATCCTGACGTGGCGCAGTCGCGAAGTCACTGGCGTTGACTTTGAGCAGCGCTGCGGCGTCGATCAGAAACTCAGCCGCGGCCGAGCCACTGCAGACCTCATCTGCGGCGGCATTCAGCATTTTGCTGATTGCGCCTTCGGTGACTGCGCCGCCGATTTCTTCGACCATTTCGATCGCGCGGGCGACGGTGTCCTTTAGCTGCTGCTGTCGCTGCAGCGGCGACACGGGACCGCGCGGCGTCGGGGTTGAGCTGCTGCGAGGCTTCTTCACGGTGCCGACGCTGGTGCCCAGCGCCTCAAGCAGGACCGGGAAGCGGGCGAAGAGGACCTTCGGATCGCCGCCTTCGTAGACTGCGGCGACAGCGTCGGCGACGGCGAGAACTAGGCCATCCTCATCGGCGTCGCGATCGGTGGCGACGAAGTCGGACAACGTCGTCATCATCAGCTTCGCTTTGGTGGCGAGAGCTGCGCGAATCGTCACGGGCGCGGTGCGACCGGCTAGCGGTGGCGTCGAAGCCGCGGCGGGCTTGCTCGTCAGCGATTTCTTCGACGGCGCTGTGTCGTCTGCGTCGCGATCATCGTCGGTGTCATCGCCGCCTGCGATCTTCGATAGCGGCGCCTTCATCGCATCTAGGGCGGACGTGTCAACGGTGGGTGCTGCGGCGCCGATGCCAGCGCGGGCGGCGGCGGCCTTCGATGCCTCAAGCGACTTACGCGGCGACGCGGCCTTATTGCTGTCAGCCCACGGCGTCCCAGCTAAAATCTCTGACTTGATCTTGCGCAGAATGGCACGGGTCGCAGCGTTGTCGGGAACGCCATCCTCGCCGATCGCTTCGACGCTGAAGGCCCGTAGCAGCTCACCCCAGATGGCAAGCTGTTGCTCTGTGGTCAGCAACTGGCGACCACCATGCGCCACCGTCGCGACGAAGCCGTAGCAGATGCAGTCACGTCCCGTGACGCAGAGCTTCAGGGCGACCCGGCCGTGGTCAATCGCCTCTCGAATCTCGGCAGCGATCTCGGTGTAGTAGATCGCGTTCATGATTTTGTCGTTGCTGCACTTCAGTTCCTTGGCCAACGTCGTCAGCGTGTAGCGCGGCTCGCCGTCGGTGTCAAGGGCCGCCAACATCTTCTTGTAGCGCTTGGCATCGACATGCAGCGGTGTCGGCACAGACGCTGCCGCGCCGCGGATGTTGTTGAGCAGCACCGTGTGGTCATTCGCCAGATCGACGTTCTCGCCGCGAACATCGACACGCAGGGCCAGCGGAATCGGGTCGCCGTTGTCGGCGAACCACGCGACGGGGCCGATCAGCTTATCGACGAAGGCTTCGGTCAGCCAGGCCGCGACCGACGTATCGGTCGCGTCGCGCGGCTGTGGAGGCGCCTTCTGATCCGCCGTCGCAGCCTTGCTGTCGTAGCTCAGCAGCCGATTGCGCAGGGCGACGCGACGCTCGGTGGCGTCGCTGGTGTCAGCCCAGAGCTTGCGCACAAACGTGTCAGCGATCCAGTTGAGGCGCCGATTGACCTCGACTGCGCCGCGACGACGCTGCCGCCCGTCGTCGGTGACGATGTTGAAGTAGCCGTCGCTGTCGCTGAAATATTTCTTGACGTCGTCGGCGACGGCATCGGCCTTCGGCACCGACTGCAAAAACACGGCGATGGCTTCGACCGGGACGTTGAAGGTGCGGTACGTGATTGACATCCCGTTGTGAACGGGAAGCTGATGCTGCTGTGCGGTGGCAAGCAGCTGCAGCACCTGCCGCTCGTGGTCTTCGGACCACTCGATGTCTTGGCGGAAGTCGTTGCCGTAGGTGTCGTCGTAGCGATGCCCGGCTGGGGTCGATGCGTCGCCGGGAACAGTGATCAGAACGGGCAGCTGCGGCGTCGATTCGACTGCGACGGCGCGGGGTGATTTTTTCAGGGTCATTGGTTGTTGGGCTCCGTGGTGTGGATGTAGGCGGACGATTTAGGTAGTGGTGTCGCCCGGACAGGCGATGCTTTTCTCGTATGCAGCGACAGCGTCGGCGAAACTGGCGAAACGGCAGCGAGCTAAGAACTCGTCATCTCGATGCGACGGCATGGGCTCAAGTTCCCAAAGTCCATCGCTGGCCAGAACAGAGCTACCACAGCGCACAGCGTAGGCTGTGCCCCTTGAGCCGCGCACGAGATCGATCCGAGTCTCTTCTTTGGCGCCCTCTAGGCGCCAACTGCAGGTGTCCAGGTTGACATTGATCACCTTTTAAGCGCCGGCAACTTGCGCAGCGACTTCGCTGGCGAAGTCTTCGCTCTTCTTCTGCATGCCCTCGCCGAGCGCGTAGCGGGTGAAGCGACGGATCGAGATCTTCTCGCCGGTCTTCGCCGACAGCTCCAGCATCAGCGAGCGGATGTCCTTGGTCGGATCCTTGACGAATTCCTGATCGAGCAAGCAGATGTCCTTCTTCCACTTCTTGATCTGGCCTTCGACGATGTTGGCGATGATATTTTCCGGCTTGCCCTTCTGGTTCTCGCGCGCTTTCTCCATGTGGAAGGCGCGCTCTTTTTCGACCGCCGCCGCCGGAATCTCGTCATCCGAGACGAACAGCGGGAACGGGTCGCGGCCGGCGATGTGCATCGCGATGTCTTTGCAGAAGTTCTTGAAGTCGTCGGTGCGCGCGACGAAGTCGGTCTGGCAGTTGACTTCCAGAAGCACGCCGATCTTGCCGCCAAGGTGGATATAGGACTGGATCGCGCCCTCGGTAGCGACGCGGGATTGGTTCTGCGTGCCCTTTGCAAGGCCCTTCTTCCGAAGCCAGACAATGGCTTCGTCGATATTCTGGGTCGCGTCAAGGGCTGATTTGCACCAGACAATCGGTGCCCCAGTCAAAGCTCGCAGCTGTTGGATGCTCATTTGCTGTTACCTATCCGATGTTTCGTGCCAGAGTCCAAGCTTACACAAGTCGTCCACCCGTGTCAAGCCGAGTAGCGAGACAGCTTCACCGAATCGATCTGGCGACGTCAGGGCTGCGCTGAGCAGACTGAGCAGTCGAACGCGCTCAACAGACGGCGGCACCTGGGTGAGTTCAAGTAGTGCCTCTGCCAAGTGATTGCGCACATCCTCTTTGGTGATGTACTTAGGATCACAGGCGGCAACCTGTGCGACGACCTGGGCGAAGTCAACGTCAATACCGCTCAGCTTTCGCTTGCTGGCGCGGATCAACAGCTCGGTGAATGGGCTTTGCGAAGGCGGGTCAGTTTTCGTAGCAGCGGCAGCATTGATGCCAGCTAGCGCTGTGGCCAACTTCGCGGGGATAAACTGCATCGCTTGCCGTCGGGCATCGCTGTGCATACGCAACGTCTGAATCCGCGCCAATTCTTGGCCAAGCCAGGACGTAAAAGCGCGAGCCTCCGACGGGCTGTCGTCACCAGCATGTGCCAAAACTGGCGCCAACCGTGACTCGATGCTGCGCAACGCTCCGAGGTCTAGAAAGCTAGTATCTGCGCCGTCGTACCACCCTGCGAGCCACCGACAGAAATCAGCTGCTTTATGAGACATTACTCACACTCGACTTTCAGAGCACGACAGATCATGTCGGTACCGGGAGGATGTGAGCCGAGCATCTTGTGCGCAATGGCGTAGATGAGAGCACCTTCCAGAGTCAAGGCACCTAAGCTGGTATCCTTACCATCTACCCAAGCGTGGTAGCGGGGTGCCGCCGCCTCATCAACGATTCGAGGCTTGACGGTGCTTGACGTAAGCGGCACGAAAGGCCGATATCGTGCGATATGATATGGTCCGACTTCATACTCTTCAATAATCTTGCCCCATGGAAAACGTTCAGCCGGTCGCATGTGTCACCTCAATACCTATTACACTAGCACCTCGCCGCGCCGAAGTCAAGCTTTCGTCTCGACGTCGAAGCGGAATGTCTTGCGGTCGATGTCGCCGTCGCCGGCATCGCGTGCGATGTCGTCGCACAGTTGCGTATACTTCGCCAGCGCCGCTGCGGCTGAGTCGCGGCCCGTCCAATCGGCAACGGCGCCACGCAGCTCCACAGCCCGATCGCGCAGCCACGCCGCACGGGCCTCCCATCGAGCAGCCTCGTCGCCGAGCGTCAACAAGGCTGCGTCGATGTTCGCCAGCACGTCGCCGACGACCTTGACGACTACGTCGGCTGCGCTGGTGTAGCCTGGCATGGCTTCGACGCTGGGATACTGCGCAGCCACCTCGACACCGACGGCGCCGAAGTCGAGCACCATTCGCAAGCCGCGGTAGTCGCCGAGGTATACATCGCCGCGGTTGCGATGTCGCAGCCGTTCAGCTGTGACGTGAATACGTCGGTTGGCGTCGTCTCGGTCAATGATGATACCGCCCTCGACAAGGACGCACGGCTGCGACGTGGCATCAGCCCCCGCAGCCACCATCGCGCGCAGCGTCGTCGCTCTGTCCGTCGCTGCGGCGATTTCGTCGGGCAGCCGTGCGGCGTCTGCGGCACGGCGTCGGCCGTCTTCGCGCCACAGTCGATACGACCGCTGCCACTGCGCCAGCTCAACCTCAAGCTGCGTTTTCTCGATGATGCGCATGTCGCCCAGCGCAATCGCCTTGGCGACGTTCGCGCTGATGACCAGATCGCCGACGTCGTCAGCGACGCGGCCCTCGTACTCATCGTTGACGATCTGCGAGATGAATGTGGCCTTCTGCTCAATCATCTGCCACGACACGACGTCGTAGCTGCCCGTCGTCACTATGGCGACGCTGTGAATGTCGTGACCCCACTGCGCCCACTTGTTGCCCTGACGACGTCCGCGCCCGTCGGCCTGTTCAAGCCAGTCGGGACGCCACGGTACGGTCAGGTGAACCATGCCGTAGACGCGGTCCTGTACGTTGACGCCGGTGGCCAGCTTCTGTGTGCTGCCGATCAGCACTCTGACATCGCCCGCGCGGGTCGCCGAGAACAGCACGTCTCGCTCGTCGCCGCTGCCTGCGTCATGAACAAAGGCGACCTCGTCGGGGCGCACACCCTTCGCGATCAGCTTGTCGCGCAACACACCGTAGACGCCCAGCGTCTGAAATCGCTCGGCCGGTGTCATCGCGTCGGTGTCGGTGTCACTATCAGCTTTCGGCGTGAACAAGTCGCAGAAGACTAGCACGACGCCGCGCTTGGCGTCGCTGCGGCAGTACAGCGACCACACGACGTCGGCTGCGGCGTCAACCTTAGTGCGGCGATCATGCGGCCACGCACCGTCGTCGGGCGGTGGCCCGTTGAAGACCCCTGCGACGCGACCATCGTGTGTGACCTTCAACATGTTATCGACGCTGGGGTGAACCAGACGACGTCGAATCTTGTCGGCGCGGTCGGCGAGGGCTGCGACGTAGCCACGTAGCTCTGCACTACCCGGGACTTCGATGACCCGCATACGTCCCGTGGCGATGTTGGGGCGCACGATCTCGGGGCAGTCGGGGGCGCGATCCCAGCACTGCGACAACAGCACCTGCAGCTCGGGGATGTTCTGCCAGCGCAGTCGTGTCGCTTGGCGGAAGCGGCCGACAGCGTCCATTTCGACCGTTGACACGGGTGTCGTGAAGACTGCGGCGAAGGCGTCGAATGTGTGCAACCCCTGCTCGCGCAGTAGCCGCGGTTGCAGTAGTCGCATCATCACCCACACTTCAGCCAGCGTATTCGTGACGGGGGTGCCGGTCAGCCCGATGACTTTGCCAGATGGTGGATACTGCGATGGGGCTGCGGCGTGGCGGCCGCGACTGCGACGCTGTGCGGTTTCGACGCCGACACTGCCAAACAGCTCAGGCGCGGATACCCAGTGCAGCTTCAGTCGTGCATCAAAGGCCCGTTGCGACTCCGCACGGGGCAGGCCCAGTACGTTCGTCATCCGCGTCGTGACTGCGTCATTTTTGAGGTAATGGATTTCGTCACATACTACCACATCTGCGCCTACATCCTCCCACGTCACCGGCGACGCCGCAGCACCTGCCGTCTTCATCACCTTCGCCCACTTGTCGGCGAACTTTGCGCGCAGTTTTTCCATCGCAGCTTGGCGGCGCTTCAGCTCTCGGCGTAGCGGTCGCGACATCGCGTCGGCTTCAGCGCGTCCGAGGAGGTCAGCATAGACCTCGTCGCATTCGCGCTCGACGTAGGCGGCGAATGTCTCGGGGCGCAGCGGAATGGCGCCAAACTGCTCATACGTCAGCACGACGACGCTGACATCGGCCAAACACGCCGTCGCTAGGAAGTCCTGTCGCGTCGTCGGCGTGAAGTCGGCCTTTGTGTCTGCGACGAGGACGCGATCGGCGTAGCCGGGGAAGTAGTCGCGCCAGAAGTCGCGCCACTGCGTCAACGTGTGATTCGGAACAACGAAGACAGCCTTACGCGAGAGGCCAAGGTCGAGGCGCTTTTTGACCCCAAGTATCGCCGACATCGACTTGCCCAGCCCGACTTTATACGTAAGCAGCGCCGTGTCGTCGATGTCGCCGCGGTCAACGATTCGCGCGGCCCCGGCGAGCTGATGTCGTCGTGGCACAAGTGGCGCAGTGCTGTTTACCTGCGTCGCAGCTAGGCCGGGAAACGTCAAGTAGCCACCGTCGTAACGACGCGGAACGTGTTTGTTGTGCGCAGCGTTGTAGGCTTCTGCGATACGTTCGGCATAGACGCTGCCACGCCACCACCGCGACCACTCTTCACGAACGTCGGCCAGCTTCGCCTGCGCGGCTGCCGTCTCGGCGTTGTTGCGAATGCGCTCCCCGGTGTCAGCGTCTACGTCGTAGACAACGGGGGTTTCCAGTCGCATCGCGTCCGACAGAATGTCGGCGACACTGTATCGAGGTGTTCCCCAGATGCTGCCGACGGTGACGCCCCGTGCTCGCCAATCCAGCGTCCACGACGCAGTGGCGTCTGCGCGTGCGATGGTGAGCATGTAGGGCTCAAGCTGCGGTAGTAGGTGGCGAAAGAAGGCGAAGTAGACCGCGGCATCGACGAAGCCTGCGCCGAGCGCGACGTGGATGTCTGCGATGGGTACGGGAGGCGGCGTCGCCGCCTGCAAAGCATCGACGTTGCGCTGGTAGGTGTCGGGATCAAGCACCGCCCAGCGTCGCGCCGTAGCAAGCTTCGCGGCGACGTCGCCGCTGAGATACGACTCGGCGGTTTGATACAGTGGGGGCGTGGCACCGGGGACGCGGAATATGCGCGGCTGTGGCGGCGACGTCAGGGCTGCGACGACTTGGGGGGGTGTGAGGGTCATAGACAGCGTTAATTCAGCGCGAAGCGGACGGCGTCATCGCGCCACTGTTCTAGCGCAGCATCGAGACTCGCGGTCGCGGTGTCGAATAGACCGTTGTAAAGGGTGTTTATTTTTCTCGATTTGGCTACATCGCGAATATTGAGCACCGCCGACACTTCAGGGAAGTCTCGGCTAATACCCAGTTCTTCAAAAATGTCGGCTAGTTGCGGGGTTGAAGCTAGCAGCGCGACTCTGAGCGGAGTCGAGTGCCTGCTTGCCATCCACAAGGTACAAAAATCAGCCAATTCTCGGCGTGGAATCTTACCCATCTCCGCACATCCTCTCTGCAATCGCCTCGATATCAACACAGCCGCGTTCGTTGAGCACTACCATCAGTGCGTCAATCACGTTATCACAGCGACGGCTGGATGTCAAGCGCGCAATTGCGCGCTGCGTGAACACAGCGCCCCGCGAACCGTCGCGGTTTTCCAGAGAGCGCAGCAGCGGCCAAGCCAAGCGCAGCCCAGCATCCGTCACGACGCGGCGATCGATGTGTCGCACACTGCCATACCGCGATCGGAAGTCATCGTAGACGACACCGAGCAGTCGCCGCTCGGCCACCGCGTCGCCGTGTTGCTGCGCAGCGAGCAATCGCCGCAGGGCCTCTAGAACGCGTTTTGCGACCCGTTCCATCGGCGGGGTAGCGGTGGTAGGGGGTGTAGCCGCAGGGGGCATTGTTGCCGCTGCTGCGACGTCTGTGCGCGTTGTTGCGGCCGCTGCAGCCGCAGATGCGGCGTAGTATCCCGCCAATTCACGATTCGCAATCCGCAATACTCGATCGCCGATGTCGCCGTCTTCGGCACTCGCAACCACACCAGCCTCGATGCGACCACCCTGCGCACGATGTGCTACCCAGGTGGACCCGGCTGCGTGGTCGGGGTGTAGGCGGAAGTAGTCGTTGACATCGACGGCGCTGAGGCGGATGTCCATGAGATGATAGCCCCAGACCGAATGTCGTGGCGGGGCCGGTGGCAGCGTCGCCGTCTTCTGCCCGTCCGCGACACCAGCGGGACGTGAGTACAGCCAGGGCGCAGCGTCGTGCTCAACGCGCAGCGCATCGACGTCGCGACGTCGCAGCACTAGCAAGTCCGCGTCGGCGCCAGTGCCCATAAACGTCCCGCGTGGGAGCCGCACGGCGAGGAGTAGGTCAGCGCGACAGGCTAGCCACTGCCGTACGTCGGGTGTCGTCTTACCGAGCGTCCCGGTCGATGTGATGAGCACAGCGACACCGCCGCGACGCAGCGACAGCACTGATTGCGCAACGAAGTAGTCGTGCAGGGTGCGACAACAGAAGCGAGGCGGCGCTGCGTCGCCGGCTGGTGTCACGCGGACGTCACCAAACGGGACGTTGCTGATCACGATGTCGAAGCCGCTCGGCAGTTGCGTGGCCACATCCTGAAACCGCGCACACGACAGCTTGACGTCGGTGTGCAGCAGCCACGCCATGTTGAAGGCGACGACGTCGCACTCGACGCCGACGAAGCGGTCGCGCGGCAGCTGCGGCGGGGCTGCGTCGAAGAAGACACCCGGTCCACACGCAGGCTCAAGCACATACGGTGTAGGATTGGGGCACAGTTGCATGGCTATTGACCACATCGCCACGGCGAGCGACGGTGGCGTGTAGTAGGCATCGAGTGCGCTGCGCCGCAGCGACGTGACAATGCTGTCGTCCAGCCCCAGTGCCGCCAGGTCGCCGATGGCGTTGTCTGCAGCGTCAAACGCTAACCGCTGCACCTCGACGTCGCCGAAGCCGGTGTATCGGCGCATGGCAGCGCGATCTGCTTCGTCTGCGACGTCACGTCGCTGTGTGGCGTCAAAGCGACGCTGACACCGCTGCATCGCTTGCAGGGCTGCGATGTTGTCGTCGTGGCGACGACGGGGAGAGGGTGGGTTGTGAGATGATGTGTGGGGCGACGTGTGGGGTGGTGTGTGGGGTGATGTCATGACTGCGACGACGTGGCCGCTGCGTGGATTCGCTGCCGCGCGATCTCGACGTACTCGACTTCGCGCTCGATGCCGACGAAACGGCAGCCGTTGGCGAGGGCTGCGATGCCTGTTGTGCCACTGCCAGCGAACGGGTCAAGGATGGTGGCTCCAGGCGCAGCAACGAGGCTGATCAGGTGACGCATCAGGGCGATTGACTTGACCGTCGTGTGCGTGTTGCGGCTGCCGTCGGGGAGGCCGGCGCTGCGTTCGCGGGTCGAGGGCTTGGCGACGTAGAAGAAGCGAGAGGCCGTACCTGATGAAGCTTCAAAGGTTTGGTCTTTGCTTCGCACATGCGGATCTGTCCGCCCTTCAGCCGTACGCCAACCAGAGGTAATCGTATCGCCTTTGACTTTATACACAGCACCTGACTTGCGCTCCCCGCTCTGCCCGTCCAGCATTTTCACTGGGCAGTCATCAACGCATACCTCGCCGCACTCGTCGCTGTGGCTCAGCGCGAAATTGGCGGGCCAGCGTCCGGCTTCGTGTTTCTTGCCGTTTGGCACAGAAGCCCCTGTCTCTGCGCCCACGTCAACAAAGCCACCCTGCCGTGTGCCTGGCTCTCCTTTTGCCCACGTATCTGTGTCATTGGCTGAGAACGCGATCCGATTCTCGTCAATCCGCAGCTCTTGCAGTTCGCCTGGTGCCTTGATTAGAATCCAGTGCTCAGACGCGGGTTTCAGCGGGGCTCGCGATTTCGGGAAGCCCGTGCCGAACACATGTACCAGCACGTCGCGTACTGCAAAGCCCGCATCCTCGCAAGCCGTCGCCGTCCAGTGTGACGTGCGGGGAATCGCCCAGACCCAGCCGTAAGCGCCTGGCTTCATCGTTCGCAAGCACTCGCGCAGGATGCCAGTCAACCATTCGATGAAGTGCTGGCGGTCCCTACGGCCGTACTCAGGGCCGCTGCGGGACATGCGCCCATGAACCGAATCGCGGCCTGCGTCCGCTGGGTTGCGCTGACGCCGAAAGTCGTCCCACTCTTTGCCCATGAACCCGATACCAGCGGGCGGATCTGTCACCAGCGCATCGACGCTGCCGCTCGGAATCATCTTCAACGCCTCGACGGCGTCGCCTTGCTCAACCCACCAGCGCAAATCAGTGTCCGTGTCACTCATGCCACCCATCCTACACGACGTCGCCGCCGATGTCAAGCCTCAACGGGGTCATCGCGATGTCACAGCGATGTCACAGCGCTACGATGACTGACTCATGAAGCCCTGACCAACAACGGCAATTTGTTCTGAGGTCAAGCCGTGTTTATCACACCAGATGCGAAAGCCCTGCGTTGCGCTGAAAGCAGGCCACTTCGCGAAGTGTGGCTGATAGTTGCGCATATCAAGGGCAACAGCTGCACCAATAGCACGCAGTCCAATGTTTTTTGTATCCTCTGTGTCAAATTTTTGAAGATTCGCGATGTGTGCGACAGCAGCATCAGTGTCTAGCGTATAAATCGTCTTACTGTATCTGTCTTCAATTTGTTCAGCTGCGCACAGATGTAACCCGAGTCTGGCAAAGAGTGCAGTTAGAAGAGTTGTTACTTTATGGGTGTCAGTGCGGGTAGTCAACTTGGCTACGCAGATCGAGTTCGTATTGTATTTGACGGCGTCGTGTAGTTGACGGCTGAAACTGGAGAGAATCTCTTGGGCCGTGGCCTCAATTTCTTCCCAAGATTTGGTCGCGTAGTTAAGCGTTTCTAGCGGTTTTCTGTCGCGCTCAATCAAGCCCTCCGCGACGGCAGATTTGACTGTGTCAACAAAGTCTTTGGGCCAAACACACCAGCGCATATGAACCTCCTACTCGCGTCACTCTACACGACCCCGATGTCGCTGTCAAGCCCGCTACCTTGTCACCACATGCCACCGCGCAGTAAACCAGCATCAACGTCAGGTATTCGCATCAGTCGGACACGGGCTAGCACCGCATCTGCTGGCACCGCATCCGCCAGCACCACACCCCGCAGCCGCGCCACCCGTGCCACAGCCCCCAACACCCCGAAGCCCCCGAAATCGAAGCTATCCCTGCGCGAAGACAAGGCGAAGAAGCCACCTGCCGAGCCGCCAGACGGCAACATCAACCAATACAGCTACTTCGCAGGACCCGATCCGATCAGCGGCTGGTCAGTGCCGTTGCTGGCGTCTGCACTTGGTGAGCATCAGCGCGGACAGTTTCAGCAATCCGGGGTTCTCGCCGAGGACATGGCTGCGAATCCGTGGATCAGCCACTGCCTAGCGATTCGCAGCGAGTTTTTGACGACGACGCCGCTTAACGTCGTCGCAGCCGGGCGGGGTGATGCGCGACGCTGCGCCGACTTCGTCCGCGAAGTGTTGCCTGATATTCTGCCGTTGACCGTGCTGCGCGACCTGCATCGCAACTACCTGATGATGGGTCAGGCCGTCGCTGCGATGGACTGGGTCGAGTACAAAGACGGTAAAGACCGTGTGTGGCTGCCGCGCATCAAACCCTGGCAACCGCAGCTGACCTACTATCAGCAATTCGCCGACAGCGACAGCGTCGATATGGGCAGCCTCGTCGCGACGACCCTGAACAAGGGCCTCGTTCGCGTAGATGCTGGGGAGTCGCGCTGGGTCGTCTTCTCGCAGTCGCGGTTGAAGCCATGGCTGCTCGGCGCGGTGCGCACGCTTGGCGAGGCGTTCCTCGGCGACAGCTACAACTTCCGCGACAACATGTCCTTTCAGGATCGCTTTGGGCGCGGTATCTATCTGCTGCGTCACCCGGTCAGCTGGAAAGATGAGGAGATCAATTTCGCTGCGGCGTCGATACGTGCCGGCGGTGGTGGTGGCGTGTTGCCCTGTCCAACAGGCCGAAGTGGCGAGAAGCTCGTCGATCTCGACATGGTGCAGGCCGACGGCACAGGGTTTAAGACCTTTGACGCCACTGACAAGCGGACTCGCGACCGCATCTTCATCGCTCTGCTTGGCCAGAACATGACCTCGGTGGGCAGCACCGGCGGCTTTGCGCAAGCCAGGGTGCATCACAGTGGCCTGTGGCGCAAATTTGAGGCCGACGCCACGGCCTTCGGCGACGGCGTCTTGACGACGACAGAGCGGACTGCGTCGCAGCCCGGCTTCAACCGCGTGGCGCGGCAGTGGCAGCCTCGTGACGGCGTCATCAGGACGCAAATTATGCGCTGGCTTTCGTACTGGAATTACGGGTCAATGGATCTGGCACCGTATGTGTATTGGAATTGCGTTGAGCCGGAAGATGTGCGCGAGCAGCAGAAGAGTCGCGGCGAGCTGGCAAAAAATATGACATCAGCTTTGAAAGATTTTAGCGAAAGTTTGGCTCAGTTAGAAACAAATGGTTTACGTGTTGATCCTTATTTACTGAGTGCGCAGATGGGTTTAGAGTTACAACCCGCACCCTCACCCTTCAATTGGTCTTCCTCAGATATCGAGGCATAATTCAATGCCCATTGTACATGATCCACATAGCGGTAAATTTATGCCTGGTGCTCACGCTAAGGGTGGTGGCGGTGGTGGCGGTGGCGCGGGGGAGGGGGCAGGAGGTATAAATGATCCTAAATCAAATCAAGCTGATAATTTATCCGAAAAAGCGAGTACAGCAAATACAGCTAAAGCGCACGCAGAAGCAGCAAAAGCACACACCGAAGCGGCCAAACACTTTGACGCAAAGGTCTTTGACACCAGAGATGCTAAATATCAGCATGCTCATGAATATCACACAAAAAAACAGCAAGAGCATATCGAAATAGCTAGACAGCTCGCACAAAAAGATTACGTAAAACAACCAACTCAACTGGATCAAGCTCTCACAACTACACCAAATGTAAGTGCTCTTTCGACAGCGTGTGCTATTGACAAAACATTACATCCACTAGAAAACATTCAAGGGTATCGAACTGTAGATGCAACTAAACTGGCGCCCGGTGATGTCCTACACTCAGCCACCTATACACAACTGTCAGCAAAACCGCTGGAAGGGAAAAATATTGTTGTTCACGGTGAGTCCGTTATGGGATCAAAAACGGAAGTGGGCACTCTTCTTCCGCGAGAGAGTCGAGTTCAAATTGAACAAGTAGCACCGCTGACAGGTAAAATCTTAAACGAGCCTAAATTTATTACAAAAAAAGAGGCAACTCTGCGAGATTTTTCAAGCATTGAGCATACTACAGCTAAGCAACAACTTACACAATTACCTACTTTCAAACGAGAATTGTGGGGACAAACTGATGTGCAAGTACATACAAAAGATGTTTTTGGCCACGAGATGAAAGATGTACGTGTACCACACTCATTGAGTGATCAAAAAAAATTCGCTCACGCAGAAATCAATTTGGTGGGTTTAATTCCTACGCAAGCAGGTATTAATGTTGGAGGTTTAGATGCGTATATAAATAAGCTCACCCACACCAGCAGCACGCAGGATATACCGGCCGTTGCTCGTATAAACGGTAAGACCTATATTATATCAGGTCATACTAGATTAGGTGCTCAAATTCTGAGCGGACGTGCGACAGCCAATGTGCGATTATACGAGTGGGATGAAAAAGCGAAGGGCTGGATTAAACCGGGAAAGCCGTAGGGGTGGTCGCAGGTACGTCTGCCTCGCTGTTGCGAGGAGCCGGAATGCAGCGATGCCCTTCCGGCTTGCTGTAATCCGGCTGGCAGACCGTGCCGAATGGGCAGCCGCACGGCGTGTCGCCGCAGTCGGTGAACGAGAGCAGAGCTAGAAAACCAATCACCAACCGCATAGTTACGCCTTCTTTCGCGGCTTCGCATAGGTGAACGTCGGGCCCGTCGCACCGGGCACATGGGCCTCATCGTACAAGCAGAGCGTGCCGGGCGTCAGCTTGCGGGTCGGGCTGGCCGACTGCAAGTAAATGACGAAGTCGCCCAGGTTCTTCGGCTCGATGCGGACGTCACGATCTTCGGGCAGACCGAGCAGCTTCCGCGCAGCTGGCCCAGCCAGGAAAACATCCTCGCCGCGCGGCTGCAGAATGATGGCGCGACCGACCTTCAGCGTCTCCGCCTTGTAGACTTGGTAGTAGCCGGCGCCGGGGACGTACTCACGCTTCAGCTCATTCTTGACGAAGTCGGCCATCTCGACGAACTTGTTGATCTTGCGACGACGCAGCGACGATGTGATGTCGCGCAACTGCGACTTGGCCGCTGCGACGGTGATACCCTGCTTGACGACATCGACGAAGAAGGTGTCGATCGCAGTCTTGCCCGACTTGACGGCTGCGGCGTATTGCTGAATGCCCTGCGACGCCTGCGTCGTGACGGCGGTGAGATCGGTGGTGTCCTTGCCGTCCCACTGACGGATGCAGGCTTCGGGGATGCCGCACGACTTGAAGAAAGCCGACGCCGCAGCGGGGCCGACGCAGGCAAAGGTGACACGACTGGTCGCCACTACGATGCCTTCGTCACCGTAGAGGCGGTATCGAGCCGCACGATCATCACCGATGCCGCCGAGATCTGCGACCGCACAGACACCGGACGGCAACGCGACTTGAAGTAGTCGAATCGTTGACGCGAATGGGTCAAAGTCGCCACGCTGCGGCTCAGCTGACGGCTTACCCCCCGCGGCTGTTGAGTCGTCGAAACCCTCGCTATCGATGCCGGCATATGGGGCCGATGACATCTCATCGAGAGACGCGGCCCAGCGCGGGTCATCTATGAGCACGACGCGCGGATCAAGCGGAACGTCGGGTTCAAGTAGGGAGCTGAAAGAAAGCTGGCGCTTGGATGCTTTGCGGGCCAAGGCACTACACCTCGACGAGAAAGTATCGCCGCCACTCGTAGGGCATCTGCTTCGTCAGATAGGTACAGGCTTCTTCGTGCGTCAATGCCGGCTCGACGGTGAGCTGAATTTTCTCACCGTAGTTGGCCATATGACGATCGATGACCTCAAAGAAGACATGGTAGCGACGAACCCGCGACCACTCGTACGGATTCTCCGGCACCAGCTCAGCGTGTCGTGCGAGCCAGGCGGTGATTTGTTTCTGATCAGCCTCTTCGATCGAGCCCCACCAGCCAGGACAGCCGAGATAAATCCAATCGTCGAGCGGTCCCGGCGTATGCATCATCGCGCCGAGTCGGCCACCAGCGCGGGCTAGCACATCAGGACGCGGCGCATTCCACAGATCGCGCGGGCTCTGTCCCTGGCGCATGTCATATGGAATGCCCCACAGCGCAAGCGTGTCCGGCTGGCGATAGAGGGTGCGGATGGAGTCAAGATCTAGCATGTCTCTATCGTACCACCATTCACGTCGCTGTGTCAATTACTCCGCGCGGTAACAGGTGGGTTCTCTACTTCTGAAATGAAGTGCAGATGCAAGCAAATAGAGCTTTGCCGTCGCTGTCTAGGCTGGCAAAGCCACAGCGGCCAGTTGCGTGGTTTTGCTTGCTGTGTCCGCAATGCTTGCAAATCCGAGACCCTGCGCGAGCAGGCTGCGCCTTACATAGATCCTCAGGCCAACCCATCACGCGTTTCATCCGGTTGCCACCCTCAGCCGCTTGGGTGCAGTCGTCTAGGGTTCGGCCATAAGTCGTTACCCACGTCTTGCCGTCGGCTCGACTCCAGCTTAGTACGATGACTTGATCTTTCTCGAAATCATCAGCAATTCGTTTGGCTGCTGCGATTGGTACGGATTTCATAGGGTAAGTATGTCTGTTGTCTGTCGCTGTGTCAAGCTCTCTCGACCAACCGCCGAAACAGCAACCCGGTCGCCGTCGCGTCGTCAACCGCGCGATGCCCACGTCCCGTCGGCACGCCGTGCTGCTGTGCCATCGTCACCAGCGACCGCGCCCCGCTTCGATGTTGTGGCAGTCGGGACGTTGGTGCAGCGAGGGCGTAGGCGTCGATATGGTGAAGCTGTGGCATCACGAAGCCATGCCGCCGGCACTCGGCTGCGAGCACTTCAAGATCGTATTCATCGCCGTTGTAGGTCACAATCAGAGGTTGTGCGCCGAGGAGGTCAAGCAGCCGGGGCAGCGTCTGCTTTGTCGTCGGTGCTGCGACGATGTCAGCATCGGTGATGCCGTGAATGCGCGATGCTTCAGCCGGAATCGGCACACCCGGATCGACGAGACTGCTGTGCGCGGTGATGCTGTCCGAGGTGAAGACGACCACAGCCCACTCGACGATGCGAGCGGACTGCGGCGATTTGGCGGTGGTTTCGAGGTCGAAAGCGGCGAAGTGGTGTGTGAGATTGGTGTAGCTGTGGGGCATGCCGCAAGGTGCGGCATCGTGTGGCTAGTTCTTCGATGCTGACATCGTACTGCGGAAGAAGGCACCGACAAAGCCGAGCAGTGTGCCCAGCTCCGCCAGCGTATACGACGGGTTGTCTAGCACGTGCCGAATCCAGTCGCCAAGCGGCGTCAGCGATACGGCCCAGCCAGCAAATGCACCACCCGCAGCACTCAGTAGGGCGCTGATGAACAACAGTGCAGCGACGGCAACAGCGGCAAAGAGACCTAGTAGGACGTTTTGCATTGACAAGCCTTTCGATGTAGTGCCCGCGTATCAGCCCACGGGCGGGCTTACGACGTGAAGCGCGAAGCGTCGCGCTTTATTACCCGGCTATTCACGGCAGTGCGCGCCACCGTTCTAGCTCGCGCTTCATGTCAACTAGAACGGCATCTCGCTATCGGGCGCAATGCCGCCACCTTGAACCGCGGGCGGGGGCGAGCTGCCGTTGCGGGGAGCGGAAGCGTTGGCGCCGCCACTATTGCCTTCGCGCTTCGGGGGGCCATCCTTCGAGGCGGCGAGCTTGCTGAAGATGCCGCCGAGCTTGGCCTTAGTCGCCGTGGCGTCGAGCTTGCTCATCGGCTGCGTGATGCCGCCAAGCGCCAGTCGGCGATAGATGTTGCCGCTGCCGACGGGAAACTCGGACTCTTCAAACTTCAGGTTGATGACCTTCGTGCCACAACCCTCCGACTGCGTCGGGTCATTGAGGCGAGCCATGAAAGCCTCTTCGGCCGCAGCGCAAGCAGCCTGAGCCTTCGGATCGCTGGGGTTGCGCTTCAGCATTTCGTTGGCGGCATCGACGTCGCGGAAGTTGAAGCCCATGAGGCGCAACGAAGCCAGGGTGTAGTCGGCTTGGTTGGCGTCGAAGCCCATGTCAAAAACGCAGTCGCGGCCAACCAGATCCTTGCCATCGACGCCAGTGCCCTTGACAACGATGGCGAGCACGCGCAGCTTCGGAGCATCGTTCTTGTCGCTGATCATGCCGTGGTCAACAACGACGGCATCGACGGGCGGCTTGGTCTTCGACTTATCACCCTTGACGACGGTGGCAAAGCCAACGTCATTCGGGTTATGGGTCTCGCTCAACTTCAGCGAGGCGCCTTCGGCAAGGGTGGGTAGCGTGATCGGAGTGCTCATGTGTACGATTCCTCTGTGGTAGTGTGGTGGCCGTTTCAGTTTACATCAGCTTCGGAAAAGAAGCAAGTGAAAGTTGCTGTAGCTAGCCCTGCGGCTGCAGCCGCGCCTTCGCGGCATCCTTCGCCGCGATCAGAATGTTGCGCTGCTCAACAGTCAACAGCGACGCACCCTGGGTGTTAGTCTTCTGGAAAACGTCGCGCAGCTCATCGATCGATTTCGCATCGCGAATGGCTGCAGCTCGACGAGCGACCCAACCGCGCGAGCCGACGGGTTCGTCACCAGACTTGGCCCAGTTCGCAAGAGTACGTCCCGTCTCTGGGGTGATGACGCTGGGAATGCGCGTGCTGAATAGCCCCGTGCGATCCTTGCCGGTGCCGACGCTGGCGGTGTGTGTGTCGTGCGCGATCGACATCTGCAAATCGAACTCGTATTCAATGCCTTCGCGCTGCTTCGGCTTCATGCCGAGCTTGCGAACCTCGGTCTTTTCGCCGCCGCGTCCGTCGGGAACCTTCATGATCTCGATTGCCTGCTTCTCACGCAGCGTCGCGATGATCGGGATGGGTGCCTTGCGGATCGCGTCCAGCACGCGATTGTGGGCGGGGTCGGTGACAGACCAGTCACTAGCACGACCGCCGAGCCGGCGGGTCCAATCGAGCACGCCACCATCGCCTTCCCATTCAGCGCTGAAGTTGTCGAGAATCAGAATCTTCTTCTTCGCCTCGACGACCTCGTTGATAAGCTTGATCCAGCGGTCGGGATGATACGGCGGCTTGAAGTCGATGAGGGTGAAGCGGCCGATCGTCACGCACTCGACGGGCTCGTTGACGCCATCGCCGACGGTGAATGCCGTATCGACGTAGTACGTTGACGACAGGTTGTCCGCATCAGCAACGGCGATCTCGGCCCAGTCAGCGTCGGTGCGCACGTCGATCATGCCGGCAGCAAGTAGAAGTGCGCTAAGGGTTTTCCCTGATCCGGCACAGCCCGAAAGTACGATTTTAGGCGCAACAGCCTTACGCGTCGCAGGTTGTAGTAGAAATTCAGCCATGTATGCCTCGTGGTAGTAGTGGTGGGCGACCCATTGTACCACGGCGACGGGACGTTGTCAAGTATAGAGCGCATCGGTCGCTGCTAGGCCGAGGCGGCACTGGATCACCCAGCGAATGCGGGCTTCCATGCGGTCAAGGCTTCGCTGTGCTGTTGCTGCTTTCTCTGGGTCAAACCACTTGGTTCCCCGCCACATCTGCGCACGTTGTCGCAGACCTATGCAGCGCAGCTCGATCAACTCCAGGTTAGACACAACCTTGTTATCGTGGTATGTGATCTGCGCGTCTGCCCACACAGGCACCCAGCATGCTCGCGCACCGACAACTCGGACGGCTGTTTGAGGAGAAAAGCGTGTGGGCCAGGCTCGGAGCGAATCATTGGTTTAGCACATCCCAGAACCGCGCAGGCAGAGCGACGTTCCGTAGCTCGACAACGCAGCGAAACAGAGGCGCGATATCTCGTGGACTGTAACCAGCCAACCCACATCCAATCTCGGTGACGAGAAAGTAGTCGTTTGAGTGCGTCTGTGCGTGCTGTATGAAGTCATCCACATACTTGCTGATATCGCGCAGACACAGACACACACGTACATCAGCAGGCTTTGTAGGTATCGCGTAGGTCTGACCAGACCGACCCGCCGCAACGGACTTGCGCGCACCCCATTGCTGAGCTGTCAGAGCGGCACCGCGACTGTGTCGTCCGGCTTCGTTGCTGCCGAAGACGAAGACTTCATGTAGCTTGAGCGCGGTGATGTGGTCGGGTGTGATGCGGAGTGGGGTCATGCTCGATTTCGCCTCTCTTCCGCGACGCGATGAGCCAGGCATCCGCAATGCCGCTCGCAACAGTCAGCACACAAGTCGAGGGCGCAGTATTCCGCACGTTGCGCCGAGGAGCCTCTTGACTTACAGCGTAAGCAGTGCGTTGCGATAGGTGTTCGACGCGGCTGGCCGACGATGACATAGCGGAAGAAGAGGATGAGTAGACGGATCATATGTCCTCTGCGTCGTATCCACCGATTTCTTGCGTGTATGCTGTCAACCGTCGCAACAGCACCTTCCGAGGCCCCTTCGTCGCCAGCTCATCGAGCCGCAACCACCGCTTGATCGCTTCGGCGAAGCACGGCGCCGGGCAAGCTCCCGACCTACGCTCCGCGACGAAAGCAGCCGCTTCGGCGTAGCTCATGCCGGCATAGCGACACAGGTAAGCGATGACGACCGCAACGCTACGGGACTTGCCCGCGCCGCAGTGAACTAGGACGCAGCCTCGGCGGATATGGGCCGCAATGAAACTCGTGGCGTCGTCGAGGTAGTCTTCTAGACCACGACTGGGGACTTTGTTACCTTGTCGGTCGCGCGGCTGGCCCAGCGCATGCGATTCGCCGTCGGCGAGGTCGATGTACCAAATCATTGTGGCTGTGCTGTTTGCCCCGTGGTCTGGAGTCAAAGCCTTTATCGGGGCACACTCTGTAGTCCAAGCTGGCGCTGTGAAAGTTGGCACTTCCGGCGCCCCCGTCACTTCGCACGCTAGCGTACCCGGCCTGTCCGTCGCCAAAAGTGAAACCACCGCGCAGAATCCAGGCGTCGCGCGGCTGGCCACGTTGCCGATGGCGAGGCGGTCGGTGATGAAGGAGTAGTCGCTCATGGTTCAACCTTTCCGCCAAGATGTCGGCCAGATAGCAGGGCTCTTGGGGTAGCCAACACGCAGGACGATGCGCGGGTCTACAACGCGCACTACGTCGCCGGCACGGATGATAGAAAGCTTGCTCACTGGAGCCTCGGGGCGATAGAGGTTGGCGATAATGTAACCCGTCACCTACACCCACTCCGCCACAGCATCGCGCAGTGCCTGCTGCTTGTCCGGTGACGACCACCAGCCCTCGCCGGTCGTCTCGTTGGTGTGCGGCGACGGTAGGATGACGACGTCGAAGGTGCCGAGGCTACGCGGCGAGAGCAGCCGCATATCATACAAACGCGCGTCGCCTGAGCAGAAGGCGTCGGCTACGCGTCCGCCGAGCAGCACGATCATGTCGTAACCGAGGTCGGTGCCGGCGGTCTCATCCGCGAAGTTGAGACCGTCAACGATGCCGCGCAGATAGTTCGCGGCATCGATCGCCTGCTCGTTGCGGAAGTCGCCGCCCGGTGGAAGCAGGTCCACCGCGGTCGTGATCTTCAGGCCGATGTCATGCAGCCGATCCCACGCGATCTTCGTGCGCTCAGGATGCAGCCCCGGTAATTTCAGCATCGTGTGCCAATCCCATGGCTTCTGCCAGGTGGGGTGGTTGGTATCCGGTCGGCGAAACTGACGCAGGCCGACGGTGAGAATGCGAAGGGGGGTGCTGGTGTCCATGTTGTTATTCTTTCTGTGTGTGGTACAGAGATCTCTGCATCTTACAGGGATGCCCCTTGCCACTGCTAGTGTTAATGCCCATTTCAATCAATCGTTTAAGAAGTGCGCCACGTACGACATTGTGTGTTTCGGCCATACATCGATAACAACCTTCTTTTGCTAAATAGCCTGTGATCGCCGCTTGCATCTGGTCTTCAGTATAGAGGGGTTTACGTTTAACTCGGCCTTCTAACTGGGCTTGTCGGTATGCTGCCAATCGGTTTGCTTGAGTTTCAGGTGTAAGTAAATGTTTTATGCCTCGCTCAATGACTTCAGGCCGAGTATAAGCTTGTTTAATGCTCACATTTCGCCGCGCAATTACTTGAGGATCAGTAATACCCACCATACGACGGCGGCGCTGATCCGGAATCTGCCAGATGCGTTTCAGCTCCGCTGAAAGTTTCAGACGCACTTCTTCTGGCAAGATTTGTCGCTGATGCAAGCCTTCTCCACCAGGCTTGTGATTCACTAAATCAGTGCCAATTTGGCGATGATGAGCAATCCAATATCGCTCGCGATCCCAACCAGTCCCTTCTGTGCCCGATTCAATCTCTTCAATCGTAGGTTTAAGTTTTAAACGTACCAATAGCCGTATCCAATGTGCGCAATGCCGCTTTATAAACCAACGACCTTCTCGGCGAGAGTCTGCGATATGTCTGCTGAGTCGAGCTTGCAACGACCACTTAGTGCAACCAATATATCGAATTGGTTGTTGAGGATTTCGCTCTACAGGCTCCCTGAGAGCATAAATACGCCACATTATGTAAATGACCCGCTTTTGATCAGGAAAAGAGAGTGTTTGGCTCGAGTGAGCGCAACAAATTTAAGATTTGTCGTTTCTTTTTGTTGCCAGGCGTGCTTATAGATAGCATTTTCATCTAGTTTATGGTGGTCCAACCACCAGACCCGATCGGCCTCGGCTCCCTTTGCGCGATGAATTGTTGACAGCGTGACCACACAAGCGCGGTCCTCACCGTCGCCAAACAATTCTAACAGACGCTCCCGGTAGACGTCAATATTATTCCACTCATCATCGTCAGCAAGCCCGTCAGCGACGGCGACAAGCACGTCCCGTCGATCGCCAGCCTCGGCCAGAGCTTGGTCATCGTCGAGATCTACGGCACGTTGTATCGCCTTCGCGGTGAGCTGCTCGACCTTCTGCAGGAGGGCTGTGACGTTCGGCGCCCGCACCGCATCGACATAGGCCAGTAGACCGCGACCGAGATCGCGCCCGAGAATGCGAGCCGGAACGTTGTGCTTCAGTAGCTCATATGCCGCACGCACGAGCGGTGCCTTCGATCGGCAGATGACCAGATCGCCGGCTCGAAACTGCGCCGCGGCAAAACGTTTGCCGACGGTGCCGACGTTGGACTCAACACAACGTCCCTCTTCATCGTAGACCTCAAGCAGACCCTCTGGAGCATAGGGTCGGGCCTCAATCGCAGGAGACAACGCGCGAGCCCGATCCAGGTGCGAGGTCGGGCAGCGATAGCAGATGGATAGCGGCAGTCGCATTGCATTCGTTGCTTGGCATATCTTTTGCATGCTGTCGGCGTCGGCGCCACGCCATCCGAAAATCGCCTGCCGACTATCGCCGGTGCCGACGAATAGGCAGCCGGTACCGATCAGGTGTAGCACCATCTGTCGCTGTAGGTGGTCTAGATCTTGCAGCTCATCAACGCAAAGCACCTCGCCACCAAGACGCCAGATCGAGCCCTGTGCCAATGTAGGCAAATAGAGCATATCAGTGTAGTCGATGATGCGGTGTCCGTATCGAATCGCCGTTGTGAGCACAGTACGTGCCGTCTGGATAAGTACTTCCGGTGTGGTGCCTGTGGCATACACATCGTAGTGTTCCATCAACATCAGCCACTCATCGTCTGTGTCGTCGCGAAGACCACACAGCGGCAGCACGTCGTTGACACGGGCTGAGCCGGGTTGACCGCCGCGGCTGCCCGGCACAAGGCCGTGCATTCTGGCGAGGTCTACCAACTTCTCGACCTTGCCCCTTAGCCATCGCGGCAATCGGCCTTTATCGACCTCTGCGTCAACGATACGGGCTATTTTGCCAGGCCGACTATGACCCCCTACCGCGACCTCGGGCGCCCATCCGCGACCGCCTAACGTCTCGGTCCAAGCCCTTGAGCCGAGGCTATGCGCAGTCGATGCTCGGGCATTCGGTGGCAGTCGTGCAGCAAGCTCGTCGGCATTGCGCTTGCCGAAGGCGATCATGACGAATTGCGCCGAAGGGTTGTGTCGGGCAGCCTCAACAAGGGCATGGGTCTTGCCACTACCTGCAGCCGCTTCGACTACAAGATGCCGAAATGGTTGATTGGCCCGACGCTTGGTGATAGCGTCGGCAATGTAGGTGTAGATAGCTTGTTGGTATCTGGACGGTGTCATCGCGTGACCCTTTCTCCCAGAAAAATCAGGAGAAAAAGTAACCCAATTGCGAACAGCCAAAGCCCAAACACCCAAACAAGATCCGCTAGTTTTCGCTGTGTATTCCAGTCAAGTCTCTTCACTGCGCCATCTCCACGCACACGCACTCACCGTATCGGTTGAGGTGTGGAGATGTGTGCTCTGTCTTACATGTGTGGGATTGGCAGGCGAGAGTGCGCTCACGCTGGCTTGTGATGGCCCAACCGAGTAAGCAGAATAGGGAGGCTAGAATAACGAAGAGGGAGAATCCCGATAACCGCATGCGACCATCATGCCCGGCTCCCTCGCCGATGTCAAGTCCCTATCACCACTACTGCCCCGCTACCTGAAGCTCTACGTTGATGTGGACAAAGTCAAATACAGAACCCACATCGTTGACCTTGACCAGGACGACGTAAGTTCCACTTCGTCGCCATTCGTAGCTGCCCTGCGCAGTGCCTGCGAAGTCGGCGATATCGAAACTGACCGGGTTGGTGCTGGCGACCGCATCGCCACCAAGCGCAATCCAGGCGCCGCCTAGGCCCGTGCTGCTGCCGAGCTGAGGCGCCCAGTAATAGGGACGTAGTCCAACCGTGCCGGCAGTGACGCGTCCCTCAATCCAGAGAAGCTGACCGGGAGGCGCGTTGTAGATGGACGCGGCAGCGACACCATCGGGAGCGGTTGCGGGAACTGCGGCGAGTGGGGTAATGCTAGGCATGGTAGAAGGTAGGATACTATCGGCCCTCTACTTCACT
>OFRG01000167.1_pt1 | contig 28264 bp, 24 predicted proteins | sample 1543071 | NCBI WGS metagenome assembly OFRG01 (sample SAMN07774222, study PRJEB24372) | wastewater metagenome | isolation source: WWTP Verbania (Effluent) | place: Italy: Verbania | collected 2015-12
GCCCTAGCCGCCGAACTCAAAGAACTCCGCGAGTTTGTCGGGGCGATGAACCGAGTGGCTATCGAGGAATGGCACGGCGTCTGGATTTATGATCGTGGCGTTGGCTACTTTACGTTCTGTGACAGCGACGGCAATTTTGTAGCATCCGGCACTGACCCGTTCGACGCTTGGCGGAAGATGAATGCAGGGGAGGGTGAATAACGATGAGCGAGATAAATAAAATACTGGCAACCATACCCGATTTTTGGCGGATATTTGACTGGTCAACGGATTACCGCGTGTTATTCGATCTGCTGATTGCGGGGAACCGTGTACCGTGCCTCGCTCCGTACACTGTCGGCGGTAGAGCCTCGGATATTTGGGACATTTGTAAAGGTTGGTACGACGATTACAGCGGTTTCGATTTTGGGGCAAGAGGCATCAGTTATACTCGCTCTTATCCGCACGATGACCACAGTTTCGAGGCGTTCGAACGGCTTTGTAAAGAGGGTGATATTGTTTTTCTCAGACCGCAATTAACCCTCACCGCCGAACGCGACAAATACCGCGATGCGTGCGAGAGGCTTATCGGGCATTATGGGGATGAGAATCTTTGGGGCTATTGCGAGACAAATACTCACGACGCTCGCCACTATGAAGCCGACCTTGACTTCTATTCGCCTGATATGAGCCACGGGCACGACTTCGCCCGTCAGGTCAAGGCGGAGTTAGAGGGAATAGAGGGGTCTGAAATCGAGGTCGGGGTAGAGTAACGTAGTGAGGTTGTGAGATGACAGCATTTGAATTTTTGAAGGACTTACATTCTGTGTGTCACTTCCAAACAAGAGAAGGAGCGAAAGTTGGACGCGCGAGTAATGCGGAACTTAAACGGTGGATAATCAATAAAGCATTTCGGCTTAATGCTGAGACAGTGGAAGTCCACGAAGAAATGGATTTCGATATGTTCACGGTGACGCTGTTCACAGGGAGTGCCAAGATTACACTGTTGTAAGCGTTGACACAAACCCGAAAGTAGTGATACAATAACAGAGATGGATTCGATTATTACAATGTGGCAAGAGGGACGGCATAGCTTACAGGACGTGGGCGATGCTCATAACCTGTCCCGTGAACGTATCCGCCAAATCCTTGTCGCTAACGGCATTACCGAGCGTTTTGTTAAAAAACAGTTCAACGATGACCTCGAACGCCAACTGAACATCGAGGCTGTCAACCAAGCCGTAGAACGCTATCGTAACGGTGAATATCTAGGCAACGTGGTCAAGGACATAGGTATATCCGAACACCTTGTCAAAAAACTCCGTCCCATTACTGAGGACGATAAGCGCCACCACTTGCTTAGTAAGCTGTATAAGCATACCGAACTAGGAACGATCCCTGACGGATTCGACACCCCTTGCTTGGAATGGACAGGCAACTACTTTGGCAAGTACCCACGCTTCCGTTATGGTAAGGAAACGTATGTCACACGGATAATGTGGTACTTAGAACACGGTGAATGGCCTGTCGGGGTACGTCGGGCGTGTAAGAATGATAAGTGCGTAAGGCATTTGGAGGATAAGCAGATTGTATGAATGAATCAGATAAAGCTAAATTAGCGGAAATCACAAATCAAGTTGCGACTTTACAAAGAGAATACCACGACATCGAAACGAAATATCGTACCCTGCACGTAGGGAAATATTTCAAAATAGTTGATGGAACGATGAATGAAGATGCCACCACTTACGCTTACGTCGAGAGTATGAAAGATAATTCCGAGTGGGGCTTTTCGTTCACTATTTCTAATAAAGGTTTTCACATAGTTCGTCCGAATCAATACGTCTTTTTGTTTGGTGAAAATCTCATCGAAATTTCCAAACAAGAATATGATGATGCGTGGACTACGCTGATAGCAACGAAAAAGAATTAAGTTTGGTAGGCATTTGGAAGATAAGTGAGGTGGCGTAGTCATTCTACGCTGATGTGGGGAGACGCGGGGTAGCCCTACAAAGAATGGAAAGTGTGAGTATCGTGAGGTAGGCACATCGGAAATTTACCCGCCCAATTAAGTTGAATAATATCGAGGTTAGGGTAGTGTGAGTTCGTGAGGGTGTATGCACAAAGAAAAAGCCAACTATACACAATTTACAAATCGCGTGGTGGAGTTAGGGCGAGATATAAACTTGTCTAAAGATGACCTTGATAGATACGTTCAACAAACCCAAAAAGAATTGGGAATATCCGATTTTGAAGCCCAAAAAATCTTAAAACAACATATAGCTAAATCACAAGCGGAAATGAACAAGTTGGATGTAGATCGACAACAACTTACTCTTGATATTCAGGCGTTAGAATCGACGCGCAATTCTAACTTGACAGGTTCCGAGCGCATCCAACAATTCAAAGATAGATTCCCTGATACTTGGAATAAAGTTGCACAGCGCATATACAAACACACTGATTCCTATGGCAACTACCGTCTCGCGTATCTTGAATGGGGATGGGCGTTTCAAATGTTGGAATGGAATAAACGTCGTGACGCAGAACAGTCCCAACAAGGTACGGAAGCGTGCCAGCAGGTCGTGGATACCTTTAACTTGCATAAGGAACACAATTTTCCATTCTTTTTTGTGAGTAAAGGTATTTGTGACGCGGCTTGGCAATCGGACTTAAAATTCCAAGTGGAATGGAAAACAATGCGATTGCCGTTTGAGGCATTTACGTTCGTTTTGCCAAAAGATAATTCCGTGGGCTATGAAGCCGTTATAGTTTGCCGCTATATCAAAGATGGAGATGTAAAGCTAGAACTGTCTGCACTCAAATCTGACCAATCACTTGGTCATAGACTTAGCGCGGGATATCCATTTGAAATGAGAGATGAGGGTGATCATTTATTGAGGTGGGTCTTTAATACGATATTCGCAATGTCTGCCCGTCCTGAATACGTTGAAAGTGGAGAACGGTTAGGTACAAAAAAGGGTACGCAATCTGAACTTTGGTCGCCTAATGTCATTGGTCGTAAATATGCCATTAAGTCCCATACGTTTGCTAAAGCATCTGGCGGTTCAGTCAGACTACATTGGAGACGAGGACATTTTCGGCAACAAGCGTATGGGATTGGACTAACACAGCGTCGTATCATTTGGATAGAACCGATGATGGTTGGGGCTAAGTAGGGTTCGTGAGGGTGAGAAGTAAACAAGCCCCAACCGAAGTCAGGGCTAGTTTGCTGTTTTAGAGAACTCGCTAACGACTAGCGAACCGAACCGCTTGGCTCGGTGAGTTTATTGTAACACTATTTACGTTCCCAAGCCCTAATTTTTGGTTTGTTCCAATACCTTGTTTTGCATCGTGGGCAGATGGCTGGCATCACGTCATCTTTAGTTGACCACTTATGTTCACATCGTTCACAAACATAAACTTTTATTTTTTTTGATAAAATCGCCATACACGTAAGAATATACTTGACAAGTAAGAAAATATCAAGTATTCTTTCTTTAGATATTTGAGAATTTGGGCGGTTAGAGAGAGAGTTACTTCTTGCCTGAAAATACACTTTCCCTCGCCTTTCCCCCAATTAAGTTTGCAAGCGGTCAGGACGTTGGTTTCATCGTAGCTCACTTGGTAGAGCAACTGACTTAAAATCAATGGGTAGCTGGTTCAACTCCAGTCGTGTCCCGAAAGGGAAGTCTCGTAAGAGACATCCAACACCATTCCCTTGCATTTAATTTTTCTAGGCGGTCAGCACATCGGGTTACTTCGCTTATAACGAAGAGGTCGCGGGTTCGAGTCCCGTCACTTGGGCAACCAAGTGTAGCTCAGTTGGGAGAGCGCTAAACACCCGTAGCATTATTCCCCTAGATACATCAGGAAAGCCGTCTGTTTAATTACAGGCGGTTTTTCGCATTTTACACACAGGAGATATATGTCACGTTTCAATACAGCAACTAAAACTTCAAAGGTCGAGAATCTTGCAGGTGGTCAGGCGTATAGCCAATCCCCTGAACTTGAGATTGTCTCTATCCTTTTAACCTCATTCGTCAAAGACCAATTCTATCGGTCGGCAGATGACACGCTTATTCGTTTGCGCGAACTCACACAACACGTTTCACCTGAGTTCGGGGCTAAACTAGCTATCTATGCCCGTAACGAGTTCGGAATGCGTTCTATCACGCACGCACTCGCCGCTGAACTTGCTCCGCGAGTCTCAGGGCAATCTTACGCCAAATCGTTCTACGATAAGGTTGTTGCCCGTCCTGACGATATGATGGAAATTCTGTCTTATCGTAAGAACGTCTTGGCAACCAAAGGTATTACTCACGCGATGGAAGCAGGATTTCGCCAAGCGTTCAATCGTTTTGACGGATACCAACTCGCTAAGTATCGCGGAGAGAACAAGGACATCAAACTCATCGACATCGTGAATCTCGTCCATCCGAAAGGGACAGAAAAGAACGCCGAAGCTCTTAAACAGCTTGTCAACGGTACTCTCCGTTCTGCCGATACGTGGGAAGTGAATCTCTCTAGCGCAGGACAAAAGGCTGAGTCAGATGAGGAAAAGGCAGAACTTAAAGCAGATGCGTGGCGTGGACTTATCAATGAACGAAAGATCGGGTACTTTGCGTTGCTAAAGAATCTGCGCAACATCATCGAACAAGCCCCTGATATTCTCACGAAAGCGTGTGCGTTGCTTACTGATGAAAAACTAATTCGCAACTCAAAGGTCTTGCCGTTCCGATTCACGACTGCGTTTGAAGAGATTGCTAAACTAAACGGGTCTAAAGATACGCGAGAAGTAATGGTGGCTTTGAATAAAGCCCTTGATGTTTCGTGTGCTAATGTGCCGAAGTTTGACGGCGAAACACTCGTGGTTCTCGATGAGTCAGGTTCAATGGCAGGGCAACCTGCGAAGATCGGTGCATTGTTCGCATCCGTGCTTGTGAAAGGGTGCAATGCTGACCTGCTGACGTTTGCTAATGACGCACGGTATCGAAGCGTAAACCCGATGGATAGCGTGACCACTATTGCTCAGTCTATTGTGTTCAACGGCGGTGGAACTAACTTCCACTCTATTTTCCAACGGGCTAACAAGAAGTACGACCGTATTGTTATCTTATCGGATATGCAAGGTTGGGTTGGGTTTAACACTCCGCAAGCGATATTCAATGCGTGGAAAATGCAGCATGGTGCAAACCCATTCGTATATTCTTGGGACTTGGCAGGACACGGAACGCTTCAGTTCCCTGAACAAAAAGTGTTCTGTTTGGCAGGATTCAGCGACAAGGTTTTTGACTTGATGAATATGCTGGAACAAGACAAGAACGCAATGATTGCGAAAATCAATGCCGTAGAGATTTGACACGTATGTTAGACTAGACGCGCTAGCGTTTAACGATTGCTAAAATCGGGATTGAGGACTGAGATGCTGTGGCGGCTGATTCAGTCCTCTCTTTTTGTTTCTACGTGTATCGGGTCAGCCGATGTCCCTGATGGACTAGACGGGGCATCCTTCTCTGCTTTCATTCCTTTGGCAAACTCAGCCTCACCCGTCACCTTGAGCAATGCTGCCGACTGTCCATTGACGCCCTGACGGACTTCTTCTATCTGGACAGCATTAGCCTTGCTCTGCCGATTAGACCGATAGCTTAGATACGCTGTGACTATCACACCTAGCGCCGTGATAATAGCAGGTAAATTCGTAATCAGAGTTTTGAGGGTATCGTCATTCATTGATACGGCGTCAGCTCCGTGATAAATGTTTCAACTTGGTCTACGGGTGCGGTGGTCATCCCACCATTGCATAGCCACTCCTGCAAGCCCTCTAACAGAGTTTCTGCTTCTTCTTCCTGTGGTTTATCTAGGAACGGTAGATTCGCGTCTACTGCCTCAGCGGTATCGTGAAGCGTCGAGAGGGAACCTGTGGTAGCATTGCCCCTCATATCGTTTATCTTGCCTTTGATAATCAAAATAACGTGTGCCATTACTTTTTCTCCTTTGGTTTTTCGTTCTCGTGGGATGTCCCTGCACCTAATTTATACGCCTCGCGAACCTCTAAATTTTGAAGAGTTTCCTTTATCTCTTTAGTATCCTGTTTCAACGAGTTCACGTCATTTTGTAACTGCTGTATCTCCAACTTCTTTTGTTGGTCATCCCTCGCAATACCTAGTAACGAACCGCCCCAATAAAACAATGCCATTAGCACAGGCAATATGAGCGAAACAAGTAAAACCGTCCCGTTGCTCCAACCGGGTTTCTCGGTAAGTTTTTGGTCTAAACGTGCCATAAGCGACATCCTCGCGTAAACGGGCGTTCCCTGAGTATTGACGATCTGTTTCTCAGGGTGTATCTCGGTTGCTGTGAATGTACCCTCAACCAAGTTCGTTGCTTGTCCATTGTGTAACATAAGTTAAACCTTACCTTGTGAGGAGTTGGTTCTAAAAATTTATTAAGCCAAATTTCTTCGGGCGGACGTTTTTGAGGAGTACGTCGATGATCGCCGTCTGTCTTACATTCATCTGCTGTGAACCTGTTAGTTCACCCATTGCTTTTCCAAGTTCTACTCTCAGGGTTGTGGTTATCTCTCTTTGGTCATTTACAGCCTGTTTAAGCACGATTACTTCCGCTTCTAAGGCTTTGACCTTATCCGAGTCCTCTAACGCCTTTATAGCCGCTTCTCGCGTGATTAACACGCAGTTCTGAGGCTGTTCTTGGCACGTCTGTGAATATGCAGTAATAGGGATTAGCACTAAGGCTAAAAATAGTAACTTTCTCATTTACGTGACTCCAATTCCTTTGCTAGTTCGTCGGATGATAGGTGGTCGTACTTCTTTTTAGCGTTGCGAGTATTCTCCTCTGCTTGCTTAATATTGGCGTCGATATTCTCCTCAGCCGTGTCAGCTTCAGCGAGTATCTGCTTCAACTTCTCGTCATTCTTTGTCTTGATGGCGTCCTGCGCTTTCTGTATCTGCTGTTCATTCAGCCTAGCCTTACGATTGCCACACCACCGATATGTCAAACCTGCCGCGATTATTACCGCTAAGAGCGCGACACCTATCAGCACGATGCGCCAATTGTCGATAATAAAAAACCCCACTCGCTTCAGAAAGAATAGTATGCCTGTCATTAGTGTATTACCCCCGTATGGTTGAACAGCATCAGCATCTCATTTACGTCATACGTGTCCACTAGCGGTTCGATTGCCGTGGCGGTCGGTACGAGTTCTAACACATTTTCAACCGACTTCGCAGGAATCTCACCCCCGAATCTATGCCCGTCGTGTTCTATTTCAAAGCTGTATATTTGTATGTCCATATTTAACTTTTCCACATCGGCATCGGTACAAACTCGTCCTAGCAACCCGTTCCCACAAATGATGATGAAAACCCTTGCTATTTTCAGCAACCTGTGGTTTACTATCTGTGACGGAGTTAATCATATTCTTCTCGGGCTGTACGGTTACAGCCCTTTTTTATTTACACAGAGATATACGCCGTGTCGCTTGTCGCGTCATAGGTCGCACCTGTGATTGTAAGCGTCCCTGATGTACTTATTCCGCCTGTACCAGTCACCGTTGGATAAATACGATACGAATACGGCCAGACCCATTGCTGATACGGATAGTATTCCTTCACCACAGTCTGTGCTCCTATCAACTCACCCAACGCCTCGTACAAGTCCTTTGCCTGTTTCGGCGTTACGTCTACTTCCTTTCCGCCGATACTGATTGTTAGTTTTTTAATGATATTGTCTTTCATCTGTTTAGTACACTCCAAAATAAAACGAATCCGATAATGACGAATAACACCCATTGAGCGAATCCGCCGATACGAACTACACGCGGGTCATCCCAAATATAACCTAACCCCGCAACCACTAGAATTATCAAGTAAATTAAAGCTAACAAAAACATATTATCCCCCTTATTTCAACACTATGTCCTTACGCGATTTATCCGAATTGATTATCGCTAACAATTTAACCCTCTCGTTTTCTCTAAAGTTGTGCATTGCCCACGTCAGTAACCGATAGATTACCCACAATGCCGTACATACCAAACCAACGATTACCAACTTCGGTATCAGCGCCGATACCCACGGTGGCCATCCTGTCGTTTGCTGAATCCATTCCGATACCGTACTCAGTCCAATGTTCGCAGGCAAGATAGCTTTAGCGTCGTCTTTTAGCGTTCCGCCTAATCCTTTACCATTGTTATAAGGCTTTACCCCCTCGATCTCAGCTTCTTCCTGAGTCGTAGTCGTAGTGGACGTGACCACTCCATCTTCTGCTTCAACAACGGTCGTTTCTATGTTAGTCGGGGGTTCTGAGTTCTGCGGTTCATCTGACGGTGAGGTTGTGTCCGTAGCGGTTTGTACTGCGGTTGGTGTTGATACCCCCGAATGTCGTTTGTAGGCTGATGCCATTTTGGTATCGTAATTGTTCTTGCGATACCCTGCACCGTTGTACCTTTTCGCAAACGATGCCCAATTCTTTGTACGAAGATATATTCCTAACCCGTTCCCGATGACAAATTCTACGAAGGCATCTAACTGCTTTCCTTCGCTTTCTTTCATCGCGTCCACGAATGAACCTACGTCCTCATACCCACAAACTTCGTGGTTGAATCCCATTATCTGAAACTTGCCCCACGAACACGCTTTCATTGCCGCTGTTGGGTTTAGAGCAAACGCTTCATTGAATTTGTTGATTTGATTTTGCCCTGCCGCGCCATAGTTTCCCGCAGGGCCGGAGAGATGCGGGTGCGATGAGTTATACCGCCCTTGCGTGTACTTACGGAAGATATGCCTCTCGAACAAGATTACAGGAAACCCCGATGCGTAGAATCCCTTTCCCCTCGATTCTACTTCTGCTACCGCTTTTATCGCAGGCACTTCACACCGCAACTTTTTCGCGGCTCGTTGAAAGTCTTGTTCTGTGAGTGTAGGTTTAGCCATAACTTAGTTTCCTTTTATAACATACTTTTACTTTGTTGTTCTATTTTTTCTGCATTGGCATCCCTTGTGGCTGTACCACAGGCGTGCCGAGTTCCGCTTGGCGTTTAGCGTCTTTTGCCGCCTCTAGTTTTTGCTCTTCTATCAAAATAGGTTGCAGACGTTCCACTTCTTTCTTGTCACCCCTCTCCCTTGCTTCATTTATGAGCCTTTGAACGTGCTTACTGCCACCATAGGTATTTGTCGTTACCCCAAAGTAATCAGCGATAATACCTGCCCATAACGGGGCAGCGTTAGGGTCATTTAATAACTCTTCCACATTCTTGACGGGCAACGGCGTATGCATATTAGTTATTGCCCTGTCCCACGAAGCATAAGTCTTTAGGTCTACAGGGTTTCCATTAAAATCTTCGCCTTTGAGCCAATCAAGAAAGAAATGCCCATACGGACTCGCCTTTCCTTCTACATAATCTTCAAATATATCTAATGTTGTCCTGCCGCCCCATTTATTCTTACCTTTTTTATCCTTTTCGTTTAATTTGGTAATGTCACCCGTTTTGCCTGATTTTGTTTCCCCGGAGGCTATTCGAGCGGCAAGCGTAAATAAAGACCCCATGTGCCCTGACACATCAAATCGTGTGTTACCTATCTTAATCTTCCCGAAGTCTGCCGAACGAGGGTCAAAATCAACGCTGCCCGGTTTGAGTGCGTTAGCCATCGCTAAGACGGTAGCGGTTCCACTAACAAATTTAACTAAATTCTTGAGTGCTTCTACGCGAACAAAATTGGTGCCTGCGTTGCCATCTTTTTTGCCTAATGCGGCTTGCACCATTTCGGGCACAGTCGCACCGCCCGTAATAATATGTCCAAAGGCATCTAGTTCTGACTTCAAAAAACGCGGAGCAAACATCAGTAGATTTACAACCGTTGCCGCTTTTTCCACATTCTTGCCTAAATACCCACGCCCTGTGAGTCCATTTATCAACCGACCGAGATTCTTGTAATCCATTTCGGTGCGTGGCGTAGATTCAAAACGCGGTAATAGTAAATCTGCAACATCTGCTCGATTGCGGTGTTGAAACCCAACAAAAGCATTTTCAGACGCAACAAAAGCATTAGGCACTGTTTTGAGTGCTTGCTTACCAACTTGAGTTGGCGTCCATCCTTTTTTCGCAGGAATCTTATCAATGACAGCCCCTAACCGACCAAAGGGGTTCTGCATCGGGAAATCCTCTTCTCTGGCACTTACATCTAACCCCATCTTTTTGTACGTGCCATTGGTTTGATTAGGACGCCCTTGAATATCTATTTTTAGGGCATCTGCCACAGGTTGATTACCAAAGGTCTTAACAATGTCCGCTTGTGCCTTAGCTGCATTTTTAGCCCAAATTGTAGGATGTGCCCACCCCATTCGCCAACCAGTGAGCGCCGTAGCTGACGCATCTAATGATGCAAGGATATTTTTAGTAAAGCCGGGATGCTCAAGCGCCAACTTCATAGCACCTCTTGCGAAAATCTTGAGTTTGCCCCTTGTATCCGCTTCTTGAATCTCTGCTAACCTCGTGCGCCCCGCCTTGAATTTCAAATTATCGACATAGTTAGACAACATCACGCTAGCCGTCGCATAAGCAGTCTCTTCAGGGGTCGCCTTACCTAAAGGAGTGCGTCGATGCCCCTCTAACTGAGCGCGAGTATCTGCGACAGTCTTTGTCAGTTCTACGATCTTCTCAATTTCTGCATCAGTCAAATCTACTTTAGATTTCAACAGGTTTATCTGCGTTTGCAGTTTTTGTCCCTCGGCATCCAATTCAATAGGCTCACGTTTGGTCGGCGCTTCCTTTTCGCCCTTGAGAATGGCAATTCGAGTATCTGCATTCTTTTTCCATAGTTGCAGACGTTTTGCGTCTGACATCTCAGGCTTGCCAAACACCTCGGTATGTTGCGTCTTTAGTGCATCTCGTTTTTGGACTAATTTCTCTACTTCAGGCGATAGTTTACGCACCATTTTTTCTTTGGTTTGTTTAACACCTGATTTTATCTCAGCATCTAAAGCGGCAATCTGCTTCTCTAGCGTCGTCTTTCGAGTCTTGTTATATTGAGCATCCGAGATAGACTTATCCACCGCAGGTAATTTAGCTTTTAAGGCTTCACGCTGTGCCTTCAAAGCATCAATTTGTGGATTTGTGGGCAAAGGCTTGCCCTTAGCAGGCTTCATGCCCGTTTCAATCTGCTTGTTGAGAGCGTCTATTTGACGTTGCAAATTCTTGACATAGAGACTCTGTTTCATCTCTACCGACATCGGCTTGCTTGGTTTTGGCAACAACTTATCCCGTTGCTCTTTGATTACATCCCGTTTCTTTTCCAGTTCAATGATGCGGTCAGATACAACTTTGCGAGGCTTGGCTTTCACCATCCTTTGTTTATTGGCAATCTCTTTATTGAGGTCGTCAATCTGTTTTTCTAAAGCCTTTGTGCGGGCATTGATTTTGGCTTCTTCGGGGGTAGGCTTGGGTGGTTGACCAATAGCCTCATCTCGTTTAACCGTTAAATCATCCCGTTTTTTCTTTAACGCATCAATTTCAGGTGTAGTTGGCGTTTTAATACGGATAGGTTTAGATTTAGCCTCAATCTGCTTGTCTAATTCAGTAATTTGGCGTTCAAGATTCTTCTTATACGCCTCCTGTTTTTGTTCAACAGTGCGAGATTGCCGTTCTTTTGGAACAATCTCATCTAGTTCCTTACGCAACGCATCTCGTTTCGCCTGTAGTTCTTTCCCTTTTTCACTCAACGGAATAGGTTGGCGAGTCACTACATCACGGGTCTTAGTTTCAATCTGACGTTCCAATGCCTCGATTTGAGTTGCTAAGCGAGTTTCAATCATCCGCAATGCTCGGCGTTCAAATCTTGTGGCAACTTCTTGGGCTTTCTCGTAAATATCCTTGAGGTGAGGTTTGATTTTGTCCCCAAACTCCGCAACCATCTTGTCCGAAAACTTGGCAAAGTTTAGCCCTAAATCTGCAATGTGTGATGCCCCGATTTTAGCTAGATGTCCTAGTGCGATAGGGTCTACACCCGATGTAAATACATTCCCACGTTTCTTTAATGCCTCACGCGATTTTTCTGCATCGGTTCGCAATCGTTGTGCGTATTTCTCGGCGCGGTCAAGAAGTGGGCGAGTTTGTGCTTCTTCGGCAGCAACTTTACCCTTAATCTCCATCGCGGCAATCATTTTCTCGCGCTCGACTAGCTTTGCCTCAAGGTCAGAAATACGTTTTTCAATGCCTTGTACATCGTGTCCTTTAGTTTCCTGAGCAGTTCTGCGAATCCGACGCAATTCATTTACCTGTGCGGTTACGGAGTCTTGACTCCGCTCGCCCATCATTCGCATTTCTTGTGCAAATGTAGATGTATCTGATGTCAGTTTAGATTTAGCCAGGGCTTTCAACGTAGCCACGTCACCCGTTGCTAGTGCATTGTCTTCGACGCCCTTGATGAAATACGATTGCCGCAGACCATTCGGAACGGCTTCTTTACCCTCAATGATACGTTGTACTCTCTCAGGGTTAGTCAGAACATCAGCAATCATTTTTGCTTGCTCTTTAACCGTGGTAGGCTCGTACCCTGCTGTTCCCTCGAACGTATCGGTTAAGCCCTTTTCGATGGCTTTACGTTCGATGCTGACGCCAATTTTTGAGGGTTTTGTCCCTTCTGTCGGTTGGACGCTATCCGTTGTTCTAGTTCCTTGTGGTCGGATTTCATCAATTTTGGATTCTGTCTTGCCTTCGCTACGAACATTGCTATCCGTTTTAACTTCTGCTGTCTTGGTAGGTTCGACGTTAGTGTTCGGTGTATTAGTGCTCTCATAGGTCTTTAGGATGTCCTCAGCCGCTTTTTCAGGCGTAAGGGTGGTATCGGCTACCGTTTGGTCAATTTGCTTGTCCACGACGGCTTTATTCGCCTGTCGTATTTGGTCGTTATATTCTTTTGTCGTTGCGACAATTTCAGCCTTAAGTTTGTTAATCTCAGGTTTGGCTTTCGGGTCTAATGCAAGGTCGTCTATTTTATTCTGGATGTCAGCAATGGCGTCGTCACGTTTCTGTTTGAGGTCTGCGATTTCCACAGATTTATCCACAGGCTTTCGCTCAAGTAGGTTAGATATGTTTACGCTATCGACGCTTGGCTGTTTTGTGTCGATGTTTTTGTTTTTTGGCGACACATTCTCAGTAGACACCGCATCCACAGTCTTTGCCGCTTCCGCCTGAATCTCAGCGTCTTTCTTCAGGTATTCTTGGATTTTAGTCTCGACCTCTTTAGGTATGACCATCTGAGCTTTAGCTTCAGTTTTAGGGTCAAGCGTTTCTACCTTTCCGTCCTCACTAACCTTAATAACAGCCTCATTACCATTAGTGTCTTTAACGCGGATAGGTTCCCCCACCATCTTCTTCAACACACCGAACCCGTGCATTGCCGAGAACAAGACTGCTTCGCGGAATGCTGCATCTCTCGATGCACCCATTTCCCGTGATGCCACATACGTTCCACCACCGATAGTACCGAGCGTGATTCCTTCCTTTAACACATTGCTACTTGCCTTGTTCAGCAATGTGCTGATAGCCGTATTACCTGCTTTCCCAACAAACGGTGCGACTTGGGCAATTCCACCTAAAACCGCTCCGTGAGTTCCCGCTTTCTTTACCTTACTCCAATCGACTTCTTCGCCTTGTGATGCTGCTTGTAGCATCGCGTCCGTTGCGAATGAGAGCATTGGGGCAGCAAGACCACCCGGCATTAAGGCGATACGGGGCATATCTGCCAACGCACCCACTGCTTTACCGCCCGTCGTTGCCCACGTTTCCTTTTCAACGGGGCGTCCTTCAAGGTATCCCTTATCATCTGCCGTAGCAGGTTCGTAGTATTTATCTCCCGTCTTAGCGGTCAATGCGCCTGTGGAAGCACCCACACCTTGAAGATATTTCACAACATCTTCCCCTGCTCGATATGGCTTTAATTTCGACGCTTCAGCCATACTGTCCAGTTTTGCAGGATTGAGGTCTTGGATAACTTTGAGCAGTCCGGCAAGTGCATTAGCGGTATTACCGCCCGCGTTCAATGTTGAGGCAATGGCACTTCCTACGGTTGTTCCAAATGTGTTATTAAGTGATTCTGCATCTTCCGCCGAAAAATCTGACTTAACATCAAGGTTAGGTTCAGGGTCTTCGATGCGCGTTTCTGCGACTCTTTGCGTGACTAATGGCTCAGTGTCCACCCCATAGGTTTTTAACTTGCCATAGGTCAAAGCAATGGGCTTTTTAAGTTGAGCAGAATCGGTCAGCGGGTTGCCTTGCGTATCGGTCAATACCAACTTACTGAAATCCTTGTCATATTTAGCTGATAGCTGTGAACGCACTTTTTTCGTTGCGTCCTCAATAGACAGCCCATTTACGTCGAATGTGTCAGCTATGGCATTATCAGCATCTTTTGCGGACACCCGTTGAACTTCAGGTTCGTCAAGTATTACGGGTTCATCCGATTCACCCAAGCGTTTGCGTTGTGCTTCCGTATTCCACTTGCCGATTCTATGTAATTCCGCAGCAGCGATGCGATTTGCAGGGGTATCAATAATATCGGGGTATGCTTTGAAGTAATCCTGATAATCCTGTTCCATCAGCACAGGCGTTTCGGACGGCTTACCACTTACGGGCGTTGGCTTTATTGGTGGAACAGCCTTTGGTTGTCCTTTAGAGGCGATTACAGGCTGAGTGGTCTGTTGAGTAGGATACACGGGTGCGACATCATCAGCCTCACCCGTTAAGGACGTTGGGGCAAGTCGGTCGATTTCTTCCCCTTGCTTTCGTTCATCTGTCACCACATCCGTATCCGTAACCTCTATCTCAGCGTTAGGGAATTGGTCTTTGTAGTTCTGTGCCTGTTCGACCGCACTTACAGGATTTGTCACCACACCCGTAGCGAGTTCTACCCCCGTCTTGGGGTCTTTGGCTCGTACTGCCGTTCCACGAGTCTCATTGCCTACATCCTCTGCAACACCAATGAGTGTAGTCAGGGCTTTCGGGTTCTTGAGATACTGCTGTAGGTCTTTCTCGTTCTTGAGTTTTAACTTTTTATCCTTGTATATCTTCGCGGTATTCAGCCACAGCGTCCCTATCCCTTCCATTTCAAACGGCTTGAAGTTAGGCTGATTGGCAAACAGGGTTGCTTGCTCAGGTTCGGTCGCCAACACACCAAAACGAGTCTTTACGTTCGGGTCATTCGCAGACTGTATCTGTCCTTGTATTGTGGCGTCGAGTTCTTTGGTTGGTTGAACGCGCGTTTCAGTCGCAAACTCCGTCAGGTCAGGCAACTGACTGAACTCAGTTAAATCAGGTAAATCTTGTGCCCCATTAAATTGAGATAGGTCGGGCAATTGCCCTAAACCTAAAGTCCGAGCCTGCTTTGCCCATCGAGCGTTATTCTGCACGCGAAATTCAGGGTCGTAGGTATTGTACTTTCCGCCCGGCACATACTTAATGTACTTGCGTAGATTCTCAGATGCGTCATAAGTAGAGATGTTTGGGTCACGCATTTTCTTATGAATGTCTTTCCATTCAGCCGAAGATGCCATTTCATCATCTAAAAACCGTACCATCCCCCGAATCTCATCATCATTGTTGAGTCCGTATAGTTTGTTTTGTTTAAGATAATTGTCGAGTTTCTTAACCCTATCCTTTTGCCAAGATATAATGCCGCGATTGTATTCTTTGTTTTCAGGGTCGGTATGTCCTTTGAATATCGTGTTACGATTCCACGAGTTCTCACGCCCGACATCCCCCAACATCGACAGACGGGCATTGTCCGACCACCCTAGTTTCGATAACTCATCATCGACTACACGAGCCACTGACGGGTCGCCGTCTATCTTAGGCTTTTTGACAGCAAAAGCACTTAAATCTGGTAGGTCATCCAATGGCATCTCAATTCACAAATCTTCCGCCTTGTCCTTCAACAATCGCTTTTATGTCCGCAGGAGATTTACCCGGAAACGCTTTTTGCAATGCTTCAGGGCTAGGGAATGATTGCCCTGCGTATCGTCCACCTAACCCACCCGTCACCATTGTCGGTTTATATGGCGTATAGGTGAGTTTGGGTGGTGCAGGCATACTCTTAATTTGCGTTCTGATTTGGTCAGCTTTAGCTTTTCCTGCCGCTGATTTACCAAGATTATCGAGTAACTTATTATTCAGCGTATTGTAGTCGTCTACTAATTGATTGATTCGCTTAACTTTGGTTTCTTGGGCTTTATTTAAGCCATCAGTGTCAAGTCCGTCAGGCAATGGGCTATTAGACAAAGCGGTAATTTCCTTCAGCTTGCCGTCCATTTCAGCACGAGTGCCGAGGTCGTCAACCATACCGCTATCTGCCGTGATTGCCGCTGTTGTTAATGCCTTAACATCCGACAGCCACTTCATCTGATTGCTAATATTTTCCTTTTGTGTCTGCCAGAATTTCTCGGCATTATCACGGTCAGCCGCCGTACTCCGAGTAGCATTACCTGTGGCAATCGTAGCCCCCGGCATTAAGGTCTGCTTTGCTTTCACCTGCATTGGCTTGTTTGTTAATGGATCAATCCACGTCAGCCCTTGTTCACCGGGGACAAAGATAGGTTGTCCATCTGCACCTTTGAGTAGTTCGTTCTCACGGCGTTTACCACTAGAATCGGCATTTAGATATTCTAATTCAATGTATCCACTTTCGTTAATAACAGGCTTAGCAACACCCGATTTAATATCTGCGTTACGATTTATCCTGTCAACTGCTTGCCGTCCTTTCAATTCCTGTAACCGTGTCTGTTGGTCACGAGTTTCTTGTTCTTTTGTGGGACGACGGCGTAATTCGGTAATTTGAGCCTGTTTATACCGTTTATTCAAGGTATCTTCTTCTTGCTTGGATGCCTGCTCATACTGTGGAGTGAGTTGGGCAATCTTCATCTTGTCCATCATCCGTTCGTCCACATTATTCATCGTAGCACCCATCACGCCGCCTGCCGCCGCACCGCCAATGGCACGTCCTAGCATCGAACTCAAGGGGTTGGGGTCGTTCGGATTCACCTGTGCAGTTGCGAGAGATTGCAGTACACCTAGCCCTGCACTTTTCAGTGCGTCAAAGGCATTGCGTTTACGGTACTTCTTACCGCCGTACATCGTTGTGCCGTCCTCATTCTTGGTAGCACCTTCTGCTAATCGCTTTTGACGTTCCTCTATTTTGGCACGTAGTACATCTGCGATAGACGGTTCTTCTGTAACTGTTTCTGTTACGGAGTTGGGGGTTACTGTCTGTTCTAGTACCGCTTCTTCTTTTACATCATTAGTGGTTACAGGTTGTTCCGCTGTTCCTTTCACGTCCCAATTTACAGCCCTACGACCTTTAGTTGGTATCTGCTCGTTAGGAAGCACTTCATCTTCCAAGTCTTTTACTTGACCTTTTGGCACTACAACGGTGTCGCCATCAGGGGTGGCAATCACAGCTTCACCTTTATGCACCTTAGCCCACGATCCACGTTTGATAGGGCCGCCGTCCTTACGTCCACCTGCATACCGTAAAAATCGTGGGTCGATAAGCGGTGTCAACTGTTGCTGTTGTAGTTGGGCGAACTGTAATGGCTGCGTGGGTTGCTGTGACTGAGCAAACATCTGAGCAAGGTCGCCCCCAATCCCCGAAATTGCCGCCTGCATTTTCTTTTTGTTCTCGGCCTTTTTCTCAGGCGTTTCCATCAGACGACTATTCGGGGCTTCCATTGGGTCGCCTTGTATGGCTACTTTCTCCGTTTCAGTTAACGGGGGCAGTTCAGCGTGATAGTCACGAAAACGCTCTTGGGGATTGCCCTGACGAATTAAGCGTGCATCATCTTCCACACGCTGTCGGGGCATCCTTAGCCCTGCATACGTTGGCTCAGTACCCTGTTGTCCGAATAACATTTGAAGGAACTTATTTGCCACGTTGTTTAGCCTCCCTAGCCTTAGCCTGATTCTGAAGTTTTGCTTGCTCGATAGAGTTCTTACGTTCCTCAGCGTTATCGGCTAATTCCTTGTCCTGCATCCCTGCGTCGTGCTGACGTTGCCGTTCATCATTCTCAAACTGCATCTGCGTGGTCGGGTCATTGGCTTCCGCTTCTTTCAACTGCAATTGACCCTGTATCTTTGCATCCTCGCTCGACTGTTCCATCTGCTGTTGGGCTTGCATCATCGGGGCTGCGGCTTCCATCTGCATCTGCCCTTCCATCTGTGCGTGTTCCACCTGTCCCTGACGTTCGACCTGAATTAGAGCGTTCAAACACGTCAGCAACATATAGTTCGGCATCTCTCTCGCTGCTTCATTCCTAGCCTTATCCGAGTAAAACTCAGTGATAACCCCGTAATCCTCATACGGCAAAGGTTGGAACAATGGTAACGATGCTATTTGCATTGCAATTTGTTGCATCACCATCATATCCTCAGTCTGCGGAACACCCTTGAGCATTGCCGTGAGGTGGTCATATCTCGACTCAGCGAGTCTTAGATTCGATTCATTGTTGCCGATGTCAATATCTAACCCCGAACTTTGGATAAGTTCGTTCATCACTTCCTTGATAGCTTCGGGCGGCACTAATTGACCATCACCAATGCCACCTAGCATCACGAACTGCTGAAGCATATTTTGTAGTTTGATTTCTCTCTCGATCAAACTTTGCGGTATCTCAGTCCCCTGCTTGTACGTGACTATCAAATCCTTATCTATGTCACATTCTCGGAACGCTAAGATGGTGTCCTCATTCCAATTCGGGTTGAGTTTTAATAGTTCTTCGGTATCCTCTTCCGTCCAATATTTCTTAGCACATCGCAACTGTTGCTTTGCCCAATGTACCTTTGCCGTAGCCTTGCTTATCTCGGCAGGGGAAAGGAGTCCCATACTCGACTGCTTCTGTAGGGCTTGCGCCGCATACGGCTCATTAGGCTGTGCCTGACCGAGCATTGCAGGGGTAGTAAGGGTAACGTCACCCTTTGTTTCCATAATGGCTGAAAACAACTGCATTGGCTCTCCTGAGAGGGCTAACGCAGGGACGGGCTGAAACTGTGAACCAATAGGAATATCGTAAGGGAGATTCTGTTTTGTCGGTATCAAATCCTTACCAAACGATTCAGGGTCGAAACTTCCTTTGTTGTAGACAATGCTCGTGATAGCGTTCCGACGAACGTGATAGAACTGCAAGGAAATCAAATAGGTCACAATGTCCTGCAACGAAACTATCTCATACGAGAAGCTGCCCCAAAACGCACTTGGGTTTGAAAGGAACGTCACATACGACCATTCCTCTCTAAAATCACAGATAAAGACATCTAAAAGTGCCGTTCCCGTCAACCTAAAACACACCACAGGCGGTTCTTCAGGTGTCTCTCCCTCGTACTGAGCCTTAGCACAGGTCTGTCCTTTTTTGATAGAGAACCTTACCCCACCTTCAGTATCTTTCAATGAGAAATCTTCACTAACAGGATGGTTCAGGTACATCGACGGCGTTAGGTAGATGTCCCTGACTTCCCGTTCCTCTACCACCGATTCACCCATTGCGTTATTCGGAGATATGCGGTTCTGTTTTAGTGCCCTCTGCCATTTGAGAGAGTACGACCAATCCATCTGCGCACCCTGAATCTCGTCCTTTGACGCAGGGTAGTTTAGTTGCAACTCGTCTAATGGTTGAAAGTAGTGATGTTCAAACCACTTCGCTTTCTCCAATCGTCCGCCCTGAGTATTTAGATCATCTACACGAAACTCAAAGAACGGTCGCGGTTCGGTTTCTGTGTCACCCGTCGTAAACTCTTTATACCCCGTAGGCACGTCCATCTCACCCATAGTCGGCATATTCTCGACTATCGCTACTCCGCCACACGCACCGCACGGCATCATTTCTTCCACTTCACCCTCAACAGGGGTTTCCGCTCCACACTCTCCGCATACCGCAGAACCGGGAATCTCCACTTCCTGAGTGTCCCATTGAGGCAACTTGTGTTTCTTTTTCTTTGTCTTATCGTGAAACGTCCTGACAAATACGCCGGGAGCCATCTGCTGTTCCATTGCAAGGTATTCTTCTAACTGCGAAGTCCATTGCAACCTTTCTTTCTGCTCAATAAGGGATACGGCAACTTCTGTCGCCATTTGGGATTTTGTGTCTTTCGTGAATCGAGGGGCTACGTCTATCTTGACATTCGCAGTCTGCATCGCACTTGCATTAGCACGAAGCATTGGTTTAACAATATTTAACGAGTACAAATTCTGCGTATCAAAATCACTCATCCACTGCCCTGACACACTAGAGAATGCGCTCATCCTGTCATTGTCATTGAGCGCCCTAAATCGCTTGCGCAATACGACCGAATCGTTGGTCAGTAACCGCTCAGACGAACGAGTTTGACCAAGTATCCTCTCAGCCAGAGTGTTGATGAATTGAGGTAGTGTAGTGTCCATTTACGCAAATGCTGCCCCGATAGATGCACCGCCTTGAATCAAACTCGGAAGCAATGACGACCACATCGAACGCGGTTTTCCGTTCAACGCCTGAAGGTAAGCCTGTGACCCTTGTATGCCTATCTGTTTTCTATTGGCGTCATCCAACATCAGCATATTTCCTAGTGCATCCCGTCTGCCGCTGAGTTCGCCTACTTTTTGTTCATAGGCATTTCCCCAATCCTGTGTGAATTGGTTGTCGCCCATTTCTCTCTGAGCGTTGGCAATGCCTGCCATATTTGCCCCACGAGCGCCTTGCTGTCCTGTATCAGCCCCTCGCGTCATCTTACGCATTCGCTGATACTCAGCCGCAGGCAAGAGGTCAACGACTGCACCCGCAGGTAAGTTGCGGTAGTCCTTAGCGTTCAACCAATTGCCGAGATTGGACCACTCAGATTGATACTGATTCGTTATCGCAGATGGTTGTTGTGCAGCTTGAAATTGAGCCATCATAGCTCTTAAAGCGGCGTCGTATTCTTTACGTTTCCCCATAATTCACCTCTACACTATGATCGGGTCTATAGGCTTATTATTACTCACCATCACGACCACTTGCTTGCTACCTGCCAAGAAGGTGTCAGTTGGTGTTAAGCCTATTTGCCGTACTATTTGCTTCTTCATTGCTCGTTGATTAACTAAGACTTTGGACAAGCCTAAATTTGTTAATACTTTATCACCTTTTTTAATCCGAGATAAAACCTTTTTTACACCTTTGTCGATATAAACTTGCTTTGTGGGCGAAGCCAAGAGTTCCGCACCATTCTCTGTGACCAATAACCACACTTCAGATGAGCCGTCTTTTATCTCGACAACGATGTTATAACCACCATACCCATTGTCTAGTTTGTCGCCTAGATTCAATTGGTGGATAGGGATTCTCTCTCCGCTGTAAAGTGTCACCAATTCGTCTATCCACAGGCATACAGGCGTGCCATCCCCTGTATTCGGTGGTTGTCCACCGGGATTTCCGCCCTGAGTCGTACCGTTCGGTGTGACGGGTGGAATACCTCTGTCAGGCGAAATATCTTCAGCGTTGTACGCAAAGGTCGCACCGGGAACAAAGCCTACGTGGGTCAGGTCTACGCTGATACAGTGGTACGGAGCGCCTTCGTGGATATAGATACGTCTGTCTGTATTCGTATCGGGTGCAGGGTCAGCCATTTCCACTTCATTCGCATTAGTGTAAGACGCAATGGTAGTTGTCAGCACAACATCATCTGCTATATACACATCAATCGTACAGCCCACTTGGTCTGCTGTGAACTGTCCTGAAGATGCTGTTTGGAGTGTGGTGTCAGTGTCCGTGATAATCCCGTCAGGCAAATCAAGGTCTAGCCTGTCAGGTGCGCCGAGAAAGCCCATTCTCAGCCAAAACGCATCGGCAATGATAACATCACCCATATCAAAGTTCTGAGGTACTTTGAGCGAAAAAGGAATAGGCGACCAATTGGGATTCAGCGGATCGCCCTGATATGGCAGATTCGCTACGATATTAGAGTTCGTGGACGTATAGGCTATGAGTTTGTCATAATCCGCTGTAGGATATCCGACCGCTGATGCTTGAAACGCATTGTTATCAATATAGGTCGTGCCGTTCACCACGTTGAACAGATTGACATAGGTAGCACCTGTCTTGCGATAGACGTTATACGAGTTCACACCGAAGTTCAGTACTTTTTTCCACGTTAAGATAACTCGTGTCCCTGACCCAAAATCCGCGTCAGTAGGTGCGTTAGCTATCGTCAGCACAGTAGAGTTAATGGTGAAATCCCTATTCGTTTGAACATTGATGAGATAATCTCTCGATGTGCCTGCCCCTGTGACAGTGCCGATGATTTCATAACTTATCTCGAAATCACCGTACACCCACGTCCAACCCAGTGCAGTGGAGTTGGCATACAGTCCTGCGAATAGCCGTATCTCTTGGTCGCACGTAATATATTGGTTCAACTTTACGAACGAACCCACCATTACATAGGTATAGCCCGGTTGAATATTATTGCCGGGGAAATATGTGGAGATGTCTGTTGCCCCTTGAAATCTAGCCGAACCTGTCGGCCAGTCCCAATCTCCAAAGGTCTCGGAATACAGTGTGGCAGTATCTTCTTTGAGCGTGTAATTGTACGCAAACGTGTCCGTTACCGCTCCACCCGTCGTTGTCAGGTCGATGTAGGTATTTGCAATAGCGTTAGCCCATGTGGTCGCTAAACGCAACCTATTATCATCGAATTTAATGATGTAATAGACCGTATTCGTCACTAATGGAGCAGGCGGTGACGATGATGTGAACTTCACCGCTGTCCCTGTGATAAGTCCGTGTAGAGCTATCGTGATGCGGTCATTCGCGGTGCTTACATCCGTATCTGTGAAAGTCAGAGTGGCATTGCCCGTCAAGGTGTTGTTCTTGAACATCGGCTGTGCATCCACGATGGGGTGCGAGTACCACGCCATACATTCATAGCGCGAATCGTCAACCGCCACTCCATCTGCCCAACTATTGACCGAATGAGAATAGTCCCCGTTCCATACCTGATTAGCCGCACCTGATGGATTTTGAGTCGGAGTTGTATTGACGGGGATATTGTTGACTTGGGATTGCAACCCGACCAATTGACCTTCTAACTCCCCAAACATAGTTTGGAGTTCACTGACGAGCAATCGCCCCTCAGCGTCCGTCATCAATCTGTTTGACCATCCCTGTTTCATTTACGCTACCGTGTTAGTGCCAACCACTGAGGTCTGGTGTCCTGTGCCGAATATATCTACCTGCCACACCGCACCTGTTACAGCATTGGTTGCCATCCACACCGACGCACAATATGAACGGGCATCCTGAATCGCAGGACGTATCGACTTGAGATGTTGGTCTGATTGATACAACGCAGGTGTCAGAGCATACGCATACGCCCCGAATAGCACAAAACAGTTGGTATCGGTAGCTTGGGCTACTACATCCGCCCCCGTAAAGGGATTGGTCAGCGTGACTCGTGTAGCGGATGCGTAGGTAGCTTTAGCGATGAGATAGTGGACTCCTGACCCGCCTATATCCGTACCGAATACCGCCACATACGCACCCGTAGTCGCTCCTGATACAAAGAAGTTCGATGGGGTATCGAGTCGTGCGACTCCCGACGCCACTGAACACCCTCTGACATATACAGGGGCTAGGTTCTTATGCAAGACAATGACCACAGGTTCAGTTATCGTGTTGAATACTCTTACTGATGCCTCTGCTTCGTATATACCCGAACCTCTTGCAGTAGATTGATTGGTTATCCAATTCCCCACAGAACATACAGGCATCCTTGTAGTTGCGGTCGCGTCATCGTAGATATACGCTGTGGACGTTCCTGATGCCGTTAGGCTCACATACAGTTTCCCCTGAGCATTGATACCCGATGTCCACGCATTTGCACTAGAAAGCCCGCAATCGGTCAAATAGACGGGTTCTGACCACACGCCTGACTGCAAGCACCACGATACCGATTGTCCTTGATATGCAAAGATAAATGAACGGGTCACGGGGTCGAACGATACCACCACTCCCGACGCTACCCAATCCTTTGTGAAGTACGACACTTCCTTACCAAATTCGAGGTCGATAGTACCGTCACCGCCCATCATAGCGATGCCTGTGCCCTCTATCCACATTGCGATGTTCCCTGCACCTTGACACCAATTCTGTTGGTAGGCTATCCCGATTTCAGGGGTTATCGTGGTAATCGTCGCGCTAGGCAGGTCATCCCCTCGATACCCGACATATTGAATAGTGTGTATCGAGTTACGGCACGCTACGAACGCATAGTTATCTATCTGCCTTGAGAGTACCGCAGTCACGGGTTCAGGGAAGTAGAGCAGATGAAACGGATTGTACGATTCAAAATAGTTTGGTAGCGACACAGCACCCACCGTACCGTCATAACAACCAAGAACGACCATTATGTTCTCTAATCTGATCGCGTGCGTTCCTGACGGCGGTGGGTAGTCTTGTATCCACGCTAGTTCAGGTAAAAGGTCGCCTGTACGATAGTCGAACTCTAAGATTCTGTCTGTCGCTCCTGCTACAGTGGCTTCCGGTATGCCCCAAATCCAATCATCCGCCCCTGCCGCGCCTTGAATCGAGGTTGTTCTGTACCCTAGCCGATAGAACGCACCTGTTCCGCCAAATCCTTGTTGAGTCGAGAATACAGCCCAATGCGTCTGTCCTGTGATAGCGGCAGGGAATTGGATTTTAACAGTGTTGTTCACCGCTACGACTACTGCGGATGCCGCACTTGCGAGTCCTTTTACGGGGGCGTCAGGACTTGTTAGATTCCCCGTCGTAGACCTATCTCGTATCGCGGCTATCTTAAAGTTCACCGCACCATTTACAAGCCCTGTATAGGCGGCGGTTGGGGTGGTAGGCAGACTTACTTGCGGGGCATCGACCACTCCAAGACCGGCTTGGTCGAAATATGAGTAAAAGTACGTGGCTACTTGGTTCGACGCCACTTGCATTACCGTTGATGCTCTCAGCGGGTCGCCGCTTCCCCACCATAGGGACATTGTGGACGCACCGCCGTCCGTACCGCCTGTTATCGCTGTACCTGCTAAAGCATTTTTATAAGTAGTAGCGAATCTAAAGGTGTTAGCTGTAACGACAATAGCAAAATACGCAGTGGATGCGGTCAACCCCAATGGCATTGTAGATGTGGTCGTGACGTACACAGGTTCACCCGTTACCAGTCCGTGTCCCGCCTCTGTTACGGTTCCCGTCCCTGTGTTGACATCAGCACCTACGAATGTAAAAGCAATCGCAGGAACATCAATAGGGATGCCTTCTTTCGTCACCTCACCCGCTCCGATGGTGTATAGCGTCTTGCTGAAATCTTCAAGTAGGCTTCCCTGTGCAGTGACGGATGAATAGTTTCTTAGCCCACCCCAAGTTCCGCCTAACGGGAACATTGTCTTTGACCCTGTTCCGCTCCCTTGCGTATAATACCCGCGAAACGGACGGATAGTGCCTTCCGACAAGTAAAGATGCCCGAAACTACCTGATGTAGATTGTGAAGGGTTGCCTTGTAGGACATTTATACTGTCACTATATCCCTGCGAGAATGTATGGCGTCCCATTAGGCTTCTTCTCATTGCACAAAAGCCCTCCCGCAAACATTACAAGCAACTAGATTAGCCGTTTTACCTGTTTTAACATTCCATATCTCTTGTTTTACAAAGAATCGCGTGTGTTTAACAAGAGTAGGCTTGCCATCCACCATCTCCGTTGATTCCCAATCACGGCATTTACACTCTTTCTTGACCTTGCCGTTTACCGCATCCCAAATGAGTTTGTACTTCTTATCTTTGGTCAATTCATACGCCGTGTCATACTCTCCTAGTTCGACTAGCGCATCCACGTAGTATCCAAACTGACGTTGCCCCCAATCCTCACGCGGAATCTCATTCATTTCCTTGATGATTGCATAGGCACGGTCAAACTTGCGTCCTGACGCATTAAACCGAACCGCCATCTCAGCTTGTTCGGCATTAATGACGGCTTGTTCAGCCTTTGTCGGCTTCTTCACTCTTGGTAAAGCATCGTCGTCCATTTTATTGTTCAGCAGGGCTTATCGGGTGAAATCCTTGCGTTACCGCTATTTGCACCACACTGTCTATCAAATCTGATTCTAACACTTCAGGAAGCGTGTCCAGAGTGGCGATGTAGGGCACGTTGTATCTAAACGTCCCCTCAATTTGGTCGGTGTATAACAACGTCCCCTCTATCCAGATATACGGGTAAAAGTAAGGGTTCGCAGAGATTAAACTAGCCTGTGTCGGACTCGCCAACCACTGAGTAATGTACTCTCCGATAGGCACGACCGTTCCTACACCCGCCCCAACGTCACTCAGCGTGATTTCCGTCCCTGCTATGGCATTAGCATAAGACGTAGCGATTTCAATGACATTCGCACTTATCCTGATAACGTAATACGTCGTATTCAGAGCCAATGGTGCAGGTAGGGTATTTGTCGTGGACAATTGCACCGCATATCCCGTCTGATACGTGTGATTCGTGATACTGATGCGATTCCCTGATACGCTTCCCGTTGTCCACGTCCTTGTCAAAGGGATAAAGAATATCGTCCCGTACTGAAGATAGTCGAGCATTATCTGCGGAGTCGCAATTAACGTAGTTAAGTCCGTGTAATACCGTCCCGCTGAGTCGTTCGTAATCGTAGAGGTCGTACTTGCAGGTGCGGTCATCAAGTACCGCCGCTTGTAGTCATCGTTCGCACACTGTCTTGCAAGATTATTCAAAGCATTCCCGATGAAGCTCTGTAAGGTCAACAACGATTCACCGCCCATTCGTAATCGCTTGGACGCTAATACAGCTACTTGTTGGTCGTTAAGGCTCATCGTTTATATTGCGAGATTTCGGGAAGTGCCCTAGCACCTGACGCTATCTCTTGTAAATAACTTTGATACTGATTTTGATAATAAGACGCCATTTGGTCGTCGCCACCGTCCTTCAAAAGCTCCGCAATCGCCCCCGCCACAACCGCGTGTAAATAAGATTGAGGGGCTTGTGGCGAAGATGTAAGAGTGTAGTCGGTGTAAACCACCTTGCAGTTAGGGCTAGATGTGTATATTTCATCACCTTCAATAAACCAAAAGTTAGTTGCTCCGTTTTGTGATTGTGTGAATAACGATGTTAGGTAATACGCTTGCATTACCGTGTCTTTCGAGTCCGCTTCCGTTCCCTCTACATACTGAGATGTGACGGTATTCGTCCCCGTTCCTGCTCCACTCATTGTTACCGCAGTTCCCTGAAAGGCGTTCCACGCTGACGTGGCAAATCTGAACGTAGACGAACTAACGCGAATCACGTAGTAATCTGTCGCCAACGAGAGTCCTGTCGGCAACCCGCCTGATGTGGTAAGTTGCACCACTTGTCCCGTCACAAGCCCGTGATTCGATATGGTTATGTAGTTGCTTCCCACATTCACATCCCCTGCCGCGAACGTCATTGTTGTACCTGCTTGGGTCAGCACCGAAAGGATAGTACCGACCCTAGCAGGTAACGCCGATTTCGGCGCGGGTAAAGCGGCTGATGTTTGTATGAACGCAGACTGAAACGGTGACTGTAGGGTTTTGGCGATAAGCGTGCAGATTTCCCCATCTGCCGTAAGTATGGCGTTGTCAATCTCCGTTGAACTGCTAAACTGAGCGTTACTGCCGTCTACTGTCGTCGCGTAAGGTGTCAACGATGCCTGAAGCATCGAGATGACCATTGAACGGGCAGTGTTGTATGTCAGGGCTGTTGCCATATCTTAACTAGGTGGATTATTTAACCAGTAGGGCGTTCCGCCACCACCGCCGCCAATGACGTTCTGTAAAATGTCCCCTCTCATCTGTGGACGATGCGAACCCCTTGATTCTGTTCGCCAATTCTCAAAGAACTTCTCAAACTCTGCCTTTTCTTCCCGATACTGAGCCAACAGTCCATTCCACGCGGTGACTTGGGGTATCAACTGAGGTCTGTCGTTGACGTACTTGGATGCATTTGCCTGCATCAGCGGAATAGCGGACACAATGCTATCAAAGTACACCATTTGTACTAGGTTATTTGGCAGAGCAATGGTCGAGCCTTCATAGTCAGGCAACGGAATGTCTTGTGAATACCACACCCTTATCGTTGCGGCATAAGGATTCATTATGGTTGACTCGTTTCCGTATAACGAAGCCTGAAACCTCACTTCTCTTGCATCAGGGCCGTAGAACGAACACGCATACTGCCATCTCGCTCTCTTTTCCTGAAGCATCGAGAG
>OFRG01000169.1_pt1 | contig 27835 bp, 42 predicted proteins | sample 1543071 | NCBI WGS metagenome assembly OFRG01 (sample SAMN07774222, study PRJEB24372) | wastewater metagenome | isolation source: WWTP Verbania (Effluent) | place: Italy: Verbania | collected 2015-12
CCACTGTCGCCAGCGGTTGCGGTGCCACTGTCGCCAGCGGTTGCGGTGCCACTGTAGCCAGCGGTTGCCGATCCGAGCGCGCCCACTTGCACCGCCTGACCATCACCCACCGCCGAAATATGCCCAATCACCGCCGCCGATGCGGCGCGGGGCTCATGCTCGACGATGTAAGCTGCGGCTTCATGTCGCGCACCGACAAAGCGCACAACGCCAGCCGGGAACTTGCACTTGCCGCCAAGCATCCGAATATCGTATTCCTTGACCTCAACCACCAGCCACTTTGCGCCCTCTGTCGCCCAATAGCTGCTGCTGGAATGGTCCCCTTGACCGTAAAGCCAGCCGTGCAGACCGTTGCCGCATTTCTCGTTATCGACCCAATCGGGGCAGGTCACCGTTTCGCCAACACCCGGCCACACAAAACCGCTTTGACTGCTCATGTCCGGGGCGCAGCAGCGCAGAACAAGCGCCGTTTTCGTTTTCTTGCTCATGCGATTTCCTTGATGAATTGAGCCCAGGTGTCAGGCAGGGAACAGTTAGACGAAGCGCCAGCAAACATCGGCGCAATGTCGGCGTCCTTGTGACCGGCCAGACCGCAGCCAATGCGCGTCACAAAAAATCGTTGCCTTGGGTTGGCGCTGGCGTAACTCAGGAAGCGCCCGACTGCTGCGCCGATCTGCTCAACCGTCAGCGGCCCGGCGATGTTCTTGGCGACCGTGGGAATGGCATAGCTGCTGCCAGTGCGGCCCTCAGCAACGCCCCACTTAGCGCCGTACAGATCGAATGCAGCCCTTGCTGCACCGCCGCCGTGAATGCCTGACAGATTGCTGCCAAACACAAAGATTTCGTCGGTGCGCGGCGCGGTGCCGTCAATGTGGAAGTTCACTTCGCCACCTCCATCAGCAGAAACACGGCCAGCGCGATCAGGCTGGCAACGGTGGTCAGGGTGTCGGCCTTCATTGCAGCTTCCCCAGAATGTCCAGTTCCAGCGTCTTGTGCTGCTGGCTGGAGAGCATGTCGGTGATGTTCACGCCGCCGACATAGGCAGCAATCACGCAGACGTAGGCCGCGCTTCCGGGATGACCGCCGTCCTGCGCCGTCATGTACGCAGGTTCGCCAGCGTCATGCTCGTACTCGACCAGCATCGGAAAGCCCCAAGGCTGGATTTCGATTGCCGAGTTGCCCGGTGCAATCGTCGGGCTCTGGGCCATGAACTGGCCGAAGCTGCCAGTACCTGCAAACATCTGCGCGTCAAGCGCCTGGCGGGGGGTGATCGACATTTCTGCTCTCCTGCGCCGCGAAAGTACGGCGTGGAGGGAGAATAGCGTAACGCTAGAACAACGTCAAGCGTTACGCTAGAGGTAGAGCAAAAATATTTCTGAGGCGTGAAAAAGCCGCCTCGCGGGCGGCTGTATCAAAGGGGTAGCGCCCCTATTTGGTGGGCTCGGCAATCTCGATGCGCCGCACTCCGACCAGCAGGAATGTCTGCCCTGTCCACCGGTTGATCACGTAGACCCCGTGGTTTCCACTGCTGTTGAATGGGGCCGTCTGGTAGCGGAACAGCCACCCCAGCACCAGAAGCAGGACCAGCACGGCGACGGGCCAGTTCTGCCGCAGCCACGCGCTGATGGCAGACGCTGAGAATTTCGCCAGGAAGGACCGGGCGCGCGGCAAACTTGGATCTTCAGGTTCTTGCACGCTACACCTGTTCGCTCTTCCAGACCGTCAGCACCTTGCCAAAGACCTCAAAGTCCATCTTGGCGGTGATGTCGAACGGGTCATAGCTGGGGTTGAGGGACTTGGCCCTGATAACCAGGCCGGTCTCAGTCGGGATGCGCTGCAGCTGCTTGATGAAGCCGTGCTGGGCCACACGGAAGAAGTAGATGCCCTCGGTCTCCACCGTAGTGACACCCCTGTCCAGCAGCAGCGGATCGCCCGGGTTGTACTTGGGCTTCATGGACGGCCCGAATCCGGTGACGATGCACAGGTTGGAGATGCCCGTGTGGTGGCGCACATTCAGGCGCAGCCATTCGTTGTCTACCCGCCAGGACTTGATCAGGCCCGGCTGCTTTTCCTCGAGGATCAGGCCGCTGCCCATGGCGCCGCCGGCTGCGTACTGAGGAATGGTCAAGTCTGCCGATCCAGCAGCCCTGGGCATGGCCGGGACAGCAACGTGCTGAAGCCATCCCGGATAAGCCGCGGTGATCTTGTCGCGTAGGTTGGGCCCCACCCCTCGAGCCTTGCCTGATGGCAGTTTGGTCCCGTTCAGGATTTGCCAAAGATTCTCTGCGCTGATCCGCGCCCGATCAGCAACGGCGGCGTGCCCACCCTCTCGCTCGCACAGCGATTTCAAGGCCGAAACCAGTGGATCAACGGTGTCCATTCGGGATTTTGTGCGCCTTGCTAGAACCCGAAATAGCGAAACGCTTGACGGATTGGCTAGCGTTACGCTAGTATGGCGCATGGCCAAACAAATCACCCCCGAAGACCGGAAGCGCATCGCCGTAAAGGTGGGCGTCAACGAACAGTACCTGTACCAGTGCCTGACTGGGCGCCGGGACATGAACCCCGCGGAGGCGCGCCGCATCGAGGACGACTCCGAACGCGAGATTCGCCGCTGGGACATCTGCCAGAAGTCTTGGCACCTGATCTGGCCCGAGCTGGTTGGCACTGACGGCGCCCCAGAAGTTCCCGAAGCCGCAAAGCAGGAGGGCTGACCCATGCCGCACACCGGGAATCCCGCCTTCACGCGCAACGGCACCAGCAACGAACTGCGCCAAGAGTGCCCACGGCACGTTCTCAATGTGCTGGACGCGGTGAGCATCGCGCGCGACATCACCCGTACCGCGTTGGTCAACGAAATCCTGGGCGAGTTTGCAAAGAAGAAGCTTCATGAAAGTAGTCTGATTCAGAAGCTCACTTCATGCAATCCGACTGAGTCGGACGCCCCCGGAGGCGCGGCATGAGCAAGAAGAAACCCGCCCAGAACGCCTTCACTGGGTTCTACCCCGGCGCCGGCACAGCCGCCCAGGCCATCCAGCACAGCGTCAAGTTCAACCGCACGGACGGCAAGTTCACCGCATCCGACAAGACCCCCCGCCAAGTGCTGCAAGACAGCCTTGAATCATCCCCGCACGGTGGCGCCTACACGAAGGCGAGGGCGGCATGAAGCCGTACGAAGAATTCATTTCTGCGAAGTCTCAGGCGAACGTGATCGCTGGCTTTGACCCGCAAGGGTTGGCTGGACACCTGTTCGACTTTCAGTCAGCCATTGTTGAGTGGGCCTGCAAGCGTGGCCGTGCCGCCATTTTTGCTGATACCGGCCTGGGCAAGACCGCCATGCAGACCGAGTGGGCGCGTCAAGTGGCGCAGCACACGGGAGGCAAGGTACTGATTGCCGCGCCTTTGTGCGTGGCACAACAGACCGTTGAGCAGGCTGCGGCGTGGGGACTGCCGATCAAGTATTGCCGCAGCCCCGAGCAAGTTGATGGCGCAATCACCATCACGAATTACGAGATGCTGGAGAAGTTCAACCCGGCAGACTTTGACGGCATCGTGCTGGACGAATCGAGCATCCTGAAGTCGCACGACTCAAAGACACGCGCCCGGCTGATCGAGATGTTTCAGCGCACTCCGTACCGGCTTTCCTGCACCGCTACGCCTTCACCCAACGACCACATGGAGCTAGGCAATCAAGCCGAGTTCTTGGGCGTGATGACTGCTACGGAAATGCTGGCGATGTTCTTTGTGCATGACGGGGGCGACACCAGCCAATGGCGGCTCAAGGGCCACGGCAAGAGCCGGTTCTGGGAATGGATGTCCACATGGTCTGTCTGTGTGCGCAACCCTGCCGATCTGGGCTTTGATGGCTCGCGCTACATCCTGCCCGGCCTGCAGATTCATGAGCATGTGATTGATGCGCCTGAGCCGATTGAAGGACAGTTGTTTGCCGGTATCGCGCAAACCCTGACGGAGCGCCGCCAGGCCAAGCGTAATTCCCAAGGAGACAGGGTTGCGCGTGTGGTGCAGATTATTCAGTCTGAAAATGCTAAACTGGCAGCGCAACTATCTGGAGTAGCGCATGGCCTGGAAGCCCGAACACGAGATCAATCGCAAGCTGCGCGAGGCCGCAAATCCAGAACTTCGAGCGAAGCGATTGCAGTCTGCGAAGGACAGCCAGGAGCGCAACAAGGAGACCCGCAAGGAGTACATGAAGGCGTACTATGCGGCGAACCCGGAGAAGTTCACCAAGCGCAAGCCGGAGAATCAAGCCAAGCACAACGCCAAGCGGCGAGCCCAGTACGCGGAGAATGCGGAACTGCGCGAACAGATCAAGGCGCAGTCACGGCAGTGGATTGCGGACAACCCGGAAAAGAAGAAGGACCAGAGGCTAAGAGCGGCATTCGGCATCAGCCGAGTGGACTTTCTGGAGATGCTAGCGATTCAGAACAACCGCTGCGCGATCTGCGGCTACTCGTCGGACAAACACGGGAAGTACTTTCCGGTAGTGGACCACTGTCACACGACGGGGAAGGTTCGCGGACTGCTTTGCATGAACTGCAATCAGGGGCTGGGCAAGTTCAAGGACAGCTACAACAACCTGCTCGGTGCAGCAATGTACTTGCAAAGAAATTCCTAGTTTGGTGTCATCTAAACACTGAGCAGGATCAGCTTGCCGCCGCGTTAAAGGCGGCTGGCATATCTGCCGTTTCCATCCAAGGCTCAACGAAATCCGATGACCGGATGGCGTGGGAATTGGCATGGCGAAAAGGCGATGTTCAAGTCCTCATAAGCAAGCCATCGGTTTTTGGCTGGGGCATGAATTGGCAGCACTGCGCCGATATGGTCTTTGCGGGGCTCGATGACAGTTTTGAGAGCTTTTATCAAGCCGTGCGTCGCTGCTATCGCTTTGGGCAATCCAAGGTCGTGAACGTGCATCTGGTGTCTGCCGAGTCCGAAGGCGCAGTCAAGGCCAATCTGGAGCGCAAGCAGGCACAAGCGAATGACATGGCCGACTCAATGGTCGCCCACATGCGAAAGCTGACACAGCAAATCATTAAAGGAATCACCGTGGAAAAGAGCGAATACAAGCGTGAGATTGCTTCTGGCGCTGGATGGGATGTTCACCTGGGCGACTGCGTTGATGTAGCTCGGGGACTGGCTGACAACAGCATCGACTACAGCGTCTTTTCTCCGCCGTTCGCAAGCCTCTACACCTACAGCAATTCCGACCGCGACATGGGCAACTGCAAGACCTATGACGAGTTCTACGAACACTTCCGCTTTCTGGTGGTCGAACTGCTGCGCGTGACCAAGCCGGGGCGGCTGCTGTCATTCCACTGCATGAATCTGCAGACCAGCAAGTTCCGAGATGGCGTCATCGGCCTGCATGACTTTCGGGGCGAGCTGGTACGCATGTTCACCGATGCCGGGTGGATCTTCCATAGCGAGGTCTGCATCTGGAAAGACCCGGTAACGGCCATGCAGCGCACCAAGGCGCTGGGCCTGCTGCACAAGACCATCCGCAAGGACTCCAGCATGAGCCGCCAGGGCATCCCTGACTACCTTGTCACGATGCGTAAGCCCGGCGATAACGCCGAGCCAATCTCGCACACGCATGAAACTTTCCCCGTGCAGAAGTGGCAGCGGTACGCATCCCCGGTCTGGATGGATGTGAACCCATCCCGCACGCTGCAATTCAAGACGGCCCGCGAGACGGACGACGAGCGCCACATTTGCCCGCTGCAGCTTGACGTGATCGAGCGCGCCATGGAGCTTTGGAGCAATCCGGGCGATCTGGTTTTCTCGCCTTTCACCGGCATCGGTTCCGAAGGCTATGTTGCCATCGAGATGGGCCGCAGGTTCGTCGGTGCTGAACTCAAGCGCAGCTATTGGGAACTGTGCAAGCGCAACCTGGGCGAAGCGCGGGAAACCAAGGATTCAGGGCTGTTCGCTGGCGAGCATGACTTTGCGGAGGCCGCATGAGCGCAGTCCTCAGGCCCACCGAGCTCACCGACGAACAGCGCGAAGCCCTGATCAAGACCACCGGCCTTCGCATGATCGAAGCGTACCAGCGGTTCCAGGCCAACGGCCGCGACGAGGACCGCCAGGAAGCCAAGCGCCTGCTGGCCGAGCAGACCCAACTGGTGCGCGAGCGCAGCCCGGCCCAGATCCAGCGCATGGAGCGCGAACTTGACGAGGGCATTGATTTTTTCGGCGCGCGCGGGGCGGCAGATCGGGCCAAGCTGGGAGTGGCCCGGCCGTGAACTATTACGAGCGCCACATTGGCGACTACATCAAGAAGACGGCGCACCTGTCTTTGCTTGAGCATGGCATCTACACCCGCCTGCTCGATGTCTACTACGACCGTGAGCAGCCGATCCCCGAAAGCAAGGTGGCGCGCCTGATCGGTGCTGCAACGGAACCTGAAACGCAAGCGTTGCAGGTCGTGTTGCAGGAGTTCTTTGAACTGGTCGACGGGGCTTGGGTCAACAGTCGGTGCGACGAAGAGATTTCAGCCTTTGCGGCCGGCGAACCTGAGCGAGAGGTCAAAAAAGCCAACGAAGACAACCGCCTGAAACGCCATCGGGAGGAGCGTTCCAACCTGTTCAAAGTCCTCACTGACAGAGGAGAACATGCCCCTTGGAACATCGGAATTGAAGAGCTTCGTAAGCGCGTTTTAGCGTTGCAGGTTGAAACAACTGCAACGGCACCAGCAACGCAACCTGCAACGGCACCAGCAACGCCTGCAACGGCTACCCATACACCAATACCCAATACCCATACACCAGAGAAGAAGAATACCCCCCAACCCCCCAAGGGGGGCTGTCGCCGGTTTGAGGAATTCTGGACAGCATGGCCATCCGGTGAGCGCAAGCAGGACAAGGTGAAGTGCGCCGACCACTGGCGCCGGAACGGCCTGGACGAAGTTGCTGATGCCATCTTGGCCGACATTGCCGCCAAGCGCCACACCGAGAAATGGACGGCTGGCTTCATCGAGGCGCCGAAGGTCTACCTGAACGGCCGGCGCTGGGAAGACGGCAGCACGGCCGAATCTGCAAAACAGGTGGCGTTCGTATGACCGGCCACGACCACATCATCCGCATGCGCCGCGCCGGCCGCGCGCCCACCTTTGTCTGGGTGTCCGACTTCCCCGATGCCTTCCTGGACGGCCTGACGGTGCGCATGGCTGGCGATACCCCGGAACTGGCCGATCTGCGGTTCTTGGTGGGCCTGACGGCCATCGTGGAGGGCTCCGACTCGGTGCGCGTTGACCGCATCGCCAAAGCCTGCACCGCCGCGCGCGCCCAGCGCGTCATTGCCTCAACCCACGCCCGCCGCGATGTGGTGCGCATCACCGATACCGAGGACGTTCTCACATGGCCGAACTGATCCATCCCGACGACATTGACTTTTCGGTCTACGAGCGCGAGACCGATGCGCAGCAGAACGTGAAGTCGGCCAGCCTGTACGTGCAGGCGCTGATCGACCGGATGAACTCGCCGGTGGCCGAGAAGAAGGCGCTCATGCCCTGGGGCAAGACGCACACTCTGATCCAGTTCCGGCCGGGGGAAGTCACGGTCTGGGGTGGCCCGAACGGCGCCGGCAAGAGCCTAGTGACCGGGCAAGTGGCCTTGTCCCTGTGCGCGCAGGGCGAGAAGGTCTGCATCGCCAGTTTCGAAATGAAGCCGACCAAGACCCTTGAGCGCATGGGCCGGCAGTGGACCAAGTTCAACATCAACGACCCGTTGGTTTTGGGCGATCCGGTCGAGCGCCGCCAGCTGCAGGATCTGTACGAGCAGTTCCGCGACTGGACCGACAACAAGCTGTGGCTGTACGACCAGCAGGGCACCGTGCAGTGGCGCCAAGTGGCGGCGGTGTGCCGGTACGCAGCCAAGGTGCTGGGCATCAGCCAAGTCTTCGTGGACAACCTGGGCAAGTGTGTCGCCGGCGAGGATGACTTCAACGGCCAGAAGGCATTCGTCGACGAGCTCTGCAGCATCGCGCGCGACAACGCCATTCACATCCATCTGGTGCACCACGTAAAGAAGCCGCCGACCGACGATCACAAGGCATCGAAGTACGACTTCAAGGGGTCTGGTGCCATCACCGACCAGCCGGACAACGTGATCGCAATCTGGCGCAACAAGGCCAAGGAGCGTAACCGCCAAGCCAACAAGATGGTGGCCGACACCGAGCCTGACGCCATGCTGATCGTGGACAAGCAGCGCAACGGCGAAGGCTGGGAAGGGAACATTGGCCTCTGGTATCACCGGGCCAGCCAGCAGTTTGTCGGCAGTCACAAGGCAGAGCCGATGGACTTCTACCACGCCCCTGAGCAGGAGGATGCCTATGAATTCTCCTGATGCCGTGGCGACCTTCGACCACACCGCCTGGGTGAAGGGCCAAGAGGCGCAGCTGGTCAAGCTCGCCAAGTCCGGCCCGGGCTGGCACGCCTACGCAGACGGCGAGGCAAAGCGCCTGGGCAAGGAGTGGCCGCGCGAGTTCGGTCACTTGCGCAAGGTGGTTCAGGACGCCATCAAGGAGGCGAACAATGCCTGACTCGATCAAGGTGACGCTGCCTTATCCGATTTCCTCGAATCGGTATTGGGCCAGCCGCGTGATTACTCCCAAGGGTGGCGGCCGGCCCATGGCAATGACCTACGTGACGCCAGAAGCCAAGCAGTACAAGGAATCCGTGGGCTGGCTGCTGCGCGCGGCCGGCGTGCGCGTGCCAATGCAGGGCAGGGTGCACGTCGACATCAAGCTCTACCCACACCGCCCGCAGGACTGGGCCAAGCGCGCGAAGGCTGACCCGCTCTACTGGGCCGACACGGTGATGCGCCTGGATCTGGACAACTGCCGCAAGGTGCTCAACGACGCCTTGAAGGACATCGCTTTCGGGGACGACAAGTGCATCTGGCGCGACTCGGGCGAGGTGATGGAGCCCGATGGTCGTGAGGCTTGCATGGTCGTGACCATCACGCAGCTGGTCAAAGAGAACCCGCAGGCGGCGCTGGTATGAGCGGCTACGAACAGATCGGCATTGCCATCTTCGGCGTGGCCGCCATTCGCCTGAGCCAAGATCATCGCCATGATGTGCGCCGGTGGGCCTGTATCTGCGGCCTGCTGGCGCAACCCTTCTGGTTCTACACGACCTGGAAGGCGGGGCAGTGGGGCATCTTCGGGCTGTCGTTCTTCTACACCTGGGCGTGGTTCAAGGGCCTGCGCACGTACTGGCTGGGGACGCAGCCATGATCTGCATCCGCTGCCACCGCCCCCTGCGCCTGCCCACGACCACCGGCATGGGCCCTGTCTGCAGCAAGGTCGCGCGCGCCGTTGCCCCGAACCTGGAAGAGCCAGACCTGTTCGGCTACGACATCACCAAGGCCGTCCAAGCAGCGAAGGAGCGGGTGCGGATTGGCGTCCTGCAGGCAGTGGCCACAGCACGCATGGAAACCCTGCGTGAGTCGCGCGCCGCCCATGTGCGGCTTCTGGGGTGGCAAGCATGAGTACCACCAGCTACTTGGTGCGCAGCCCGCGGGAAGCCCACACCGTGGTCAACGACCTGTACCAGCAGGAAATCAAACCGCACACGAAAAAGGGCGCGGCCGGCCTGCTGACCTGGCAGACCGTCAACACGCACAAGCGCCACCAGATGCGCAAGGCGTTCCATGGCCCGATCCTGCGCGACATAAGCGAACAGGTCTGGTTGCCGGACCCGACCACGGGCAAGTTGATCCGCTACTCAAAAGCCGCCTGGAAGGAACTGCTGCGCGACTGGTTCATCCCGGCAGAGCCGCAGGAGTACGTCACCAAGGCCGGCGAAATCAAGGTGCGCATGGTCAAGCGCAGCACCGAAGACATGAGTGACGACCAGTTTCAAGAGTTCCTGCTGCAGGCCCAGGCCTTCGCAGTGGTGGATCTCAACGTCGAATTTTCCGAGCAAGAACCAGAAGACCACGAAGGAGCCCACCAGTGACACCCGACAACGAATACGAATTCCGCAACGCCATCTTTGACGACAAACGAAACGTCACTGTCGGCGTGGGCCGCGTGATCTACGCGCGCTCGAGCATGGACCGCGACGGCCGGTATTTCCCGGAGGGCTGGGTGCTGCCGGGCGGCGCGCGCACGGACAACCATGAGCGTGCCTACGCGGTGGCTCGGGCTATCGACGAATCCTTTGGGGATGGGCGGTGACATGCTGGCATTCCCCAAGCCCACCCCGAAGGTCAAGCCGCCCAAGATCGGTTTCGGCCGGCGCCAGTACGTGGCACCGCCGCCGGCGCCCGTGACCCGTGGCCGCGGTGGCGTGATGGCTCAGTACGCTGACGCACCGCCCGGGCCCACCCAGGCCAAGACCAAGGCCAAGCGGTGCCCGGCGCTGCTGGAGATGGCCAACGGTCGCCCGTGCCTGCTGCACATCCCCGGAGTCTGCAATGGACGCACGGACACCACCGTGGCCTGCCACTCCGGGCTTTCAATCCACGGCAAAGCTGGCGCACGCAAGGCAGACGATTGCTACTCCAGTTTTGGCTGTGCCGCATGTCACTCCTGGCTTGACCAAGGCCCCGCGCCGCGCGCCGTCAAGGAAGCCGCCTTCATGGCTGCGCACCTTCGCCAAGTGATCGAGTGGCGCCGAGTGATGCAAGACCCCACCGAGCCAGACCGCTTTCGCCGCGCCGCGCGCTGGGCGCTGGACGAACTCAACGCAATGCCGACAGGACCGATGCCATGAGCCGCAAGAAGTGCAACCGTCGCGTCTGGCGACGGGTCAACCCCATCGAGCATGCAATCCAGGGCGTGGCCGTCACCGACAAAGCCCGGCTGGACAAGCTGCGCCTGCTAGAGCTCTCCGCGCTCGAGGCATTCCGCACAGGCAAGGCCAAGCCGGACGACTGGCGCGCGCTGGCCGACATGAACAACGTTGCGCAAATCATGGCCGAGAAGATGGGCATTGGCCCCGAGGTGCTGCCGGCCTGCGAAGCCGCAGAGCAAGCCCTGGGCGCCGCCCACCAGCGGTACGTGGGAAAGGGCAGGCTGGGATTCACCGGCCCCGAGCTCCAAGCCCTGCGGGATTTGGCCGAATTCCACGACCTGCAGCGCACCAGTATCAGCAGGAGCGACTACGAGCGCGCCATCAAGATGACTGGCGACCGGATCCGCTCCCAGCACCCCGACGTCAAGGTTTTCATGTCAGAGGCACCCGGCGAGCCGTCAATCGCCGCCACTTGAAGGAGAAACGAGATGGGTGAAGCAAACGCCAGAGGGACGCTCGACGAGCGCATTGAAGAAGCCAAGATCAAGGCATTCGACGAGGCCGAAGTGATCATCATCCTGTCCACCAAGGACGGCAAGCTCAACGTCAAGATGCTGCCGCGCGACGACGAGCCCGACCAGGACAGCCCGGCGGTGATCTTCGCCAGCTTCATTGACCACAACTGCAAGCAGCTGGCCCACCAGGCCGGGTCGCTGCACACGGCCTACAAGGACGCGCTCAACCCGCAACTGGTGACCGACGCCAGCCCCCGGCGCAGCATCCTGAACGCCCAAGGGAACATCGCGCGCGCCACCGACGATGTGAACCTGATCCTGCCGGCCACGCACGACCCGATCTGACTCAAGGACGCCCATGACAGAAGCACCCCAGAAGACTCGCCGGTACGTGGACTTTGCCCATGTACCAGTCGGCCAGTGGAAGATTCACGACCGCCTGGAGAACTGGGCCAGATCCATCCGAGGGGGTGACAAGCAGTCGGGCAAGGCCAGCCCGATGTTCGCGTTCTACCGGTCAACCGAAGCCAACCGGGTGTACGGCGCCGAAAGCTCCATTCCGGTGAACCAGCCCGACGCCGTGCTGATTGCCAAGGGCATCGTGGCGCTGCCCGACAAGCACCGCCGGGCAGTCGACTGGTACTACGCCAGCCGAGCCAAGAACCCGATTGCGCAAGCTCGGGAACTCGGGCAGACGATGGAAGGGCTGGCTCAGCTGGTCATTGACGGCCGTCAGATGATGCTCAATCGAGGGGTGTAAAACAACTGTTGACGCTCGGGTATTTTTCTGGCACAGTGCCGTCAGCCACTGAGCAACAGCGTAAGAGCGGCCCGTCCATTCTGGATGCGCAACTGTCGGCGTTAAGGCTTAAGCACTCAAGCCCTCCACTCGGAGGGCTTTTTGCATTCTGGCCAACCCGATCCCCAAACCCGCGCAACACATCGACCCCCGCCAGTTCCCTCATGGCGATCGGGAAGGACAAGCGCGGCCCTCGCTGGTGCTGGGATAAACCCAGCCGCTGTAACCGCGCCCGGCCTGCCTGCACTCCCAGGTCGCCGGGCGCGGAGCAGCCCAATGTCTCCAACAAGTGGCGCAGTTGCCGCTTTTTCGCCCGGTGCCGGGAAACTGGCCCGGGCGCTTCTCATTCCAAAGGACTCCACCATGGCCACAATGCCCCCGCAAGACCCGATGGCCGGTGAACCGAGCCAGCCCCCGATGGGCGACCCCGCTGCCCAGCCGCCCGAGCAGACTGATGAAATGGCCAATGGCTATTGCATCGAATTGCGCGTGAAGCCGGACGGCTCCATCACGGTCAGTTCCGAACCCCTGGCCCAAGAGATGGCCGAGGAACCCGGCGCCGAGGAGGGTGGTGGCGAAGGCACCCCGGCCGAGAACATCAAGGAAGCCCTGACGATTGCCCTGCAAATCTACAAGAACAAGGGCAAGCCGATGGCCGACGCCGGGATGGGCGACGAAGACTTCACCGCTGGCTACGCCAACCGCGGCGGCAGCAGCCCGAAGGGCATGTAAGCATGGCCAGGGCAGCTGCAAAGAAGACTGCCGGGAAGAAGGCCCCGCCAAAGAAGGTGCGGCCAGTCAAAAGCCCGTTTCGGCAGTGGGCAGACCGAGACAACGGCGTGGCAATCAGTGAGCTTTGCCAGTTCATCGCCGCTGGTGGCCACCTGGCCGGGTTCATCAAGGAAAAAGGGTTTGTCTACACGACGACCCTGCTGTGGATTACCTCTGACGCGCACCGGGCTGAGATGTACGCACACGCGCGCGAGGACCGGGCCGACGTTCTGGCCGACGAAATTGTGGCAATTGCAGACGAGGTGGTCACCACCGTGCGGGCCGCAAAGCACGGCACCAAGGACGAGGACGGCGACGGCAATACCGAGGTGGTGTTTGATGCCACGGCCGTTGCCAGGAACAAGTTGCGGGTGGACGCACGCAAGTGGGCGGCATCCAAGTTGAAGCCCAGGGTCTATGGCGAAAAGCTGGCCATTGGCGGGGCGCCCGATCTGCCGCCCATGCAGCACATGCACTCCATGAGCGAGGACGAACTGCTGCGCATTGCCGGGCAAGCTAAGTGAAATGTATTACATGGGTGTCCAGAAACACGGGGTTGATACCCGGTTCTGCTATCGGGTTGATAGCAAAGTGAGTACCAAGGTATTCAAATGACGCCTCAAGAAGCCGCTTCTGAGTTGTTGCGTCGGCGGTTTGGGCGCAATTCGCTGGCAGAGTTTGCCCAAGCGATCGATGTCCCGGGCAAGCCGGCGTCGGACGACCCGGATGAATGGCTGTTCAACCCAGTCGAGTCGGTGGTAGCGGCCCACCATGTGCTTTTGATGGACACGCTGGACCGCGTGTTCAACCGCGAAATCCTGAACCTGATGGTGTTCATGCCGCCAGGATCAGCCAAATCGACCTACGCAAGCGTGGTGTACCCGGCCTACGCCATGGGCAAGCGCCCTGGGACGCGGGTGATTCTGGGCAGTTATGCCTCGAGCATCGCCTGGAAGCAGTCGCGCAGGACGCGGCAGATCGCCAAGAGTTCCAAGTACCAGCCGGTGTTCAACACGGCGCTGGTGCACGGGAACCAGTCGGTCGAAGAGTGGGGCCTGGGCAATGGGTCCGAGTACATGGCCGGCGGCATTCTGGCCGGCATGACCGGCAACCGGGCAACCGACCTGATCATTGATGACCCGGTGTCTGGCCGTGAAGACGCGGAAAGCGAAACGATCCGGCGCAAGACGAAGGAAGCCTACGAGGATGACCTGAAGACCCGCCTGATGCCGGGCGGCGCGACGATCATCATCCAGACCCGGTGGCATGAAGACGACCTGTCCGGCAGCATCCTGCCCGAGGACTGGGACGGACAGAGCGGATTCCAGATGGGGCGCGATGGGCAGAAGTGGTTTGTGCTGTGCCTGCCGGCCATCTGTGACCGAGAGGATGACCCGCTGGGCCGCAAGCTGGGTGAGCCGCTGTGGCCTGAGTGGTTCAAGGAAGACCACTTCGCCAAATTCCAAGGCAATGCGCGCACCTGGTCGGCGCTGTTCCAGCAGAAGCCGCGGCCGGCCGAAGGTGCGGAGTTCAAGAACCAGTGGATTCAGCGGTATCTGAAGGCACCGCCGAAGACGAACAAGATCATCCTGGCCGACCCGTCAAAGGGACGAGACCCGGGCAAGGGCGACTACGCCTGCTTCTGGGTGGTTGGCCTGGCCGTGGACCAGAACGCCTACATCCTGGACTGCATCCGAGACAGGCTGAACCTGACCCAGCGCGTGGACGCGCTCATGGGGCTGCACCGGCAGTACAAGCCAATCGCGGTGCGGTACGAAGAGTACGGCATGCAGGCCGACATTGAGGCGATCAAGGCAGAGCAGGAGCGCCAGCAGTACAGGTTCCAGATCACGCCCGTGGCGGGCAAGGTGAAGAAGGAAGACCGGATTCGCCGCCTGATTCCCTGGTATGAGCGCGGCCGGGTCTACATGCCGATGTCGCTGCCCTACACCGGGACGGATGGCATCACGCGGGATCTGATGCTGGAGTTCATCAAGGAATTTGAATCGTTCCCGGTGGGCCGCACCGACGACATATGGATTCACTGTCGCGATTGGACGAGCCAAAACTGGTGCTTCCGTTCCCGAAGGAAGCCGCCCCTCTGCCGCGCATTCAACTGCCCGGCAGCACGGTCCATGGCATGGGCCCACTTGGATAAAGGAATCACGACATGGCAACAATCAACCCCACCATCACGCAGATTGGCGATGGCGATGGCTCTTTGGTGTCCTTCGCATGGACGCTGACCGGCACCGATGACGGCGCTCCGATGCAGTTCGGCCAGTGGGCTGACCGCACCGTGCAGTTTGTCGGCACCTGGGGTGGCGGCACCGTTGTCTGGGAAGGCTCCAACGACGGGACCAACTACGTCACGCTGTCTGACCCGGCGAATGCGGCCATCAGCAAGACGGCGAACGGTCTGGCGCAAGTCATCGAGTGCGTGGCCTGGGCGCGGCCTCGCGCAAGTGTCGGCGTCACCACGGTGACTGTCACGGCTGTTGTGCGGCGCGCCAACCCGCTGCGAACGTAAGGAGAACAGACATGAATGCTGGCGATACCCTTGCCCTTCTGGGGCCCAACAGCCAACTGATTTTCGATTCCAGCGGCAATCTGGTCGGCATCCAGAATCCGCGGGCAAACGGTGTGGACTTCCGCATCAGCCCGACCGATCCGTCGTTCACCACGCTGACGGTCAGCGGTTTGAGCGCGCTGGGTGCGGTGACTGCGACAACCGTGACCAGCAGCGGTGCTGTGAGTATTGGCGGCGACTTGTCCGTCAATACCGGCTTCTACACAGGGCTTGGGACTGCCGCAAATAGTGGTTATCGCCTGTACGTTTACAACGGTGCAGCAGGCAAGACCCCGTTACGTGTGGACGGATTGGCGGCGAGCATGTTCGTTGACAACGGCGCCACGGGTGACACCTATTTGAATCAGGGTACGTTACACGTTCGCACGTTCGCAGGAACTGAAATTGCCAACTTCAGCAGCGGTGCCGTCGCAGTAACTGGCACCATTGACTCGACCAGCCACATTACCGTGGGCACGACCAACCGCCTGGGCTTCGGCACCATCGGCAATTACATGGGGTCGCCTGACAGCAATTACGACACCATCACGGTCAACCCCGGCGGCACGGAAGCCCTGCGGATCAAGTCGAATCGCATGGGGCTGGGAGTCTCGCCGACAACCTGGGCAGCCACAAACGTCAAAGCGCTGCAAGTCGCCAGCGGTGGTTTTGCAAACAATGGCGGTTCGGGATTCATCACGAACAACGCCAGTTATGAAGGTGGCGGCGCGTACACACCCACGTACATCGGCGCTGGCGCTGCTCAAATGGTTGCCTTCAACCGTGGCGGCGGCAATGACATTCAGTTCCTGACTGCAGCCAGTGGGACCGCGTCCACAGCAATCAGTTGGGTTCAAGGAGTGACAATCAACAGCACGGGGAACACCGTGTTCGGCGCCGATACTCAGGTCGGCGGAAACAAGCATCAGTTCAACGAATCGGGCGTCCGTGGCTGGGGTATTCAAGCCACGGGCGGCCAGCTGGTTATCAGTTCCGGGGATGGCCTGGGTGCCTTGAACGCATCGCTGACTGGCGGGATTGTTTCAAACGGCCCGCTGGACATTTCCAGCGCATCAGCCGGCCAGATCAAGTTTTCGGCCACGCAGAACGCCAGCGCCGACGCGAACACGCTGGACGACTATGAAGAGGGCACTTGGACGCCGACTGACGGCTCCGGTGCCGGTCTGAGTATGACGAACAACAATCAGGCGCGATATATCAAAGTTGGCCGAATCGTCATCGCCAGCTTCGACACGACCTACCCCGTGACTGCAAGCGGAAGCGGTGCGGCGCTGGGTTCGCTGCCCTTTACCTCGACCGCCGGGGCGACGTTTGGCGGCGGATTGTCTTACTCAGACTTTGGCCTGGCGGTCATGTTGGGGGCGTCCGCTGGGCAAGCCATCATTTCGTTCTATGGGGCGGTCTCGGCCAGCGCCGTCACGAATGCCAACGCTTCCGGCAAGCGATTCGCCGGGTCCGTCGCCTACATGGCCAGTGCATAAGGAGAAATCATGCCCACATTTACCGAAAACAGTTTCATCGGGTCGGTCAAGGCCACCGCCAGCGGCACCGTTGAAGTCTGCCGCATCGATCAGGTGCTGAAGAACGGCATCGTCATCAGCGAATCGCCGCACCGCTGGACGCTGAATCCGTGGGACGACATCTCCGGCCAGGACGCGAAGGTGCAGGCCATCTGCGAGGCGGCGTGGGTCGACGTTTCCCGTGAGCGCCCGCCCGCTCAACTCAGCCCTTAAGGAGGTCAGCCATGAGCGATGCAACCACCGCCGCCGAACACATCCGGCGCCACGCCAACCTGTACAAGTCGCTGGTCGACGCGGCCGACGCCCTCGAGCGCGTGGGTTCCGTCGAGCTCGCTGCGTCCGAGGCGCAAGCCGCCCGGGCTGTTGCCGAGTCTGCGCTTGCCAAGGCTCAGGCAGACCTGGCCGACGTTCAGGCTCAAGTCAAGGAAGCCAAGGATCTGGTACCGCACATCCTGCTGGAAGCCGGCGAGAAGGCCAAGGCCGACGCGCAATCCATCGTGGATGACGCCCACGCCCGTGCACAGGCTGCAATCGACCAGGCCAACGCCAGCGCGGCTGCTGCCCGTGATCAGGACGCCGAACGGCACGAGCAGGCCCTTGACGATCTGACTGCGGTGACCAACCTGATCCAGCCGCAGTTTGCTGCGAGCGCCCTGGTGGCGACCGAGACATGAACGCGCCCACCGAATTCCACCCTGCGCAAGGCCAAGAGGCCCCGCTCAAGTGTGCGGTGTGCGGTGAGCCGGTGTTCCTGCTGGCTGCGACCAACCGGCTGGTGTTCTCCTGCGGCCATGACGGATCGCCGGTGCTGGCCAACATCGAGGCGACGGTATACGGCCAGGCTTCGTTCTCGCGGGCCCAATGAGCATTCAGTCCGTTCGCGCGCTGGTTGATGCAGAAGTGAATGGGCAGACGGCATTTGCCACTTGGAGGAAGTCCCCGACGCAAGTCACCGGCGCCGGGATCTGGTTTGACCTGAGCATGAGCCCGGGCAACCCAGTGCCGAACTATTACGCGGCCAGCCCGACGGTGGGCATTTCGCTGAACTACAGCACTGACGGCGGCATTTACCACGGCGGCAACGTCAGCACGGCCGTCAAGAGCATTCTGAACGCCAGCGCATTCTCAGCAGCCACGACCACGGCGCCGGCGGTGCTGATGCTCTACGACATGCTGGCCAACTACACCATCAGCAGCGTGACCACGACGGGCGCGCAGTCTTTTACTGGCCAGGCGGCATGGCCGCGGTATGCGGATGGCAAGGGGGTCCGAGCATTCCTGGTGCCCTCGGTGGTGATGGGCGCCGGCACTCCGACCGTGCAGCTGTCCTACACCAACACGGCATCGACATCGGGTCGCCTGACGCCGGCCACGCCCTCGCTGCCGCTGATCACCACCACATCGCCAGTCGGGGCCATCCCCTACACCGGCACCGGTGTGGGCAAGATCGGCCCGTTCCTGCCTCTGGCCTCGGGTGACGCTGGCATCCTGTCGGTTCAGACGATCAACTTCAGCGCGACGATGACATCGGGCTGCATGAACTTGGTGATCTGCCGGCCGTTGCTGTTCCTGCCGATCACCACGGTGGGCGTGGCGTCCGAGCGCGACTTCCTGAACATGCTGCCGTCGTTGCCGATCGTGAATGATGGCGCGGTGCTGTGCTGGGCCATGTACGCTGGCGCGGCAACCCCGGTGAACTCGGCCTTTGCCGGCCACCTGGACTTTGGCTGGAACTGACGCATGGCCCTGCATGGCAACTACAGCGTCCTGTGCAAGATGCCCGTCCGGTTCATCGGTGGATCGACGACTTCGGTTCAAGGCCAGGTCAGGAGCAACTTCGGGCGCCCAGGGTCGCTGAGAAACATCCTGTACCGCGATGGGGCGACCACGGCACTCAAGACCCTGGCCAACCCCACGGGCTACTACCCACCGTACACCACGATGATTGCTCAGGTGGCCGGGGAAATGAGCAGCCTGTCCTACATCGCCGGCGCCGGGTCTGTGGACCCGCTGGTGCTGTCGGGCGGGTTGAATGGCGAGGCTTCGTTGACTGGCGACGGGACTATCTCGAGCGCCATCGGATCTCTGGTGATTCAGATGGTCGCCGGACTGCTTGGCTCGGGGGCATTCAGCGCCGACATCACGGCTCAGGCGAACATGGCTGCGGCACTGGCTGGGGCTGGCGACATCACCGCGGCGGCTGGAGAGCTCGCATCGGTGCTGCTGGCGACCGCGAACCTGACTGGCTCGGGGGATCTGGCCGGCCCGATCAGTGCGCTGGCCGGAATGCTGGCAGACATCGCCGGTGGCGGCACGGTGTCGGACGCGACCGCGACGGCGCTGGGTTCGCTGTCGTCGACCATCACCTCGGCTGGGTCATCGCTGACCACGGCGAACGTGGCGAATGCAGTCTGGGCTGGCCTGGCAACGGACAACAACACGGCCGGCACGATGGGCGAATTGCTCAACAACTCTGGCGCCGGTGGGAATCCCTGGGCGGCGGTCATCGAGTCCGGCTTCACGGCCGGCGAGATTTTGAAGCTGATCGCGGCATCTGTGTCCGGCAGCGCGACGGGGCTGGAGAACGGCTCCCCGGTGTTCAAGTCGATTGACGGCACCAAGGATCGAATCACGGCCACCTACGCAAGTGGAACTCGCACGGTCACCGGGCGGGATGTCACCTGATGTTTGGTCAATGGAATGGAACGGTCGCAGGCAAGTGGTGGGGCTACGGCTTCATCCAAGCTGCCATCGACTGGATCGTGCTGGCACGCCGGCGCGGGAGGCGGTAACCAATGCAAAACCTTGAATCTGACCTGCCGGACGAACTGCAGGCAGAGCGCAAGCCTGCGCAGCTGAAAGAAAAGCCCAAGATGTCGGCCGAAGAACGTGCCGCCCGGCTCGTGACGCTGGGCGACACCATCGGCAAGAAGCGTGACGAGGCAGTCAAGGCGCGCAAGGAATCCGGCATCGAGGCTGTCTGGACTGCTTGCGAAGAGGCGTATCTGGGCGTCGACGATGCCAACCGCGGTGAGTTTGCCCAGGCCAAGTGGGCCAAGCCGACCAGCATTTCCGGCCCGGTGACCACCGGCTTCAACGGCAACAACGAGAAGAAGTCGACGGCATTCGTGCGGCTGACCGCGCGCTACGTGGACATGGGCGCCGCCAAGGTGTCCGAGATTGTCCTGCCGATAGACGATAAGGCGTTCTCGTTTGAGCCGAACCCGGCACTGCCCCTGCATGCCCTGGTGAAGGACAACCGGCCGCTCACCGTGAATGGCCAGCCGGTCATGCGCGCCGTGCAGAACTCGGCGCCGGCGATCCAAGCCGACCCGGCGGCAGCGGCCCAGGCAGCGCAGGCCGGCCAGCCGCAGCAAGTGGCGGTGACTGTTGCCGACATCGCCAAGATCAAGATGGCCGAACAGCAGGAGTCCTGCGAGAAGGCCGAGAAGCGCGTCTATTCCTGGCTGATCGACTGCCGCTACCCGATGCAGATGCGCAAGGTCATCCATGATGCCGCGCGCTTGGGCGCCGGCGTCCTGAAGGGTCCGTTCCCGCGCGTGGAGAGGGTCAAGACCTACACGGTCAATGGCAACGTGGGCGTCCTCGAGATGGTGGCCAACACCCAGCCCGGCGTCGAATGGATGGACATCTGGAACCTGTTTCCTGCCGCCGGGTGCGGCGAGAACATCCACGATGGCGACCACTGCTTCGAGCGTGACTTCATGGGCGAGGCCAAGCTGCGCGCGCTCAAGGAACTGACCGACCAGGACGGCGACCCCATCTACATGGGCGCGCAGATCGACAAGGTGATTGTCGAAGGGCCGGACCAGATCAACACCAAGGAAGGCAAGGACGGGCAGAACCCGAACCACGCCGAGGCCAAGAACCGATTCACCCTTTGGAACTTCGTGGGCGCTCTGAACCGCGAAGACATGGTGGCACTGGGCGCGCCTGGCGCCGAAGACTTGCCTGACTCACTCGCGCACTGCCACGCGATGGTGACGATGGTCAACAACACCGTGATCCGCGCTACGTTCAATCCGCTGCAGGAATCCGGCAACTTCCCGTACCGCGTCCTGTCGTGGAGTCGCAGGGCAGGGCATTGGGCTGGTGTGGGTGTGGCCGAACAGGTCAGCATGCCCCAGCGCATGGTCAACGCCGGCACCCGGGCGCTGCTCAACAACGCCGGCAAGTCGGCTGGTTCGCAGATCGCCATGGACCAGCGCGCGGTCGTGCCGGCCGATGGCAACTGGAGCCTGGACGTCGGTGACAAGCTCTGGTTCCTGACCGGTGACGCGGTGGTCGACGACATCCGCAAGATTTTCATGACGGTGACGGTGCCCAACCTGGGGCCGCAGATCATGTCGGTGATCGAGTACGGCTTCAAGTTGGCCGAAGAGGCGTCCAACATTCCCCTGATCAGCCAAGGCCAGGATGGGCAGACCAGCCCGCAGACCTTTGGCCAGGCCGAACTGCAGAACAGCAACGGCAACACCCTGCTGCGCGACAAGGCGTATGCGGTCGACGACAGCATCACCGAGCCGATGGTGCAGGACTTGTACGAGTGGCTGCTGCTGGACCCGGATGTCCCGGTCGAAGAGAAGGGCCAGTTCAAGATCAACGCGCACGGCTCTGTGGCCATGGTCGAGAAGGCCATCCAGGAGATGACGCTGGCCAGCCTGGGCCCGCTGACGCTCAACCCGGCCTACGGGTTCAACCCGAAGTTGTGGGCAGAAGAGTTCGTTCGCACCAAGCGCCTGGACCCGCGCAAGCTCAAGTACACGCCCGAAGAGCTCCAGAAGATGGAAGCCGCACCGCCGCCCGAAGCGCCGGCCGTTGCCGCCGCCAAGATCCGCGCGTCGACTGATCTGCACAAGACGGAGATGACCGGCCAAGTGACGCTCAAGAAGGCGGCCATGGACTCCGACCGCGACACGGCCTACAACGAATCGCTGGCCCACCGCGACGAGATTCAGCTGCAAGGCCAGCGCGAAGAGCTTGCCCTGCGTGAGCGCCTGGCACTGCTTGAGTACGCCAACAAGAAGGATCTGACGCTGGATCAGGTGAAAGCGAAATTGGCCGAGACCGCCATGAAGTTGAACGTGCAGAAGGAACTGTCGCGCGATGCCCTGGCTGTGGATGTGCACAAGCACCGCACGCCGCCACAGGCCATCACACCGCCCACTGAACCGGCCGGCCGCGCACCCAATGGCGAGGCATTCTCGGCATGAATCTGTCTACCGAATCCAAGCCGATCGTTGCCCCCGAGCAGTTCCTGCTGAAGGACAGCGACAAGAGTTCCGAGACCTGGGGCCGGCTGCGCCGCCATCTGGAGTCTCGCATTGAGTACCTGCGCCTGAAGCTCGAGGCCGAGTCCAGCGAAGCGCAGACATCGAATCTGAGGGGCCGCATTGCGGAAATCCGCAACCTGCTGGCCCTGGGAAAAGACAACTGAATCCGGCGCCCTTGTGACGCCACCCGTGACAGCAGACTGAGACACGCCTGCTGTTGATTTGTGCCCTCCGAGTGAGGGCATTGTTGTTTGGAGATAGCAATGGCTGGAGAAAACGCAGAGGTGCCCGAGGGCGCCATTGAAGAGAGTGATGACGATTTCAACGCCGGGTTTGCCCCGGGCGCAGAACCGACGCCAACGCCGGAACCCACGCCTGAACCCACACCCGAGCCGGAACCGACACCTGAGCCCACCCCCGAGCCGAGGTTTGCCCAGATCACTGAAGACGAACTGAACGCGCTGCGCCAACGCGCTGGACTCGCAGAGAACCTGCAGGCCCAGACGAAGAAGCAGTTCGACACCGTTTTCGGGAAGATGGGGAACATCGAGCAACTTCTCAGCAAGCTGCAGGCGACCACGCCTGCCGGCGAGACCGTGCAAGTTGACGATGAAGACTTCGCCGAGCTCAAGAGCGAGTACCCCGAGATTGCAGACATGCAGATCAAGGGTATCAACAAGATTCTGGGCAAGCTCAAGGGAACTGGCACCGACTCCGAGGCCGTCGCCAAGATGGTCAACGAAGGTGTCTCGACCCAGGTTTCGGCCATGCGCAAGGAAATCATCAGCGCCACTCTGGACGCAGTGCTTCCCGACTGGGAGGAAGAGGTCAAGACCCCGCAGTTTTCCGCTTGGATGAATTCCCAGCCGGAAGACATCAAGGGCCTGGCGATGTCCTCCAACCCGAAGGAAGCGGCCAAGATGCTTCGCCTCTATGGGGCATTCAAGGCTCAACCTGCGCCGACCGCGGCTCCAGCCGCAGCGAACCTCCGACGCAAGCAGATCGCAGCAGCAGTCCAACCCCGAGGCGATGCCGGTGCACCACCGGCCGCTCAAGGCGAGGACGACTTCGATGCCGGATTCAAGTCCGGCTAGACCGCAACTCAACACATGAAAGGGACACACCATGTCCATGCAAAACTTTGCCCTCACCCCTGGGCGGATCAACAAGTTCAAGGGCCAGATCCTGGCCCACGCCGTGCCGCCGGAAGTCCTTGGCAAGGGTGGCCGTCAGGTCAAGATGCCCAAGAACAACAGCGACACCTACGTGGCTCGCCGCTGGTTGCCCTACGGCGCCACCGCGACCGATGCCAACACCATCAACCGCTTCTTCCAGAACGGCACCGGTGACCGCGGCAACGTGATCACCCAAGCCCACCTGGCATCGGAAGGTGTCACGCCCACGCCGGACTCGATCACGCCGCAAGACGTGACCGTGGTCGTGCAGCAGTACGCCTGCCTGTACGGATTCACCGACAAGACGTTCGACCTGTACGAAGACGACATCCCGGGCGCCATGATCGAGCAGATCGGTGAGCGCGTGACCTTCGTCAACGAACTGATCATCTTCGGCGCCCTGAAGGCTTGCACCAACCAGTACTACGGCGGCACCGGCACCAGCCGCGCCACCGTGAATGGCGGCATCACCCTGGGCCTGATCCGCAAGATCGCCAAGAACCTGCAGGCCAACCACGGCAAGACGGTGAACAAGATGCTGGCAGCATCGGCCAACTTCGGCACGGACGCTGTGTCTGACGGCTACACCGTCTACGCGCACACCGACCTGGAGCCGGACATCCGTGATCTGCCGGGCTTTACGCCCGTCGAGAAGTACGCCAGCGGCACGCCGATGATGAACGAAATCGGCAAGTGCGAGCGTTTCCGCTTCGTGACCTCGCCCGACTTCCCGGCCATTCAGGACGGCGGCGCTGCCATCGGTGCGACCAACCTGTACTCGACGACCGGCACCAACATCGACGTCTACCAGTTCATCGTGACTGCGGCCGATGCATGGAGCCAGATCGCCGTGCGCGGCAAGGAGTCCCTGGACCCGACCTTCCTGCCCCCGGGCCAGAAGAGCAAGTCCGACCCGCTGGGCCAGCGTGGCTACGCCGGCACCATCTGGTGGAAGGCCGTGATGATCGAGAACAACGGCTGGATGGCTGTTGGCAACGTCGGTGTCAAGAACCTGTCGTGATGAACCGAGGGTGAGCTTGTCTCACCCTCAACAACCACAAGGACCATCATCATGATTGGAACAGTCACTCAGTGGCTCAACCAGCTGGCCAATAACCGGGACCGCGCCGCACACTCTGCGATCGCCCTGGCTTGCGCCAACCTGGACAACACGCAGTGCCTCACCTCCGCAGGTCTGGCGATCAAGACGGGTGGCAGTGCACTGGTGAAAACCGGCGCATCTGCTACCTACGCGATCGCATCGACCACGCTGGTGAAGATTGCTGCCGCAACGGACCAGGCCGCGCTCGTCGGCACGGTCACCAATGCCAAGTTCAACGTTTTCTGTTTCTACGTGGACAACGCCGGCACCGGCACCTCCGCGATGGGAACTGAAGGCGCCACGCTGGCTGCTGTCGCGTTTCCGCTGCTTCCCGTCGGGAAGGCACTGATCGGTTTCGTGATCATCAATCCCACGGGGACCGGCAACTTCGTCGGGGGCACCACGCCTCTGGATGACGCCACCGTTGTTCCCAACGCCGCTTACGTCAATGTGACCGGCGCGTTCGACACCACCATTCTTCTGTAAGGAGCATCCAACATGGACGCACTCGCTTCGATCCCGGTCACCCAGACCACCACGAAGGCCGGCCTCTCCGCAGGCACCACGACCACGTACTCCACCGCCAACACGGTGCAGTACTCGATCAAGGGGAAAGCCTACTCCAAGACCGCCGTCACCAACGGCGCCACGCCGACCACCGACGCCGCCACCGGCGTTGCCTTCCCCAGCTTCACGGCCAACAACGGCACCATCGTCGTGCTGGGCTTCGACAGTTCCGGCGCTATCAAGGCTGCTCAGGGCACGACCCAGGCCCTGGATGTGTCCGGCGCCTTCATCGTCGCCCCGCAGTTCCCGGCGATCCCCGACACGATGTGCCCGTTCGGCTACATCGTGCTGAAGGGCGGCGCAACGCTGGCCAGCGCATTCACGTTCGGTTCGTCCAACCTGTCCTCGGTGACCGGCATGACGTACACGTTCGTCGATGTGATGACGTTGACCGATCGTCCCCAGGTTTCCTGATCGACGCCTGGACCGAGTGAGGGGCGCTTTCGGGCGCCCCTTTTTCTTCCACCAACCAGGAGCATTACATGCCCAGAGGTATCCCCAACGCAGCGAAGAACACACCGGTGTTCAAGCCGCAACCCGAATTGCACACCGCGGATCTGAAGCTGGGCCAAGCGCCCGATGCTGACATCGACAACCGCGGCGAAATCGTCGTGTCCGACAAGCCGCTGGAGAAGGTGCACGCTGCTGCCCTGGCCTTCAACGAAGAGCCCATCACCATCCGCATCGAGCCGTCCGACGAAGAGAACGCCCCCACGGTGGTGGACTGCTGGGTCAACGGCAAGGGCGCCGAAGTCTTCACCAACGGCCGCTGGCTCGAGATCAACTGCCTGCCCATCGGCGGCGTGATCATCACCAAGCGCAAATACGTCGAGGTGCTGGCCCGCTCCAAGATCGACCGCGTGAAGACCGACTCGGTGACCGATGCGCCGCACGAGAACCAGGACGGCTACAAGCTGCGCCGCTCCACTTCGGCCAAGGCTGTGTTCAGCGTCATCCATGACGCCAACCCCAAGGGCGCCGAGTGGCTGACCCGTCTGCTGTCGGAGCGTTGACATGAACTACCTGGCCCTTGCACAGCGCCTGCGCCGCAAATGCCGGGTGTCTGGTTCCGGCCCGAGCGCCGTGACCAGCCAGAGCGAGGAGTACAACCGACTCCTCGACTGGGTGAATGAGGCGTGGATGTTCATCCAAAACGCCCACTCCGATTGGCGCTTCATGCGCAAGTCGGCAACCTGCGTCACGGTGAATGGGCAGATCAACTACTACCCAACCACCGACTTCAACCTGACCGACTTCGGCTACTGGGCGCTGGACTACGCCAACCAGGACACGTTCCGCAACTACGTGACGGCCAACGGCACGGGCTCCGAGATTTTCATGGAGTGCTGGGACTACGACTGGTGGCGCGATGCCTACCTGTACGGCGCGCTGCGCACCAGCTACACGCGCCCGATCGGCGTTGCCAAGGCGCCGGATGACTCCATCGTGTGCGGGCCCATCACGGCGGCTGGGTACACCCTGGTGGGCGACTACTACGCGGTGCCGTCCGAGATGGTTGTGGCAACCGATGTCCCCACTGGCCTGCCCGACCAGTTTCACATGGCCATCGTCTACAAGGCGATGCAGTACTACGGCATGTCCGAGGCGGCATCCGAGGTGTTTGAAGAAGGCCGGGCCGAGTTCGACAAGATCATGCGCCAGCTGGAGCGCCAGCAGCTGCGCCGGCCGATGCTTGGGAGTGCACTGGCATGAAGATGCCACCCGTCAAGTTTGACTACCACCCGATGACGGGCGGGCTGGACTTGCTGACCCCGGCCATCTCCCTGTTCCCGGGAAAGGTCTTCGACGCTCAGAACTACGAGCCGCAGATCGCCGGCGGCTACCGGCGCATCAACGGCTACGAGCGGTACGACGGCCGCACGGCCACGCCGACCAGTGCGAACTACTGGTACATCGCCTACACCCCCAGCGCCTCGATTGCCGTGGGCAACACAGTGACGGGCGTGACATCCGCTGCAACTGGCAAGGTTCTGAGCATCCCAGACACCGGCATCCTGGTGCTGGGCCGGGTGACTGGCACCTTTGTGAGCGGTGAGTCCATCACGGTCGGCGGCTCGCCCAAGGGCACCACGACCAGCGCGGCCATCCAGAACGGCTGCAGCAACCCCAGCGATGATGCCGACTACCTCCTTCTGGCGGCAGATGACTACCGGGCCGACATCGGCGCCATCCCGGGATCTGGCCGGATTCGCGGCGTGAAGGTCTACAACGATGTCCTGTACGCCTTTCGGGACAACGCAGGCGGCACGGCCGGCGATATGTACAAGGCCACCACCGGCGGCTGGGTCCAAGTCACATTCCCTTTTGAGATCTCATTCGCCACGCTGGCCACATCGTCAGTCGTGACGATCACGAACGCCAGCCCTGGCGTGGTGAGCTACGCGGCCCACCCCTTTGTCAACGGCCAGCCGGTGGTGCTGACCACGACGGGAACTCTGCCCACCGGGCTGACGGCAGGCACAACCTACTACGTGGTGAGCGCGGCAGCAGGCACGTTCCAGCTGGCTGCGACTGCAGGCGGCACCTCAATCAACACCTCAACTGCCGGGTCTGGCGTGCACACTTGCACTGCAGTCGGCAACACGGTAATTGCCGGCACGACGGTGACGGGCGTGACGTCGGGTGCAACTGCCACGGTGGCCGCGGCCCTGCTGCGCACCGGCACCTGGACGGTGGCTGCGGCCGGCACGCTGGTGCTGACGGGCATCATCGGCGCCTTTCA
>OFRG01000170.1_pt1 | contig 27804 bp, 28 predicted proteins | sample 1543071 | NCBI WGS metagenome assembly OFRG01 (sample SAMN07774222, study PRJEB24372) | wastewater metagenome | isolation source: WWTP Verbania (Effluent) | place: Italy: Verbania | collected 2015-12
TCTAGTCCTGTTATTACAACCTCTTCCATACCCTTCACCACCTGATTGAATATCCGCGATATGGGCTTCAAAGCATTCCATTCTAGCTGCATCGTACCCAACTGGTTTTGCACCAGATTCGTTTATTAATTTAGAAATATTTGTAAATTCCTCAATATTAGTTTCCCACCCAAATAAAGTGCGTTTAAATTTAATTAGTCTGGGGTCGGTTGTGCATTCTTTATAGCTTCCTTCATTCCACGCTGCCTGACCGCGAGCTTCGACACAGACTGTATATAAAACTTGTTTTGAATTCCCAAAGCTTTTTCCTATAGTATTTTGAATTTTATATTCAACCTTATCAATTACCATAAAATTTCCCACATCACCCCTTGGGCAAAGAATATCGTGATTTTGTATTGAATAACTAAGTAAAGGCTGTAACTGCTGACAATTTTGATTATTTGCAGCAATAAAGAAGCTTCTAATAGTACCCTTACTCGAATTTTCGCTATAAATAAAATATACAATAATCACTACTGCTATCAGTAGCAGTGAACTAAATATTTTAATCCATTTGCGTTGCAATATTTTCATTTGGAATTAGACACAATATTAATCTAAGTTAAACTTTTTAGCTAATTTACTCCAAATAAAAATGGCTAAAATAGTTATAGGGAGAGCCAACCAGAGACTAGCTGTTTGAGAGTAATGAGCTTCCCAACCCTTAGGGTCAGATGGAAGAATTGAAAAGTAAATCAATCCTGCAGACAAACTATAGACAGAAGCAATTGCCAAAAGATTTTTAAAAGATTTCATATATTTATACCCGAATTAATTAGTCAGTATTCTTACTAGAAGAATTTACAGCAACTCTCCTTTTCTTTCTCCTATTTAAATACCATCCCCCGCCTCCCAATAAAGCTAAGGCTCCTAAACCAACTGCGGTACACTACCAGAATACGATGATTCATCTATATCGGTAGTTCCTGCAACGGTACTTGTATTTTTACTAGAATCACTAATTTCTTGTTGTGCTTTTAATTCTTCTAATTCCTCTTCTAGTCTTTGGTTTTCCTCTTCCTGTTGCCGTATCAATTCTTCTTGCTCTATACGTTCTTGTTCTACCTCATAATCTTCTTGGGCTTGCAAATAGGCACTATAAGTATAATAAGTCTTACCATTAAATGACCAGGTCTGCGGTGCAGGCGGTGGGGTACTTACAACGCCTCCTCCGTGATAATGGTATTCTCCATAATTTAAGCCCCAGTCTGAGCAATTAGTTCTACACGTATGACCACCGCTAGAATCTGTCCTTCCTGGATGGGCATCTACTGTATTTATAGAAGTAAAAGACCAAACTATACTAAGTAAGAATAGTGTTATTAAATAACGTTTTTTTTTGATACCAGTTTTTCTTAATCCAATTCATTATTTAAATTTGTAAGTCTTAAAAGGGCTCTTAGAACCTTTTTTGCTTGTGTAAGGATTATAGTTTCCTTTAGTTGACCAGTTATCGTATCTAGACTTATTTGGTGATGAACGATAGTGAGGGGCAACATACGTACAAGTGCTTTTTCTAACATAACTCCTTACCCTAGTTTTGGCCTCGACAGAATTAATAAAACCCACTCCAAAAAATAGGACGCAGAGGAGTAAAAATGAACTAACTAACTTTTTCATATTCATAAGTTTTAATTTTAATGCTTATTTAAAGGCATTAATATTATACTCCCCTTATACCCCACCCCGCAACTCACTATATTTTATTTGAAATGCCCGTAACAAAAAACACTAGCTTGTGCTAATGTTCTTTGTGGCAGGGGCGGTAGGAATCGAACCTACGCAAGCGGTTTTGGAGACCGCTGTACTACCATTATACGACGCCCCCATGGTGCTCTATTTTAATTGAAGCCTTTTGATAAGGCCGGAATAAGCAGAACCAAAAGCTTTTAATTTTTGCTCTCTATCGAAAGCTTGCTTCTTTGATACTACGCTTCATAGTATATCAGACCAAAAGGTTTTCTATACTTTGTCGCTTCAACACTACCCGCATTATGCTGAGATAATCTATTCTTTAAATCTGAGGTACAACCAATATAAAATTTTTGATCCTTCTTACTTTGGATTAAATAGACATGATACATATTTTTTAACTGTCCTACTCCCGCCTTTCACGAAAGGCGGGACAAGCATTATACGAAGCCCTTTACCCCTCCACTCGCGAGTGGAGGGGCCATCAATATAGAGATATCTTTGATGTCTCTATATTATAGCAAATCCCGCGCCTTAGGAGGAGCGGGATAGGCTTTTTCAAACGCTCAATTGAAAGCGCGCTACTTTGTCTCTTTATGCAAAGTCATAATTTTGCAGGTTTTGCAAAACTTTTTAATCTCAAGTCGTTTCTGGGTGTTCTTCTTGTTTTTCTTGGTTGTATAATTGAGATTATGGCAGACAGTGCATTCTAAATCTATTTGGTTATCTTGTGACATATATAAATCTCTCGGTAATTATAAATTTTCCTAAGTCGTTGATTACCCAGCTAGGTTTAGCCGAATAGTGGAGCCGGCTGTCGGACTCGAACCGACCACCTACGGTTTACAAAACCGTTGCTCTACCAGATGAGCTAAGCCGGCACGACGTGTTTCTATTTAAATATAGCTAAAATATTCTACCATAAAGCTGTGAAATAATCAAGACTTAACACTAACTTATACTTTTCCGTTAAGATATCTACGATTTAAGTAGACAGTAAGGTAGCCTACAGCCATCAGGAAGAAACCGGCTATCACTAAGGCCAATGGCCAGCCCAAACCTTGACTAAAATACTCGGCCGTAATTTTTAAGATATAGCCCATTAGGAACAGCGAACCAAAGACTAAAAATGAGCGGGACTTAACATAGATACTCAAATAGATAATACCAAAGACTAAAAGCGGAAAAATTGCTTCCCAAAATAGATTTTGGTCAGGCGACCAACCGCCAAGACTCATCGTAGCTCCCAAAAATCCAATTGAACCAAGGCTATACAGTAACCCTGAGAGTGCCGAAAAAGAACGAGTAGAATAGTAATACCCAAAAAGCATATACGAAAGTCCGACAACTACAATACGATAGGCGTCAATGTGCCAGTCATAAATTGGATTTTGCGCTAAGAGAAACTGAGTGAAGACAAAAAATAAAATTGTGCCATGGGCAATGGCAAATAGCAAAAACATTGTTTTTTTAAACAACAAGGTTGAAGCCAAATAGACCAAAAATATAATGAGGAAAATAAGGCTTATTATACCAAGGCTTTCTAAATTTATATGAGCGGCATCAAAAACTGTAAAAACTCCAACGGGCAAGACAATAGCAGCGATAAGATGAAAAGCTTGGCCCAAACCTTCAAAACGCTCTTCACGCATTAAAAGCACGCCTGCAACATATGCCATGACAGCAACTCCAAAAGTTACTAATATGCGAGTTGTTGTTGAGAGGACTTCCCAGTTTTGTCCGATTAAAATAGCAATACCAATACAAACAATGCCTCCACCAATATAGTACAGAATATTGGCGATGCTGATATGGCGAGAAGATGTTACCGAGCTTGGCACAGATGGAAGATCTGTACCTCGAAAAGCTACTAATAATTCTTGTTCTGAAAGTGAATGTTGTAACCCTGCTTGTTTTACTTCTTCAAGTAACTGTTGTTTGTCCATGTTAGTTCCTAGTTCCTAGTTGTTAGTTCCTAGTAACAAAGTACGAAGAGCTAAAAACAAAAAACTATTAGATTATTTTACCCATCCTAAAAAATTAAAGCTGTACGGATCGTAATAAGTTGCTCCCCCACCAATATTTAACTTTTGACTTAACTTATTGCTTTTAATGTAAACTCCGCTGGAACCACCGCCGCCAAAAGGAAACATGTCCCCGCCACCCGAGTAACCATAACTAACTTCAAAACCATCGGAAGACTTAGCTGAAGAATCTAGCATAAGCTTTTGAGCAACTTCAAAAGACAATTCTTCTGCGCTGTTTGCTTTGATGTCATAGCGAAAAATTCGTATTTGCTCGTTTGTTTTTGGGTATGGTATCAACTCTGGAGAATTTGGCGATTTTTGGATTTCCTTTTTTTGCAAAACCCCATCCTTAATATAGTACAAACTTTCTCCTTCATAGTCATACCCTGTTGTATACAGAAAATCTTGGCTTGGCGATACTGCATTCCACTTAGGTATATAAATACTTAGTGCCACGGCAATTACCATAGCCACAGGGATAGATAAGGCCACAATGAGTGGCAAATGTTTTTTTATGTTCATACCTATATGATATACCTTTTAGGCACTTATATAAATAGCTCTGCCGACAATGTCTAGTCTTTGCTATTCATGCTATAGTAAAAGCATCATTAATCGAACAAAATGAAACATCTCAAAATAGTGTTAGCGCTACTTTTGGTACTGCCATTACTTCAACCAAATACTAGCCAAGCTGCCGCAAACGTTAACGGACCACTAACCTTCACCGAAGTCATCGCCCAAAACACTTTGACTTGGGGTAGTCCCATTAATATTATGGGCTCAGGCTTTAACCACGTCACAAAAATTTATATTGTTGCCCAAGAATCTGCGAGCGTGGAAATATTCAACCCTATTATCATCACTCACGAGGACTCCCAAATTACAATTTTAATACCAGACTACGTACCAGCTGGAAAATATGACTTTCAATTAAATACAGACGATAATGTCGGTAGGTCTATCTTAATAAACAATGCGATATATTATTTTAACGTTAGTGCCCCAACAATTGTTGTTGCTAACAGCACTAACTACAATGGCACCCACCCAATAGGAAGTTTTGTAAATGTGAATGGTACTATTTACAGAATTAGCGGGGCTGGAAAATTAGGCTTTGCCTCATGGAATGTATTTTTGTCACACGGTGGATCTTCAGCCAAATTAGTTCCAGGAAATTCCTTTGATGCAAGTCTAAGCACCGGAGTCCCCTTACCTTTTGCAGATGGAACCCTTGTTCGCTATCAAGGAAAAATATACTACATGTGGCATGGAGCTCGTAGAGCCTTTGCCTCTGACCAAGTCTTTTCTGCTCTAGGATACTCTTTTGCCAATGTAATTGATGACGACCTTCATTCCTACAAGGATGGAGCAATGATCACTTCTGGCACTTCTGCTCATCTTGACGGAACTTTGGTCAACTCCAATGGCACAATTTATCGGATTTTTGGGGGCTCAAGGTATGGGATTCCTAACGAACCAACTTTTTATAGCCATGGTTTTTCATTTGCAAAAACAGTACCAATAAATAGTGCTGATAGCGCTTATGGAATTTATCCTGAAACTATCAAGATTGCCAATGGTTCTATTGTCAGAGATTATAATAAAACGATTTGGTTAATTGAAGATGGAAAGAAAATAGGCTTTAGTAACTACGCAATTTATCAATATCTAGGTTATGGCCCAAATAATTTTGTCACAGCTAACGTTGATAACTACTATCCAGAACAAGCATTATAAAATTAGTTTGGATTCATAAAAACGATTTACAACACCCTTATGAACGATCAGAGCATATCAAGGTTTATTTGTGAAGTATGCGGTGGATCACATCCAACCCAAGCTCATCCTCTGAACTTAGAGAGTAACTCTGAACAAAAAGAATCTTCTCCTGAAAAAGAGCCTCGTGAAAAGTTTCTTGCCATGCTTGAAAAGCGAGTGCAAGCGATATTAGGCAATCTGGAAGAACAAGGCTGGCAAAAAGGCACAGAAACAATTGGTAGAGACGAACGCTTTGATGGGTTATTTTCTCCCGAGGTGACAGTTCTTCACTCTTATCCTATTACCACATATAAAAAAGATGGCTGGGAAGTAGAAAAAAGTGAATATAATCCAGAACAGGGCCATCTTATATTTGACATAAAATATAACCCTACCATAGAAGAACAAAAGCTTCGGTGGTATCCCAAATGGCTGGGCAGAGTTGAAATAACAGGTATTGAAAAAGATATACAGATTAATATCTATCTTACTGAACTTAGTGATCAAGCTGTAGGTATTCATTATACCGATATTGAAACGGCCAAAGCAAGTAAATACTATATACCAACAATGACCAGCCATGGTGGACAATTAATTAAGCGGGCAGATAATTATAGAAGTTTTAAATGGGATACTAAATTGATCGATAACAATCTGCCTCCTGTTAACTAGGTTAATTTCTATCGATTGCGAAGATGACCATGGTAACCACAAACATAAAAAACACCGCGATATCTATCGCGGTGTTTTTTATGGTGGGCAGGACAGGATTCGAACCTGTGAAGGCGAAAGCCAGCTGATTTACAGTCAGCCCCGTTTGACCACTTCGGTACCTACCCTGGTCACCACACAAAATTTGAAACTTAGATTTCTGGAGCCGACTATCGGAATTGAACCGATGACCTACTCCTTACCATGGAGTTGCTCTACCAGCTGAGCTAAGTCGGCCTAGACCATTGCCATATGATACTGTTATTTTTCGGTTTCTGCAAGAGCCTGTTGTAAATCCTCTAAAATTTGTTGATACTTTGCATTGCCAGGCTCCAACACTAAAGCTTTTCTAGCTGCTTCTAGACCTAAACCAATTTTACCAGCACCTTGATGTGCTAAGGCTAAATTATAAAACCTGTTAGGATGACTAGAGTCCAAAACCAATGATTTTTCATAGAAACTAATTGCCTCCGCAAATAAATTTTGACGTAATTTACAGTATCCTGCTTTTGCATAATATTCACTACTCGCAGGATCATGGTTTATCAAATATTCATAAACATTTTGTGCTTCAACAAAATTTTCTCTATCTAAATAATATGAACCAAGAGCATTGTAATTATCCAAATTTTTGGACTCTACCTTGATCCGTGCTAAATAGTATTGCTCGTCTTTAATTCCAGGAAGAGTGTCTCTTGGAGTTAACGCATCCATTTTGGGCACACTTTTTTTGAAAATCTTTTGAATACGATAACTAACCGTCGCTGAATGCCTCATTCCTTTAGCTTCGAGAATAAACTGCCAAATACGCTTAGCCCAAAACAAAAATAGCGTGCGGACACGATGCCACAAGGACACAAGCTTCCCAGTTTGAAATAACGGATTACTAGGACCTTGTTCAGGACTAGCGGCGTCTGGCTCAGCAAGAGCATCAGGCAAACGCCGCATTACCATAACAATAACTCCGGCTACTGCGAACAAAAAAATAATTGTCGGCAGAATGTGATAGGACAAAATTTATATGTTAGTTTCTCCGCTGAGGCAGATCTGCCTCCGGCATGAAAGTTAGTTACCCAAGACAAAACGAGCAAAACGGCGAACTTGCACATTTTCACCCATTTTCGCAACAGCGTCAGCAATAAGCTGGCTGATTTTCTGGTCTGGATTTTTAACAAAGCCCTGCTCAAGCAAACAGACTTCTTCGTAATACTTAGCAAGCTTACCTTCTATCATTTTTTCCATAACGTCTTCTGGCTTTCCAAGAGACTGTTCTTTGTAAATTTCTCGTTCTTTTTCAATTACTTCTGCTGGGACATCGCTCATAGAAACGTACAGTGGATTACTAGCGGCAATATGTAAAGCCAGGTCCTTAGCTAAAGCCTTAAAGTCGTCGGTGCGCGCAACAAAATCGGTTTCGCAGTTGAGCTCAACCAAAACGCCAACTCGACCACCGCCATGAATATAGCTTTCTATAATTCCTTCTTTGGCCACACGGTCAGCTTTTTTAGAAAGCTTGGCTAAACCTTTTTTACGTAAAATATCTAACGCTTTGTCTTTGTCGTTACCGGCTTCGGTAAGGGCTTCGTTAACGTCCATCATCCCAGCTCCGGTCAAATCGCGGAGTTCTTTTATAAGTGAATTATCTGACATAAGTATAGTGTTTAGTTCCGCCAGCTGGCGGATAGTGTTTAGTTAAAAATTAAGCGACTGCGGTCTCACTTGCAACAACAGGGGTAGCGGTAACTTGTTGCTTACTGCGGCCTTCGAGAATTGCCTCAGCCATAACGTTAGCAACGAGTTCAATAGCTTTAGTTGCATCGTCGTTGCAAGGAATTGGATAACTAACCCCTTCAGGATTGCTATTGCTGTCAACGACACCAATAATAGGGACTTTTGATTTTAAAGATTCTTTAAGTGCAATGTCGTCGTAGTTGATATCAGCAATAAAAATTGCTTCAGGTAAACGTTTCAGGTCTTTCATCCCAGCGAAAAGTTTGCTCATTTTTTCAACTTCGCGTTCAATCAACAAACGTTCTTTTTTTGTGTACCGAGTTTCAAGTTCACCACTGTCCTTAAGTTCCTGCAACTTTTCCATTTTGCGGATAGTTTTTTGAATTGTTTTGAAGTTGGTAAATGTTCCACCCAACCAGCGAACGGTAATATAGGGCATGCCAGCTGTTTTTGCTGCAGCCTCTACAATAGAACGGGACTGTCTTTTGGTACCAACAAACAATATGCTACCGCCTGTACTCGCAACCTGACCAGCAAAGTTAGCAGCCTTTATTAAAGATTTCTTGGTCTTTTCTAGATCAAGAATGTGGATGTCATTTCTGACAGCAAAAATATACGGCTTCATTTTTGGATTCCATCGGGAAGATTTGTGTCCAAAATGAGCGCCGCTTTTTAGCAACTCTAAAAGAGTTATATCTTTCATTGTATCCTTGCTCCTTCTATTCTGCTTACCCTAAGTATACTAGGGAGGATTAGACGCAGAATATGTTTGATTAATTAAGATATGCAAATTATATCACGTCTTGACTAAATAGGCAAATAGCCTTATACTTACGAAGTTCTAAGTAAATTCATCAACATTATGAAAGATCAAATTCACCCAACCTATTTTAAAACAGCCTCTGTTAAATGCGCTTGCGGTAACGCTTTTGTTACTGGCTCGACTCAAGAAGAAATTCGCACAGAAATTTGCAGTAACTGTCACCCATTCTACACAGGCAAGCAAAAACTGCTTGATGCTGCAGGAACAGTTGATCGCTTCAAAAAGCGCCAAGAAACTGCCGCTAAGGTTAAATCAGTGGTCTCCACTAAAAAACCTCGCAAAGCCAGAGAAAAGAAATAGCAATCCAATATTTACCTATAATAACCGTCCCTACTCCTGGGGATGGTTTTATATTATAATTGAGATACGGCGATGTTGCTTTAATAATCCAAATATACGGATAACTCAACGAATCTGCAGATACTTACTAATGCGAAATTTAAGCGCTAAACTATTAAACAAATATTAGTAGGTATTCGTAGATTCGGATGCCATTTGTGGATTGGAATTACCTTCATTTATGAACACAGGATTTCAGAAAATTTTAGACGAATATAACGATCTCACTACCCAACTAAGCAGTGGGTCGGTTATCGATATGGCAAAACTCGGTAAGCGACAAACCCAACTTTTACCGACTGTTGAGAAAATTCAACATTTGCAAAAATTAGAACTCGAACTTACGGAAAACGAAAAACTTTTAGAAAATTCGGATGATGAGATGAAAGCAATGGCCTTTGAAGAAGCCAAACTTCTAGAAGAACAAATGTTAGCGTTAGTCGAGGCAATTGAAACAGATCTTATCCCAAAAGATGAATACGATGATAAAAATATTATCGTTGAAATGAGGGCTGGCGCAGGTGGTGATGAAGCCACTCTTTTTGTCGCAGAAATGTTTCGTGCCTATGGCAAATTTGCAGAAATGAATAAATGGAAATTGGCCATGGTTTCAAACTCAAAAAGTGACGCCGGAGGTTTTAAGGAAGTAATATTTGAAATTAATGGTTCAAAAGAGCCCGCCCCTTACAGCAAATTTAAATATGAATCTGGAGTGCACCGAGTGCAAAGAGTTCCAGAAACTGAAAAAGCTGGCCGAGTCCATACTTCTACCATTACTGTTGCGGTAATGCCACAACTTGCAGAAAAAGATTTTAGCATTGAAGCTAAAGACCTTAAAATTGAAGCCACAACATCCTCAGGAGCTGGCGGTCAAAGCGTAAACACGACTTACTCAGCCATTCGAATTGTTCACATTCCAACTGGTATTGTCGCAACCTGCCAAGATGAACGTTCCCAAAGCCAAAATAAGGAAAAAGCTTTAGAAGTTATCCGTGCTCGCGTGGCCACATATTACCGCGAAATTGAAGAAAAAAAACTAACTGACAATCGTCGCAGTCAAATTGGCACTGGAGACCGCAGTGAAAAAATTCGCACATATAACTTTCCTCAGGATCGGGTTACTGACCACAGAATCAATCAAAACTTTAACCAGATTAACCTTATCCTTGAAGGTCAGATTAATGATATTATCGAAGCACTACAAAAAGCTGACCTAAATTTAAAAAAAGAAAACCTAAAGAAATAATGTCGGAGAATTTAAATCTAGAAGCTAGCAAAGAACATGAGTTTCGAGAATATGTAAAAGAATGTTTTGATATCGTAAAACATGATCTAGAACGACGTTTTGGAGTTATGAATATGACGCAAATCGAACAAGTCCGCTTGCGACAAATCACTGAGGAAGTATTAAGGGAAAACAATTATTATTCCAACAAACGAGAAAGTGACCGCAACAATAAAACATGGGCGCATAACATGGTAGAACCCAATGGTGAAATACTTGTTCGATGGTTTTGGGATTATGGAATTGTATTCAAAAGAGATGTCCCATTAAAAAAGAATTCTGCTTACCCAACTCAAAAATTTATCGATGATTTTCGGATGCTTAGAGAATCCTCCCATAATCCATGACTATTAAGAAAGCCTTAGTTCTTTACTCAAACCAGGATTGTGATTTATTGCTTTCTTTCGTGCTAAAAAAGACGAAAGAGTTTTTGTATTTGAACCCAGAGTATGAAATTCCGAAAACTAAACTTATTGCATTTAAGAAGCTTGTGTCTCAAAGAACCAAAGGCAAACCTATAGCCTACCTTTTGGGCTATAAATATTTCTATGGCCTCAGATTTAAAGTTACGAAAGATACGCTAATTCCCCGTCCAGAAACTGAGTTATTAATCGATGAAATAATTAATTTAACACCCCTCCTGGCCTCCCCTATACCAGTGGAGGAACGGGCTGCAGGTTCCCCTCCTAAAATAGGAGGGGTTAGGGGAGGTATCAAGCAACGCCGATTCAGCATTCTAGACATCGGCACAGGGAGCGGCTGCATCGCTATCAGCCTTAAAAAGCATTTGCCTCACGTAAATATAACTGCTAGCGACATTTCAAAGAAAGCCTTAACTGTTGCGAAACAAAACGCCAAAAATTATAAGATTAAGATAAACTTCATCGAAAGTAACCTATTTAAAAATATAGCCAAGCAAAAATTTGATATAATTATTGCCAACCTTCCTTACGTTCCTATTACCGACTATAAAATACTTCACAGCAACTTAAAATTTGAGCCGAAAATTGCCTTGACCGATGGAACAATAAATTTTCAAATATTTCAAAACTTCTTTTCCCAGGTTAGACCCTATATAAACCAGAGCACGATAATTTTATTGGAGATTGATCCCAAAACAAAAAAACACCTTAACAGGTATGCCAAGAATAATTATTCTATTGACTATTTCAAAGATCCAAGAGGCCTGTATCGCTTCGCTAAGATAAAAATTGGACCGCCGCGCTAACGCGGCGGTCCAGGGTTGTAGAGAGGATTGGGCTGAGAAGCCTCCCTCCCCAAAACCTCCCGATTCTGCCACAGCCAGCTGGTGGCTCGCTGCGGCAGCCCGCTCTGCCATATGGCCAAAATAGCCAATAGTGACAGAGCTAGAAGAAGATGCATTTTTCTAGACATCACAGGCCTCCTCATTTTGATTATTTTAATTATACCATTTAAATTAATTTTTGTCAATGTATCGAAATTTTTAAATATGCTATAATACGAATATACAATTTATTAGTAACTTAAATAAATGAAACCAAAACTAAATTTGCTATTGTGGATTATTGCAATAGCCGCACTAATTCTCTCTATATTAAGCGTAGTTAAGCCTAAAATTTCTCCCTTTTATTCCAGTGCTGCAATCAACTACGAAACCCCTACTCAAGGTACACCTAATGACACGGGCAATTATGGAGTGTTCGGGGCCAGTTGCTGGTCCTATAACCCCCTATCAGGAGAATGGGTACATGGAACAATAAAGTTTGGTCAGATTCACTGGGCGGATAGGCTTTTTGGCAGAATTAGAGCATATTGCGAACTAGACAACGGTACGATTATTGGTTCGGCTTGGACACCTAACGCCCCTACTCAATAATAATAAACCACACACTGATAAACCAAGACCCGACACAAAAATAAGTACGCAAAAAAAATACATCTCTAAAAAAAGAGGTGTATTTTTGCTATAAACGCTCAACAGTGCGCGTTTGCTAGTGCGTGCCAAAAGCTACCCTAACCAATTCCTCTACTTGGTGGGCTGAGTTGCTTCAGGTGAAGCGTATCCCGTTGACACCAAAGCAGGTGTCAGGAGCACTGATTCTGCCGCTCACTTATGCTCGCGGCCTGTGCATCTTCGAGGGGCTCCTTTTTATATAAAACTATAACAAAAGAACTCCGTAATGACGGAGGTCTTTTAAAATTTGAAGGCTTATTCCTTATACTTATTTTTTCTCTTCTTCTGCGGCAACCTCAGGCTTGTCTTCAGCCGCACCTTCTACCTTAGTAATATCTTCAACCACAGGCTCGGCAAGTTCTGCTTCAATATCGCGTGGAGGTTGAACTTTCACAACAAGATCATCAGCATCACCTAAAATTTCTACCTTAGGTGAGATTTTCAAATCTTTGATTGCTAGGGTGTCATCAAAAGTTTTTAAGACAGAGATGTCGACTTCAATATTATGTGGCAAATCGGCTGGTAGACACTCGACTTCAACTTCATTCAAGACTTTAACCAAAGTTCCACCAAGAGCCTTGACGGCAGGAGCTTCGTTAATAAACTCAATTGCCACAGTTGCTGTAAGTTTTTCAGTCATACTGACTTCATAGAAATCGACATGAATAGGACTGCTGGTTAAATAGTGTTTTTGAACATCTTGAACTAAGACATTGTGAATCTTACCGTCTTCCATAGCAAGTTCTACAATTGTGCTTTCACCAGCTTTTCGAAAAAGCTTTTCAAACTCAATCTGGTTTATTGCAACGTTAACATTGGCCAATTTATTGCCATATAAGACAGCAGGAATAACTCCGCTTTCGCGAAGCTTATTGTTTCCTCTGGCTGCATCTTTTCTTGTTGTCGCTTTAAGCTGAAATTTTTCCATAACAAATTTAAAATAATAACTCGATAAGTATACTAAATAAAGCCAAATTTTGCAAGTCCTGTTCGGACTAGACAAAACTTGGCTTAAGTTCTAAAAAAAGGCTTATTTTGAGGGGCTAGCCAAAGCTTTGACTAAATCGCCATCAAAGCGCTTCAAAGCTTGATGAATCCCGATAACATCATTCGCTGAAATTGCAGAAAGATCGCTAAATTTATTGCTGTCGTTACTAGTTAAGTCAGTAACCATGCCAATACTAAAGATTTCTGGACCATTAATGTCTATATTAAACATTACCGAACTGTTGCATTTCTGGCATTCTGAGTGAATTAAAATGCGGGCTTCGTTAAATTCATCGTCAGTTTGGCTGTCTAGGACCTTTATATTTTGCAAATTATACTTGTATTCGCAAATCGGGCACCTAAGCATAAACCCCAACCACGCCATTACTTTTTTTAGGTCAATCTTTTTCATACTTAAAAGGACAATAATGTTACTACTATCGTACCACCCGCAATTTAAAAGCGCAACCGACGCGATTGCATAACAATATTTTGAACTATTCCCAAGGCGATAAACGATACAACCATAGAACTCCCACCATATGTCAAAAATGGCAGTGGAATCCCGGTCACTGGCATTAACCCAATATTCATGGCCACATTAATAAATACTTGGAGAAAAAACATCCACAAGACTCCGCTAGTAATGTACATTGCCAAGTCGTTATTGGATTTGCGGGCAATTTGCCACAGCCTCACCCAAAGATAAACGTATAAGCCGAGCAACAAAGCACAGCCGGCGAAACCAATTTCTTCTGCAACGGAAGCAAAAACAAAATCTGTATGTCTTTCTGGTAAAAATTTCAATTGACTTTGAAGTCCTTGACCAAGTCCTCTACCAAACCACTGTCCACTTCCTACAGAAATGATTGCTTGCCGAACATTGTACCCTCTCCCTTGTGGATCTAAATCTGGGTTTAAAAAAACCTCAATGCGTGTTTTCTGATAATCATGCAAATAAAACTGCCACATTAACCCAGAGACCACCACACCGCTGAGAAACAAAATAACTAAATATTGTTTTTTAATAGCACTAAGTAACAACATCCCCAGCCAAATCCCAACAATAATAATCGCTGACCCCAAGTCTGGTTGCCACATAATTAAGCCGACTGGAATTGCTAAATAAAGAATAATAAGTAAAATATTGTACCAAGAATTAATTTGTCCGCGTTTGAGATAAAGCCACCTAGACAAACCAATAATTAAAATCAATTTCGCAAATTCCGCTGGTTGAAGGTTAAAAAATCCTAAATTTATCCAACGGCTACTCCCCCGTACCGAATTAGAAAAAATTAGAATATAACATAAAGATAATATTAAGACAGGGTATAAAAATCTTTGTAATTTTGCTAAGTTCTGGTAGTCGTAAAAACACATTACCACAAACAATGCTAAGCCTATAACAATAAAAACCAGTTGTCTGTAAAAAAACTGTAGGTCGTCACCAGACAGGGAAATTGCGTATAAAAGTGCCGCCCCCACAATGACTAATAGCGCTGTTGTTACCAACAGCGGAATGTCAAAATATTTAATATTCAAAAAGAATTTACGCATACAGCTTAACGATTCTGTTTTGGCCGTTCTAAACTGCCACCCTCACCGATTGAGTCTGAATTGATATTGTTATTATCTAGCACATTTGTTTCTGGAAAAACCCTAACTCTAGCCACAGCTGTGCTGTATATCCCTGGCCACAACACTTTGTAAGCCCTGCGCTCATTGGGTTTTAAACTAAATTCATCACGCGAAGAAACTGCAATAATTTGTCCACTGCTATTTTCCAACAAAACTGTCAAACGAACTGCGGCTAAACCGTAAGGGCTGTTGTTATGAATTTGCCCAGAAACCACAAACGAAAGTGGATCAAGTTCATTTTCAGTTATTGGTGTATTCGCCACCAAAGAAATTTCTGGAACTGAAAAACGTTTTTGCCATACCACCTCACCAAACTCTAGTTTCCCGCTAGTTACAGACTCAGATGATGTAAATTTGGACACCACGAGATATTTTTGTTGATTCAATGTTAAGAAAGTTGAACCATTAACCACATAAACTTGTTGCCCTGTTTTGTTGTAAAAGCTAAACTTGTAAGGAACTATTCGGGCCACTAATTCTAAATTTTGATTTTCAATTTGGGCTATTGCAGAATAAACTCCTCCGCCAGTTGAAAGCACTGTAACTGCACTTGCAGAAATTGCTTTAGGGTCTGTAAAACTTGGGCGGGCATTAATATAGGACTTCTCAAAACTATTCTGCCAAAAACTATGTGAAATTGTCCGGGACAAAAAATATGCGGGAATAACGCCCACAACAAAAACAATAATCAACATTCGCTTAAATGAAGAAAGCTCTAAAAATGCCTTATAGACTGTTAGTATTGTTTCTTGAACATTAACCCAAAGTTCTTCTAACATTTTTGTCTCAATAAAATACGATTACATTTCTATATATCAAATTATAACAAAAAAGTCATCAGTTTGATATACTGTAGCTAGAAATAAGCCTTGAAGTCTAAATATGTCCACATTTACTCATTTGCACTGCCATAGCCATTTTTCTCTGTTAGACGGGCTGTCAAAAATTGACCCGCTTGTTGAGGCAGCAAAATCTCTGGGCATGAATGCCTTAGCACTAACCGACCATGGAGTGATGTATGGGACGGTGAGTTTTTACAACAAGTGCCAAAGCGCTGGGATAAAACCAATCATTGGGATGGAGGCTTATGTTGCCCCACACAAACTTTCTGATAAAAATGGTAAGCAAGATGCTGACTATTTTCATATTACCCTCTTAGCTGAAAATGACACTGGCTATAAAAATCTAATGCAACTTTCTACTCTGAGTCATACGATGGGTTTTTATTACAAACCCCGAATTGATAAAGAGCTTTTAAAAAAACACAGCGCGGGTCTTATTGCACTCTCTGGATGTCAACGAGGAGAGATTGCCCGAAGCGTGGTGCAGTCCCAAGAATCCGGACAAAAGGCCTTGGAAAATTATTTAGAGATTTTTGGCCCACAAAACTTTTTTTTAGAAATTCAACGCAACGCAAAAAACGAAGAAGACAAGCGCCAAGAAACAATTTTAAATGACCGCTTAATTGCTTTGTCGCAAGCCAATGGAATTGGCTTAGTCGCTACTGGAGATAGTCACTACATTCACCCAGAAGACGCCGAAGCGCAGGATATTTTAGTTTGCATTGGAACAGGGCGCACTGTAGATGATACAAACCGTCTCGACATGCGGAGCCATGAGCTCTCGTTAAAGTCTCCAGAACAAATGACAGAAATTTTTGCTGATCTCCCCGAAGCAATTTCCAACACACAAAAAATTGCCGAACGATGTAATTTAGAAATTGCCACGAACCAACGTTATTTTGCCAAAGTAAAACTGCCGGAAAATAAAACTGCAGAGGATTTTTTAATAGACGAAGTTTGGGAGAAGGGTCAAGCCTTATATCAAAATGACAAAGGACAGCTACCACCAGAGATTAAAGAGCGCATACAGTATGAATTGGATATTATTTGTCAAAAAGGTTTTGCCCCATATTTTATTATGGTCGCTGATATTGTTCATGGCGCACACAGCATAGGCGCAATCACAAATACTAGGGGGAGCGCAGCTGGTAGTATTGTCAGTCGCATTTTAAAAATTAGTCATATTGATCCAATTTACTACCAGCTTCCATTTGAACGGTTTTTAACTGTCTATCGCCCAACCCCGCCAGATGTAGACTTAGACATTTCCGACAACCGCCGGGACGAAGCCATTGAGTGGATTACTGAGCACTACGGTCGTGATAAAGTTGCCCAAATTATCACTTTTGGAACCATGATGGCTCGCGCTGCCGTCCGAGACGTTGGTCGCGCGCTCGGGGTAGCTTACGGCAAGTGTGATCGTATTGCCAAAATGATCCCAATTGGTAAACAAGGTTTTCATATGACGCTGGACAAAGCTCTAAGCATGAACCATGAACTAAAAGCGATCTATGATACAGATTCCGAAACCAAGCAGGTTTTAGATCTTGCTAAAAAACTTGAAGGATGCGCGCGGCATGCTTCTATTCATGCCGCTGCGCTTGCTATCACCCCGACCCCACTGACCGATTATGCCCCCTTACAAAAAGAACCAGACGGAGAACGTCTAATCACTCAGTACGACATGTACGCTTTGGACGTTGGGGCTGATAGCCATGCTTTAGGAGTGATCAAAATGGATTTACTGGGGATTCGCAACTTAAGCATTCTTGAAGAAGCAGTTCGACTTGTCCAGTCTCGTCACAATATCAAGATTGATATATATAATTTGCCTGATGGTGACAAAAAAACCATGAAGCTTTTGGGTGATGGTTTAACCTTTGGGGTTTTTCAATTAGGTTCCTCGGGTATTACTCGTTACTTAAAAGAACTACGCCCCCAAAATATTTTTGATATTATGGCGATGATAGCCCTCTATCGCCCTGGACCAATGGGTATTATTCCTGAGTATATTTCAAGGCGTCATGACGCATCGCAAATTAAGTATTTTGATCCTCGTATGCAAGACTACCTAGAACGATCGCTCGGACTACTTGTTTATCAAGACGACGTCTTGCTTACTGCAATCAACATTGCAGGCTACACGTGGGAAGAAGCCGATAAATTACGCAAAGCCATGGGGAAAAAAATTCCTGAAGAAATGGCTAAACAAGAAGTCAAATTTATTGAAGGTTGTGTTAAAGGCGGAATGACCCAACAAAAAGCCGACGCTTTATTTAAACTTATCGAACCTTTTGCCGCATACGGTTTTGGGAAAGCTCATGCAGCTAGTTACTCTATGGTTAGTTACCAAACCGCTTACATGAAAGCCAACTACCCTGTAGAATTTATGGCCGCGGTAATGACTGCAGAAAGTGGGGACGAAGATAAAATCTATGCTGCAGTAGACGAATGTAAAAGTCTTCAAATAGAGGTTCTCCCTCCAGACGTCAATGAGTCACAAGGCGACTTTACTGTAGTTTCTGACAAGGTCATTCGTTTTGGGCTAAATGCTATTAAAAATCTTGGCACTGACGTCGTTACTCAAATTATCACAGAAAATAAAAATGGCGACGACCCTTTTACAGACCTAGAAGACTTTTTAAGGCGGGGCCATATTAAAAATTTTAACAAACGATCATGGGAGGCTTTAGCCAAAGCTGGCGCGCTAGACCGTTTTGCTGAACGAGGTCAACTTTTGGCAAATACCGAGCATGTTCTTGAATATCTAAGAGATCAATTCAAATCCCCTGCTGTTGGGCAAGATTCATTATTTGCTGGCGGACTTCATACAAGCAAACTCAAATTAAAAGAAGCTCCTCCCGTAGACCCTGCGGAAAAACTTCAATGGGAAAAAGAGTATCTTGGATTTTACGTGTCCGCCCACCCACTAGAAAATTATACTGTGGTCTTAAAAAACTTTCCTCCTCTAAAAGAGGTGGAGATAGAATGGGCCGAGCGAACTGTGACTATTGGCGGCATAATTTCTAAAATGAAAAAAACTTTAACAAAGAAAAATGAACCGATGGCTTTTTTCACTCTTGAAGATGCCACCGGGTCACTAGAAGTTTTAGTTTTTCCAAAAATCATGCCAACAACCATGCACTTACTAAACCTTGAAAATATTGTACAAGTTACAGGACGAGTGTCAGACAAAGACGGAGAAGTAAAAATAATCGCCAACGATATCCAAGGAATACCCAACGACGAATTATATCTACTCGCCCTTTCAGAAATGGAAAAGAATAAACGGGTTACCATTCACATTCAATCTGCAAACAACCCGTCAGTTTTAGACCAAATAAAAAAGATTATTGAACAAAACCCCGGACAAGCCCAAGTTTATTTAAGTGTTGGCTCAGGGGTAGGAGTTAAAACCTTAAAAACCAAATCGCAAGTCCGTGTTTCTCGAGATTTTGTCAGCCAGCTAAGAAAAGTGCCAGAAATTACGCTGGTCAGCGACCAGTGACAGTATTTGCATAACTTTCTTTTTGCGATATAATACACACAGAGTAACTTTCCTCAAATGATGATATGGCTACCAACCATGGAGTTTGAACAAGCTGAATAAAAAGACTCTGCTACAGCAGAGAGTACTGGGATGGAACCGTCTTTTGATAAAAAGACCCCAGAATACAGTAGCTTGATGCATTGCACAGGCCATTGGATTCTGGGCTTTTTTATTAACTGGATTTCACAGACTTAAAATTAATTAATCAAATTAAAAAAAAATGAGCAACGACGACCAACTCCATAATATTCGCCACTCACTTGCCCACCTTCTTGCCAGTAGTGTCCTGGAACTTTTTCCAGACGCCAAGCTTGGTGTTGGCCCTGTAATTGACACTGGTTTTTACTACGACTTTCTCCTCCCCCGCTCCCTGACCCCAGAAGATATTAAACAGCTAGAAAAGCGGATGAAGCATTTAGCTAAGCAGAATCTCGCCTTTGAAAGACAAGAGCTATCAACTCTTGATGCCACAAAGTTTTTTGAAGAACGCAATCAACCTTTCAAAGTTGAACTTATCTCAGATATAGAAAAATTTGGTACCACAAAATTGGATGAGATTCTCGGTGCTGCTGATGCTACAAGCTACAAGCTACAAGCTACAAGCTCAGAGAAACCTCTGGTTTCTCTGTACAAAACTGGGGAATTCATCGACCTCTGTCGCGGTGGTCATGTCGACAATACTAAAGAAATTCCAGAAGGAAGTTTTCAGCTAGACAAAGTCTCAGGGGCCTACTGGCGAGGCGATCAAGCAAATCAGCAAATGCAGCGTATCTATGGCTTAGCTTTCGAAAGCAAACAAGAACTGGACGACTATTTACACATGCGACAGGAAGCAGAAAAGCGTGACCATAAGAAACTTGGTCAACAACTTGATCTTTTTGTCTTTTCAGAATTAGTTGGTGGTGGCCTGCCACTTTGGACACCAAAAGGAACTTTAATTAGAGAGTTGCTGGATTCTTATGTACAAAGCTTGCGAAGTGCTAAAGGTTATGAGCGTGTAGAGATCCCTCACATTACAAAAAAAGATTTGTATATCACCAGTGGACACTGGGATAAATTTAAAGATGAGTTATTCCGAATTACTACTCGCGAGGGCCATGAATTTGCCATGAAGCCAATGAATTGTCCTCACCATACACAAATCTATAACCGCAAAAAGTGGAGCTATCGACAGCTACCACAACGTTACGCCAACACCACAATGTGTTACCGTGATGAACAAAGTGGTGAACTTTCTGGGCTATCAAGAGTCAGAGCTTTTACACAAGATGATGCCCATGTATTCTGTCGCATTTCACAAGCCAAGGAAGAATTTAGCAAAGTTTGGGATATGGTTCAAACATTTTATGCAACTTTTGGATTTAGTATGCGAGTCCGTCTATCTATGCATGATCCTAATAAGCCGGATGCTTATCTAGGAAAACCAGAACAATGGGAACAAGCTGAGCAATTACTGAAAGAAATTGCCGATGAAAAAGATGCGGAAACATTTGACGGAATAGGAGAAGCCGCCTTTTATGGACCAAAGCTTGATTTTATGGCCAAAGACTCCCTTGGACGTGAATGGCAAGTAGCTACCATTCAATTAGACTTTAATATGCCAGAACGATTTGATTTGACTTGCGTTGCGGAAGATGGAAGTGCAGAACGTATTGTTATGATACATGCAGCGATTATGGGTTCTATTGAACGTTTCCTTTCAGTCTATATTGAACACGTCGCTGGAAATTTTCCACTATGGCTTTCACCAGTTCAACTTAGTGTCTTGCCAATTTCCGACAAGCATTTAGACTACGCTAAGAAAGTTACTGAAACGTTAGAACAAGCGGGTTTACGTGTTGAGCTCGACGAACGCAGTGAATCTATTGGCAAAAAAATTCGCGAAGCCACAGGACAAAAAATTCCTTATATGTTAGTTGTTGGCGACAAAGAACAAGAATCAGGAGAAGTTGCAATTCGCAAACATGACGGCACCGACCTTGGATCCATGTTACTCAATGAGGCCATAACTAAATTTCAAACAGAAATTGATACAAAGCAATAATTACACCCTCAACAAAAAAGACCCTAAAATAAGGGTCTTTTTTGTTATGGAATTGACAATCTATCATTTTTGTGTTAATTTTCCATAAGTTCCAAAAAACAGACGAGGGATATTAATGGAAGAAGCAAGCCAAGAACGCCGACAGATTGCTCGCATCGTTTGTTCATCCCAAGCAATTTTCCTACAAAGGCTTGAGATGCTCAAAACTGTGCGAGTCGTTGAAGTCTTTCGGGATCAGAGCCAGCATGCTCTGATATACGCAATCATCGGCGATGGCACTGTGTCTCATGACCAGTGGCCAATTGACATCCGCCGCGCGGGAACGACCGACAAACTGACCGTGCAAGATCTGCGGTCTGGCAATTACGACCAGATCTGCTTCGCCAAAGAAGCACGCGCGCGCTTGTAACATCTTCCGAACGCGAAACCGCTCCGAAATTCATCGGAGCGGTTTTCACTTTTATACAATCGATCTTAACCACTTTTTTAGTAATTCTTGGTCCTCTTGACTTGCATTGTTACACCACTTCTCAGGATACGATCCCCTCTCAATATTATATTCAGACATTGTCATCCATTTTACTTCCGACACTTCACCATCGTTAAATTGCAATTTATGCTTTTCTGAGGAATAAAGTAGTGCGTAGTCTTCATAAAAACTAAGGTGAATGTCATCTCTACCCTTATTAAGTAAAGTTAAATCTTTTTTCAAAACTTGAAATCCAATTTCTTCTGCAAGTTCGTCTATAGCAGTTTGTAGAATTGACACACCAGATTTTGCGTGGCCACCAAAATAGGTTTGCCATTTTCCAGGATTGCCTTGTACAAATTCAGATCGCTTGCTACATAGCAAACGTCCAATCTCATCTACAACCCAAATATCCGCCACAGCTGTATAAAAACCAACCGGTCGATGCGAGCTTTTCATAACTGAGCGTAGCACAGGGCTCAGGGCTTGTCCTTCTGAGTTATAGCATGAAAGTAACTCATCTTCCATAAAATTAAGTTAAAATCCTTGCACCTTTGTCGGTGATAGCAAGTGTGTGTTCAAAGTGAGCAGCAAACTTACCGTCTGCTGTACGGATAGTCCAACCGTCTGTGTCAAAAAATATTTCCGGCTTTCCTTGGCAAAACATTGGTTCAATCGCAATTACCATACCTTCTTGAAGTTCTAAACCACTTCCAGCTTTGCCATACCCAGGCACAGCTGGGTCCTCATGAACTGCGTAACCAACACCATGACCGACTAAATCGCGGACTGTAGAAAAACCATTTTGCTCTGCTGTTTGTTGAATAACAAAACCGATATCGCCGATTTTATTCCCAGCCTTAGCTACACCAATAGCTTTTGCTAGCGCTTGTTTAGTAACCTTAATTAACTTTTCAGCCTCTGCACTTATCTCCCCAACGCCAACTGTCACAGCAGTATCAGTAAATAGGCCTTTATATTCCATGCCAATATCCAAACCAATAATGTCACCTTCCTCCAAAATATCTTGGCGAGAAGGAATTCCGTGAACTACAGCATCGTTTATCGAAGTACACAACCCGGCAGGAAAAGGATTTTTTTTGCTCCCATAACCCACAAAACTTGGCCGGCCACCAACTTTAATCATCTCTTGCTCTGCAAATTCATTTATATCGTATGTGGAAACACCAGGTCGCACAAGTTTAGTTGCTCTAAGCAAAATATCGCTGAGTAATTTTCCGCCTTCAGCAATCAGCTCTATTTCGTGTTCTGTTTTAATAAACCCTTTAGTCATATTTTTTTTGAATTGCTTGAAACTTCTTAATTTCAACTTCTAATCGCTGAGCAACTTGTCGCACAGTGCCCACACCGTTAATTTTTTTAAATCGATACTTCAATTCAAAAAAATTAACCACTTGAGCAATGTTAGTGCGATAGTAACGTACGCGATTTTTTAAGGCAATGTCTGTGTCGTCAGGACGCTTCCCAAATTTCCCGGTAAAATAACCTTTTCGAAGTCGCATTCTAGTCATAGTCTCAGAAAACGGTACGCTGACGTAGAGAACTAAAGGGTCAGGTCGACCTTCTTTTTTTAAAGCGCTTGCAACTAATCGTGCTTCACCCAGCATTTTTGGAGTACCGTCAAACAAAATTCCTTTGCTCTGCGGCGTACTCGAAATTGTTTCTTCCAAAATTTTTCGCACCACTCTTGTGGGAGTTAACTTTCCTTTATCTGTATTGAACTTTAATAAAGAATCTAATTTTTTATCTGCTTGCCGTCTTTTATTTAGCTCCCGACCCATATCAAAATCTACTAACGGATAGCGTTTAATTAAAATGCTTGACTGTGTAGCTTTACCAGCGGCTGGGTCACCAAGCAAAATTATATTAAAAGGTTTTTTAGCTAGGATTGTCTTGGGCATATTGAATAACTTCTTTTACGGCACGAGTAACATCGTCGGGGCTTGGTCGCCCATCTATAGTTACGAAAGTAGTATTAGCTTTTAGCCAATCAAGAACGGGCAAAGTTTCAGTGTCATACTGTTTCAGTCTAAACAAAATTGCGTCTTCGGTGTCATCCTGCCGAAATTCATGATGGGCTCTCTCAAGCAGTCTTTTAATAGAATCCTCGTGTGGTAAATCGATTAAAATACTTAAAAAATTTGTGTGTCCATTTTGTTTTAGAAATTCAAGTAAAAATTGACCTTGCAAAATACGCCGAGGCACACCGTCAAAAATAATTCCACCTGTAGGGTGCAAACTTTTATACTCATCTTTAATAATCTCAATCAAAGTAGGGTCGTCAACCAAAAAACCATTATTAATTAAGTCCGCAATTTTTCGACCCAAAGCCGAATCAGTTCCAGCTTCACGTCTGAGAATCGCGCCCATTTCCCAATAAAAAAAGCCAAGTTCCTTGGCGAGCAATTTAGCCTGAGTCCCCTTACCAGAGCCTTGCGGGCCAATAAAAAATATTGTGTCGTATGTCATAATTAGGTTTATTATAGTAAATTTTCGAAAACACCGCAATAATTTTGAAAATCAGCAAAAATTAGGTATAATACACGAGTATAAAACCAAACTGAAACACAAAGTTAAGTAAAATGAACACAATTTTTTTTGAGTTAACACTCGTCTTAATTATAGCTGGGGGCATTGCCTTTATTATTAGCTTTTTCAAACAACCAAGCATAATTGCCTATATTGCAACAGGCCTTATCCTTGGACCTTTAGGCTACTATCAGCTCCACCAAGGTGAAGCTTTAAGTAGTCTTTCCGAAATTGGTATAACCTTACTCTTGTTTATGGTTGGCCTTGAGTTAGACGTTAGCCAAATGAAACGAATTGGAAAAACAGCGCTAATCGCTGGCCTCTGCCAAATTATTTTTACCACATCGCTTGGATTTATCATTTTAAAATTATTGGGGTTCACAAACATTGCCTCATTTTTTGTCGCAATATGCTTAACTTTTTCTTCAACAATAATTGTTGTTAAACTACTTTCAGAAAAACACGACCTGCAAAGTTTGTATGGGAAGATTGCTATTGGAATTTTTTTAGTTCAAGATTTTGCAGCTATCATTTTACTCATTTCTCTCTCTAGTCTTGGTGGTGGCGACATGGTTAGTTCTGGTTTACCAACTAGTTTAAATTTTTTACTTTTAATTGTAAAAGCTATTGTTTTAGCTTTAATTATTATTTTTCACAGTAAATATATTTTTCCAAAAATTCTCCAGCATCTTGGAGGCTCAGATGAATTATTATTAGTGTTTTCTTTAGCTTGGGCATTGGGACTTGCCACACTAGTCTCGCTTCCAGTAATTGGCTTCAATCTTGAAATCGGTGGTTTTATTGCAGGCCTTGCTCTGGCCAACTCCGCTGTTCACTACCAAATTGGCGCGCGCATTAAGTCACTGCGTGACTTTTTTATTATTTTATTTTTCATCGTCCTTGGCTCACAAATTGCCCTTGATAATATCCTGCATTTGGGAAAACCAGCTTTAATTTTGTCGGCCTTTGTGCTAATTGGCAATCCTCTTATTGTCCTAACAGCTTTGGGGCTTTTAGGTTATAAGCCGCGAACCGCCTTTCTTAGTAGCGTAACTTTTGGGCAAATTTCTGAGTTTAGTTTAATTTTAATAGCTCTAGCCTATAAACTTGGCTATGTTGATCAAAATGCTGTTGGACTTGTCACTTTAGTTGGCATTATCACTATTGCACTTTGTTCGTACACAATTTTATACGCTGAAAAATTATTTTTGATTTTTCAAAAACCTTTGTCTTGGTTTGATTTTAGAAAAGGCTCAGCAGAAAAAGGACTACAACAACATGTAATGAAAAACCATGTTGTTCTCCTAGGAGCTCACCGCGTCGGAGAACATATTATAAAAACACTTCTTAAACAAAAAACTCAATTTCTTGTTGTTGACCATAACCCTGACGTTGCGGAAAAATATTCTGCACAAGGAATCCCTGTTCTCTGTGGTGATATTACCGACCCTCACATCCAAGAATTAGCAGCCCTAAAAACTGCGAAGTTGGTTATCTCAACCCTGCCTGACCTCAACGATAATCTTATGGTTATTGACGCAGTAGCCCTAAATAAATCCAAAACAAAAGTCATTGTCACAGCGCAAGAAGAATCTGACGCAACTATACTTTACGAACGCAACACTGACTACGTTATCCTGCCTCACTTCATTGGCGGCATGCATATTGCAAGACTCCTTGGAACAGGCGCTGGCTTTAACAGTCACCTTAAAGCTCTCAAACAAAATCACCTTAAACTTCTACGGCGCTCCTAAACAATTTGGAATAACACTGACTTTGTTTTCTTTTACTCCCCTATGGTACAATGCGTCTATGTTAACGCTTCACAATACACTTTCAAGACAACTAGAAGAGTTTAGTCCAATATCCAAAGATCACGTCAGCCTCTACACGTGTGGGCCTACAGTCTACGACTTTGCCCATATTGGCAATTTGCGAACATACATTTTCGAAGACGTTCTTAGGCGTAGCTTAGAATACAACGGCTACAAAGTTAAACATGCCATGAACATCACCGATGTTGGCCATTTGGTTGGAGATGGTGATGATGGTGATGATAAAATGGAAGTTGGCGCTAAGCGTGAAGGCAGGCATCCCTTGGAAATTGCGCGAGAATATGAAACACAATTTTTTAAAGATCTTGAGGCGCTCAATATTTTACCTCCACACGAAGTACTGCGTGCGACAGACTCTATTACTGAGCAAGTCGAGCTAATTAAAATTCTAGAAGAAAAGGGGTTTACATATAAAGATGAGCTTGCAATCTATTTTGATACCAGCAAACTTCCAGACTATGGTAAACTTTCCGGGCAAAAGCTTAGCGATAAAAAAACTGGTGCACGACAGGAAGTAGTAATCGATGTTAAAAAGAAAAACCCCCAAGACTTTGTGCTGTGGTTTTTTCTAGCTGGTAAGTATGCTAACCATGTTCTGCAATGGCCATCACCATGGGGGCCGGGTTTTCCAGGTTGGCATATTGAATGTTCCGCAATCTCAAAAAAGTTACTGGGTCAACCATTCGACATTCATACTGGCGGCGTGGATCATATTGGCACACATCATACCAACGAAATAGCACAAAGCGAAGCGGCCTTTAGCCAACCACTTGCAAATTTTTGGCTGCACGGAGAATTCTTGCTTATTGATGCAGGACGAATGGGAAAAAGCGAAAATAACGCTTTTACATTAAACACATTAACAGACAAAGGTTACTCCCCTTTAGCTTATCGTTATTTATGCCTTTCCGCACACTACCGAACCCAGTTAAACTTTACTTGGGAAAGCCTGCAAGCTAGTAGCCACGCTTTAGAAAAACTTTACGACTTTGTTCGCAATACATCTGAGCCAATCGCAGAATCAGGATGTGCCGAGTACGAAGAATTATTTACAAAAGCAATTGACAGCGACCTGAACACAGCGCAGGCTTTGTCTTATGTCTGGCAAATGTTAAATAATAGCAATTACAGTGATGGTCTAAAACTGCACTCCTTGTTTAAATTTGATGAAGTGCTAGGACTAGGATTAAAAAATCTACCAGCACTTGTAGTACCGACAGAAGTACAAGAACTACTAGACCAACGCCAAACTGCCCGCGACACTAAAAACTTTGCAACATCAGACAAGCTTCGCATTGAAATTGAGATTTCTGGGTTTGAACTTATGGACACTCCAGAAGGCCAAAAGTTAAAAAAGAAATAGCACTATGATACTGCGCAGTATCATAGTGAAAAAATGGTACGGAAATGAGAGAAGCCGTCCCGATGTGCATCGGGACGGCTTCGTGATTGTGTCATCGCAATCTCCTTTTTCGGCGTTGTCGCCACAGCTCGTGGCGCCAGCGGAGCCTGTGAGCCCACTGGCGCTCGTTGCTCCATAGA
>OFRG01000171.1_pt1 | contig 27684 bp, 27 predicted proteins | sample 1543071 | NCBI WGS metagenome assembly OFRG01 (sample SAMN07774222, study PRJEB24372) | wastewater metagenome | isolation source: WWTP Verbania (Effluent) | place: Italy: Verbania | collected 2015-12
AATATTGAAGGGAGAAAAGTAGACTTCCGCGTTTCTACATTCCCATCAAGTCACGGCGAAAAGGTGGTTATGCGTATTCTCGACCATGAGAAGGTTATCGTCACGCTCGATTCGCTCGGATTCAATGAACGACAGAAAACAGTATTTCAAAGAGCGATCAATCTTCCGTATGGACTCATTTTGCTCACTGGTCCGACTGGTTCCGGAAAGACGACGACGCTGTATACGATTATGGACATCCTGAATACGGCCGAGGTGAATATCAGTACGGTAGAAGATCCGGTCGAGTATCGGATGCCGCGAGTGAATCAGACACAGATCAACCCGAAGGTCGGGATGACTTTCGCGGCAGGACTGCGTTCGCTTCTGCGTCAGGATCCGGACATCATTATGGTCGGGGAAATCCGCGATTCTGAAACGCTCGAAATCGCTTTGAACGCTGCGATGACCGGGCACCTGGTTCTTTCGACGCTGCATACCAATTCCGCCGCCGCTGCGTTGCCGCGCATGTTGGATATGGGTGCGGAACCCTTCTTGATTGCGTCGACGGCCAATGTCCTTATCGCCCAGCGTTTGGTCCGGAAGCTCTGCGCGGACTGTCGGAAACCGTATCAGCTTGATGAAAAACAATTGATTTCGCTCGGGAAGAATTACGATATCGATGCTCTTTTCGTGACCATGCAGAAAAATCCGGAAATTTCCAAGATCATCGGGTCGGCGAAAAGCTTGCAGGAGGCCACTTTCTATTCGATAGGAGGGTGTGATCAATGTGGTGGCGAAGGATATCGCGGTCGACTCGGTATCTATGAGGCACTTGAGATGGAGACGAATATCCGGAAGCTCGTGACCCAAGCGGCGACAACCGAAGATCTCGAGGAAACGGCTCGCAAGGAGAATGGCATGTGCACCATGGTGGAAGACGGTTTTATGAAGATGGTCAATGGACTGACGACTATCGAGGAAATCATGCGCGCGACGAAAGAGTAGCTTGATTGTAGATTTTTGATTTTAGAATCTGAAAAAATATTCTGGATACTTCGGTAGGGATGATGTTTTGAGGTTTTTGCCGCCGTCTTTCTTCTGGCCGGGAACCGCTTCTGGCATAAGCGCTGCTACAAAAAATCCGTGACGCGAGTCTTCCATAGCGGACAGGAGATTTTGTCGGCGTGATGCCAGAGCGCGGTCGGAAGAAGAAAGACGGCGGAGAAAATTTCAAAATAGCCTCTCAATTCCTGTCGCCAAAGAAATACCAAGCTATAAACAAAACCGGGAATATATCCCGGCTTTTTTATGGGTTCAAATTTACAATCGAGAATTATCAATCTGAAATTCTTCGCTATTCCTTCATTTTGAATTCCTCATGACGGAGCTCACGGCGGATGTGCGATTTCGCATTAGAGGTTTTCACGAAATTGAGCCAGTCGCGCGATGGGCGCTTCTTTTCCTTGACGGTAAGGATCTCAACGACCTGGCCATTCTCGATGCGCGAGTCGAGTGGAACCATCTTGCCGCCGACCTTGGCACCTGTGGCCCGGTTGCCGACTTCACTATGGATGGCATAAGCAAAATCAATCGGAGTAGCATCCTCTGGCAGCTCGATGATGTCGCCTTGTGGCGTGAAGGCGAAGATATGGTTTTTGAAGAATTCAATCTTGAGCCCCTGCATGAACTCCTCGTCGTTGCGGCCGATTTCGCGCTGCCATTCCTTAAGCTGATTGACCCAGGCGAGTTCCTTGGGCGGAGCCTGATGAGCTTCCGGACGGCGGCGGAAGAAGAGATTGCGCCAGCCGCGGCGCTCCTTCTCGGTATAGATCCAGTGGGCGGCGATACCGTATTCTGATTCATCGTGCATCTTTTGGGTGCGGATCTGGACTTCGAGGATGCGGCCTTCGGGGCCAAAGATAGTCGTATGAAGCGATTGATAGCCGTTCGGTTTTGGCAGCGAGATGTAGTCTTTGATCCGGCCGACCATCGGTCGATAGAGCTTGTGAATGATGCCGAGCGATTCATAACAGTCAGCAATCTCCGGGACGACGATGCGGATTGCGACCAGATCGTAGACCCGGGTGATATCCATATCGTGCTTCGCAAGTTTCTGGAAGAGCCGATAGAGATGTTTGGTGCGGCCGTGAATATCAAGGATATGGATCTTCTCTTTCTCAAGCTCCTCACGGAAGAGATCGACGGTCCGGGTCATGTACGCGTTGCCCTCGCGGAGGTAGGTGTCTTGCAGATTCTTCGTGAGCACGTAGTGCTCCGGGTCGAGGTATTTGAAGCAGAGATCTTCAAGTTCTCCCTTGAGTTCACCGATACCGAGACGGTTCGCAATCTGGGAATAGACTTCCATGGTCTCGCGAGCGATGCGTTCCTGTTTCTCGCGGGGGACATGGTCGAGCGTGCGCATATTGTGTAGACGGTCGGCCAGCTTGATGATGACGACACGGATATCGCGTGCCATAGCGAGGAACATCTTGCGGAGATTCTCGAGATAGAATTCTTCTTTCGTGCCACGTAGTTTTATCTTACCGAGCTTGGTGATGCCATCGACGAGGTAGGCGATTTCAGCGCCAAATTTCTTCTCGATTTCGGCGAGCGTGACTTCGGTGTCTTCTGGGACGTCATGCAAGAATCCAGCAGCGATTGTCGTGGCATCCATACCAATCTCGCGCAGGGTGAGGCCGACGGCGAGGCAGTGGATGATATAAGGTTCACCAGAACGGCGCTTCTGATGGGCGTGCGCTTTTTCGGCGAAAGCATAGGCTTCCTGCAGCAGTTTCTGATCGTCGCTCGACAAGGGAGATGTACCGGATTCGATGATGTCTTTGAGTGTGGTTTGGTGCATAGTGGAGAATATGTTGAGTTTGTTCCAGTATAGCAGATTTGACAAATGCAACTCAGTTGCATAATATTGAAACATGAAGATTGATACGGAAAAAAGCAGGGAGTTTCTCCGAGAACGCGGTTTGCGGGCGACGCGCGCCCGGGTAGCGATACTCGGGATCCTTCTATCAGCTACAGCCCCGGTCTCGGTACCGGATATGCTTGATTTGCTTGGACGAGGCGGGCAGGTTTTCAATAAGACGACGCTCTATCGGGAGCTTGAGTTCTTGGCGGCTGAGGGTGTTGTGTCGGCAGCGCTCTCGCTCGGAGCTTGTCAGTATTATGAGTTGGCGCGTGAGCATCATCATCATCTGGTCTGTACGCGTTGCGGGGATATACAGGATGTCGAAGCGCAGGAAGACCTCTGCCGGTTCGAGCGTGAGCTCTGGCATGAGAAAGGATTTCGTGTGCTGCGTCATTCGATGGAATTTTTCGGCGTGTGTCAGAAGTGCGCAGCATGATTTTTTTGAGTAACCGTTGAGAAAGGGCAGCATGAAAAAATATATGATTCTCGGCATTATCGGGATAGGCTTGGCCGGTGTGGCGTATGGGCTCTTGTGGAGCGCTAATCAGGCGGATCGTCAGGTCGGGCAGGATAATCGGATACAAATCGTCGTTTCATTCTTCCCGTACGGTGAATTCGCGCGGGCGGTCGCTGGGGATTTAGCAACGGTATCTGAGTTGGTTCCGTCGGGGGTTGAGCCTCATGATTTTGAGCCGACGCCTCGCGATATCGAGCGGATGTATCGGGCGGATATCGTGATTATCAATGGTGCTGGCATCGATGTTTGGGCGGAAAAAGTCGCCCGTGAATTGCCAGAACATGGCGTCCGGGTGGTCCGTATGGCGGAGAGCGTAGAGCTCCTGCCCGGCCGCGAGGAAGATCACGAAGCTGCTCCTCAGGATGGATCGGAAGAGGAGCGTATGAATGATCCTCATTTCTGGCTGGACCCGATTCTGGCTCAGGACCAGGTGAGAACTATTGCTCAGGTGATCGGTGAGGTAGATGGAGGACATCGTGATTTCTATCGGGCGCGTGCCGAGGTATTCATCGGAGAGCTCGGACAGTTGGATCGAGAATATCAGGATGGTCTTGGGCAGTGCCGCCTGCGGACGATTGTGACTTCGCATGATGCTTTTACTTATCTGGCGAAGCGTTATCAGCTGGAGACGGTATCGATAGCTGGTCTCTCTCCGGAGGCTGAACCTTCTTCTCAGCGTCTGGCCGAGATAGCCCGTGAGACGAGTCGGCTCGGAGTGAAGTTCATCTTTTTCGAGACGCTCTCGAGTCCGAAGCTGGCTGAAACGTTGGCTGGTGAGCTCGGCATCGGCACACTCGTCTTTGATCCGATTGAGGGTTCTCCGGTTGTCGATGGTGTCCGTGCGACGTATACTGGACTCATGCGCTCGAATCTCCGTAATCTGGAAGCGGCGCTCGAATGTTTATGAATGACACACCGATCATCGTCGCTGATGGAATGAGTTTCCGCTATGGCGCAGAGGATATCCTGACTGATATCTCGTTTGAGATACCAGTTGGAGGCTATGTTGGCATCCTCGGAGCGAACGGCAGTGGGAAGACAACGCTGATCAAGCTAATTGTCGGTCTTCTGGTCCCGGCTGCTGGCACACTCCGGCTGTTCGGCAGTGATCCGCGATTCTTCCGTGGCTGGGAGCAGATAGGGTATGTCCCGCAGCATGTTTTTAAGAATGATCAGAATTTTCCAGCGACGGTCGAGGAGATCGTGGCGAGCGGTCTTGGGAGTGATGAGCGCCGCCTTTCGAAGGTTGAGCGCCAGACCTGCATCGAGAACGCTATTGCCGCAGCGCGCGTCGGGCATGTCGCCAAGCGGCGTATCGGGGAGCTCTCTGGCGGCGAGCGGCAGCGGGCATTTATCGCCCGGGCGCTAGCGACCGAGCCTCGACTGCTCATCCTCGATGAGCCGACGACCGGTATCGATCGGACATCTGAGCGTGAATTTTACGCGCTACTTAAAGAGCTTAATGATAAGGGGATGACGATACTTCTGATTTCCCATGATTTAGATGCCGTTTCACGGGAAGTGAAACAGGTGCTCTGTCTCAATCGCCGGCTCGTGTATTTCGGCGCTCCGACGGCGCTCCGATCCTCTGAGACGCTTCAGGAGATGTATGGGGACGGCAAACAGGCGCTCTTTCATTCGCACGACCACTAATATGGATCTTTCTTCTTTTCTCCAGTTTGATTTTTTGCAGCGGGCGCTTGAGGCTGGCATCCTTGTCGGTGTCGCGGCGCCACTCCTTGGTATGTTTCTTGTTGTGCGTCGTTACTCTCTTCTCTCTGATGCTTTGTCGCATGTTTCGCTCCTCGGCGTGGCGCTCGCACTTATGCTCAAGATTCCGATTTTTTTCGGCGCTCTTTTCCTCTCGGTCGCTTCGGCGCTCGGTATGGAGCGGCTTCGGGAGAGCGGTCGGATGCCGGGGGAGTCGGTAGTCGCACTCTTCCTGTCGGGCAGTCTGGCGCTCGCCGTCGTATTGCTTTCTTCGCTTCGCGGGCTCAATGCGAATATCATGAGCTATCTCTTCGGAAGCCTTTCCACAGTAACGTCGTTTGACCTCTTGATGCTCTGCGTGATCGTGACACTCGTCATCGTGTTTGTCTCCTGGAAATATCATGCATTATTTCTCTCCTCGCTCGATGAGGAGCTTGCCCGAGTGTCCGGTGTCCGAGTTTCGCTGCTCAATGTCTGCTTTGTCTCATTGGCGGCTGGAGTAGTCGCGGCCTCTATCCAGATCGTCGGTGCTCTCCTGATTGGTGCTCTCATGGTGATACCGGTGCTGGCGGCGCTCGAGCTGCGCCGTGGATTCCTTGCGACTCTGATGGCGGCTGAGGGCATATCGATCGTATCGGTCGTCATCGGATTCTTCCTCTCGTATCATTTCAATCTGGCGAGCGGCGGCGCTATCGTCCTGGTCGCTATGGGTGGATATTTCCTCGCGTTCTTCTATCGGAGGCTTGTACCCTCGGTTGCATAATTCTTTTTGACGGTTTTCTTGGGACATGGCATGCTTCGGTGTCAGGATAAATCATGGGTAAGATAGGGAGAGTATGAAGAAGACGAAAATCGTAGCGACGCTCGGGCCGGCGTCTAATCAGGCCCCGGTGCTCTCGAAGATGGTAGATGCTGGCCTCTCGGTCGTGCGGCTGAATTTCTCGCATGGCGATCATGCGGAGCATCTGAAAAATATAGCGGTTGTTCGTTCGGTTGCTCGGAAAAAGAAAGTTATCCTTCCGATTCTACAAGATCTTTCCGGACCGAAAATCCGTATTGGCGATTTCTATCAGGACCGGGTCATACTTGAGGAAGGAAAATCGTTCGTCCTGACGACGGAGCACTGCGTCGGCGATGAACATCGTGTTTTTGTGAACTACGCGGCGTTACCTCGTGAAATCAAACCGGGTAAGCATATCCTGCTCGATGACGGTCGCAAGGATCTCCTGGTGGAGAAAGTGGTTGGCAAGGAGATTTTTTGCCGTATTATCATCGGCGGAGAGACAAAGGGACGACGGGGAGTGAATCTTCCTGGGACAACGCTTCATATCAGCTCGCTCACTGCAAAGGACAAGAAAGATCTCGCTTTCGGCCTCGCGCAAGGCATGGATTTTGTGGCGCTTTCGTTTGTTCGACAAGCAAAGGATGTCGTGGAGCTAAGAAAGATCCTTGAGAAAAACAAATCGAGTGCAAAAATAATCGCAAAAATCGAGACGGCGGAGGCAATTGAGCATCTCGATGCGATTCTTGAAGTGACGGATGGCGTCATGGTAGCGCGTGGCGATCTTGCGGTCGAGATGCCGATGGAACAGGTTCCAGTGCTGCAGAAGCGCATCGTGCGCCGTTCGCGTGAGCTCGGAAAACCGGTCATTGTCGCGACTCAGATGCTCGAATCGATGATCCGCTCGGCGACTCCGACGCGAGCCGAAGTGAATGATGTTGCTAATGCGATTCTTGATGGCGCGGATGCAGTCATGTTGTCGGAAGAGACGACGCTCGGAGCGTATCCGGTTGGTGCAGTAGCGATGATGACCCGGGTGGCATTCGAGACGGAGCGGAATTACAATTATCTCCGACCGCTCAAGGAACGCATTATGTCGGAGGAGATCGTGACCGATGCCGTTACGCATGCAGTGACACAGGTGACCCAGGAGATTGATGCTCAGGTGATCGTGGCCCTGACAGAATCTGGATTCACGCCACGCATGATGGTCCTCATCGTCCGCCACAGCCGGTGATTGTTCTTTCTCCGATTGAAACGACGTTGGCGCAGGTAGCACTCTCGTTTGGTTGTCTGCCGATTCGCACGAAGCCGTTTACGACGGTGACTCAAGTTCTATCTGAAGTCCGTCGTATAGTCATTGCTTCAGGTATTGCGAAGAAGGGTGATCGTATCGTCATTGTCGGTGGGGTGCCTTTTGGTATCAAGGGTGGAACGAATATGCTGTTCGTAGAGACTGTCTGAGACAGTCCGGTGCTTGGAAACTGGTATGCTATACTAGTCGGTAGAGTGATTCTAGCCTCTATTTTTGATATGTCAGAGATTTTGAATCAGAGGTTGAGATTCTTCACGTGGAAGCGCATGGTATTGCGCTTCTTTTACCCTCTCTGGGTACTGGTATCCAGCAAGAAGAAGATGGATGCGCTCAATGAACGCAATATCCTGGAAGCATGCGCGACGAATGATCGCGTAACGATTTTTCTGCACGGTATTGCTTCAACGTATTATTTTGCCCCGTACTGGATTGTCAAGTGGTTCACTCGCAACGGAATCCATATGGTTTCGCTTGGGTACGACTATAATACTGATCTTGCGACAGCGGCTCAGCAGATCAGGATGCAGGTCGATGCGATGCGTGAGCGCTATGGCGTCAAAGAGATTAATATCGTGGGAGTGAGTCTTGGTGGTGTCGTCGGGCGTTACTATGTCGAGGCGCTCGGCGGCAATGCTATTACGCACAAACTGATCACGATTTTTTCACCGATTATTCCACCGGAACCAGGGGAAACGAGTATCGCGCTTAGTATTAGCAAACTCTTGAGCCGTGGCATCGCAGAAGAATCGGCCCGTCAGAATCGACTGATAAAGGAAAATTTTTCGGTGGATAATTATCTGGCGATTTATGGTACATCGGATTGGATCGTCGGCAAAAAGATGTATCCATTGAAGCAAGCACCGGGGAGTGTTCGGCAGGTACCATTGGCAGGTGGACATCTTCTAGTGACCTATAATACGGACGCTGCAGAAGTGGCGCTGGAATATCTGCAGGAATGTAGTATATCGGGATAATTGAAAGAAGCAATCAGGGAATAGCAGGAGACGCGAGAGGCGTTCTCTCACTGATTTTTTTGGCAGGAACGCCGCCCCAGACTTCATTAGCTGGAATAATGGTTCCTTTTAGCACTACGGCGCCAGCGGCGATGATGCTGTTGTCTCCGATGGTGACCCCGGGAAGAATGACAGCGTTGATACCAATCATGACATAATTGCCGACGGTAATTGGCTGGGCTCCGAGGAGGCCGGATTCCATGATGTGCGGAGAAAAGACAGAACCGTATCCGAGAATGCAGCTTTCTCCGATGGTGAGCATGAAATACGGATGGCTTAGGACGGAAGCGCTCGGATAGGTATTTTTGCCAATCTTGACTCCGAGCAGGATATGGAAGAGACGGGTGAGTGGGAGAGGGAGAGGGAAGCGGTGAAGGATTGGATCGAAGAAAACGATGACAAAGAGGGTCTGGAGCTGATAGTGGAATTCTTGGGTTGATCCATCAGCATACATACCCGGTGTGAGAGGGAAGAACCATATGTGAAGTCGATGAACAGCGAGTGTGAGGAAATAGAAAATGATGAACCAGACGATGCCGATGAGGAGAGTCTCGTGCATGCCGGTCCACAGGACGATGCTTGCGGTAATCAGGAAACTCGCGCTGCCAATGAGTGTAAGGAGGGAAGCGAAGAGAAAGATGATGATAGCAGGCATGGTCTTCATAGGAGTTGTTCTAGGGTTTTAAGAAAAATCTCATTCGGATGATATGTGAGTATCTCCTGCTGGAGTTCGCCGGCCTTCTCAGTATAGATGGTTTGGCTGAGAATTTCATCTATGGCTATGGAAAGGGAGTCGTTGGTGGCATCGGATGGTCGGATCAGAATGCCGGCGCCGAGCTTCTCGATACGCTCCATACTGAAATATTGAGCGATATTGTCGGGGATGCCGATAAGAGGAACACCATGGCGGAAGGCCTGGTAGGCGACGACATTGCCGCCGTGGCAGATGACCAACTTGGCTTGCCGGATAGCCTGCAGCGCTGGAACATAAGGAGTGAGGCAGAAATTTTTAGGCGGAGTTCCAGGAATAGGCCGTCCGGCGGTGGATACGAGTACCCGGACCGGCTGTCGGCCGAGTACGTCGAAGAGGATCGGAAAAATATCCGTATTGCCTGATGAGCCGAAGGAGATATAGATGAGCGGTTGCGATGAATCTGAATGAGCTACCCAGTCGGGCATCGGGATAGGTGGTTCCCAGAAAACAGGACCAAGAAACGCATGATGCAGAGGAAGTTTTGTTACCGGAGTGATGGATGGGAGGTCGGGATAGAGGATGACGGTTCCTTGAGTGGAAGCGTCGCGTTGCGACAGCGGAGGTATGAGTCCGTAATGCTGATAGAGTCGGATGATCGGCCGCTGATAGAGCCGAAGGATCAGAGGGAGAACAAAAGGAAATACCCGGTCGGCGATTCGATGTCCGACGAGGGAAGTGAATGTGTTCTCCGGTTGCGGATAGGGGAGCGACGAGGCTGGACTCCAGTAGCCATCAGCCAGATTGATATGCGGGATTTTCACCCGACGTGCAGCGATATCGAGGCTGAGTCGAAAATCGGAAATGACGATATCCGGCCGTATTTTTTTGATCAGAGCCTCATCGGCCTCGACGTAGCGACGGAGTTCACCGTATCGGTAGAGGGCGTTGACGGCAAATCGGAGGCGGCGGGCGAAAGTCTGATAGGCAATGGTTGGCAGGGGATGCCAGTCGAGCCCGGCTTGCTCGACGAGCTCTCGGTAGCGCGTCCCGCAGGCGAAGACGATGCGGAATCGCGGATTATCAAGGAGTGGTGTTGCTAGGGCGATTAGACGGACGATGTGCGAGAGAGTTACTTCTTCACCGATGAAGAGTAGTGTTTTCTGTTCTGGCGAATCCGGCGAAGGAAGGGACATACGTCTGTGTACGATCAGTGCTTGTCGAGTTTGTGCGGATTGTGATTTGGGCACTCTTTCTTGCTGCAGCGGTCGGGGATGGTCTTGGTGCCTTGCATCATGAGTGCGCCACAGAGCTTGCAGAGGGCGCCGGTCGGCCGTGCCTTGATGGCGTGCTTGCAGTCTGGATAGTTCGAGCAGGAGTAGAAAATGCCGAAGCGGCCGCGCCGTTCGATCATATCGCCTTTCTGGCAGATTGGGCACTGGACGCCGCTCGAGACGATAGATTTCTCATCTGCCTTGATGAATTTGCATTTCGGATAATTCGAGCAGGCGATGAATTTCCCATATTTGCCTTCGCGCTCGATGAGCTTGCCGTCTTTGCAATCCGGGCAGGCTTCGCCGGTTTCTTTCGGCGGTTCGACAACTTTACCTTCTTCGGTCAGCGCTCCATCGCACTCGGGAAATTTCGAACAGGAGAAGAATTTTCCGCTGCGTGAAAGCTTGACGACCATGGCGGCTCCGCACTTCGGGCAGACCGTGCCTTCCGGGGCATCGCCCATATTAGTCACCTTGTCGACTTTTTCCTTACTCTTCACTTCTTTGGAGAATGGCGTATAGAATTCTTTGAGCGTCTTCTCATATTCACGATCGCCGTTAGCGATATCATCAAGCTTGTTTTCCATGTCGGCTGTGAACTGCTCGGAGACGATTTCGCTGAAATGTGCGAAGAGGAAATCGTCGACGACAATGCCAGTATCGGTCGCGATGAGCGACTTCCCCTCCTTGTTGACGTAGCCACGGTCCTGAATGGTCTTCACGATGCTCGCGTAGGTCGACGGCCGTCCGATGCCGCGCTTCTCAAGCTCTTTGACGAGACCGGCTTCGGTGTAGCGCTTTGGCGGTTCGGTTGCCTTTTCTTCGGATTCAATATGCTTAAGATCGAGCGGATCATTGGGGGCGACCTGAGGTACTTCGACATCATCGCTTCGGGCGGCGGTGTCGAGAGCGAGCCAGCCGTCGAATAGGAGCTGCGATCCGTTCAGGGTGAAATCAGGCAATGCTCGGTCGACGGTATTGGCTGTGATCTTGGTACGGAGCACTTCGGCATCAGCCATCTGTGAAGCGAGCGTCCGGATGCGGATGAGCGTATAGAGCCGCTTCTCGTCATCGGTGAGGCCGGCGGTCTTCTTGCCGGGGTCAGTCGGTCGGATCGCCTCGTGCGCCTCCTGGGCATTTTTCGATTTCGTCTGATAGCGGCGGACCGATACGTAGCGTTCCCCGAATTCCTTCTTGACGAGGCTGGCGAGTTTCGGGATGATCTCTTCGGAAAGCGAGACGCTGTCGGTACGCATGTAGGTGATAGCGCCTTTCTCGTAGAGCTTCTGGGCGGCGCGCATCGTGCGTGACGGCGACATCCCGAGGCGAGAGCTCGCAGCCTGCTGAAGGGTCGAAGTCGTGAATGGCGGATAGGGCCGACGGCGTGCGTCGGTAGCGGTGACTGCCATCACTTCCCAATCTTTCTTTCTGGCTATTTCGAGGATGTTCTCAGCGGCCTTAGCTGTTGTTGGCTGTTCGGTGCAGGTGAGTAGGAGTGTTGCCTTTTTCTTTGTCTGGCATTCGGCTGTGATGATGAAATACGGTTCGGGAATGAACGCTCGGATTTCTTTCTCTCGTTCGACGAGGATGTGGAGCGCTGGGGATTGGACGCGGCCGGCCGAGAGTCCGTAGCGGACCTTCTTCCAGACGAGGCCGGAGAGATCGTAGCCGACGAGCCGATCGAGGACGCGGCGGGCCTCCTGAGCCTTACGGAGATTCTGATCGAGGGGCCGCGGATGCATGACGGCCTCGCCGACAGCCTTTTCGGTAATCTCATAGAAGAGGACGCGCTCGGGTTTCTTGATGTCGCAGACCTGGGCGACATGCCAAGCGATTGCCTCGCCTTCGCGATCGGGGTCGGTAGCCAGCAGGACCTCGGTGCTTTTTTTCACGAGTGATTTGAGTTCACTGACGAGTGATTCTTTGCCAGGGGTTACGACGTAGCGGGGGATGAATCCGCCTTCGATATCGATGGCGTCCTTATTGGATTTCGGGAGATCGCGGACATGGCCGACAGAAGCGACGACCTTGTATTCGCTCTTCAGATATTTCTCGATAGTTTTCGCTTTGGAAGGCGACTCGACGATAAGAAGTTTCATACGTTGCTCGGAGAACAGATTATTCAGTTCATTCTCATATAGTGCATGCCACCGATATTCTTGGCAAGCCCCTTCATTTCGAGCAGTGTGAGAAGGGCGGTGATTTCACTCGCTGTCCGCTTGGCTCGGAGGATGATGACGTCGATATGGAGAGGCTCGCGCCCGAGGAGCTCGAAGAGCATCTGTTCGTCATCCGGAAGCGTCGGCACAGAAGATGCAAGAGGGCTCAGGTCCATGGAGAGCGCGGGGAATTCTTCGAGTATGTCTTCGATTGAAGTGACGAGTTTGGCTCCGCGCTGGATGAGCTGGTGGCAGCCGGCAGCTCCCGGAGCGAAGATGGATCCGGGTACGGCGCAGACATCGCGATTATAGTCGAGCGCGAGACGGGCGGTGATCAGCGTGCCGCTCTGCTCGCCGGCTTCTATGACGAGTGTGAGTGGGCTCATGCCAGCCATGATACGGTTACGGGCAGGGAAAGTGCCGACGGTGACTCCAGTTCCTGGGATGAACTCGGAGATGACGGCGCCGCCATGTTCCATGATCCGGTGTGCGAGTGAGAGGTGTGATTGCGGGGCGATCGAAGCATCATCGACGCCGCTGCCGATGACCGCGATGGTGCGGCCGCCGCTTTCAAGCGTGGCTTCATGGGCGAGACCATCGACTCCGAAGGCGAGTCCGGAAATGACCGTGCAGCCGGCTTGCGCGAGACGGCGAGCGAAATCCTGGGCTACCTGCCGTCCATAGACAGATGGTTTGCGAGTACCGACGATGGTGATCATCGGGTGAGGCGTGTGCCAGTCGTAGGTGCCGCGGACATAGAGTAGTGGTGGAGCATCCGGAATTTCTCGGAGGAGTATCGGGTAGCGATCGTCGGTATAGCCGAGAGGAGTGATACCGGATGTTTGGAGTTCTTGCCAGAGTCGGTCAGGCTCGAGGCGATGCAGCGTGTCACGGAGCGCTCTGATTGCCTGGGGTCTAATATTGTCCGGTAGCGCGCTTCCTGTATTTGCGACAGCCTCCCAGGCGCTCTGTCCGGATCCGAAGGCGCGAAGAAGAGAGAGGATTGTTTTGTTGCCAGCGCCGGGAATGCGAGAAAGAGCATATATCCAAGCGGCATCGGGGAGAGCGTCGATATCTGGCGGGGTGCTCATACAATATATATGTGTGTGCAATATGCCTGATATTGTAACATGGTTGATTCCTGGATAGACAAAAGCCCGGATTTCGCTATAATGGCTGAGTATCTTCTGGGCCCATAGCTCATTTGGTAGAGCGCCTGCTTTGCACGCAGGAGGCGAGCGGTCCGAATCCGCTTGGGTCCACCACCCTTGATTTTTTTCGGTGGTTTGGGTATTATACATCCGTTGGCTTGGAAGCTGGTTTTTTTGTTGTCGGATGTTTCGGTGGGGTGTTTTCGTTTCAAGAGAAGTCTTTTGGGCGATTAGCTCAGGTGGTTAGAGCGCGACACTGATAATGTCGAGGTCCCAAGTTCGAATCTTGGATCGCCCACACCTGTCATTCGTGGCGGTATTATAGCGGGGTAGAGCAGTCTGGCAGCTCGCTTGGCTCATAACCAAGAGGTCGGTGGTTCAAATCCACCCCCCGCAACAAATGGAAAGAGGGCAGGGTAGCTCAGCCGGTTAGAGCACAGCACTCATAACGCTGAGGTCGTGGGTTCGATTCCCACCCCTGCTACAGGTAAAGTGGTTACCAGAAGAGCCTAAGTCGGGATGGGGTAAAATTTCATAATTATGGAACAACCTCATTTCGAAAAGCCGACGGTCGTCAAACATTATGAGTCGGATATTCTTCCGAAAGAAGTAGAGGTGTCTGATGAAATAACGGGAAGCCTTGTCGAGGCGCGAGGAAGTTTCCAGCAAGCAATACTTATTGAAGCGTTGGATGAACTTGCTAATTTGACCGGTGTTTCGAAGGAATGGCTGCAAGATTTGGATGAAGATGAGGTCAATAAATTGAATGAAGTGCTCGTTGAGTATCAAACAAAAAAGATAGCAGGAGCAGCTTTGCAGGAGATGCTCCTGGTGAAGAAGCGATTCGAGCAGATATTCGCATAAACAATCAAGAGAGGTACTGCAAAATTTTATGGGGGGCGTAGCTCAGCTGGTTAGAGCGCCACACTGTCACTGTGGAGGTCGCGGGTCCGAATCCCGTCGCTCCCGCCCATACATAAATACGGGTCCCAGAGGACCTGTATTTTATTTATTCGGGCGGAATATGAGGATGAGGAGGGCAGATTGACAGAAGCCGGAGCTTCTGGTAGAGTGATGAATCCCATTCGCCAGAGAAAGGAGGTGTCGCCATGGGAGATATCGTCGGTACGTGCATCACGTTCGGCAAACAGGAGTGTGCGGCGATTGTCGCTCAGAAGGAGTCATCCGGAGAACGGTTCATTGAATTGCTGGAGCAGAAAGTGATGGATGTCATTTTTCAGACCCATCATGAGATGGAGCGTATGCCGAGAAGTGCACTCGTCGAGTCCTTCAACGCCTCGCCTCCTGAAAAACCCTACTATGGCGATCTGATGATCGAGGTGATTTACCGACTCGGTGATGAGACTCGTTTTCGTCACACATTGCATTTCGTCTACGTTGATCGAGGGAGAAAGCTCGATGGCAGGCTGTATACGCAGCAGCGTCGCGAAATTCCAAGCCATTGATCGCTCATGGGGCGATCCTTTGAAGACCGGAGAAGAATCTTTCCCGGTCTTTTTCTTTTCCCGGTCCGCTTGGTCATTATGGGTACTTGACAAGCTATCGCCATTGTGATAGCATCAGAAAACCGTTTCAAGAGGTATTTTGCTTTGGCAGACGCTTCAAGAGTCGGTTCCAGATAGCCCTTTGACAATCTTCTGTTTCCGAAAGGAAGCGATTTGTTTGGAAAAAGGACTGTCATCAGTACTTTTCAATCACACAGGAGTCTCTCATGAAGAAACAAATCATCGCGCTTGCTCTCGCTGCCATCATGGCTGTTCCCGCTTTTGCTGCGGGCGAGTCTTTCGTTGTTGGTAATGTCCAGGCCGGGGCTGAAGTCAGCTATGGTTCGGGCGGTTTCAACGCCGCTTTCCAGGGCAACTCCGGGACTTTGTCCTGGATGGGTATGACTCAGGTTCAGGCGGTCGGTCAGACCCAGGGCTTGGTTGTTGGCCGTGCTGGTTCCGTTGAAGGCGTCGCTCAGTCGAGCGGCCAGGCCTACCAGTCTGGTAACTACGCCGTCACGCAGACCGGCTCCCATACGGGCAATTTCGTCTCTGTCGTCAATGGTTTCGGCCAAGCTGGCGCTCAGGCAGGCAGCCAGGCCGGTGCTCAATCGAGCAACTGGTACTGGTAAGCTGGTGTCGGCTCGGGAAGAATTTTTCCTGAGGCGGTAATACAAAAAGGGTCGGGAAAGATTTTTCTCGACCCTTTTCTCTCGCTTTATCTTGTTCTTACAAGGAGAAACACGTGATCAAACAATCTCTCGCTTTCCTCGTTTCGCTTGCTCTCATCGGTTCCATCCAGGCTGCCGAAGCAATATCGACTTCCGTGTCCGGTTCGGAATCGAACGCACTCGGTATTGGCATCATCGACAAAAGTCAGGGTGGTAGTGCCGGAGCCAGTGTGGAACAGACATTCAATAGCCAGGGCTCTGCCATTCCGGTGACGCTTCCGGGCATACCCGGTGTCGGCATTCCTTCGCCGCAGGTGTTCAACTTCGGTCCGCTGTCGAATCCGACGAATATCAATGCCATCACTCCTTCCTTGTATTTCCAGAAGAAGTGCCAGCAAGAGTATTCAGGTCCGAATGACACGTATACCGCCATTATGACCGGCTCATCCGGCAAGACTGATCTCAGCTTCACGAGCTACCCCGACTATCAGAAGGGTGCCGCGTCGCAGACCAGGATTGCTAAAGTGATTCCGCGCTTTCCGGCCCAGGCCGGCGAGTACGTCTGTCTCGGTATCGTGATGACGACGGCCAGCAAGGGTTCTGAAGGCAAGGTGAATATCAACACCGTGCTCGACGATACCGTGAAGTTCGCTTTCTCGCTCGAAGGGTATTCCGAAGTCTATGTGATCTCACCGGAACAATCCATCGGTACGGCGCTCGGCGTTGATACTGGCGGCAGCGGTTTTTCGCTCGGTCTCGCGGCAGCCGGCCTGGTCGGATCGGCGAATCCGGCTCTCGGTACGGTTCTTGGTCTCGCTTCGGCGTTTTCCAAGACAAATGCATCGACGCATCCTGACGGACGCATCGGAGCGACCTACTGGGTACTCGGCAAGCCGAACGGCACAGCTGGCATTCCGTTCAGCGAAGCTGAATTCGGCGCTTTCTTCGTCAAAATGATGAAAGGACCCGTAGCAGCAGAACCTCAACCGTCGCCGGTTGCCACCAATGGCGGCAATGGCGGCAAAAAACTCGAAGCGACGAAGCACTAACAGCGTTTTCGTCCTCAAATCGGTCTCATATTTCCTCTTGCAGGGGTAATAGGGACCGATTTTTTTTATGTGTGCAAGCGTGGATGAATGAAGGATTATTTCTCTCAGTCTACTCTGATAATTGACACTTATTTTGTTTTCTGCTATAATTTGTTTCTTATCTGATTCTTTTTCTTGGGGGCCGAGATACGTGAAAAGGGCTTGGGTAGGGGATAATTTATTGTGCATGCCTCCTATAATGGAGCATGACACCCAAGCGAAGAATATATGTTTCGGAAGAGTTTTGAGAAACGCCACTCGCGCGAGCTGAAGCGCGATTCAGGCAGAAATTATGTTGGACGGCAGCGCCAGAGCGGTAGTCGGGCCGGCAGCAGCAGGAAGAAGTTTGCGGGTATCGATCCGGAGCTCTTTGTGCGCAAGGCGATTGTGACGACTCAGGCAGAGACGTTTAATCCCAAGCACAAGTTTTCAGATTTTCGGATAGATCCGAAACTCAAGGAGAATGTCGTGAAGCGCGGCTTCACGAACCCGACGCCGATCCAGGATGGGACGATTCCGTTCATCCTTGAGAAGCGCGACGTGATCGGCATGGCCAACACCGGCACCGGCAAGACGGCTGCTTTCCTTATCCCGCTCATCCACAAGGCGATGCATAAGGGAGGGGAGAAAGCGCTGATTGTTGTGCCGACCCGTGAGCTGGCGAATCAGATAGATGCTGAGTTTCGTGATTTTTCAGCAGGCACCGGTCTCCGCTCGTCTGTCTGTATCGGTGGGGCCAATATCCAGGTGCAGATCCGTCGTCTGCGTCAGGATCCGCATTTCATCATCGGTACGCCAGGACGGCTCAAGGACCTGGTCGAGCGCAAGCATCTCGATCTCTCGTCTTTCAACAATGTCGTGCTCGACGAAGTGGATCGTATGCTCGATATGGGCTTCATCCATGATATGAAATTCCTGCTCGCGCTCCTGAAGGAGCCTCGGCAGACGCTGTTCTTCTCGGCGACCTTGCCGAAAGAAATCGCGGAGCTCGCGAAGAAATTCCTCAAGGATCCGATTACCGTGCGTATTGAATCCCGAGCGACCTCGGAGAATGTCGAACAGAACGTGATTAACGTGAGAAAGAAGGATCAGAAGGTCGATGTGTTGCATGACCTCCTCCTCAAAGAGGATTTCCAGAAAGTACTCATCTTCTGCCGGACCAAGCGTGGAGCTGAACGGCTCTCGAAGACGCTCCATGAGAGCGGCTTCAAGTCGGACGCTATCCATGGCGACAAGTCGCAGGGCCAGCGTGAGCGGGCGCTCCGCCGATTCGAGGAGAACACACTCCAGGTGCTTGTTGCGACCGATGTCGCTGCGCGCGGACTCGATATCGATGATGTGACGCATGTCATCAACTTCGATGTCCCGGAAACCTATGAAGACTATATCCATCGCATCGGCCGTACCGGCCGTGGCGGGAAGATCGGCAATGCGCTGACCTTCATCGAAGAGGAAAAGTAGTCTGATCAGAAAACAAGCAAGGTCTCATGATGAATGAGGCCTTTTTTGTTGTTTTGAAATGCGGTGGTATGATGAAGGTAATAATCTCATACTCCTCTATGGAAACTGTCCCATTTGAAGCGATTCTCGATCAAGCTCGTCTGGCGCCTTCCGGAGACAATATCCAGCCATGGCTAGTGAAAATCGCTTCCGATCACGAGCTCTGGATTTTCAAGAATCAGCCGGATTTCATCTCGCCGTCGGATTATTTTCGCGGCGGGCTGTATAACGGTATCGGAGCATTCATTGAGGCAATCGTCATCGCGGCAAGCCAGCATGGATGGCTGGTTTCAGTAGCATATACGGAGGCTATCGGTCCGGAGACGGGACATCTTGCTTCTTTGTCTTTCGCTCAGTTATTGGATCCAGCTGATGCGATTGCCGAGCGTGACCTTTTTCTTGCTTTACCAGATCGTCGGACAAATCGGCGGCGGTATGCGCGCGGAGTGCTTGAAGAAAGCGTGATGCAAAGCATGCAAGAGTCGGCAACTGCTCTCGGTGGGAAAGTAACATTCGTAGATGACCCAGTTGTACTTCGGCGCTTGAGCAAAGCTTTTTCGAAGCATGATGATTTTTTCTGGACCAGTGATGAGGGGCCGCGTGAGGATCTCGTGAAACTGGTACACCGATCTAGGTCGGCTTCGGCTCCGAACTTCGGTATGCCGCTCGATACGCTCGGTCTCGGATGGAAAGGGTTTTTTCTACCATTGACTTTCAAGATCGCTTATTTCATTCCTTGGCTCTGGAAACTGATTGGATGGCAGTCAAAATGCGTATCTGAAGACCTGATGCAGCATTCCGGGGCGCTGGTGTTGATTACGCTGCCGAAGCGGAGAGAGAAAAAGATTTTTGAGCCAGGCTATCGATTTCAGGATGATATAGATGGCGGGCGCATCATGCTGCGACTCTGGCTCTTCGCTACGACGCTCGGACTCAGCGTGCAGCCGACCTATGCGTTGGTGGCTCAGTTGCAGAATGAAGGCAATGCTCGCGAAGGTGATTATTTCCTGAGTCTGAACCGTGAGGTAGTCGCCGAGCTAACTAGCATGGTGCCGGCATTGGAGCACGAGACACTCGTATTCGCTTTTCGCGTCGGAAAATCGCTCACGGATACGCCAGTACCGAGCTCCCCGCGCAAATCGATTGAAGAAATTTTTTGGAGCACTAAGGCGTAATCAGTATGCCGGAACGCCTTTCACCTCTTGAATCTTGCACAGATGAATATGACGAATCTTTCGTTGGGGCGCTGAAATATCGTACTACCTGGTTGAATAGCGGGTACGACATTATTGTTTCTATCTCGCGCTTGGGAAAGATTTTCAAGCAAGAAGTGCTCTGTGCTATTGAACTTTCGGGGAATGAGCGCATCGTCGATATCGGTTGCGGTACTGGAGTACTGATGCACGAGGCAGGCAAGCGCTCTGCCGAATTAGAGATTGTTGGTATTGATCCAGATCCAGAAATGCTTAAAATGGCTGCCCGTAAGGTTTCGCAGCTGAAGAATAAAATCGATTTAATCCGGGGATTCAGTACTCGGATTGCGCTACCGGATCAGTCGGTGGATGTGTGTTTTTCAACGCTTACCTTTCATCATCTATCGCGGGTGCAGAAACAAAAAACTGCCGCTGAGGCGCATAGGATTTTGAAGGATGGAGGTAGGCTCGTAGTGGCTGATTTTTGTCGCATGTGTTTTCCTTTTCTGGCATCATTTTTTCTTTTTGAAAATCGGATATATCTCCGGGAAAATTTCGAAGGATTGGTGTTTGATGTTATTAGTCAGGCAGGATTCTCGGAGATACGGGAAATTCGCCGACCATTCTCTCTCGTGAGCATCATCGTCGCGAAGAAGAGCTAAACAGAGTTTATTTCTGCGGTTTCCAGGGGCAGGTCGGATTGAGAACGATTTCTCTCCACATCATCCGGTACCAGAGATGATAGCCGGCGCTCGAGGGATGGATGCCGTCTTTGGCGAAGAAGACTTCTGGTTTCTTCTGGAAGGGATCAGTGGAATCGGCTGTGAGGAGGTCGATGAATTTGACGTGCTTCGCGTGAGCAGCTTTGCGGAAGATATCTCTCTGTCGGAGCGCTCGGCGCCCGAGATAGCGCTGGAGCCATCGGGGAAACAAAGGAGCCGATCCGATATTGCTGTATCCGAGCAGGATGACATGCTGATTGGAAATACGATTCGTCCAGTCGAGTATGGTTGAGAGTTGCCGTTCGAGCTTGGCTGGGGAACTGAGATGCCAGATATCGTTGCCGCCGACGCTGATGATGACGAGATCGTAGCGGGCGCTGCCTATGGACTGGAGTGTTGGCAGGAGGTCTCGGACACGTGCGCCGTTCTGGGCCCGATTGTGGATGGTGATCTGCGGGATATCGTGGGCGAGCTTGCCGGAGAGTGTGTCTTCGGGTCGGTCGGCGCCGGTACCAACCGCGGTACTGTCGCCGAGGATGAGAACTTTTTTGAGCGGATAGCGATGCTGCACGGAAAAAGCTCTCGATTGATTGGCTAGGGAGCGGTTCATGCTGAGATGCCAGAGCATCTTGAGCGCCGAGAGTACGATGAATACATCGATAATCAGCAGGATGGATTCGATGGTGGTTTCGGCGTCGGAGAGGCTGATGGGGATGGAAGATGGATTCATGGATATAGATCAGCGTTTGCGGAGTTTTTCGTTCCAGCCATGCTTTTCGAGGGAAGTTTTGAGAGCGGCATACCAGAGAGCATAGCCATCTCCAGAGGGGTGGATATGATCAGCGGCGAAATACTTTTTGCGATGCAGGCGGAAGGGGTCATCCGGTGCGTCGGTATAGAGATCAATATAAATGAAGCCACCTTTCTCGGAACGGCGCAGAGCGAAATCTCGGATTTGTTTGGCGCGCCAGGAGAAGAAGATGGAGAGAGGAAAACGGAAATAGGGTATCGAACCGAGATTCGGCGATGTGATTAGGGCGATGCGCGGTGCGATATGTTTGCTTGTGCGGAGTATGGATGCGATATTCGAGCGCAGCGCACGGAGTGAGCGGAGACTCAGGATATCGATGCCGCCGATATGGATGATAAGGAGGTCGGCTTTCCATTCGGGATGCTCGGCCAGGAGAGTGACGAGGTCAGCGGAGCTGGCCCCGTTGATGCCATGGTTGATAACGGTGGCATCAGGAAAATCATGAGCGAGACGCCCGGCTAATGATTGCGTGGAATGCTGTGCGCCGGTACCAACCGCGGTACTATCGCCTATGAACATGACCGTCGCGCTCGGATGATCAATAAAGCGACAGAAAGGGATAGTCGCCCGTCCGAGTCGTCGAGCGGTTAATCCGTCCGAGACCATGAGAGACGCTTCGAAGATCACGTAGGCGGTTATGACGATGATGAAGAAGAGAGAGAGCATAGAGCTCTCGTATTCTAGCGTGTTTTCGGGTCGTATCCAAGTCCGAAAACGTGTTAGAATATGGAGCATGATGACTCCATCTACTTTTTTCTTGTTAGCATCGTATGTGGCCCGGGATATTGCTCGGAGCCGGACGTTATTTCTTTTGATTGTTTCTGGTCTTTCGGTCGCATCCGCGGCGATTCTTTTGACCGTCGGCGTGTTGAACGGTTTTCAGACGATGTTGGCGGACAGCGAGCGGGGCTGGCTGGCTGATATCGTCATTACACCGTCTGGCGATGAGCGGACTATCGCCGAAAGTGCGCGTCTTGAGGCTGAGTTGGCAACGATGGCGGATGTCGAGGCTTTCAGTTTGCGGAGCCAGGGGCAGATACTGGTGCGTTATCAGGAGCGCAAGACAAGTCCGTTTCTGACGATAGGTATCGACACGGCGAGTACGGAGCAGGCAACCCTTCTCTCTTCTCGGGTTATCCAGGGGAATTTCTTCGAGAGTGGAGCAGAGCATCCGAATGAGGCGATACTTGGGAAAATAGTGGCGGATAGCCTGGTCGGGAGCAATGATGATGGTCAGTCGGCCGAGGTAGGGGATGATCTTTATGTCTTTGCTCCGGATGGACAGTGGAAGCGCTTTCGTATTCGGGGTATTATCGATGCCAAGACATTTTTTCCGAACTGGAGTCTTTTTCTGACCAAGCAAGAATTTGAGAAGATCGATGCTGCTGGTCGGAATGCACAGATGATTGTCAAGGTGAAGTCGGGCGCTGATATCGGAGCTGTCCTGCAGACATTGCAGGATCAGTTCCCTCGGGCAAATGTCAGGACGTGGGAGGAAGAATCGAAGTATGTGAAGGATATTATGCAGGCAGTTTCGTATATCACGCAATCCATTCATTATCTCTTGGTCCTGACGATTTTCACGATTGTCAGCGTTGTTATTTACATAAATATTAGTCAGAAGAAGCGTCAGATTGGCATCTTGAAATCGATGGGCGCTGAGAATCGATTCATATTGGCCGCCTATCTCCTGGAATCGTGTGCGTACGCGGGAGTGGCATTCATCGTCGGCTGCCTGATTTTTTTTGGACTGTATCATCTCTCTACCCTTCATCCGGTACCGATGCTGATCGGGGATTTCCATATCGTTTTCTCGGCCGATATCCTGGTCTCAGCCTGGTTCACTGTTTTAGCAGCCACCCTGGGGGGTGGATTCATACCGGCCTATATGGCTTCTCGGACACATATTATTGATGTCATGCGGGGTACTGTTTGATTTTCTGAATTATATGATAGCTATACCTTCCGTATCATCTGGCGATATCGCTGCACCGACCCTCCCGGTGCGAGCGCTGGTTTCTGTCAGGAATCTGAAGAAAGAATATGCTCCGCGGGGTGGAGTACCGGTAATCGCTCTTGCTGGAGTGAGTTTGGATATTCTGACGGGCGAGTTTGTAGCCATCACGGGGCATTCCGGTTCGGGCAAGAGCACACTACTGCACCAGATCGGTCTTCTAGATGAGCCGACGAGTGGAAGCATCTTCATCGCCGGCAAGGATGTTGCGGCGTTTTCCGAAGCGATGCGGACTGATTTCCGTCTCCGCTCGCTCTCATTTGTGTTCCAGTTCTTCAATCTGATTGAGCATTATACGGCTTTGGAGAATATCACCTTTCAATTGCGTCTGCAGGGGTATGGTATGCGTGAGTCTAACTCGAAAGCCCGAGAAATCCTGGATTTCCTCGGTCTAGCTGGCCGAGCTGATTTGCTGCCAAAAGAGCTTTCCGGCGGCGAACAGCAGCGCATCGCTATCGGTCGGGCGTTGGCGAAGGATTCTCTTTTGCTGATTGCGGATGAGCCGACGGCGCACCTAGATTCCAAGAATGCTGAAATCATCATTGATTTGCTCAAACATGTGAATAAGCAGTTTGGTAAGACAATTGTGCTCGTAACGCATGAGCCGGAAGAGGCGCGGCAGGCGGACCGGATTGTGGAATTGAGAGACGGAAGAATTATTACGGGGTAATGCAGTTTTAGTCTGTCGATGCTATACTGGGAGTGAAGAATCTATGTTGGGATCCTGGTGGAAATTTATTCTCATATTGGTATTGGCGGTCGTCGCTGTGGGCGCTGTTTTTTGGTTCAAAGAAAATATTTTTGGTCTCCAGTCTTCTTTGACAGGCGGCAATCGTGTCGAGCTGCGGGATGGCCGCCGTTCGGTTCGAGTGGATGGTGCCAAGGTGGTTCCCGTGCGCGAATACACGCTTTCTTCCCCGTATGCCGCCAAAGTCGATTCAGTTCTGGTGGACGAGGGTGATGTCGTAGGTGCTTCCGGATCAGGAGTACTCAAACTTGATACCGTCGAACTTGAGCTTGAATTGAAAAAATATGAGTCGATGCTGGCGCGCGAGCGAGTAATTGTTGAGAAGCTTCGGCAGGGTACTCGCTATGAAGAGCTAATGATTGTCCAGCAACAGAAGAAGTCCGCGGAATCATCCAAGAAGACTACCGGACAGTCAGCAGTGCAGGCATTGTATAGTGCGTTTGTCCAGGCGGATGACGCAATTAGGAATCAGACTGATCCGATGTTGTCTGATCCTGAGGGGTCGGACCCCCAGCTTGATTTCGCAGTAGCAGATACTGATCTGAAGGCAGAGATCGAAAAAGACCGGAAGGCGCTCTCGAGCCGGCTGCACGATTGGAAGGATTTGGTCAGCGATGTGAAGGCGAGTGACGATCTAGAGAAGCGTTTTGAGAAGACCGAATCAAATTTGCGCGCGGTCCGAGAGTATCTTGATGAGGTAGCGCTAGCAGTGAATAGTCTATCAGCTGGAGTGGTCTCGCAGTCGACTATTGATGCCTGGAAGGCAGCGACGCTTATTGCTCGCTCCGATGTCGAAGCGGTGGCTGTCGCGGTGAGTGAAGCTCAGTCAGGTTATGTGGCAGCTAAGCAAGGTGTGCTGGCAGCGACGAGGGAGCTCGATCTTCGGATTGCTGGTGCTGATAAGCAGGATATCGAGGCGGCTTTGGATGCTTCGGATGCGGCTCGCAGCCAGATGGAAATAGTTGCTGAACGGCTGCGTCAGGCAACTATCGTGACGCCTGAGAATAACATCCTTATCAAAAAGATCTTGCCGCAGAAGGGGGAATTCATGATGGCAGGAGCTCCAGTGGCGCTCGTAGCGAGTCCGGATATGGAGATTAAAGTGGATATCCCTGAAGAAGATATGCACGGCATCGATATGGGTGCCGAAGTGCTGTTCCGGCCGACAGCCTTTCCTGACCAGGATGTGCGAGGAAAAGTTTCCGAAATCGAGGGACAGGAAATTGAGCGGGAGGGGAGTGTCTATTTTAGGGTGCACGCCTCTATCGATACGGCAGCCCTCGGATCAAAACTGAAACTGCGTTCCGGCATGACCGGCGATTTGGTTGTCGCGACCCGCGATACTGGGAAGGTCATTCTGGTACCGCAGCGATATATCTTTTCTCGTGACGGGAGGAATTTTGTCCGGGTGATATCAGATGCGGGAATGGTACGCGAAAAAGTCGTCGAGACGGGCATGCGGCAGGGTGAAGACCAAGAAATCCTTTCCGGTGTCAGTGTCGGAGAACAGATTGTTGAAGAATAGGCGAGCTGATGATATGGAATATTCGTGTCGGGAGGCAGATGGAATAGAGGAGAAAAGACAAGCTCGAACTATCGTGCTGGCCGAATATGCTCGAAGCGGGTATATTTCCTTAGAGGACGCTCGGACGGATGTGCCAGGTGTATTGCCGAGCGATGTTGCTGTCGCTTCCTCATCTGGTGTGACCCTGGTTATCCCGGCAGAAGGCCGGATCGTCGGTACGGTTTCGGTGGTGCTTGATTCACCGGATGGATTCCCGATGGATAGCCTGTACCATACGGAGTTGGAAGCGCTTCGGCAATCCGGACATCGGCTGGCCGAAGTCGTGCAGTTGGCGACGGATCAAGAATTCGTAGCGGGGCTTCCCGGTATTGGCGGTGGAATTTCCTTACTCCTCCCACTTTTTCAGGGAGTCTTGCGGATCGGAAAAGAGCGGGGGGTAGATGGTTTTTGTATCACGGTGAATCCGAAACATGACCGATTTTATACCGAAATTGGTTTTGTGCCGATCGGTCCAGAACGGCAATATGAAGCCCTTGGTGGGGCTCCAACTTTGCCGAAAGTGTTCTATTGGCAGTCGGCTCTGGAGCATCCTGAAGGGCAGAGCCCTCTTTCCCGTTTACTCCTGGATGCGGTATGATGAGACACAAGAAATTATGCGTAGAAATACCCGTATAACCGCAGTCGTGAGCCAGATGCGTGCTATAGCGCGCAATCGGGTGATTTCCTTGGTGCAGCTCGCTTCCTATTTTGTCCTGTATCTTCCGTTGCGCATTTTTTTCCGTTCGCACCGGTCGCTCTCAGGGACTATCCGTCAGCTTGACCGCGGCGCGCTCTTGATCGCGAATCATCAGTCGATTGCCGACCCGTTCATCGTGATGGGTAATCTACCATTCACGGTATTCATCCGGCTCTTGCCAGTCCGTTTCCCGACAGATCATGATTATATGCAGCTGCCGGTGACCGGGCAACTTCTCCGGTTCTTCGGGTGTTACGATGTCGGCGCGACGCCGCGGTTGCGGATGTGCACGCTGCTCAAGACCTGCGATCTCCTCCGCTCCGGAGAGACGGTCTTCTTGTTTCCGGAAGGATCAATTGCTCGTTCTGAGATGAAAGAGTTCAATCGGGGCATAGAATTCTTTATTCGCGAGTCCCGGTCAGTGATTTTTGTTCGCATGGACGGTTTCAATGAGCCAATCATAGATCATATCATCGCTACCAGGCGGACGCTCTGCTACGGGGAAGTACGGAGCGCTGATGATCTCGAGCATGACGCGCGTTCTCTCCGGGAGTCATTTGATTTCCTGACAGGACATGCTGAGCGCGCCGAGTGGCGGTCTTCGAGCCAGGAAGCCTAATTCATTTTATCGGGGGTATCTTTATGGAACAGGAATCATCAGCATATTTCCATGAAGCATTTGCGAGGAATATCGGCATCGTCACTTCCGAAGAGCAGGAGAAGTTGCATACCGCGACGATAGCCATCGCTGGACTGGGCGGTGTCGGTGGGGCATATGCACAGGGACTCGCCCGTATGGGAGTTGGCCATTTTCATCTGGCTGATCTGGATATTTTTGAGACGGTGAATATCAATCGACAGTTTGGGGCGAATCGCGATACGCTTGGGAAACCGAAAGTTCTGATGATCCGCGATCAGGTTTTGGCGATCAATCCGTATGCTGAGACCGAGGTATTCGAACAGGGTTTTTCAGAGGCCAACGCAGAAGATTTTTTTCGAGGTGTTGATTTAGCCATAGACGGACTAGATTTTTTTAGTATTGATGCGCGTCGTGTATATTTTCGAGAAGCGCGGAAACGCGGTATCTCAATCATTACCGCCGCGCCTATCGGTTTTGGATCAGCTGCCTATATCTTTACGCCGGAGGGGATGAGTTTTGATGAGTACTTTGATCTACACGATGGTCTGGAAAAGAAGGAAATGCTGTTTCGTTTCGCAATCGGATTGGCACCGGCGATGTTGCAGCGGAAATATTTCCGTCCGACATCAATCGATTTTGATAATCATGCTGCTCCATCCATTGTCTCGGGGATATTGGCAGCCGCATCGATAGCGACGGCTTTCGGTGCGCAGGTGTTGCTTGGTAAGCCGGTGCAGGCCGCACCGCATTCGATTCATTTCGATCCGTACGCACTGCGCTATCGGCATGTCTATCTTCCTTTCGGCAATCGTTCGCTCTGGCGCCGCATCATCCGAGCAATCGCCCGGAAACTCTATCTCAAGTAAACGCTGCTATGGAAATCGCGTTTGCTGAACCGGTGGATATTGATCAGGGGGTATGGTTTTCGGATGATGAGTTGGCTGCTTGGCCGCCGCTGGCCGAGGAAAAGAACATGGCCCGCCTGCTTGGCAGGATAGCGGTCAAAAAAGCAGCT
>OFRG01000172.1_pt1 | contig 27673 bp, 25 predicted proteins | sample 1543071 | NCBI WGS metagenome assembly OFRG01 (sample SAMN07774222, study PRJEB24372) | wastewater metagenome | isolation source: WWTP Verbania (Effluent) | place: Italy: Verbania | collected 2015-12
AATATTGTCTAGTAGAGACATGTTTTATAACTCAAATAGGTTTGCCAAGATTCATATTTATATACTTATTCCAGGAAATAAAACCGAAATTTCCGCCGCCGTACATTTCAAATTGCGGCACCGAAAGCTTTACCCGTCGGTCTTTTTTCATAGCGTACAGCTCGTAGCCGTTGCCCCCTCCGAAGAGGTCGAATAGCCCCGAGCTCTGATAGCCGCCCTGCACCGTGTAACCGTCGGGTGAAATGATGCCGTCTACAAGAGTAAACTTAGCAGCCTCCTCGTACGGCAGAAGCCTGGTTGAATCGGCGGCCGATTCATATATATAGAGCTCAGGGGCGTCTTTCTTCACCACCCTGCTATAACCGGCGCAATAAGCGGCAGGGTCGAGAGGCGCAACGACAGGCATAGGTTTATAAACATTATTGCCGTAATAATTCATGTCTTTCGGCAATGTGAATGAAACTGAATCGCCGGCTTTCTCGAAATCTTTCTTAATTAAACGGCCGCCATCTATTTCATAATAGCTTTTATACACGAGGCATTCGCTGCCGTTATACGAATATGAATACGGCCAGTTTGTTTGGGTGTAAATAAAATTATATTGCGGCCTGCCGATTGAGTTCGGAATGTATACGAAAGCCGCTACCGCTAAAATAAGCAATACAGGTAAAGCAATGGCGATAATGACGGGAAGATTCTCTTTTTTCATAGATAGTTATTATATCACACTAAAAACAGCGGTTGTTTTGCTAGATTTGACAAATACCAATACAGATGTACAGTACTGTCACTCTCATGGGATTCCAACCCCGTGTATGGTTCGCCAAGCGCGACCATCAATCAGCAACGCTGGAGGGCGTAAATTATGTATACCTTTGAGGCTGAATGAGAGTGTCTCGCATCATGACGGTGCGAGACTTCTTTTTTATTTATATTCTAAACTCTATGAGACTACCATCTTCCATTTTTGCCGAAACATGGTAGCCTTAAGTCATTCGTAGATGAAATTGGCCAGCCATCTACTTCTCCGTAAGGAGTGACACGAATGGGCTACCACAGAAATTAGGAGCGGATTAGTAAGCGGCGAGCGAACTTCCACCAAAACTCCAAAATTTCTGTGGTTTTTTCTTGCCTAAATCTTAAACTCAATCACATCCCCATCTTTAACCACATACTCTTTCCCTTCTGTTCGAACCATTCCCTTTTCGCGCGCTGCGGCGTATGAGCCGACGGCCAAGAGGTCGGCTGCTGCCACTACTTCGGCGCGAATAAATTTTTCTTTAAAATCGGTGTGAATTGCGGTTCCGGCAATTGGTGCTGTTGAACCTTTTTCAATCGTCCATGCGCGAGTTTCTACTTCGCCAGTAGTAAAATATGTTTCCAAATTCAAAAGGTCGTAGCCAGTGCGTATTAAATTATTGATGCCGTCATCGTCTGGCTTTGTTGCGCCCGATGAATCTTTAAACAATTCTTGTCTGAACATTTCTTTTTCTTCACCTTCAAGGTCTTTGAGGTCGTGCTCAACTTTTGCGTCAACAACTACCCATTTAGCTTTTTTCGACTGCAAATATGCAATGAGCTTTTTGTATCTGTCGTCTCCTAGCGTACCATCACTGCCAGTCATTTCATCTAAATTTTTGCCGCCTGCTTTTTTATTGAGCACATACATAATTGGCTTCATGGTAAGAAGCGCCAAGCCTTTCATGGCAACAGCTTCCTCTTCGGTAAACGGGGCCGTTTGCGCCAACTCGCCCGCTGCCAATACTTTGGCAATTTTTTCGAGCGCCGCTTTTTCGGCAATGGCCGGCTTGTCGCCGCGCTTCGCGTCACGTTCAACAGTACCCAAGCGCTTCGTAACCGTTTGCTCATCTGCCAAAATAAGTTCAAGGTTTATAACTTCAATGTCGCTCACTGGGTCAATTTTTCCGTCAACATGAATAATGTTCTGATCTTCAAAAATACGCACTACTTCGGCAATGGCATTTACCTCACGAATATGAGAAAGAAATTGGTTACCGAGCCCTTCGCCTTCAGACGCACCTTTTACCAAGCCAGCAATATCTACAAATTCGACAGCGGCAGGAATAAGTTTTTGTGAACCAGAAAGGGTAGAGAGTTTAGCGATGCGCTCGTCTGGCACAGCTACCACACCCACTGAAGGGTCGATGGTACAAAACGGGTAATTTTCAGCCGGCACGCTTTTTTTAGTAAGCGCGTTAAAAAGTGTTGATTTGCCGACGTTCGGGAGACCGACGATGCCGATTGTAACTTTTGTCATAATTATTTTTTTCTGTTTCTCATACGAATTTCTCTTTCTTTCCTATATGCGTCAAAAATACTCTCTGCTATAAGCTTCTTCAGCGGCTCATAATCGCCATGTAAATCTATCTGACATAGCGCCTGTAAATAATCTGCTTTATTCTCTCCTTCATATTTAACTCTGCTTGGAGGCACCCCAAAGCGGCTTAATATAAGATTTGTCATCAGGCGCGCCATCCTTCCGTTACCCTCACAGAAAGGATGGATATAAGAAATCTGGTGTTGCACCCACGCAGCAAGATCAATAACCATACTAAACCACATGCGTCTTTGGGTAATTGTCTGTTTTTTTGGATAACGGGGAATCTTTGCCAGACGGCTATCAAGTTCCGCCCAAAATGGGTACATCTTTTGTTTTACCAATCTTCCTGGTACAGGTTCGTGACATTTTAATTTTTTTATATCTTCTCCTTCAACTCTAAACCTGCCTGCGACTGTTGGAATCGCATTTTCAAAAATAATTTTATGGATGCGTAAAATAACTTCCAAGGATATTTTCTCGTTACTTTCTCCAATCTTCCTTGAAAGGGCAATTCCCCGCCAAAGCCCTTGTGCTTCCATATCTTCAAGCTCTGTCCTGTTTAATGGGAGCTTAAATTTAGCCATGGATTGCCTTCTCTAGCCTTTTTTCAGTAAGGTTTGACCCCTCTATTTTGCTTGAATAATACAGATGATCAATTGCGCGAGAATTATCGAGTTTAGCCTTTTGAACAGAGGTTAATTGAGGCAGCTTTTTTAGCTCTATTTCTACCTCAACAAGGCTGGAAATGGTTGAATTATATGAGTTTTTAATTATTTTAGTATTTTTCATATGAATATGTACTACAATTGATATCATACCATAGTAAGACGTGCAAGATTACTTAATCTGTCCATATTTTGGATGCTGTGATATATCAATCGTAAAACACCCTCTCGATCTGTTGCTTAATTTTCTCTCCTTTACAATGAGACAGAACGCCCAGATACGACTGCACCGACTGTTCAAGGAAATCGCTACCAACCGCGCCTTCATCATTCAATAATTTCAATTTCTCAAGCTTTCTGAAAATTCTTATTTTTGTTTTTGTACGCAGCACTCGTCGGTGAGGTAAAATTACATACCCCAGAAAATCAATTCCCTGCTTTATCTTACGAAAAATAATCTTGTGCGGATGGAGGTCGAGAAGAAGTTCTTCACGGCAAAACTTTTCTATTTCCTTTACGCAGTACTGCACATATTCTTCCGATTGAGACACAATCACAAAATCATCACAGTAGCGCACGTAACATTCTACCTTAAGTTCGCGTTTAATGTATTGGTCTAACTGATTCATATATATATTGGCAAAAAGCTGGCTCGTGACATTTCCGAGCGGCAAACCTTTGCCGGGCGTAGTTGAAAAGGATTTTACAATTTCACATATAAGAACAAGAAGATTTTGGTCTTTTATCTTCTTATCTATCAACTTAAGAAGAACGGCATGGTCTATAGAGTCAAAAAACTTTCTAATGTCGCATTTAACAACATATCCGGATACTTTGTAATTTTTGCTAACCTTTCGCATATACTTTTCCAAAGAAGCAACCCCCACGTGCGTACCTTTTCGATCACGAGATGAATACGAATGGAATATAAATGAAGGATCAAAAACCTGATACAATACTCTGTACACAGCCTGGTACAAAACCCTGTCACGTACTGTAGCTTTGTGAATCTTTCTCAATTTGGGGTCATGTACGAAAAACATTTCGTACGGGTTGGGCTTCCAGCTGAAAGATGCAAGCTCATGATGCAGTTTAAAAAGATTGTCTTCAAGATTAAGTTCAAACCTGGCCGTATCATTTTTAGACCGCTTGCCCTTGCTGAATTCTTTCCATGCAGAAAGTAAATTCTCAACGCAAATTACACCATAAAAAGAACAACTATGTTGCCCCCCCCGCCAGTACTATAACCACTGCCAAAGACACCCTGCCGATTATTCATGCAATAAGGATACTGCATAAAGACATTTATTGCACAAGCGGCAAGTTTTCAAAACGGGATAAGCTTGGCATACACGCCACGGTAGAAGCATTTTGTGTAGAAATACTATCTCTGGCAATAGAAGCTTCTTTTAAGCCTAAATACGCGAAAAAAGATTCATTGGATGCACTACGCCTAAAAACAGAAATCTTAAAACATCTTATTCGGACAGAAAATGAGCTTGAAATTATACATGATAAAACATATTTGCGGTTCTCTGAACAGATTGTTGAAATATCTAAAATGACGAACGGCTGGATTAACTTCGTGACAGAAAAAACACGACAATAATAACGCAAAAAGAGCCCTCATATTGAAAGCTCCTGCGAGATATTTCCTCACGAGCCCCGCCATTGGAGTTCCTGTTGTCAGGGTTGTTCCAGTTGAACTTGACCTTCGAGTTCCAATTGCCGTTCGCGACGTTGCCGTCGGGGAGACCTACCGTGTTAGCGCCTTATTTCGTCCGTATCACCAGAAATCGGGAATCAATACTGACTTACGATTTCCTGAGTTATCACGTGGTATATCGTGCATAGTATAAAACAAGGCACGCAATTTCTTATTTTGGCAAATTGTTATTTCACCTTCGGCAGTGCCGATAGTAAAATCAATTTAAGAGCCATGTGAAATTATATATGAGAAATGTGCATTATAAAAATATAAATAGCGGAGGTCATTTCGACCTCCGCTATGCCACAATGTGGACTTTAGTATTGTTCTGAACTTAACCCCGCTCCAGACGAACCGAAGGGAACAAGGGTCAAGGTTTGAGGGGAACCGGCATTGCCTCACGAGCCCCGCCACCGGAGTTCCTGCTGTCAGGGAGGTACCAGCTGAACCTGACCTTCGAGTACCAATAGCCGTAAGCGACGTAGCCGCCGGGGAGACGGTTTTCTGGAAACCAGGTGAATGTCTGAGGATCAAGATACTCTCCGGTGGCGAAGTGATACACCGCCATAGCAAGGCCGTAGCCGCGAAGCTCCAGAAAGAGTTTCTTGGTGCCCTGCAACTGGTTAGCCGACATGTTCATCGTGTCTTTGTCTGGCTCGGCTGAGTTATTAATGAAGTGAAGCGTCGGCACTTTGCCTGCTTCTGAACCTTTATACTTCATCACGTCTGTTTCCTCATACACGCCGAGCTTAAGAGCCTTGAAGCATTTATCGACCATGTCACGATTCGTCATGCTGCCCGGGTCGAAAACCGGTATAACACTTTTCCATTTCTGCGGAAGTTCCGCCGGGATGGCAAAACGCTCGCGCAGATTGATGGCCACGCCCATATGCTTCAAGGTGAACGCTTCCGTTTGCTTGAGCCACCAGTCGAGAGTCTGTTCCTCTTTCAGGGTTGTGATAACAGGAGGATCTATAACGGCTGGCTGCAGGATAAACCCGCGGCAGATTGCCGGGGCGACCTGATCTTTGTTTTGAAGGAAGTGTTTTTCGACATCTTCCGGCAAGTTTGCTGCGTAAACCTGCCCAGCAATTAGCAAGGCGAGGTCATGAGTTGATTTTCTGATTGTGGGTTCCGTAGGCATACGGGTTCCTTTCTTGTTTTGTGGTTTGCTATTTTCAAAAGCTTTGTGCTCTGCCAAAAAAGCCGCACTCCGCTGTACTAACTTACAGCAGTATTATATCACGCTATATATAGCTGTGTCAAATCGCATACGAGCCTTCATTTGAGCCTTGCTATTAATTTTTATTTCACTAATTTATGCAACTCTTCCTGGTTCTCCCGCATCACCTCCATCACCGCTTCCATTTGCGGCCTGCCCTGCTTCATTCTTTTATCTACCTCAACGGCAATGTTCTGAAAAAACTGTGGGTTCTTTGTTATGAGTTCAAGCATTTTTTCTTGCTCGGCTTCAGGCACGCCCTTCATTTGGCGTTTGAGCATCTGCTTCATCAACATGTCTTGGAAAAATGCCATAAAAATAGTAAATACAGTTAAACAATTGTTAGAGCGTTTACTTTATCAAAAGAGATGGGCCGACGCAATCGCAAATATGTTACACTAATTCTATAACACATGTCTGCCAGCCTACTTACGCACAATACGCTCTATTTAATCGGTATTCTTCTTAATATAGGGGTTATTTTGCTTGTTATTCTAATTTCACGCAAAAATCTTACATCTACTGTTGTCACATTTATTTTGATGAGCATATCGGTGACAGTGTTTCAAGTTTCTAATCTTATAGGTCTTAATGCCACAAGCGGCATAGAATCGAAAAACACTTTAATGTTCAGTCTTTCAACTATATTCATAGGAATATTTCTGACACATTGGTTTTTGGCTTTAACCGGAAAGGTAAAAAAACGTTTATGGCCGCTAATATTTATTTATGCCACCGGTTTATGCCTTGTAGCTTTTTTTATGATAAACCCAAACAGTTATCTTTTAGTATCAATACCAAAGCTCTACTTTCCTTTCTTTTATAACCCCGGGGCATTATATGTTCTAGACCCTATTTGGTTCATGCTCACCGGCCTCTACTTCTTTTATGAATCAAACGCATCTTACAAAAATGAAACTAACCCCATAGAAAAAAACAGGCTCAAATACGCCCTTATTTCAGTAATTTATGGCTTTATTATAGGAAGTACCGCATATCTTCCGCTATTTGATATACCCTTCGACCCTATGTGGTCTGCCCTTTTTGGCCTGTACACCATCCCTCTCGCTTATGCCATTGTTCGATACGAACTTCTCGATATTCGTGTATTCGCAAAACGCGCCTTTGTATATTTAGTTACAATGATATGCCTTGGCGTGGTTATTGGCATAACTAATTTTATTGGAAATTATATTCTTAAGGTTCAACCCGACTTTCCTTCATGGATAATGCCAGCAATTCTTGCCATTCTCATTGGTGAAGGTGGTATATATTTGTGGAGTAAAGCTCGACAAGAAGACCGATCAAAATACGAATTCGTTGACCTAGTTACCCATAAATTCCGCGGCCCTCTCACTCAAATTAAATGGGCGACCGACCTTATATCCTCAGAATCAAGTGCCGCAGGCGCTGTGTCAGAAAACAGCAAAACTGCCATAGAGACAATTCAACAAGCCACTTCAAAAATGACAGAGCTCACAAACGCACTTGTTGCCGTCGATGACACCGATTCTAAAAAATACACGTACGCATACAAAACATTCGACCTTCTGGCTGTTGTAAACAATGTGGTCAAAGAATATAGCCCTCGCTATATGCAAAAGAAAATAGACATAGGAATTTATGCTACAGGTGTCGACACTACTGCATATGGCGACCCCGAAAAAATGAAATTTGCCGTCGACATACTTGTAAACAACGCACTAATATATACGCCGCAAGGTGGCAGAGTTTCAATACGTTTCTGGCAACGAGGTACATATCTTGAAATGATAATAAACGACACCGGCATTGGTATCCCAGATGATGCTGCACCATTTATGTTTACCAAATTCTACCGTGCCGAAAACGCCCAGCGCGCAACAGTAGATGGTACCGGCATTGGCCTTTATTTAGCTAATGAAATTGTTAAAAGAAACGGCGGTACACTCTCTTACTTCTCGCAAGGTCCTACAAAAGGAGCGACGTTTGTGATTCATCTTCCTGTTAAAATTTAATTAACAGATTTAAAAGAAACAGTTGATGATGAATTTATACGAGTATCTTCAGGTCCAGCAGGCGGCGTTCCGCTAGAAGTATTACATAAAGATACCATTTGATTTCGAGCAGCAAAAACCCAGAGCGCTATAAAAACAACCATCAAAATTACAGACCAAAATATTAACTTTTTAAATCTTTTAGTCTTTAAGTGGTCACCTTTATATAGTGATCTGATGAGCTCAATAACTCCAGCTAATGCGACAAATATTGTAAGCCATATCAGGTATGGCATTATGGCAAAAAAAAGATCTGCAACATTTATTTTACCTATTTGACCTAGTGAAAAAACGAGTGTCGGGGCCGCTGCGCATAAAAGAGTATTAGATGACTTCATGTTTTATATATAATACCATACACCTACAATGTCTTCATTTCAGACCCGTCTTTATATATGACTAGCTTAGGCTTCATCGCCTTAACCTTCTTAACGTAATTCCAGCCTGCTGTAATTTGCCCTATTCCTATTGAATGACTCATATCGCCGCGCATAACCGTCTCAAATATGGTCTGGTACGCGTCTTTTGCCCCGTGGCGGGCCGTTACGAGACATATTGATGAACCATTAGCCTGTGCCGAGAAATTACCGCCCGATGCTGCCGAAGTTGCACCAAGTGCGCTGCCGTTTGAATGGAAACAAATTTCTACAAGATCTTGAGACAAGCCCTTGCCCACTGAAATAATGACCTTGAGCCCGTTCCACCGTTTTGAAAGTTCATTTCCTTTACCTTTTTTATTTTTCGGAAAAGCTATGATGTTCTCAGTTTTAAAATATGTTTCAGTTTTACTGTTCGCCAGAACTCCAGGTTCTTTTCTGAAAGACTCATACTGCCCGAACGCAGCCTTTTGCGGTTTAATAAAAGACACAGCTTCGGAACGTATCTCTCTGTAATTTTTGCGGGCGGCATACGGCGCGGCAAGAACCGTGCCGAGCATGTGCATAATGTGATTCTGCCCCACGTCATTCAAGGCGCCTACATGGTCGTAAAAACTGCCTCGGCCCGCCATGGTGCCTCTTTCATGAAATTTTATTTCAAGATAATTCATGCCGGCCGCGTTCATATGCGAAAGCTGACCTTTCTTTCCCGCTGCTTCCATGTCTATAAGCTCTTCTTTGGCCGCGTAATGATCGACGCGGTATATTTGATTTTCAGACACTGCGGAAAGCAGCAGCCCGTTGAGCTTTTTTGCAGACAGCGCATCTTTGCCGAACGGCTTTTCTATGGCCACAACTGTTCCGTTATTTTTCTTAAGTATTTTCGCCGCAATAAGTTTTTTAATGACGAAAACCTGGTGCGCTGGCGGCAGCGACATATATATGAGTGTGGAGGGTTTCTTGCTGCCTTTGCTTCCCTTTTTTGCAGTGCCGAGCAGAGCTGCTAACTTTACATAGCCGGCATCAGCATCAAGTTCCGATTCAACATAATTCCACTCCTGCGAAAATATTTCTACATCGACACTGGCAGGCGCGTGTTCCCGTATAAACGCAGAAAAGCCCGCTTCATTAAAGGGCCTTCTTCCAAAACCAATAAACTTCGTGCCTTTTGGCAGGTTCTTGTTTTCCCATGCACGCGCCAGCGCAGGAATTATTCTGCGGCGCGCAAGGTCGCCAGTTATTCCGAATACCACAATGTCAGGCATGAGGAGAAGTATAGCAAATCTTCTCTATTACCCCATCGTCGGGTTACCGTTCAAAGGAGGGGTTGTTGTGGCTGCAGGTACAACAGGAACTGTTTCGGGCACCGTGCTAGTTGCCGCACCCTTAACTTCGCCTTTCACTTCACTGTCTTGGTCGGGCTTGGCGCCGGCGAGAGCCTCGTTTACAACCTGCTTAAGCTCGTTTTGGTCTTCAAGGTTCATATCAGCGTGAATGAGAGCCTGCACATCGCTTAATATTTGCTCAACATGTTGCAGTGCTGTAAGTGCTTCAGGGTATACAAACATATTCATACTCTTCGTTGCCACGCTTATGTATTTAGCCGCTTCTGAAAAATAAAGGAATGAGGTTGACGCGGTTGAGGTGCTAACATTCGAAGTTGTCAAAAGTTTTTGCGTTTCTGTAAAATCGGCCTGAACTTCGTGAAGGCTATTTTCTATTTTTTCACGGTTGTTGGCGTCGGCACGGAACTCTCGTGCAGCAAAGCCTACGCGGGCCACAGTAGTTGTAGCAAGTTCACCTTTAACAGTAACGAGCAATGAACCAATTGTACTGGTTGAATTTGTAGAAGATGAAGCAATTGATTCGTCGGCAGAAAGCTTCGCCAATATAAGCGCATGCGTTTTAAGAGATGACTCGAAGTTTACTGTTACTGCCTGAGCGCTTTTAAGATTATTTGTTGAAACAAGCGACGCAACCTGATTTTTAATTTCACCGGCATTCTTCATTATTTGCTGTTCGAGAATTTGCTTAGTGTCGTCGTTTAACTGGCCTCGCTTCGAAAGAATAACAGCTTCTTTCAGGCGCTGGTTGGCTGCGTCGGAAGCAACTTTAGCTTTGGCTTCAGGAGTGAATGCCGTAAGGGCTTGGAGCTGCTCGTTAACGTTTATCTTAAGAGGGTACAAAGATTCGCCGGGCAATGAATTTTCTGCGGCGATAGATGTGCCGCCAGTTGTAAGTAAAATTGCCACGAGAACAAGCGTTGGCATGAACTTTCTTTCCATTATATATACGTTCCAAATGTTCACCCATGTGCTCTTTACGGGCTTCTTCGCCGCAGGTGTTGAAACATGCATTGAAATTCGCGCGGCTTCGCTCGCTTCAATAACCGAAAGAGCCCGGCTGTATATGTCGGATTTTTCTTTTGATGACATCCGTATGCCCTTCAAATCTGATATTAAATTTTCCAGTTTTTTGTTAATCATTTTTTTCAAACAATTCCTGAAGTTCCTTCAATGCCCGGTGAATTTTCACGGATACTGTGTTTTCTCTTTCGTTCATTATTTCTGCTATCTCTTTGACGGAAAGGCCTTCAACGTAGCGCATAAGCATGATCTCGCGGTCTTCGCTGTCGATTTTATTTAACAGCTCTAGTGCAAGAGCGCTGTCGATACTAAGCAGCATTTTCTTATGACCCTCGGTATCTGCAGGGTCATAGCCGTCTTCGGCTAGGCTATCGAGCGACAATGTTTTATGCTTCCTGTATTGATCGACAATGGCGTTTGTGGCGATTTTATATAGGAAAGCCTTGGTGTTTTCCACCTCGCCATCGGCTGCAATATACTCCCAGAACCTTATAAAGGTGTCTTGTACCACGTCTTTAGCCTTTTCTCTGTCAGAGAGCTTAAAATATGAGTATCTAAAGAGGACATCGGCAAATTCCTCATAAATTGAGTGAAAATATGCCTTCAAATCTGCGTGTTGTACTCGTTTAGACATAAGTAAGACGGCAAAAACTAGCCTTTATTACACCGTAGTCTATAATAGTAGCATATGGGTCATCAAAAGGTAACGCAAAAGGCAGCGGCGGGCCGCAACATGCGTAGTAGCGGGCAAAGCCAAGGCAGGCCTTCAGGCAAGCTCGTGGCCGGCGCATTTGGTCTATTTGCCCTATTGGGGCTTACAGTATTCGGCAGCACAGCCTATTTGGCAGCAAACGGCATCGACCCTGTCGAATTTTATTCGAATATGGCCAACCCGTACATGAGGTTCGTTAAAATAGACGCAGGCCAGCGCCGTGAACAAACGGCCGAAGCATTTGCTAAGGTTTTATCTTGGAGCGACGCCGATGTAAAAAACTTTCTTGATGCAGCACCCAAAGACGTGCGTGGTTCACTCGACGGCTACTACCTTCCCGGCACATATTGGGTTAGGCTCGGCGCTTCTGGCGGCGAAGTGGCAAGGCAAATGCTCGACGCCTTCAATGCAAAAGTATCCGACCAAGTTCTTGGCGTCGGCGATATGCAGAAGTTAAAAGGCCAAATTGGCTCTAACGGAAAAATTAATTTAGACACCGCAGTGCGCATCGCTTCAATTATTCAGCGCGAAGCAGCGGGCCGAAAAGACATGAATTTAATATCAGGCGTAATTTGGAATAGACTTTTTAAAGGAATGACCCTCGACATGGACGCAACACTTCAATACGCCAAAGGTAATTCAGACAATTGGTGGCCGCAGGTTAAGAGTAAAGATAAAAATATAAAATCTGCTTTTAATACATACAAGAACAAAGGCCTACCCCCTACCGCCATTGCCAACCCCAGCATCGACGCAATTAAAGCCGCTCTTAACCCAGTAAAAACCGACTGCCTCTTTTATCTTCACGACAATAACCGCGGCATTCATTGCACAGCAACGTACGCGGCGCATCAGGTTAATATTCAACGGTATCTAGTGGGTCAAAAATAAATACTGGCATGTTTTAGGAGCACGGATATTTTTCTGCTGAAAAATTCCTCGTGCTCGCTGCAGCTCGCAAGTCTCCTAAAACATGCCAGTATTTATTTTTGTACACTTAGCGGCACTTTCACCATGTAAATAATGTTGCAGTGCGACTCGTCAGCAGACGAGAACGCGTGGGAGAAGCAGAGAGTATTTCTATTTGTTATTTCGTATCCGTATTGTGCGCTTTTGTATCCACCTCGTAGCTTGTGTTTTGCGCTTCAAAGAAGTTCACAAGTTCATATACGTCGGTTGCTGTGGCCATCCATTTAGCCGGGTTAGCTACATTGTAGTGCTTTTCGAGGCCAAGTTCTTCAAGGCGCCTGTCAGCCACGTATTTCACGTACTGGTTTACGTAGTCAGCATTGAGGCCGAGAATACCGTTCGGGAAGAGGTCGTTGTTGTATGCGACTTCTTTTTCGACGCCTTCGACTATAATTTGCTTAATTTCAGCTGCGAATTCAGGAGTAAGAAGGTCGTCTGAATTTTCTTCTAGAATTGTATGAATAAGATTGATGCCGAACTTAAGGTGTAAACTTTCATCGCGAAGCACCCAGTTAATCATTGAAGCAAAGTTTCTAAGCTGATTTCGCTGACGGAAAGACAAAACCACCATGAAGCCGCTGTAAAACCAGATTCCTTCCATCACGATGTTTGTGGCTACAAGATTTCGCACGAAGTCTTTCTTCCCTTCTACTGTTTCAATATCAAGACTCTGCTCTGTCATTCTCTTTAAATATTTTTCAATATATGCTTCCTTGGCTATCATTGATTCAGTTTCAAGGTGATTTTTGTAGACTTTTTCTTTATTGAAAGGAAACGTTTCAAGCACGTATTCGAACGAAACACAGTGGTTCGCTTCTTCCCACATCCACTTCGCCATATACAAATGCGCTTCCGGAGATTTTATGTATGGATAAATACCGAGCGCGATAGAACGGTTGACGATGAGCTCGCCCGGGTTAAAGAACGACATAACAAACTCAACAGCGTGCCGCTCGTCTTCTGTCATTTTCGCCCAATCTTGCAAATCTTCTTTAAGCGCAATCTCGTGAGGAAACCATGTGTTTCGTACTCCCTGGCTGTATAGCTCGTATGCCCATTTGTATTTGATTGGGTGGAGCGTTGTATCTGTCGGTGATGGTTTTCCTACTATTGACATTGTATTGGTAAATTAAAATAAATAAATTTTGCGTTTTTGTCTGCTTTTATTGACCGCGTATGCGCTAGTTTGCAATAAACACGGCGGACAAGAGTACAGATGCATATATACTTCTGTACTCTTGTGTGATGTTTATTGACAACTATCACAGACAAGACCTTCTTGTGGATCTAGATCAAAATCTGCGGCAGTAACAACTCTAGTTTTAACAACAGGAGCGGCTTCTACTTTCGGCTCTGCAGCAGGTGCCGCCTCAGCAACAATGTCTGAAGTAGCCTCTTCGTTGCCGTTCTGGTATTTATCGCCGCTTTCGCTTCCTGCAACGGCGCTCTCGTTGGGTTCTGTACCAATAATTGCATCTGTGTGCATATCTGCGTTCGTGCCTGTGTCGCCTTCAATTTTACCTACTTGTGCCTGTATGTCTACCGTTATGGAAGATTTTTCTGGGTTTACCTCGGCTGATGCCTGAACTGAAGCAAAACCTCCTGCTGCAGAGCTGCTACGAATGTTAGCAAAGCCCTTTCGACCCATCTTTTCAGCCTTGTTTACAGTAACTGTGCTTTGTTCGGCGTTGTGCTGAGGCTTCATGTGAAGATAATACGTTGCCTTAAGACCCTTCTTCCATGCCGTACTATATATATGCATGAGCTGGTTTATGTCTCGAGTAGAAAGGTACATGTTTCGTGATAGCGACTGGTCGACCCATTTCTGCGCGCGCGCCGCAATTTCGATAACCGCGTACGGAGAAACCGAGAATGATGTTTTGTATACCGCCTTAACACTGTCTGGAATACCTTCAATGTCTTGAATGTCGCCGTGCTCTTCAATAATTCGGTTCTTGACCTTTTCCCACAAATTGAGCTTCTCGAGTTCTATAACAAGGTTATGGTTGATGTCTAGATATTTTCCTGAAAACTTATTTCGAGAAAATGCTTGAGCGAAGCGCGCGTCTATACCAGGAACCGTGCCACCGAGAAGGCCAATATTTGCGTTTGGCGCAACTGCAAGGAGTGTAGCGTTTCGTATTCCCTTCTTCACTTTTGCGCGAAGACCTTCCCAATCGAGATCGTTGTATCGCTCTTTACTAACCAAAATTTCTTCGCCTCGTTCTTTTTCAAGAATAGAAAGTGTATCGATTGGCACAAAACCCTTAGACCACATTGAACCTTCGAAGTGAGTATACGAACCACGAACTTCGGCAAGCTTAGTACTTTCGTCGATAGCCATATAACTTATGAATTCAAATATTTTGTCGGCAAGAATATATGACTCTTCGCTGTCGTATGGGTAGCCGAGTTTTTCTACGAGGTCGGCAAAACCCATCACTCCAAGACCCACTGCGCGGTTTTCGCTGTCTGACTTTGCAGCTTCAGGCACAGGTGGTTTATTAATATCAATAAGGTTATCGAGATGTCTTACCGCAACACGCACAGTTTTTTCAAGCTCGTTGAAGTCAATTTCTTTTACAATAGTTTTGTTTCCGCTAAGGTCACTAACTTCTCTTTCTACAAGATGAGAAACAATGTTAAGTGACGCAAGGTTACAAACAGCAATATTCTCTTTGTCTTGAGGAAGGCAAATTTCTGTACAAAGGTTCGACATGTGTATCGTGCCGGTATTGTTGTTAATAGCACGTACATTAATTGTGTCTTTCCATGTCAGCCATGGGTGTGAAGTAGTTTGAAGGGATACAAGCATATTTCGGTAAAGCTCTTCGGCAGGCATTTTTCGGAACATCTTAATTTTGCCCGCTTCAGCCATCTCTATATATTCGGTATATCGCTTAGTGAAGGCTGTTCCGTAAAGCTCGTTTAAATCGGCCGTTTCTTTAGGGTCGAAGAGATACCACATTTCGCTTCGCTCTACCCTTTTCATGAATTCGTCTGAAATATATGCCGCTGTGTTCGCTGTTCTCATGCGAACATAGTCGTCGCCGGCGTTGTGCCTCCATTGTATGTATTCAGGAAAGTCGAAATGCCAATTTTCCATGTAAAAACAAAGTGCGCCTTTCTTCTTTCCGCCTCGCACAATTGCATGAACGGCAGTATCCATAATTTTAGCGAACGGTGTTGGGCCGCTTGATGCAGTGTTTGTAGAAGAAAGAATAGAACCAGTAGCTCGAAGTTTTGTAATTGAAACACCGAGGCCTCCAGTTCCTTTAGAAATGAGCATGACATCCGAAACTGACTTCGCGATGTGTTCCATGCTGTCATGCACTTCGAGAAGGTAGCAGTTTGAAAGCGCAGGGCGCGGAGTTCCGGAAGTTACATTTGTAGAACCGCCAGCAAAATATTTGAACTTCGACATTCGCTCGTACATAAGTATTGCAGCGTCGGTAGGATTTTTTTCGTGATATGAAAGACCCATGCACACGCGCATGAAAAAGAATTGAGGTGTTTCAAGCGGCTTCTGCTCGGAACCTTTAATAGCGTAGCGGTGAAGATACGTTGAAAGGCCAGAATATGTAAAAAGTTCGTCGCGTGAAATATCGAGCGCCTCAGAAAGTTTATCGAGGTCAAACAATTTTTCCATGTCTGGGTGTAAAAGTTTTTCTGCTACCGCTTTTTTGATGTAACCAGGAAAAGCTTCTTTGTGGCTTTCCGACTGTTCTTCAAAATCTTTATCGTACTTACCTACTGCACGACGATACACTGTCTTAAGAAGGAGTCTTGTGGCAATTTTATCGTACCGAATGTCATCCTGAACGTTTTGGAGGGCCGCGTTCACAGTCGCCTGATCGAGTTCATCGGTGCTGATGCCATCATAAAGCGTCAGCTGAGTCTCGCTGGCGATTTGCGTAACATAACTAGCGACGTTCGCAAAACCAGCGCATGCTTTTTCGATAGACTGGTTAATTTTATCGGCGTTGAACGGTTCGCGTGTACCGTCCTGTTTTGTGACTGTGATGTTCATGTACTGTTTTCTTTTAACTTTATATTTTCTTGATAAAATTCGGTAGCCGCCGCGAGAGCACAGGTGCCCTCTTTATATATTGCCTACTTGTGGCATTGATTTTACACCCAAAGCGGCTTACCACTTGTGGATAAGGTGCAAATTTTTCACTTCAGCATAGATTTTATTCGAGCACAATATCCCCGCCCTAAAGCGACCAATTTTAGAAGTTTTTTAGAGAGTTTTTAGAGGTTTTTAGCTGGCGACCAAGAGATTATTGGTCTTTTTACTTCATAACCACATCCTTGAGATTTACGCTGTCGGTAAATTCGTTGTCTTCGAGCCACTTGACGCTAACACCATAAAAAACAGCAATTGAAAGTAGAAAACTAATGACGCTAGAGGCGCTAAGCGGGCTGAGAGTCACCCAATCTATTATTATTTTAAGAATTGCTATAGAAATGAGGGCGTACCTTATTACAGCTTCTTTTTTGCTTATTACATAGCGGTCGGTAATAAATTTTATGGAATACATCGTGGCCGGAAAAAGGAAAAATGGCAAAATAACAAGCGAGCTTAGCAGAAAAATATATATTTTTGCTGTTTCAGTATCAAAATTAAAGACAACAAGCACCAAACCGGCTAAAAAAAATAATTAGAAAAGAAAATATTCCGGCTGTCACATACGATGTGAGCACATGCGTCACTCCGACATACCACTGTTGTGCGTTGCGCCTATCCATACAGTTATTTATTTATGTACAATTATTATATCATACAAAAAACTCACAAACACGGCAACCAAACTTATGACCGCGACTTACTAAAATACAAATAAATTACAATGCTCAGTAATGCAGCGAAGAAACACCATATTGAAACAAGTGCCTCTGAATAAAATACGTATGCAATAGCAAAAGAAGCAAGTATTAATAAGCCAAGTATATTCACTACTTTTTTACTTGAAACAAAGCAGCTGAAACTTGTTGCTAAAGGGTACAAAGCTGCAAGCACAAAATGGTACGGTGATGTCTCGCGATAGACAATGCATCTGTTTAAAACTTCTGAAGTAACAGGCGCAACTGCCATAAAGTATAAAAAGTAAGAACCTACAAATAGCCCAATTGCTTCGAACACAAATAGTATTTTTTTACGCCGTTTGGCAGTTTCAATAAGAATGAGTGCAGCTGGCAAAAAAATTGGCCACCACACATTTGAAAAAATATAAGAGAACTGCGTGGCAAAGTAATTAAGCGCTGTATTATGCCAGTCGAACGAAAGCCATACAAACCCTTCAACTAATTGCTGCAGGCCGAATATAAGCGGAATTGCTGCAAATGGCACCTCAGAGCGCTTCTTTGTTTTCTTAATTGTAGCTATGCCGATTGCCGACAACGATACACCGGCTACAAAACTGGCAGTTGCAGAAAAACACATATACTAATTTGAAGAAGTCCACTGATTTGGAGTCCAAACATATGGTGTCCATGAGTAGTAAGGTGTCCAGTAATTCTGCGTCCAAGTAACAGCATCCTGGGTTTTCCAATTATATTGAAACCAATATGAACCACCGTAGTTATCGTAGCAATCTGCCGCAGTTATGTCTGATGTGCCGTTATTACAATCACCATAGCTAGAACAACTGTTTTCATCATGACTGCCACCACTGCACCAGCTGCTACCTTCTGAAACAGGGCACCCGCCTTGGTCTGTAAATGAGCCGTTACTGCAATAACCGTAGTATACGCAAGTGGTTGCATTAGTATAACCTCCGGCGCTGCATGTACCGCCCAAGTCTTCGGTGCAATAGCTAGAAGTAACATTTGACGAACCATTACTGCAATTTCCTGCAGAAGTACAGTCGCCGCCTTCTGTATAAGTTGCTTCGCTACATGAACCGTGACCTTCGCAAGTACCCTGATCTGTATTGTCGTATTGATGATCTGGATCACATGTTCCGCCACCATCATCATTTTCATGGCAAACACCATTTACACAATGAGTAGACAGGCACTCTTCATTAGCAGTACACGATTCACCATTTCCAAGTAATTGCGGAGAGCACACACTAGAGGCGCAGTTAGAAGACTGACAGTCGGCATTGATTGTGCATGAACCACCGTTTGCTACTAAATTACTGTTAGTTATTACAGTTTCATCGCCAGTGCTTATTCCAAGGATGACATCAGCAATTAAGCCGTCGTCAGGTGTCGGGCCACCTCCGCATAAAGTAGAAGAGCTGTATGGGTTTATAACTGGGTATGTGTCAGCATCGCCATAGCCAGGGGCGCTGTTGGTTGCGGTACAAATTTCAACAAGTTTTGCCCTGTTTAGTTCTGAATGCCTTGTAACTATAAAACCTACATGCTTGTTGGCCGCTTCGCTTGAACCTGTCGATACATTTTTATATTTCTGCCACGTATACGCCCACACTGCCACACTATCTCCGTCTGTCCAGGCTTTGTAACAATATGTATCAGCATCATCATGGGGGTCTGCAGGAACGGCACTTAAATCACCATCTGCAACAAGAGCGCTGGCCATTGTGTCGAAGTTTGAGCAAGCGGTATTTGTGTGATTTCCTGCAGCATAAGCTGGGCGTGAAGCAAACGACAGCAAACCAGAAACAAAAGTTAAAGCCTTATTTTCATTTGCCGCAAAATAATTTTTAGAAGCGCCGTTCGTTGCCACTGCCGGGTATGCTCCATTATGTTTCGTTGCGTAAATTTCAAAAGCATTTTTAAGCTGAGTCATGTCTTGCAAACGCTTTGAATCGTCGGCTTTTTGCCTTGATGCAGCCAAGCTCGCCATAACAACAGCCGCCAAAACACCAATAATTGCAATTACAACAAGAAGCTCAATAAGTGTAAAACCTTTTTGTTTTGCGCTGAGGTAGCGGGTATTGCCGATGTTACGGCTAACGTGATGTCGGTTATGCATATTTTTATTTGAAATGAATTTGAACGACATGCGGAGGCGTAACTGCTTGTCTAAAATAATATGCTGCAACTAAAAGTAGTATACAGCCTAGTACCAATGCAATTTTTTGTGCATGTTTTTCGTTATTTGCTATACCAGCAACCATAAACATTCTGAAAAGAAACGGTGTTTTTTGATGTTTTGACATAAAATCTTTTGCTAAATCGCTGCGATATGTGCCTTTTATATCTGTATTGCCGTCATCGAATTGGATATCTGAACTCATGGCGTAAGTATATAACAACATCAAATATACGTGAAGGGCACACACCCACTAACTCGAACCTAGTGCCCAGCAAGCATGTTATTTATGACGTTTCTGGTTATCTGACCAAAATATCCGACCGCAGGCTTAATATTATTTTTTTTCTGAAACTTTATAAGCGCTTCACGCGTAGCTGGGCCGAAATACATTGTTTCGTTACCTGGCGAGCCGTTTCCCTTATAAGAAACAACAAAACCATGGGTATTCAAAAATTGCTGAAGCATTTTTACATCAACTTCTTTCTTGCCAATATTCGAATTTTTTAGAAAGTACTGCGCACCTCCATTATTTACATTATTGTTCGAAGCCTTATTAGTTCCGCCAACGCCTAATTGAAGACTGCTTATGCCTGAACCTACTGTTGGTGTGCAAATGTACCCAGCCGGGCACAAAGGGTTGCTTGCTGAATTATTTGCAGAGTTATTCGCATAAATAATACCAGCTGATGGGCTACTGCCGCCTCCTCCCCCGCCTCCCCCAGAACCATTCTCATAATGAGTTTCTGGAGCAGCAGCTGAAGCCGCTGTAGTAAATGTTGCGTCTGTTGAAGTCGAAATATTTCCGGAAGCATCTACCGCCAAAATTCGATAATGATATACGGTAGAAGCAGAAAGGCCAGAAATAGATACTGCGTGGGTTGTTGTGCCCGTTGACGAAGCGACACTTCCATACGAAGTGGTAAGACCGTATGAAGCTGAAGATGACGCAGCTTCATCGGTGTTCCATGTGATACTTGCCGTAGATGCAGTTGTTGATGTAGCGGCAGAAGAAATAATTGGAACAAAAGTATCGGGCACTCCAACAAAAGAGCCTCCGTTCAAAACGGTAAATGTGGTGGTGGCATTATAAGTTGCACCGGTTGCATCTACTAATGCCCCATTCGCTGTAACTACCCAAGGGCCGTTACTCACAAAGTCTCGGGTAATTGTTGTACTAGCTGTGTACATTCGAGTTTGCGTTCCGGATACAATACTTATGTTCTCACTTAGATCTTCATAAAATGTGGCATTTCCTGTTACTGTCGCTCTATTAATTGTAGAGTCGTAAAAAGTTGCGTTTCCTTGTACTTCACCTTTATTGTATGAAGTACTATAAAAGGTAGCATTGCCGGTAATTATGCCCGGCGCTGAACCAGTTATAAGACCTGTCTGCCTGTTGGAACTAGAATTATAAAAAGTGGCGCTGCCATTCACTGTTCCAAAGTTTTTACTGGAATTAGTAAATATATATGTGGTTATGGTATTTCCTAATACATCTTTAGCTGTACCTAGTACCGTTCCCCATATAGATGTGCCAGTTAAAACCAAAGTACTACTCGTAGCATTGGTAAAAGTTGCATTACCAGAAATAGTTCCGCGGCCAAGCACGGTACTATTTATTGTGGCATTTCCGGATACTATACCGCCGTTGTTACTTGTATCGTTAAACGTAGCGTCACCACCAACCGTTCCAGACTGAAATGCAAACGAACTAAATACGTTAAACGAAGAACCATTAAATGTAGAACTACCCGTTACCGCACCATTATTTTGAGTGCTGTTATTAAAAGTAGCATCACCGGTTATTGTATAACCTAAACGATTACTAGATGTATTATTAAAAGTAACATTTCCGGTAATAGCTGCTTGGTTACGAGCTGAACCATAAAAAGTAACAGCGCCAGTAGTAGTGGCATTTAGCGCCGCAGAGGCAGATGAAGTGGCAATAATTCCAGTAGAGGTTGCAACTATAGTTAAAGGTTCTGTCCATGTATCAAGATTAATTATAGGCGCAACCGTACCAAGCGTTATAACAGCATCGCTAGAACCAGGTAAAGAACCCGATTGTGAAGAATGCGCTAAATCTGTCCACCAGTTACCGGTAAGGGTTGTCCATTGTGAATCTGCTCCTGCATTATACCAATATTTAGTGGCGCCCAGAGCAAGGCTTGGAGTAATAAAGACAACCAACAACAGTGGCACGAGTAGTCTTTTCATATTCATATACATAGCGATTATAGCAAATTTAATCACTTGATGAAATAATAAACCCCAAGCAGAATTACTTAGGATAGAAGTTGGACGCGTGTCTTCTTGGAGCGTGCAGAAATATCTGCTTTTGTTTGCTTAGAAACTGCATCGTTTCCGATTCGACTAGAGCATGGGTCTTAATGCATGAGTGCTGCTGCAAATGCGGGGTTAACGCAATGAGTCCAGCCCTTCACCGGGGCAAAAGCCTCAGGGACCGTGACATCATTCTCTGAATATTTTACATAGGCATGCGTATCGAACTGCTCTGCCAAATGTTCAATCAAGAAAAATATGACATCGATGTACTGAGGGTCATCACCACAAACAGTGCTGTGTCTCTCATGGAGCAAGACACCGCCTTGGACGACTCGTACTTGCTCGCCAAAGTTGTAGAACACAGAGACTTTGTCGACATCAACAAAGTAGGGTTCGTCTGAATCGCCAGGAAAGACTTCGTGAAGATAGTCCATTCCAGACTCAAGGGTCCATTTTTTTGCCTTTGATGAGCCCCAACCGCAAAATGGATGTAGGTCTGCAAAGTGGTCACCAAGCTGCACCGGGAAATCGTTGCTGAGACAAAATGCGACGTGCCAGACGTATCCGGCGCCGTAATCGAAGGAGAAGAGAAGAACTGTTTTCATGTATTAGTTAAGTTAGGTGTGTAGACTCACAAGCAATTCACAAGGCATAAGTGCCAGATGAGCTGTTTGTGAAGCCACTACCAAACTCAACTAAATTAAAAGAACATATCGCACGTATAGTACAATATGTTCTTTCGTTCGTCAATATCGAGTGGACCCGAGCGGATTCGAACCGCTGACCTCCTCAGTGCAAATGAGGCGCTCTACCAACTAAGCTACGGGCCCTTATGAAGCGACAGGTGCCATAGTACTATTTTTCAACGCCTTAGGCAACCACAAGGTTGAACGCCGGCAAGGCTCCTTCCGCTATTTACCGCCGATGTATCGTTTATTTACCCCCAAGCGCGAGCTTTATAAGATGCTCTATTAGCTCGTGCTTTTTAATACCACCGGCTTCTAGGGCGCGGTAAATAGCCGAGTGCTCGTGCAGGCTTGGCTCGGTGTTTATTTCGAGCAAGTACACGCCACGGCGTGGATGAACAATAAAGTCGGCAGTGGCAAAATGCCTCAGGCCAAGGGCATTGCGACCCGAAAGAACTGCCTGCTCTATCTGCTTTTTTTCGCTTTCAGTTAAATGAGCTGGGCTATGATGGTCGTATGTGCCTGCCTGCTTCGACGACCAGTCAAAAATTCCCTTATGCACCTTGTTTTGTTCGTTGCGAGGCATTGCACCTGCAAGAGGTTGAGCGCTTACATTTGTGCCTTCAACTTCCGCCCCCTCCTCGCCTTCTCCCCTTCCATCTTCGCCGTGGCGAATATGCGGCTTAACTTCTACTGGAAAAATCGGGTACACTTCTTGACCTCGAAAGTCATCAATAAAGCCTGAAATAATTTCTTTTCCTGTTAAATATTCTTCAACAATAATATCGTTCGAAAATTCACGCGCATGTTTAATAGCTTCTTCGAGCTGAATCATATTAGATGCATAAGACACACCAAGTGACGAACCTAAACCCCGAGGCTTCACCACTACAGGCATCGGAAACGAACGGAACAAATCGCGGGCAATTGGTTCAACGTTTTCATCGTGCGCTATATTAAATTCTTTATAGTATGGCGTCTTAATTCCGTGCTGCTTAAAATGCTCTTTGGCTAAACCCTTATTAAGTGCAATTGCCGAGCCATACGAAGTTGTGCCGACGAACGGCATAGAAAATGTTTCAAGAATTCTTTGGAGCTTGCCGCCATTGCCGTCTCCCTCATTATGAACACCATCTTTTTCAAATGAACCTTTAGTGGCGTTAAATATGACATCTACTTTCTGCAATACCGCCGCCTGCGACTGCGGCGCACCGTCTATGTGCCATATTCCTTTCTTATCTATAAAAATATCTACCCCTTTGTAGCCGCGGCACAACGGCTCACTATTTAGCATATCTAAAATGTGCTGGCCGGTCTTAAGCGACACTTCGTATTCTTGCGATGGCCCGCCTCTAAGCACGCCGACTTTAACAATAGACATATATAAATGATTATACGGCAAAACTCATATAAAAAAAGAACGATTCGCACAGGGTTGAATTCGTCTTTGAATTCGGTCTGTGAGAATCGTTCGCGTGTGGGCTGTGAGGCCCGGAAAAATCTATGAAAGAGCATTGTTCGTGTGGGGCTCATCGATCACCAAAAGAGGTGCTCGATGAGCCCGAGTAAAGGAATACACATGGTAGTGGAAGGGCAAACCGTCAGAGAGGTGTGTGATGACGTATCGTTTTTGATCCAGCAAAACCAACAACAGACACGCGGGGTCAGCCGAAGTAGGCGGCTACCCAATGAAGCCCGCAAAGAAAGCCGCGCCTTCCACCCCCATGTGTATTCAATTTACAACGAACTGGCCCATTCTAGCTCAAAAGTGAGGTTATGTCAAACAACCCATTACTAAAGACCTAAATATGAGACTCAAAAGCTACAAACCCCTTGAAATAGAACGCCGTTTGGCATGTACAGCCACCGCAAAACGGTGCGATTCGGCGTTAATTTGCATACATATATTATCGTCTATCCCACTAAAAGTGACCGGAAAGACCTTAGAGCGCAGCACCTCGCGGGCCTTGTGCTTGTCATCCTTTACCACCGATACCAGGCCGATACTGCCCATGTCTACATTTTGGCCGCAGTTCAATTCTTCGTTCAATTTGCCTTTCAAAACTTCTTCGGCCGCATTAAGCTGCGCCTGCCCGCCATCAATTACAAAAACTGAAGGGTACGCCCACTCACTGTGTGCCAGCCGACGGTTCAACACTTCTCTCAAAGCCGCGGTGTCGTTAGAGCTGTGCACAGTTTTAATATTAAATTTTTTGTATTGATTCTTCGCGAATTCGCCGTCTTCCATAACCACCATCACGCCGACCATGTCTTTACCGGAAAGATGGGCGATGTCGTACGCTTCGATGCGCGTTATACCCTGTCCGTTTTGATCACGACCGATAGCTTCGTTTGTTCCGTCGACTTCCCCGCTAAATTCCCCACCTCGGCTTTCAATGTTTCTCTCGGTATTCCTTTTAAGCATAGAAATGTCCTGAATATGCGAAAGCGCCTGCAATGTCTTTTTTATTTCATGAGCCTGCTCAAATTCGAGCTTTTTAGAATGAACTTTCATCTGGCGTTTAAGCCCAGCCACGAGTTTAGTCTTCTTTCCTTTAAAAAATAGACGGATGTTCTGTATCTGCCGCGCGTATTCTTTTTTGGATATATCACCGCTGCATACACCTGGGCACAAACCAATTGAACGGTTGAAGCACGGCCGCGGAGTTTTACCGGCGGCAATTACTTCATCGTATGGCACGCATTTGTCGCGGAACGGAAATATTTTTCTGATGAGGCGCAGCGCCTCATGCAATTCATTGCCGTACGGATACGGACCGAAAGTGTCGATGTATTCAAAATTCTGCGACGGCTTCGCCGTTGTCAGTCGCGACGAATGCTCCATTTCCAGCTCTCGCCCGCGCACCACAAGCACTCGCGGAAAATCTTCTTTGGTGAGCACAACGTAATTGAAACTCTTATTGTCTTTGCCGTCGGTATTATGCCGCGGCATATATTTTTTAATAAGTTCAGATTCAAGCAAGAACGCCTCAAGCACCGAGTCGGTCTGTTCAAAGGTCACTGTCGTGGCACGCGTAACCATATCTACCAAAAGCCGTCCGCGGGTCTTAATGAGATCGTAGGCAAAATAGCTTTTCACGCGGTCGCGCAGGCTCGTGGCCTTGCCAATATATAGAACGGTACCGCTTGGGCCGACTTTCCTGAAAAAGTACACGCCGGGGGTATCGGGCAGCTTTAGTTTTTTAAGATGGGCCAGATTCATAGGTGTATTATATCATAGGGGTTTTAGAGGATATTGACATATATACTGTATATTGTATAATAGTATTACGGTTCTTTGAACGAGTTTGGGTTCGGTAGAAAGGCTTCAATTAAAACAATGGCAAACGCCGCTGGATTGAAACCCTTCACCCCGAAAACCAAATTCATGAACGACCCACTACTCTTAATCCAAAACGCCAAACAATTTTTAGCACAATTTGCCGCAGGAGGCGTCGGAGCAAATCTCGACTTTGCATTAAAAGTCGCAAACCTGCTAAATGACGACGCCCAGCTTAACCCCGGTCAGCGAATCTTCGTCAGGTCAATAATCCAAGCAGGACCTGGAGAAGAACCGACTGCACGCATGATGCAAATCGCGACGTTCATCAACACTTGCCACTAGTGGCAGCCACCCCCAACAAGTAAGAACCCCCCCCCACCGGACTCTACATCTTGTCGGGGGCTTTTCTTTTTTAAAAATATCCGTGACTATAAACTTTCTTACTTTCTACGCTTTTTTAGAACTTTAGCGAGATATTGCCCCGTATAACTCTTCAAATTATTCGCCACTTCTTCAGGCGTACCCTTCGCCACAATATTGCCTCCGCGAACGCCGCCTTCGGGGCCGATGTCTATTATATAGTCGGAGCATTTTATGATGTCCATATTGTGCTCGATGACCACCACTGTATTCCCTTTCCATACCAGTTTCTGCAAAATTTCTATAAGCTTACGTACATCTTCATAGTGAAGGCCGATTGTCGGTTCATCTAATAAGTAAATGGTTTTTTGAACATGAGGGCGGTAGAGTTCGGCAGAAACTTTTACGCGCTGTGCTTCGCCGCCTGAAAGAGTGGTGGCGCTTTGGCCAAGCTGCAAGTAGCCGAGGCCCACTTCGTTCAATGTTGTGAGCCTGTCAGAAATTGAGGGTACATCCTCGAAGAATGTAAGCGCATCTTCAATGGTCATGCGCAGCACTTCGTAAATATTCTTTCCTTTATATTTAACTTCGAGCGTTTCTTTCATGAAGCGTTTGCCGTTACAAACATCGCATGTAACGTACACAGTAGGAAGAAAATGCATTTCAACTTCTATCATGCCGTTGCCTTGGCAGGTTTCGCATCGGCCACCTTTTACATTGAACGAGAAGCGGTTCGCCTTCCAGCCTCGGGCTTTTGCTTCAGTAGTTTCAGCGAACATGTCTCTAATATGAGTGAACGCGCCGGTATATGTTGCGGGGTTTGAACGGGGAGTTCTTCCAATTGGAGACTGGTCTATAAGAATTGTGCGGCCCAAATATTCGGTTCCGGTAAAACTTGTGCAGTTATATATATTCGCCGAGCGATGATCGCGGTCGAGGCGGGCCAATAAATTCTTATGCAAAATTTCATATACAAATGACGACTTCCCCGAGCCTGAAACACCAGTAACGGTTGTGAGACGCCCCAATTGTACGTCGATATTCATGTTTACGATGTTGTTTATTTTGCCACCTGTAACCTTAAGCCAGCCTTTGTTTTCTGTACGGCGTTTTTCAGGAATTTCAATTTCTTTTTCGCCGCGCAAATATTCGAGCGTTACCGAGCCGCTTTCATTCTTTTTTGCCGTAAGTAAATCTTCAAGCCAACCTTGCACTACTACATGACCACCGTGCACACCGGCGCCGGGGCCAATGTCTACAATGTAATCGGCAGAATATATGGTGTCTTCATCGTGTTCAACAACAATTACTGTATTTCCCATATCGCGAAGCTGAAGCAAAGTTTTAATGAGCCTGTCGTTGTCGCGTTGGTGTAGGCCAATTGTCGGTTCGTCTAATACATAAAGTGCGCCTACAAGGCCAGAACCAAGTTGCGACGCGAGGCGAATTCGCTGTGCTTCACCGCCAGAAAGAGTGTTAGCTCTTCGGTCGAGTGACAAATAGTCGATACCTACATCGTTCATGAATACCAAACGCGAAACAATTTCTTTTATAACAACTTTTGAAATTTCTTTTTCTTTAGGGCTAAGTGGCAAGGCTTTGAAAAATTCAAGCGAGTCGGCAATGCTCATTGCTGTGAGGTCGACTATG
>OFRG01000174.1_pt1 | contig 27449 bp, 61 predicted proteins | sample 1543071 | NCBI WGS metagenome assembly OFRG01 (sample SAMN07774222, study PRJEB24372) | wastewater metagenome | isolation source: WWTP Verbania (Effluent) | place: Italy: Verbania | collected 2015-12
AAAAGAAAGTAACTTCTAAAAAGAAACCCGTAGTTAAGAAAAAGACTGTTTCGAAGCGGAAGATTGCTAAATTGCTTCAAGCCGATCTTCCTGATTTCCCCGGGGAAGTCAATCTATATAAAGTAACTCCTAAACTAGAAGGCAATCAATATGTGATTGTTTCAGCAGTATATGCCCCATTTAGTGGCCCTGAAACGTATATCTTTGGGTCTAATAAAGAGGGTGAAGTTAGTAATTGGGGGGGAGCTAGAAGGGTCTTATAAGGGCGGATTGGATCATAATGAGGCCTTAGGAGGTGCTGGTTATGAGGTAGTAGAATGAACTATTATCATAAAGAAGAAATTGAAGCTAAGATTCGTGAAATTTGGGGCGATGGTCCTGGAGATTGCGCCTCAAATGATTTCGATGTTCAAGTCGATAGGGTAGATGATCATTATGAAATTAAGCTTTCTAATATGTATAGTCCACCTGGCTTGAAGTTTGAATATCTATCTAAACTATCGAAATTCTTTGATACCGATAAAATCGGTGATGAAGATCATTTTAATGAAGAAGGTTGTGATAGTTGCGATTATGGATCTAGTTATGGATTTACATTAATGATACACCCTATGCCAGAGGTAGTTGTGAAAGATGAATCATAATAGGTGATCTATTTTTTAGTTTGAGGATTAAATATGAGAATGGATATCCAAGAAATAAAAGATATTATTAATAATATTGAAATGGAATTTCTCGATAAGAAGGTTAACTTTAAAGTTATTGATGTAGAAAATAGTTTTAACGAATTTACTTGCCCTTATATCACTATTTTTATAGAAAATGTAAAGGGTATTAATAGTCTATCAAGAAATCCTTTGTCTTGTGGATTTTATATTGATCCATTTACTACAAATAAGCGTGAAATCGTTATGAAATGTTTTTACCATGCTAAGAGTTTAATAAACCATGAAGTAGAAGAAACATTTAAATATAACGATATAAACATTATGGACCCGCATAAAACTAGAGAAGAAAATGATTCAATTAGAAAACTAACACTTATGGATAGTCGTAGACCAATTAGGAGTTTAGACGATGCTCTCAAACACGGAAATATTGTGGTTTCTTCAGCAAATCCATGAAAGACTTAAGGGCGTTGAACTATATTCTAATCAGTATCAATTTAATCATCGACTCAATGATTGTGAAGTCTTTCTAAGGGACAAATGGAAAGAAGCTGAAAAAGATCAAAATGATGAATTAAATATGGACACATTCATCGATAATATGTTAAATAGTAAGTAAGTTTATAGTTTATAGTTAACTATAAACTATTAGCGGATATAATTTAACGGTTAAAATAAGCGACTTATAATCGCTCTATCCAAGTTCGATTCTTGGTATCCGCATAATTTCTTTTATGATTATTGAGTTATGTCAAGCCATAGTCGAGGATGGATTACATGATAATAACGCACGATGAATTTGAAACATATTACAATATAACAACCATGCGTGAGTTGATTTATATTAATGGCTTTGGTGTTTTAGATTTAAGTGATTGGGTTGAATTTCTTCCTATAGGAAAGATTAGAGATTTGGGGATAAGCTGTATTCAAAAAGCTTTTGATAGAGTATATTATTCAAAAGCTGATGATAGTAATTTGAATGTGTTCATTAATGGACTATACGATAATTTATTAAACAAATATATGAATGGAGATTATTAATGAAAAAATATCCATTGAAAAAGTTTTTTGTTGTCAAAGATGAATTTTATCCATATATTAGGATATTTAAGAGTAGGACATTAACTGATTTTGAATATCAGTTACCTGTTAAGATTGTTCAGCGTTACAATAAAGCTCAAAAAGAATTTGAAAAAGCTAATGAATTATTGCAAACCGCTATGGCTCGACATGAAGGTAGTTTAGCCAAAAAAGAATCTATTTATCAATATACTTATAGTTTTGCAACAGGAACTAAGAAAAATGGATAAAACAACCCTACTAAATGATTTTATGGATAAGATGAATGAACTTCATAAGGATCATTTGACATTAGAAGAATTAGTCAATATCGGAGGATTCGTCAAGAAACTTATTGACGACACTTTCCAACATGGGTTTGAACAAGGTGAACTAGAAGAAATGAGGCAAAGAGCCCTGGAAGATATATTATGACAATTAACCAAAGAGGCTTAAAGGATTATTGTGAATTCTTTGACACTCGTAAAACCCGAGTAATCGTAAGAGATTCTAGTGGTGCTTTTGTTGGTAATATCGATGGGCCTTTTGTGTGGGTGTTTTTAGAGCCTAAAGATGGTAGTCCAGAAAATTGTCTTCATTTAACTATTGAAGAAGCCGAAATCTTGCGAGATGCGTTAAATACTTGGATACAGAAGAATACGGGCGAGAATCTCGAAGGCGATGGTAAATGAAGAAATGGTTTAAAAAACTCTTGTGTTTAATCGGAAAACACAATACTATCAAACTAGCATCTACAACTAATAATGGCCGAGTAATAGGCATTGACTTTGGATATGATCCAATAGAAGATAAGAAAGTATTGTTTTATATCTTTAAAAGCCCTTGTTTAAGATGTGGGAAAGAGTAATTATGAGTGAAACCAAGAAAACAATCTTATGCGCCTTATTCTTTATTGGATTAATGATATTATTGTTTACAAGTGGGTGCGGTGTATTAAGCGAAGATTGTTCACAATTAAGTAATGGTTATATTTGTAAAGAAGATTTCATACAAAAATGTAGAGATTATTGTTATCAAACTAATTCAACATGGTATGGATTTAAAGAATGTACTAATCTTTGCGAAGGTCCTAGTATTCAAGGAGATAATTATGGTAAGTAAAAAGAATTTTGCACAATTAAGTGAAGTTGTTCAGAAGATTGCGAATGATTTATACTTTGATTTTACTAAAAATGAAAGACCCGTTGGTTTTGATTATCAATCGTATGGATTTGTTCCAAAATGGTATCAACTTCCTAAGTTTAAAACCTTATTTTGCCGTCCATATATTGAAACTAGAAATCGACAATTAGAAAAACGATTAACTGCATTAGAAGCGTATTTGGGCATAGAGTATAAAGTTATTGACGAAAGCCTACCTAAGTATGTAAAAACATCTAAGAAGAAAGTTGTTACGCCCGAGTAGCTCAATTGGTAGAGCAGCGGTCCTGTAAACCGTTTGTTGGAGGTTCGACTCCTCTCTCGGGCTTTATTTTTTTATAAAGGAATAGTATATTATGTTTATTGCACATTTGATTAATATAATGATTGCGATTATTTTATATAGAGCGTTAGTAATTGATTATCCGCATTTAGCTGGAGCTATTTTGGGATTTAATTTTTATTTATCATATGCTTTTGGTTTTTCTGCTGGTAAAAAGAGCGAAACTAAGAAGTATGATTTCCAAAATTCATTTAATCGAGACTATGGATAAGAAGGATTGCTTAAATGAAAAAGATAAATAGACTATTACCATTTGAAGCAACTAAAAAGCCCGTTACTATAGAAGCTGTTTTATGGACTGGTGGCAATATTGAAACGATAGATGCTTTTGTGGCAAATACTCATGAAGTCCAATATAATAATTTATTAAGTAGTCGCGATCAAATACTAAAGGTTTGGAATGGATTAGAGGGTCAATGGATTAATTGTCCAATAGGTCATTATATTATTAAGGGAGTAGCTGGAGAATTTTACCCTTGTGAACCAAAAGTATTTGATAAAACGTATAATGTTGTAGGAGAAGATACGTGAAATTAACTAAAGATCATGTCGGTAAAAAAGTACGTAAACCAAAATGGAAGCCTGAACAGTATGAGATCGTAGCATGGGTAGGTAATTTTTTTGCAGTAAATATTGGTAAGGCCATGATGGAGTATAAGGTCTCATTAGATGGCTGGGAATTGTTTCAAGAACGTCCTCCAAAGATTCCAGAGAATCAAGCTTGGGTTGTAGTAGGTAAAAAATATTTTTGGAAAAACGATCCTGATAATTGGTTTATCCCTCAATTCTATGATCATCAAAATAAAATATGGGCTGGAGTATCCAATAAACATCAATATGTTCATTGGATGGATAATAAAAGTGATTGGACAGATAGACTCAAAGTAAAAGTTAAAATGGCACCAGGTATAGTTTATTCTAGTAAATATTATCAATTAACCCCTCATCTATTTGAGAATAAGCAAGACTTTGACCATTGGTGTAGTCATTCGATGAATGTTGATTTTGGAGTTTGGCCAGCCAATGATAATGCTTGGGTAGAAGTAGAAAAAGAGGTATTATAATGAAAGACAATGACGGCGTTATAACTATTAGCCGAGAAGAATATGATCGTCTTTTAAAAGATTCTAGATTTTTGGATAAACTATATGCTGCTGGCGTTGATAATTGGGAAGGTTTTAGTATAGCTTGTGAAGAAACAGAAGAGGATGAGGAATGAGTGAAGAAGACATTATAGAAGCTGAAAAGTACCTAGCTAATGTGCATCAAGTAGATTTGGTTTATTGTGAGTATCCTCACCAAATCATAAAGAAACTATTAGAGGCTGTTAGATTGTATAAACGTGTCATGGAATCACACACTATTTGGGATGATATTTAGATTGAAGTATTTATTTCAACGTTTATGGTGGAGATATCAAGATAGTTATTTAAACAATCTTTTAAGACGTTTGTGTTGTAAAATGACTAAACATCCTGGAGTTTATTACTATAAAGTTAGTAAAAAGAAGTCCGGAGATTATTGATGGTTGGAAACAATGTTCCCCAATAGTATTTTCTTTTCTTATTGATCCACTTTTGTTTAATTTAATTGAATATGATGAACCACAATTGCGGGTAAGATTTACGGAAAAGGGCAAGACAGTAATGGAGTATTTAGTTTAAGGAAGATGGCAATACACATAGACAAGCGTACCATGTAGTTCGGTTATGTATATACATAATGATATTTCGGGACTACAAACAGGCTACAATGCGGCCAAGACTTTAAATAGTCAAAGTTTTTAACGGGTGCGTGTATTTGGTATGGTGTGCAGGTTAGATCCATATAAAGGCATTGTCTCTTGCTTCCTTTATTTTTTTATGGCAAGAATCAAAAAAGATCAAAGAACATGGAATGGCCAGATTTTATGGAATAAGGCATTCGTTATACCTCCTGAAGAGGATAGGCGTAAGAGTATTCGAAGAAAGAATTATAAGAAATATTGTAAAGGAATTGTAGGCCGAAAACATAAATATGAGCGTGTAACGAAATGGGTTATAGGTAGTTTTACTCGTAAAATAGATAAATGCCAGTTATGCGGCAAAGAAAAGGGTTATTTTTAATGGAATCTTTATTTTCAACATTAATTGTATCAATATTTTTGTGTGCTAATTTTAATCCACCAATTAACAATCCATATAAGCCTGGTATATATTGTGCATTACCCATAAAATGCCCACAAGGCCATAAGTATTATCCTGGTTGGTGTATTAGACCGTTAGATAAGAATCTGAAATAAGACTAGAACCGAGGGAGATAATAACCCGTGGTGAATATCGGGATAACTAGATCAAACCTAAGTCTTACTTATCTCTTAGGCGTAAGAGTGGCAGGGAGGAAAGACTCCCTTAGTTGGCGGGAATGGAGCAATAGCTAGGCTCGCGGGTCTCATAAGCCTGAAATCGTTCGGTTCAAATCCGAATCCCGCTACCCTTCTCTATCGAACGACAAGATAGGGCGCTCGTATCGTGACTACGTTGTATTGCCGGTACAAAATAGCTAATTGATCTATTGCAGCTTAGTCGAAGTTGGTAGACATGGCTTAGGGAGTATAAAACTGACCCACGGCAACTTTTATTGTATGATTAATTTAAATTCAATATTACTATTATTATCTATTCATTTCTTTGCAGATTTCATTTTGCAAAGCGATTGGATGGCAATTAACAAATCAACTAAGGTCTTTCCTTTATTTGTTCATGTTCTTTTATATTCATTATGTCTACTTGTTTTTGGATGGAAATTTGCTTTAATAAATGGATTATTGCATTTCACTACTGATTTCATCACAAGTAAAGTTACTAACTATTTATGGTCTAAACAAAAACGTCATTGGTTTTTTGTTGTCATAGGATTCGATCAACTATTGCATTATTCAGCTTTATTTGTTACATTCTATTATTTAGGATTATAAAATGTCTTGGCGATTCACTAAACAAATAAATATGTATGAACTACATATGACGTTTAATAAGAAGCCTAAAGCTTTGTCTGGGTGGAAATATAGCCATATAATGAACGATCCCTTACTTGGTAAAGGTCCAAAGTACTATTTAACATCCTATGCGAATACTTATAATAAAGCTTTGATTAAACTAGTTAACGGAGCAAAGGAAAGACCGGATAATTTAATTAGACTTAAGATTGAACATATTGTTTATGATAAGGAATCATTATGAATCTAGTTCTAGAAGAATTAATTGATCAAATCGGTTCTTTAACTAAAGAAGAGAATGGTATTGTAGGTCAATTATTTACTAATTGGAATCATCATGATTGGAAGAATTTTCTTCAAAGTTATTTAAATCGACAATTGATGTTGAGACGTGAAATTCAAGATAAGATTCATTTTGAAGAAGAAGTAGAGAGTTACTATAGAGAATTTAATATAGAAGCTGAAAGCGATTATTACGCGGGGTTCAATCGTGAAAAATAAAAAAGTATATACCGAAGATGATTATTGTTATAGCGGCGCATTAGAAGCTTGTGGAGCTAAAGTATTGGCTTTTCAAAGGTTTGGTTCATGGCAAGGTGATTGGATTGCCAAGATTAAATATGAAGGTAAGATTGTATATGTGTCTGGAGCATTTGGATCTTGCAGTTGGTGCGATTCATTTCAAGGTGAATTTGGTTATGGCGATTATTATGAAGATCCAAATAATAAAAATAACATATTGAAATTAAAAGCTTTTGGGATGCGCTATTTAGATGATCTTAAATCTTATGATGAAATTTTAGTAGAAGCATCAAAAGATATTGAGTGGGATAGTGATGCTGAAGAAATGGTTCAATGGATTAAAAATAATAGGAAAACAAAATAATGGATATTGATTTAAAAGAATTTAAATTATCTTACGATTGGCAGGCTTCTTTTGCTTGTGCTTTTTATGGTTCTTCAGGATATAGTGTTGGTGAGGATGATCTAGCGTCTCATCCAATTGATCAAGTAATAGAAATCATTGCCATGGAAGAAGGCGAAAATGACGGTAATAATTGGATCGGAATCTTTCGCTTAAAAGACGAACGATATATTTATTTAATTGCTGGTTGTGATTATACCGGATGGGGTTGTCAAGAAGGCGGAAGTTATATTGAAAAGCCTACTCTAAAAGAGATTTTATCTAAGCTAGTCTTAGATCAAGACGCCAGGAAGCGTTTATATAATCAATTACGAGATAAATACGAATTAGATTGGGATGATGATTCGGTTGTTCCAATTGAGGATATTTTTTAAAAGGAATATATATGATGATTATACCTGAAGGAATTCTACCAAATAAAACAAACATTAATCCAGACTGGAAGCCTGGCGATATTGTTGAACTAGAAGTATCAAAAACTAAATATATAGTACAACCTAATGGTAGTTGGAAACGTATTACAAAAAGATACGGAACAAAAGCTAATCGTAAAAAGGGTGAATAATTATGAGCAAATCAGATATCGTAGTAAGAGTAAAGTTTTTTAATGGAAATGACGAAACCTATCGTGGAGTAGATTATCATGAATTCTATAAAGACACGCTTCGACTACATCGTCACCCGAAGAATAATAGCGATGTATTTATTCCATTAAAGAATGTTAAGTCTGTTCACTATGTCGCCGTACCTCTAACAACTAAGGGGAAGTAATGACTTGCATTGTTGGAATTGAACATGATGGTAAAGTATTTATGGGCGGAGATTCATGTGGATCTACTCCTTCAATAACGATTGAAACTAAAGAGCCTAAAGTATTTTGGGTAAATAAAGATTTATTAATCGGCTATACTAGTTCATTTAGATTTGGTCAATTAATGCAATATTATTTTAAACCGCCTAAACAACCTAAGAATATGCAAGATCATGAATATCTTTGTACTATCTTTGTAGATGAAATGAGAAAGGTTTTTAAAGAAAAGGGATATCTACAAATAGATAAAAATGTTGAAGAGGGTGGAACCGCTTTAATTGCTTATAAACATAAATTATATTACTTAGAAGATAGTTTTCAAATTCTAAGGGCCAAAGAATTTGCGTCAGTAGGCTCGGGATCTTATTTTGCCATGGGAGCTATGGCTGCTTTGGCAGGTGATACATTTTTTAATAGAGTATTAACTGCATTGCGAGTAGCTTCTAATTTGAATCCTTATGTTAAGGGTCCTTATTATTGCGGAGATTCATGTGCGCCATTTACGATTGCTAAATATGGATAATTGCAAAAATTGTGGAGCAAATAAATACGTTCCAAAGCATGGGTATTTGACTTGTAGCTATTGCGGTAGTATGAGCAATGTGATAAAGTCTAACGACGAATATTACGGCATATATAGTAAATATCAATATACCGGCGTTCGATATATGAGCCCAAAGTTATATTCTAAATTACATAAAATACTATCCGATGATTATAATGGCTATACTGGATCTACAGGCCCAAAATGATTGCTTTAGAATATTTTTTGCTTCCACCAATTGAAATTACCTGTAATATGTGTCGAGGCTTAAAGGTTGTAACTATGGGTAATGTAACAGATAAATGCGGATGGTGCAATGGAACCGGCAAAGCTCTATTGTTTTTATGATAACCTCTCAAACTTTACAATTGACATTTCTTTTGGCCATCCTTATATTGATGATGTTGATATTTAATAAGGAGAAATGAAATGGATAATCTTCAAATAGGTCAATTAGTTGTTGCTGGGGGCTTTGTAGCTTTCCTGGTTTTAGTTGTCACGATATTGTTGTTGAAGCTTTTCGAATGAGTAATTTGTTTTTTAGTTCAGATCATCATTTTGGTCATAAAGGCGTTTTACATTATTGTGACCGTCCATGGGATAATACGCTTGATATGGACAATGAAATGGTGAAACGATGGAATAATGTCGTTTCACCTAATGATACTGTTTATCATTTAGGTGACTTTGCCCTTTGTCACAATAAGATAGCCAAAGAAATATTGGCTTCATTGAATGGTACGCTTTATTTAATTAAGGGTAATCACGATAAAGATATCGTTCGCGATAAGCGTTGGACTTGGGTTAAGGATTATTTTAAATTAAAACTAGTCGATTCTGATTGCCTAGGTGGGTATCAAAATATTATTCTTTGCCACTACGCTTTTGAAACATGGGATAAAATTCATTATGGATCTTGGAATCTTCACGGCCATAGCCATGGCTCATTGCAAACTTCAGAATATAAGAAACGTTTAGACGTAGGCGTGGATTGCAATGATTATACTCCTATATCTTATGATCAAATTAAAGCAATCTTATCAAAAAGAATTTTTAAATCAACCGATCATCATGGAGAAATTTAAATGAGTAGCTATAAAGTTTTACATGAAATGCCAGGATTGAAAATTGGAGATATCCTTCATAAAACTACTACCAATGAAGAAGGTGGACAGCATTGTTATAAGAAAAAAGGTTGGTGGGCACCATTATTCAGTTTATGTATGGTAGAAGATAATCCCTATTGGTTTGAAAAGATCGAAGAAAATAATTGGAAAATTGAAGCTGGTGACATTTACTTTCTTGGTAAATTAGTTTATGTTTTTCTTTCAGATACAACTTATGTGGCAGATTCCCGGTATAATTTAGAAGATTCTGATATTTATTCTTTGTATCTTGGAAATGTTGAAAATAGGATACCTCACTATCTTTATTCACAAAATATCAAGTTGGCATTGACACAACATACACTTGCATATCGTAAAGGATTCAAAGATCGATTCGGTTGGGACGATAAAGTTGAACCAAAAAAGAAACTTAAAAAGTATAAGATTAATAGTATCAGAAATAGTGGAGATAAATATCCGCAATTATTATACAACAGCTATATTGAATTAGAAGAAATCGATGAATAAACAAATATTTAATGAATATATTCGTTTAGGATTAGTTCAACGAGCATTCCAATTTGCCTTTGAAAAGCATAAGAATCAAATTGATGACGATGGATTGCCATATGTTTGTCATTGTTCAATGGTCTACAATACCTTACGAACTATCACGGATGATCAAGAAATTCTAGCCGCTGCTTATTTACACGATACCCTAGAAGATACAGATACGACATATGATGAACTAAAAGATCAATTCGGGGAAAGGGTAGCTAATCTAGTATTAGAAGTTACTCATGAAGGCAAGAAAGATAGTTATGGTTATTATTTCCCACGTCTTCTATCGCGTGATGCTGTTTTAATTAAATTTGCAGATCGTTTAAATAACTTGTCGCGTATGGATTCTTGGGATGATGAGCGTAAAGCTCAATATTTGCGTAAATCAAAATTCTGGAAAGATGGAAGCGATAGGAAATGATCAAATACGTTTTATATAATGGAGTTGATTACTTTGCTTATTGGACTGTAACAGGTCCAAAATTTACACATAAACTATTTGAAGCTCAAACATTTGATTTCCATCATGAGGCTCAACAAGAAGCCGAGGCTCATTGGGAATTGAAACCATTTTACGCTTATGAGGTTGAATATATAGATGGTAATCGATAAAAAAGTACGTATAACTAAATTAAATCCAATAGATAACCCACGACATAAGACTAAGGATAAGTCAGAATGGAAAGATGGAGAAGAGAATGGTTCTGATTTTAGTCCTTATGTTGGGTATGAAGTTGAAGGTTTTTTATTTCATACCATAGAAATCGGTAGAAGTGTTATTGTATGGCGAGAAAAACGCAATGGCGTTGAAGCGCCAGGACAATTCGTAACATCTAGAGTAACTGAAATAACTGATATTGGATTTAATACATTAAACTCTATTTATAAACTAGAAATATTATAATGATCACTCCTATTATAGATTTTAAGTCTTATCTTGAATGCATAAAAAGTACCGATGCTCTATTAGAAAGTGAATTAGAGCGATTAAGAAATGAAGAAAAAGCTATTATAAAACAAATCAATACGATTAAAGATAGATTGAATAAGGAATACCATGCCTTACAAAGATATCGAGAAAAAACGCGAGTATCAAAGAAAATGGTACGTTAAGCGTCGTTACGATTGGCTAGCTGAAAACGGTCCCTGCGTTATGTGTGGATCAACTATTCAATTAGAAGTTGACCATATTAATCCATTAGAAAAAGTAAGCCATAAGGTTTGGAGTTGGACTAAGGTTAAGCGTGAGGAAGAACTTAGTAAATGCCAAGTTTTATGCAAATTCTGTCATTTAGAAAAAACTTATAATGATTGGTATGCAAATGAACCAGTACCGTTTTAAATACGATAATTTTACGGCCTATCAACTAATTGGACCTTGCCTTTATCTATCGGCTAATGGTACATTTAGAGGAAATAAAGGCGAATGGGTTCTTAAGGTTGGCGATCAAGTGGTTGCTATTTTAGAAGACTATGCCTTTAAAAAACTATTTGAAAAGGTCGAATAATGGACCCAATACAAGCACTAGCAATGAATATCGTAAATCAATTATTTGATGAAGCTGAAGTGTCGGTAGAGAAACGTCAAGCTATTAATGATAAATGCGATAAATTTGTCCAAGATTTAGTTAGTCGTTTTGTAATAGACTGTTTTGAAAGGGCTATAGAAAGGACATTTGGAAGTGGAAATCCAAACAACTAATAAAGTCAATAAGAAAACTGTTGTCGCTTTTGATGTCGATGGTACTCTCATAACTTATGAAGATAAGCCTCGTTATGATATTATCGATTTGTTCCACCATTTCCAAAGACTTGGCTGTATTATGATGGTTTGGTCAGGCGGTGGATTTGATTATGCTGATAATTGGTGCAAAAAATTAGGACTTGAGCCTGATTATATTTCTTGTAAGTTTGGAGATAAACCTTGTCCACAACCCGATATTGCCTTTGACGATGAAATTGACAGTAAATTAGGCAAGGTGAATATTTATGTTTAAAGATAATCAACAAGAGGAAATGAATAAGTTATTAGCTAATATTAAGTTGGCCTTACCAACATTAGAGCAATGGCATCACGAAGCTACGAATTGCTGGGCTGAAGAAGACTTAATTTATCGCTATTACCACGGCTCTTTTAAGGTTCAATGGTTGCAGTCTCATACGATTGCGGCTGTTGATATATTTAAAAAGATCGATACTAATTTGAATGAAGAATTCTTGCGAATTGTCAAAGAAGGTACTCCAGGGCAATTCCAAATGGGCTGGAATCAAAGTTGGGAAAAGATTGCTTTACCTATTACGACGGCTTATTTTCATGCCAAATACTTCGTCGAACAATTAATTAAGTATGGCAAAACAATTGCCGAAGGCGAAGCCCCTATGCTCTTACCTTCAGGTTGGGCTTCGGTATTGTATTTATTTAATCAGAGGTAAATTATGCCTAATAATTTTGGAATGATGGATTTTAATTGTATCAGCTATATACCAATTGAAATGTATCTATCGGGATTGTCTCAAAAATATAAAAATACCATTACTAGTGTGTATGCTGTTCTAACCCATACAAAAATTTCATATCTAGAATCTCTTTTATTTATTATAACCTACGATTCAGCCAATGATAATGCCCAACAGCAAAGTATTTATTCTGATTTGGCCAATATATTAAGTCACGATGATATAGCTAATTTTCTATATGAATCTAGTCCAATATATAATTATCACAATGGTTTAAGCAAAAAAGATATTTATTTTTGCGTTATGAATTTTGTTCCTGATTATGCTAAACAGTTATTACTTCAATTTAATAATTTTTATGAAGATAGAGATATTCCGATTCATCAAAACTCATTTACTCATATTAATGAAATAGAGAATCCAAAACCATATTCTGCGTTATCATCTTCTTTTGATAAACTAGCATTAATTCCTAATACAATTAATCAATGTTGTAATAATTGCTATGCTGAGACAATACAATTGTTCCATAACGGAATTTCTCGTTATTGTCCTAAATGTAAGATCTAAATTTAATCTAAGACGTTATATTATTATGAAGTTAATTATTACTGGTTCTAGGGATATCTTTGATTATAATGTTTTAGTTGATTTCTTTGAATCGATTAAATTTCCTTCTAAAATTGATGAAATCGTTTCAGGTTGTGCTGCTGGTGTTGATGCTTTAGGGGAAAAACTAGCAAAAGATAAAGGTATTTATCTTAATCCAGATGAACCATTTAAGGCAAAATGGAAAGAATACGGTGCAGCGGCTGGCGGAATACGAAACCATGCTATGGCTGAATATGCCGATGCTTTATTGTTATTGTGGGACGGAAGAAGTCCAGGCTCTAAGAATATGAAACGACAAATGGAAGCCGAGGGAAAGCCTATCTATGAAATGATATATGGACGGAAGAAAAATGCTAGAGAAGATTTCTAATATATGCGTGGCATTGATTAGTGGATGTTATTTTATTTTGGGTGCATTGGCTTATCTTAATAATAACGCAAAATGGAAACTTGCTTTAGTATCAATTCTATATGGGCTTTGTAATTTACTTTTATTCTTAGGAAAGAAATAATGACCAAACTATCTGATAGAATTTTCAAAAAATGGGAAAGTCAAGGTGGAGATGCTGAATGTAATCCTTGGCCCCATGGAGATTATAATGTTTCTAAAAAGGATCTATTAAATCTAATAGATATAGCCTTTATTGAATCAAGCATTGGAGCACTGGAACAAGCTAAATTGATTATAAATAAAGAATGGTTGCCAACAGCGGCTATAGCTAGAATTGATGTATTAATTACAGAAATGAAGAGTTTATTATGAAGAAGATTAACGGAAACCATGGATTCCACGGTTGGGTATGGAAAGCTCCAGATGGATTCTATTTTTCAAATACATTTGTGACTTGTACTGGATTCCCAGCAAACGTATCTAAACAACAATGTATAAGAATTGCTAGATATCATAAATTAACTATTGGTAAACCAGTTAAAATTATTTTTACGGAAGTTAAATGAAAGTAATTAATTTCGCGAATACAACTAGTTCTCCAGCACCAAAAGAATGGGAAGAATTGCCTGAAATAGAAGAATGGAAACTAGATAGCTCTCATGGCGAAACATCCTTACAGATTTATACTGGAACTAATGTTTGTCAATGGCATTATAGGCTAGATGTTTATTGGCATCCTTATGGGCCAATTTTTTGCGTGGAGCAATAATAATGACTGAAGCCGACGCTAAAAGATATATAGAATGGTTTGAGAAGAATGGACGTTATTATTTTCTAGATGATAACGGCGATACTATTACACGTAAAGATTGCGAAGATTTCCTAGCGTCAGATTATTATAAAAATGATTTAAAGTTATTCGTTTTAACACAAAAATTTTCTAACTAGGTGATAAATGATACCTTTTATCGATGGTGATATTTGTGAAGCTAAATTTAAAGATCGTTCCGTATATGTTAAATTAACTACTTTATATGCTTTATATCCTAATGAACTATTCTTAACTAGCAATGAATATGTAATAGAGGGCATTAAAGTAGTCTACAAATTCTTAAGTTATCCAATGGTAATGGGATCGGATGAATTTCAAAATATAAAATATAGGCCAGATATTCGCATAGATTATGTTTATAGCTTAGAAACATTCAATGAAATTGATGCTAAAGATCTTTGTGATAAATTAAATATCAAGATCTTTGCCCTTAAACGATCTAATGTCATAAATAAGATTCATGGTCAATTAATTATTTCTCCAATGCTTAGGGCCGTTTTTAAGCGCATCCAGAATTTCTTCGCTTCTAAGGATACTTATAAAAAATATGGAATCAAGCATCGAAGAGGTGTTTTACTTTATGGTCCTCCAGGTACTGGCAAAAGTACCTTTATACATTATGTAGTTTCAAATTATCCACAAGCTAATTTATTCGAGAATTTTTATGATTTCTCAGAATCATTAGAAGATTCTTCCTATAAGAAGGATACTCCGAATATCATTTATATTGATGAAGTAGAGTCTAGAGTTGGTTCAACACGAGAACGTAAACAAATGTTAGAGGATTTAGAAGGAGTAGAAGACAATACCTTAGTTATAGCTACAACAAATCTCCCTGAATTATTAGGTCCTGAATTTTATAATCGTCCTGGTCGTTTTGAAGAAGCTGTTTATGTTGGATATCCTACTTTAAAAGAAATTGCAGCATTCTTAAAAGCCAGGGATTGCACTGATTTAATTGAATATGCTATTGGATTAAATTTTGCTCATTTGAATGAATTAATTTATCGCGTTAAGATAAATAATGAAGACCCCGAAAAAGCCTCTAGAGAAATTAAAAAGATTGGTGATAAGCCATTAAGCGGTTCAAATAAAAATGCAAAAGGTGGCTTAGGTTTTGGATCGGATACTAAAACTGAATCAGAATCAGATAATGAAGATTTAGATGATGACGATGAAATGGAAAGTGATTTATTGGGGTTAATGGAACCATTTTTTAAAAGGAAATAATATGCCGTATATTTTGCAAAAAGACCGTCCACGAGTGTTAGAAGTAGGTCCTGAAACAGAGGGTGAATTAAATTATTTCATTACCTATCACATTAATGAATTCTTAAAGCGTCGTGGATTAAGCTATGTGGTTATGAATGACGTTATGGGGGCTCTCACGGGGGCGCAAGAGGAGTTTTATCGTAAAGTTGTGGCACCATATGAAGATAAAAAGATAGCGCTTAATGGTGAGGTTTATGACGAAAAATTCCTATGAAAATATTGAGAAATTAAAACAATTCTTAGTAGGGTTTGTTGACTCATTAAAGGCCGATCCATCCTTTCCTGTTAATAAGATTCATACCGTTAAAAATGCATTATATGGTTTTATCGAATATATTACGCATGAAATATCAATGGAAGAGAATCGATCAAAAGCTAATGATTCTAATAGCTTATAGATTTTTTACTTAAAAATAAGTAATCTTACTCAAATAATACTTGCTAAAAATTCCAAGATCATTTATAAACAATAAGTAATTAATATTGATTTTTGACAATTTAATAACTAGCCTGATGTATGATAGGCATCCGAAAAGACAGGAATTGATCAACCTGACACTGACGTATTATATAAAGAGGATGGAAGACCGCGCCTCTTGGGAAATCATTCGGTAGATGGAGAAGTACCTCTTGCGGGGGAAACATAGAAGTCGTTTGAAAGATGATTTGCCAGTATTAGGTCAGTTGGTAAAAATCCAACCTAGTTATTAAATTCTTTAAAATCAATAGGGCATCCGCATTGGCGAGCAAAGGCGGCTGTAACCCGCTGGCCGAACGGCCTTGGAGGTTCGACTCCTCAGGTGCCCATAATGTGAGCCTGGTGTAATGGTAGCGCGGTAGGTTGTGGCCCTACAGGAGTGAGTTCGATTCTCACGGTGCACTTTTTTTTGATAACCAATAAAAGGAGAAACTAAAATGACTAAAAATAAACTGATTCTATTCGCGTGTACACTTTTTGCGCTAACCGCTTGTGGTGGAGCTAGCGGCACTGATTCAAATGGAGTAATTCTATCTCCAAATTCAGTTACTATTGCCAAACCAAATGGTGTTGATGAACCAGTCAATAATTATCAAAGCGTCGCTGGTGATGCCGATATTTACGTTGGTCCTGTTACTTGCGGTAATTATCGAGTAGCTTTTGATGAGCGTCTTCAAAAATATGGCTATGCCGATGATGAATCCTATAATAATTTTAAGGAAGCATTTAATACAGCTATTCAGGCATGGAATGATGCTGTTGGCTTTGAACTATTCACAGTTGTTAAGGATGATACTTGCGTAAAGAATGATATTACCGTTCGTGTTGATCTAGATTGGTTTGACCCTAGTAAATCAGGTGTGGCTCATCCTGAAAGCACAGGTGCAGTAACTTGGACGCGAAAGGCTAGTGGTCCTTGTTCATTTACTATCGACTTCAATCCAAATGCGGCTGGTAATTGGAAAACGATTGCCCATGAATTGGGTCATACGGTGGGATTTGATCATAATACGGTAAACCCAAATTCCCTTATGTCAACGTACTATAACGTTGGTGGTGATATCAGTATTGAACTAATTGATCTAGTTAAAGAGCATAGCGATCCTAATTTGGTAGGTCCTGAAGATGTTGTTGCTCCATTGAAAGCTAAATGTGATGCTGGAGAAGTAAAATGACAGATGAAGAATTTTTAGCTGATTTTATGATGTGTACAGTATCAGAATTAGATGGCTATGAAGATGAATGGCATGTCGATGGTCTTTTAAATTTGATTAAAGAAGCACGTTTGCAGGGAGAAATTGATTCACAAGATAAAAGAAAAATAATTGCAATTTGTAATACTCATGGCCGAGTTATTCCAATGGTGACATTTGATGATCCTAATGATCCTGAAGCATCGTTTGAAGTTTGTCCTGAATGCCAAGGACCTATAATGTGTACTTCTATTTATAATTTAAATAATTCTTCATTGCCAAAATATACTTCAGCTCGTGAATTAATTAAAAAACATAATTTTACGGAACCTTTTGAAGAAGAACAAAAGAAGAATTTTGATCTAGAAACGAGACGGCGATGATTGATTACGATAAAATATTAAAAGAATGGGAAAGTAAATTACCTTCTAATACTATTTGGCGATCAAAAGCTTCTTATAATGAAAAATCTATTAAAAGATTAATGAGAATTACTTTTCTTGCTGGATTGAAAGAAGCCCAAGATATTCTCGAAGGATCATTGATAATGGGAAAACCAGGTCATTATGCTTTAGGTTCTCTAATGGGAACAATTTCAGCGATTAAACTTATAAATAATATAGAAGAAGAGGCCGAAGATGAATAAGGATGATAAAATTTTAGAACAATGGTTTGGCGAAGAATTGGGCTATATATTTTATTGTTTAAAACCTAATTTTAATGCGAATAAAAACTCTAAATTTTGTCTTTGGGCTGAATTAATTGAAAAAATTGAAAAAGCTTTTCCAGAAATTAATTTTAGGATGTATGCTTTTGGTTATGATTTATTAACAAATATAGAGGTAAAAAAGAATGGAAATAAAAGAATTAGTAAAGGTAACGCATGCAATCAACGAGGAAAAGGGTTGGCACGACACAAAAAGAAATGATTTAGAGCTATTGGCTTTAGTTTGTAGTGAAGTTGGAGAAGCAATTGAAGAAGTACGCCATGGCGATACACGTCCGCCCGTCTATCAGATTCAAGAAGACAAATATCAGTCTGAAATTGTTTCATTACAATCAGTCAAATGGGATACCTCACTAAAGCCTGAAGGTGTCTTAACTGAAATGGCCGACGTCATTATTCGTATCGCCGATATATGTGGTGAGCGAGGATGGAATTTAGAAGAGGCTATTAAGATTAAATTAGACTACAATAAAACTCGTAGTTTTAGACATGGTGGAAAGAAATATTAAAGGATAATATAATATGACATTATATAAAGTCGCATTAGAAGTGATTGGACAAGTTATTACGTGCGTGGAAGCCGACAATGAAGATATAGCAATAGAACGTGCAAGTTTAGAAATTCCGTATGAAGACATTGAAGTGAGTGAAGTTAGTTGTGATTGGGTTGAAGAAATAAAATAAACCAATAGGCTTGCGGTGGTGTTAAGAGAAGCACGCCGGTCTCCAAAACCGTGAGGACTTGGTGCAAATCCAGGCCAGGCCGCCATTTTATGAAAAGATATACATCAAAAAAATTTAAAAAAGAAATCAGTAATGCCGCCAAGATGGTGAAACAAATTTATGATGGATTAGGCGAAGATTTTGTTGGTGAATGGAATGACTTAAAAGAAATTAAATCATTCATTGAAAGAGAAGTAGACAATTTATTAGATATGTTCTATACTACTGCAAAATATAGTATAGGCAATAATTTAACCTATACGCAATGTGGATACATAAAAGTAACAGCCTATAAAATTTATTCAATTGATAATAAAAAAGAAGATCTTTGTCTTTCAATTGATTTTGCATTAGAGGAAACTTATGCCTGTCTTCAATGAATTAAAAAGCAATAATGTTCCGATTAAACTTTGGACTCCTGTTGAAGGAGTTGAAAGCGCTGCATTAGATCAATTAAAAAATACAGCATCTTTGCCGTGGGCTTTCCATCATGTGGCAGTTTGTCCAGATGTACATTTTGGCAAGGGCGCTACTGTAGGCTCTGTCATTGCCCTAAAGAATGCAGTTAGCCCAGCCGCTGTTGGTGTCGATATTGGTTGCGGAATGATGGCTGTAAAAACTAATCTTACGGCTAATGATCTTCCTGAAAACCTTAAAGATATCCGCCATCAGATTGAACGAGATATTCCTGTTGGATTTAACCAACATAATAAGATTCAAATGATTGATCATAAGGTTCTAAAATTATTCACAAATTTTGAAAATCTTAATGTTGGAGTAAAAGATTTATTCAAAAAAGCTTGTTATCAAATGGGGTCATTAGGTGGTGGAAACCATTTTATTGAAATGTGTCTCGATACAGAACAACAAGTTTGGTTGATGCTTCATTCAGGTTCTAGAAATATCGGCAAATCATTAGCTGAAATCCATATTGCCAAAGCTAAGAAATTGGTTCATAATAAATACCTTCCTGATCGAGATTTGGCCGTTTTCCTTTCCGGTACTATTGAAATGGAAGAATATCGTCATGATCTATATTGGGCGCAACAATATGCCGAATATAATCGAGAAACCATGATGAGTATTTATTTTAAAGCAATGGCTCGATTTTTCCCTAAATTAAAGAAGACTTTTCAAGTTGCTTGCCATCATAATTATGTTTCTGAAGAAACTCATTTTGGTGAAGACGTAATCGTTACCCGTAAAGGTGCTATTAGCGCTCAGGAAGGGCAATGGGGTATTATCCCCGGCTCAATGGGCACTAAGTCCTATATCGTTCAAGGGAAGGGCAATCCTGACTCTTTCAATAGCGCTTCTCACGGGGCCGGAAGACGTATGAGTCGAGGCGCAGCAAGACGTACATTCAATTTAGCTGATTTTGCCGAACAAACTAAAGGCGTGGAATGTAATAAAGATATTTCAGTATTGGATGAAATTCCAGATGCTTATAAGAAAATCGAAGATGTCATGGCAAATCAATCTGATTTAGTTGAAATCAAGCATGAACTAAAACAAATAATGTGTATAAAGGGATAATGATGAAGAAATATATTTTCTTATTATTGTCATTATTGCTTTTAATTGGTTGTGATACTTTTATAGAAGCTAATGATGCTAGATTTGGTACAACAAAACATGAAAATAGTTTTTGCTATAAAGCATTAGACTCTAAGCGAATAATTTATGCTGATGGATGGTATGAAATATGTCTTGATAAGTATATGGAAGCAGTTAAAGCAAGATGTGTAAATTCTTGTTACGAGAAAAATCTTCAAACAGATTGGGTTCATTTCCAAAGATGTGCAGATGAATGTTAAGATATTGCCGCTATTAAAACAAATAGTTTATGTAGATTAATGATATAATTATTCTATCGAGGATATCTATATCGGATCATTCACAGACTATTTAGAGAATAAATTATTAGATCACGTTTTCGGTGGCACTATATTCTCACGTCCACAATTACTCTATTTTGGTCTTTCCACTACAACAATTACTGATAATGGCTCTAATATAACTGAACCAATTGGTAATGGCTACACTCGAATTTCTCTAGCTAATAACACAACTAATTTTCCATCCGCCGTCAATGGTGTCAAATCTAATGGAGTACCAATTCAATTCCCAGCGGCTGTTGGCGGAAATTGGGGTACTATTATTGATTTCTTTATTTCTGATGCTTTAATTGGTGGAAATATATTAGGTTATGGTACTTTTGCCATTCCTAAATCAATTGAAGATGGTGAATCCTCAAAATTCGCTATTGGCGATTTAGACATAACCCTACGTTAATATAAATAATTATGGATAAAAAAGAATATAAGAAAAAATGGGACATAGAAAATGTTGAACGTAATAAAACATTAAAACGCAAATGGTATTTGGCAAATAAAGAACGATTAAGCTTAGAACATATTGAATATTATAAAGAAAATAAGGATAAAATAAAATCTAGAGCTGCAAAATGGAATAAAGATAATCCTAACCGTCGTAAAGAGATTTTTACTAAAGCAATAAATAAATTAGATCTAAAACAAGAATCTCAAAGGAAGCGCGATTATTATTTAATCCACAAAGATAAAGTTATCAAAAGAACTAGCGAATGGGCTAGAAAAAGAAGAAAAGAAAATATAGAATATAAATTGGCTTGTAGGATAAGATCTCGTTTTAATAAATCAATTAAGGGTAATTTTAAATCAGGATCTTCAATTAAAGACTTAGGATGTACTGTTAAGGAATTTAAATCCTATATCGAAAGTCTTTTTAAGCCGGGAATGACTTGGGATAATTGGTCTTATTCGGGTTGGCACTTAGATCATATAATTCCATTATCTTTATTCAACTTAACAAATAGAGAAGAATTACTTAAAGCTTGTCATTATACTAATTTACAACCTTTATGGGCTAAAGAGAATATGAAAAAACGAAATAAAATAATGGTATAATTAACTTGTATAAAAGATCAATTTTATACTTGATGTGAGGTGTAAAATCGGAAGTTATAGTGATTATCTAGAAAATATCGTTAATGATCATATATTTGGCAAAACAACCTTTACGGCTGGCGCTACCTTATATGTGGGTCTTTCCACTACAACTATTACTGATGCCGGTGGTAATATTACCGAACCAGCGGGTAATAACTATTCTCGGGTAGCTGTAACGAATAACGTTACCAATTTTCCTAATAGTTCAGGCGGATCTAAAACTAATGGTACAGATATCACGTTTCCTACTGCTACAGGATCTTGGGGTACTGTAACCGATTTCTTTATTTCTGATGCTTCTTCGGGTGGGAATATTTATGGTTATGGAGTTCTTTCGGCTTCAAAAGCCGTTGGGACTAATGATACTCTTAAAATTCCTACTGGTTCATTAACACTTTCGCTTGCATAGTTTTAAAAATAAATAATACAAAAAGAGAACCTAATGGGTTTTTCCTCAATAGATGACTTAATCAATGAAATAACGGCTAATGGTAAATATGACCAAGCTTATTTCCAAAAAACCATAGCTAACGGCGCAACTTCCGCCGCCGGTCGGTGGCATGAGACTTTTTCCGGTTCTGGCGTTCCTGCTGCTGGTACTTTCTCCGGCACAGCCGGAGTTGCTACCGCAATGGATAATACCACAACGGGCGCTCTTTATAATTTAGCTAACGTCTCAACTGATACGCGCCATTTATTAACTATTGCTGCGTGGACATCAGTAGCGACAATGGTGCCAGCTACCGCCATTCTTTGTGATTTTTTACTTTATTATCCTTCTTGTGTTGTAACAGGTACTCCCACAACTTTAAATAATACCGTAACCCTACCAAGATATACAACAGGCGATGGAGTTATGGCTTTCGTTGCGACTCAATCAGCGTTGAGTGCTGCTAGTCCAGCTTTAACTCTTACCTATGATTCTCCCGCTAATACCGGACAAACGGCTGTTATGACAGCCCCGGCTAACTCTTTACCTATTTCTAGCTGTTTCTTGAAAAATGGCCAAGTATTCGTTCCATTAGGCGCTGGAGATACTGGAGTAAAGAAAATTACTTCTTATACATTGGCTTCAGGTGCTACTGGAACGGTAGCGTTTGTGCTTTGTAAGCCTTTAGCGATGATTCCTCTTCTTACGGCCAACGTAGCTTCAGAACGCGACTTAGTTATGCAATTGCCTTCAATGCCTAGAGTTTATGACGGGGCTTGTTTGGGTTGGCTTATTCAAGTGGGCGGTGCTCTAGTAGCTACAACTTCAACTGTATCCGGCATGATAGGGATGGGATATGGTTAAGATATGGCTGGATTTACTTCTTTAAAAAATCTCATTGGTCAGACTTTTGATGCTGGTCAAACTTATTCCAATTATTTTAGAATTGTTGCATTAAACAACGCTCCCGCAAGTCAAGGATTTCATTTTTTTACAGCTAATGGCGGATCTTTTTCTGGTACAGCCGGAGTGGCTGTTGCAATGAATGGCTCTACCAACGGGAAAATAGATTCTGGTATTGACGTTAGTTCTGCTAATAAATATTTATTAAGCGCTCACATGGAAGTCCTTGGGACTGCTTCAACTCCAGCAACTTTTCTTCTTTGTGATTTTTTACTTTATTATCCTTCTTGTGTTTTAACAGGTACTCCGACAACCTTAGATAATACCGTAACTTTACCACGCTATACAAATGGCGTAGGGGTTATGGGATTTGCATCTCTACAAACCGCTCCAGCGACAACTGTTAAAATAACCCCTACATTTGATACAGATGGAGCTACTGGTAGGACAAATACATCATTAACCGCATCATTAACCGCAACTTCTCCTGCGCAGTTATTCTCACAAAATGTTGTCGCCGCGAATGGAACTATGTTTTTTGCTTTAAGTGGTGCAGATAAAGGAGTTAAAAAAGTAACTTCTTATACTATTGTTACGACGGATGCTACCGCTTTATGTAATTTTGTTTTAGTTAAACCTTTAGCGATGATAGCATGTACAACAAATGGAGTTGCATTTAATAAGGATTTTATTTGTTCCGATACTTCTTTCCCAAAAATAGAAGACGACGCATGTTTAGGATTAATTTCAATTGTAAATACTACCAATGTCCCAACATTGATGGGTAGTTTAACTTTTGGATGGAATTAATGGGATTAATTAGGAATAGTTCAGGAAATCTTTCGTCTGGCTCTTATAAATTAACTGGAGGTATCGGTGCGGCTACTGGTGATAACTCCGGCCATATGACTCGTATTGGTTGGAATATTGAATTATCTCAATTTTTACTTCGTTTTACTTCTACCGATATTTTAGTTTATAGCGCAATTCCAGATACCACAACGTCAAAGGGCGAATATTTACAACAATTAAGCGACGGATTTAGTGGTTCTATTAATGGAATAGGAACATTAAACGCATCATCGGGGTTTTTATATGCAGTTACTGGAGCTATTGCAGCTATAGGAACCTTAAACGCTAATGCGGGATTCCTATTTACTGTTACCGGAACAATAGACGGTCTTAGCACTGTAAATTCAAGTATCTCGTTATTTTTTACGCCAACAGGATCAATAGTTGCGGTTAGTTCCGTTTCAGCCGTTCCATTCGTAACTTATCAACCAACCGGATTAATTGCTGGACTAGGTACTTTGGCAGCTACAGCTACTGAGACATTTGGAGCATCAGGATCTATTGCTGGGTTAAGTGCAGTCAATGGAGTTCCATTCGTTAATCGTTCTACTAGTGGTTCTATCGATGGCGTAGGAACAGTAAATGCCAGCGCTGGATTAATTTTTATATCTTCAGGTAGTATAGCTGGAGCTAGTAATATTAGCGCTACTCCAGGATTAATATTTATTCCAACAGGTAGTATTGCAGCTATAGGAACACTAAACGCTTCTGCTAGTACAACATTTAAACCTAGTGGAACAATCGCGGGAGTCGGAACGATAAATGGTACTGCCGGAATTTTGATGGTAGATTCTGGAAGTATTTCTGGAATTGGAAATTTAAGTGCTACCGCCGGATTAATAATATCAGAATCAGGATCAATCAATGGAGTAAGCACTATAAATGCTGCTCCTACAATAACTTTTTCTGTAGCTGGCTCTATCGCTGGATTAAGCACTTTAAATGCTTCAGCGGTTGTGGATTCAGGTGAGATATTAATTTCAGGTGCTATCACAGCATTTAGTAATTTAACCGCTACCCCTAATTTAGTTATTCCTATTGATGGATCAATCAATGGAGTAAGCACTATAAATGCTACTCCCAATAGGATAATGATTAATAGCGGTGCCATTAATGCAATTTCATCGATTAATGGCGTACCTTATTTAATGCTTACAGCTAGTGGTAGTATTGATGGAATTTCTGCTGTTAATGCATCCGTTCGTGGCGGAACAGTTCTACTTCAGGGTGAGATAGATTCTGAATCCGATATTGCTGCAAATTATGGACTATTTGTCTTTGAATGGGTATTGACTTTTAATCCAATATTTGGTTTTATGACTCCTACCATGCTTGAAAAATTTAAATAATTAAACCGTTTCATTTCCTATAGCGTTATAATAATTGGAGTATTATCTTTTAATTATTATATTAATGATTTCAATTACTTATGTCAAGTTTACCTAATGCATTAGAATTCAATACTTATTCAAAGTGTCCTAAATGTCTTTACGATAAAATTGGTCGTATCTATTGTAATTCTCAATTTCATACTTCAGACGGTATGGAGCATATGCATTGTCTTTGTCCAGGTTGTGGCTATGAACATTTTGAAAAATGTGTCGATACTTTAGGTCAAGATGAAGTAGCAAATTTAATTAAAAAATTAGAAGAAGATCAAGCTAAATTAAGTCAAGAAAAAAAGAATAATCTCCAAAAGCAAGCGAATGATGGCCTTATAGTTTTAGCTTATACTGGCTCTAGACTATATGGAACTAATCATGAAAAATCAGATATTGATTTTCAAGGTGTTTTTATGCCGTCACCAGATTTTGTTATTGGTACAAAGACTTGCGAAAAAGTTTGTTTAGATAAAAGAGATAGTGAAGATGGGATTTTAATTGAAACTACAGTTTATGCTTTACCTAAATTTTTACATTTAGCCCGTAATTGCAATCCAAATATTGTCAGTTTATTATTTTCAGAAACTCCAGTTAAGCTTAATCATGATTATTGGCACCCTATTTATAGTAATAGAGACAAGATTGTTTCCATGAAATGTATTCATACTTTTTTGGGATATGCTTATGCACAAAAGATAAAGATTACTTCAAAACAAAATACTACTGGTAAGCGTAAACAATTAATAGATGACTATGGATATGATGTTAAATTTTCCATGCATTTGATTAGACTCTTATATGAATGTTATGAACTAATTACTATAGGCGTTATTAAATATCCCTGTTCGATTGCTCGTGCATTAAAACAAATTCGTAATGGAGAATGGTCATTGGATCATGTTTTAGATTTAGCAGATCTTTATGAGAATGAAATCAATAAAGTAGTTCAAGAAAAATCTTTTGTCATAAGAAATAGCCCAGATGATGAATTTATTAATAAACTACAACAGGACTTACTTTTAAATTATTGGCGAGAAACAAAACAAATAGATGTGTAAGCAAGCTCCTCAATTTATTGCTTTTTTATTGGGATGTATTTTTGGATGGATGAGTGTATTTTTGGTAGCTATATTTCAAAAACTTATAAGAAAAAAATAATATGTCAGATGTTTTAAATTTACAACCATATGATAATCGATTAGTAGGCGTTAAAATAGCTCCAGATTTTGAATCTTGGGATTATGGTGGTTATTTTTTAATTAAATATGTCGGATTAGAATATGTAATTCTAGAAGATAGTCGCGGGCGCGAGCATATAAGGGCTAGACAAATTCCTTTTTCTAAACTTCCAACCGAAGAATATCCAGAGGGGTATTAAATGAGTACGCTTAAAGTTGAAGTAGTCAAAATTAATAATGTTGAAAAACATCCAAATGCGAATCGTCTTGATTTAGTAACAATCCATGGTTGGCAATGCGTCGCTCAAAAAGACGAATTTAAGACTGGTGAACTATGTTTGTATATTCCAATTGATTCAATTCTTCCAGATAGTGTTGAATCAAAAATTTTCGGCCCAGATTCTAAAGTAAAATTGCATCATAGTCGAGTAAAAACTATTAAATTACGTGGCGCAATATCTCAAGGTCTGATTGTAAAGCCTGAATTACTAGGAATTCTTGAATACAAGGAAGGTAAGGATTACACTTCTTATTTGGGCATTACAAAATATGAGCCACAAGTAAAAGGTAATAGCTCAGGTGCTAATCAACAAAAATCTAAGAAGAAAAAGAATCCTAATTTCAAAGAATATACTGGTATTGAGAATTTTAAAAATTATAATGAATTATTTAAACCAGATGAATTAGTCGTAATCACTGAAAAAATCCATGGCACCAATGCCCGTGCTGGATGGGTGCCATTTTTCGCAGCTACAATTTGGCAAAAAATTAAGAAATTTTTAGGATTAGCTCCAAAATGGGAATATGTATTTGGTTCAAGAACAGTACAATTACAAAATAAATTATTTTATTCTGGATATTATGATAATAA
>OFRG01000175.1_pt1 | contig 27415 bp, 37 predicted proteins | sample 1543071 | NCBI WGS metagenome assembly OFRG01 (sample SAMN07774222, study PRJEB24372) | wastewater metagenome | isolation source: WWTP Verbania (Effluent) | place: Italy: Verbania | collected 2015-12
TTGCATAGCCCGTTCCCGGAGTACCGCCGCTGCTTGCGCCGCCGCCGCCGCCGCCGAGGCCAACCTTGATCGCGTAGCCGACTCCGCTCGTGATAGATACGCCGGCGACGTTTACATAGCCTCCGGATCCGCCACCGCCCATCGAACTAGCAGTGTCGCGCCATGCGCCGCCGCCGCCGCCGCCCCACAGATACAGATCTGCCGTTGCCATATCGTTATACGTTCTGACCGACGATGTAACCGTCGTACGTGCCGGAGCCCGTCACGATGAAGATGAATCGATCGCGCTTGCTGCCGGTTGTCGTAAGCGTTGGTGCCGCACCTCCGGCCCACTTAATCGTAGTGAACCAAGTCACGGTGCGGCTACCGCCTCCGTCCTGAGTGATGCCAAGCTCAAAGATCTGCCCGACCGTTTCTCCGGAAAGAGCGATCGTAATGTTTCCGGCCGGCATCGTGATGTCGTGCTGGTTCGAGCTCGTGAGATCGAGCGTCGCGGTTCCCGCTCCTGCCGGAGTGTAGGTATCACCACGCATCGCCTGAACCGGCGTGTACTTGATTGCAGTCGTGTTCACCGTAATAGCGGAGGTGTTGGTGTTCTGCAAGAGCTTTCCTGCATTCACGGTGCCGTATTGGATGTACACGAGTTCCGAACGAATCTCGCCATCTGCGTCAGAATCCGTAGCGCGCGTAGGAGATCCCGAAGCAGCGACGACGTAGATACCGTTTTCAGATCCGGAAGTTTGATTCTTGAGCAAGATACGGTCACCGGTTGCAAGCGTGATGCCGTCGAGTGTGTCGCCGTTCTCGAAGGCGCTCGCGAGAGTACCGTTTGCAGTCGACGCAACACGTACGAGCTTGTAGATCGCACCCGGTCCGGTAGGTCCGGTGTAACCGGTGTAGCCAGTCGGCCCGGTAGGGCCGGTCCATCCCGTAGGACCTGTCCAACCGGTAGGACCGGTAACGGTAGAGGCGGCACCTGCGGCACCTGTCCAACCTGTAGGACCTGTTACCGTCGATGCTGCTCCCGCAGGTCCCGTCCATCCGGTGTAACCGGTAGGACCTGTTACCGTCGATGCTGCACCAGTCCATCCGGTGTAACCGGTATAGCCTGTTGGCCCAGTATCGCCACGGAGCGCTACGAGATCCCACTTCGTCGCCCACGAGACACCGACGCCCGGTTCCGTAGCTGCACCGGAAGTGTGAGCCACGGTACATATATAAGTGCTGCCACCGTTCGAAACGGAATCGTTTTGCGCGTAACTGGTAGAGGTGACCCACGCTGCACGCCAGTTCATTGAGCCGCCGGCAGGACCAGTCCATCCGGTAGGACCCGTCCATCCGGTGTAACCGGTAGGGCCGGTAACAGTTGATGCGGCACCTTGAGGACCCGTCCATCCGGTGTAACCGGTAGGGCCGGTAACAGTTGATGCTGCACCCGTCCATCCGGTGTAACCGGTATAGCCCGTGTAGCCTGTTGGTCCCGTTGCCCCGATTGGTCCCGTCCATCCGGTGTAACCGGTAGGACCAGTAACCGTAGACGCCGCTCCTGTTGGACCGGTGTAACCCGTGTAGCCGGTGTAACCGGTAGGACCTGTTGGACCGGCTGCGATCAAATGCCAGTACGTTGCCTGACCTGATCCGGAGCCCGGTTTGTTCGTCACCGTTGCTGCGGTGTGCTCGAGAATACAAATGTATGAGCTACCGGTGGCGCTGTTGTACACACCATCGCCCTCGACGTAGAGCGTTCCGTTCACCCAGTCACCGAGCCAGCGCTTGATGCCTGACAGCGGTACTTCTTCGCCCTGAGATGTTGTCCATTCGTCGCTCATATTATCGGTAGCTACGGCGGCGAGCTCGGAGGCCATCCCTCTTCGCTCCCGACCTTATCGAATAAAGCGCTTCGATCTCACCGACAATTCCCTTGTCGTTGACCATGCGCGGATCACCAAAAATTTCGTATTTAAGTTCGCGAAACTTGTTCCACATTTCTTCTGCTTCGCAGTAGTCCATAGCGGCACCCTTTGAGATGACGCGCTGAATCGGATCGATGAGCAACGGCTTGTCGCTATCGTCCTCGAGGTCTGCAAGCGTAAGTTGCGCCCACAGTTTAATTCCGTTCACCACTGTGACGCCGGTTGCGGCGATCGCTGGGCGAATCGTGATCTTGTCACCGAAGAGATCTGCGGTAGGTGCGGTCACGTCATCGAACGTACGCGTTGTGTTCCCTTCAACGCTGTCCTGATTCGCTTGCGGATCTGCAAACTTGAGCGGCACAAAGCTGCCACCGGCAGCGTAGAGCACTTCTCCCTTGTAGATGCGGATCAATCCTTCCGGAAGATCGTACGTCGTAACGCCGGCCTCGAAGTCTCGAGTGATGATGTCACCGCCCATCTGCCAGTCGCCTTGAAGAGCGATGACCCAGCCAACGGCTTTCTTGTACCAACGGTTCGCGTTGCGATCGAGGTCAACGTCGGGGTACTCCACCGAAGTGATCTGCGGTGACACCGCGTACCGGGCGTCGATTCGAATGTCTGTTAGTTCCATAGAGCTGTTGTGATAGTGGTGAGTAATCGCTCGATCTCAGATGGCCGGAGGAGAGGGAACTCCCCTCCGGGTGATCTGAGATCGAACCGTGTTAGGCGCCGAGAGCCTTACGCTTTTCTTCGCTTGCCGCGCTCAGATTGAGTGCGTTGTTGTCGAGAACATCACTTGTGATGCTGTAAGCACTCGAGAGAAGGTTTGCCACCGCTTCCGGTAGGTCCACCATCACGTTCTTCTTAACGTCGAAGCGATATCCGTTGATGATCACGGTACGGTATGCACCGGGCTTCTCACCGGGATCGAGCGGGATCATCATGCGCACCTTTGGCTGAGACATGAGCTTGCGCTTAGTCTCGAGCTCCTTGCCTTCCACACTGGTAGGCGAGGAATCCTTCATGCCGGGGATCTTCGCATCGCGCACCTCTGCATCAGAGATTCCTGACGCTGCTACTTGAGCAGGGACAGTAGGCTCTTCTACAGGTGCCGGCGCTGCCGGTGCAACAGGAGGAACCTGAGCATCGTCGGCGGCGGGCGCTGCGTTGAGATCTTCGGCCGCAGGTTCCGGAGCTACATAGCCGGGGTCCAGCAGGTCGAACTCGTTTTCACTTGGGTTTGGAGTTTGATCCATATTCATTTGGAATTATTTTTTATTCGTTCGAGTTTTGTCTCGTTGGAATGATTCGGTTAAGTAACTACTCTCGATTAGGAGAGGTGAACGATCAGGATGTCGTACGTCTTTGAAGCACCGTCAACCGCCGTAGTGGCATCGATGGTGTTGTTGATGTAGACGCTGAGCGTGTCGGTGGCAGTAACCTTCGAGCCAACGACTACCATCGAGGTAGCGGTTGCCTGTGGGTTGATGAAGGTCTGGTCACCGGTCTTAAGACCAGTGATGGTGACCGTCTCGATGCCCTGCGCGTTCGCAGCGATCGATGCCGGATCAAGGGTGAACGTACCGAACTCGAGCCAGCCCCCCTGAATGTTGTGCTGCTCTGCTTTCTTGGTATAAGCCATAGAAGTAGATGTTTAGTGAACGCTGGTAACGCCGCGATTAGACGCGGGTGTGCTCAATACGCGTCATGAACGCGTCGTTGAGAATCGTCGCGACGAACGAAGCCTTCCAACCGGAAGTCTCGCGCTGGTCGAGAGGATCAGCCGTACCGGCAGAGCCGAGAGGCTTCACGATGTTCATGAGAGCAGCGCCATTGATAGCCGACGTAGCGTAAGCCTCCTTCGCGAGAATGAGAGTTGCGTATACGTCTGCGCTGTCACCTGCACCTGCGGTGAACACCTTTCCGTTCACCGTCTCGATGAAGCGGATGTTCGAGTAACGACCGTACTCACCGTCCATACGTGCACCGGGCTGCGCGTACTTCTCAACAGGCGTGAAGCCAGTGAAGGACTGAATCTTCTTCGTGATGTTCGTGTGGTTGATACCAACGAAGCAGGGAGGAAGTGGAGTGGTGTTGTAACCCGTAGTTGGGTCAACGAAGCTCGTGATAAAGCGAGCCTTGTTGCTCTTGAGCGTCTCGATCGCAGTGTCGAGATCGGTCGCAGCAAGCACGTCACCGGCTGCGAGGTCGGTGCGCTGCGTGTTAGCGGAACCAGAGTACGAGACGCTGGTGCCGGCAACCATCACATCACGGCAGAGCTGGTCGAGGGTATCGCCAGCCTGATCGCCGAGGACCTCGTTCGCTTCCATGCGAACAGGATCTTCGGTTTCCATCGTGAGACGGTCCGTGAGGGTCACGTAGTCGCCGTACCACTGCACCGTACCGGTGATCGTGGTGACGCTGAGCGCAGAACCGATCGGCGTAACACCTTCCGTGAGGGCGGTGGTAGCGGCCGTGAGGTTCGCGTAGCGACGGAACTTAATGACGTTGCTGTTGTTCTGAGGGATATTCTTCGTCTGAGCCCACTTGTTGTGCACAAGATATGGCTGAGCGCGGAAGAGCAAGTCGCGATTGTAGAACGAATTTACGTTCGCAATCTGCGTCTTGCCAGTCATCTGAGTAGACATAGTAATTTACGATTAAGTAATTTTTGGTAATGCGGATATCCCTCCGGTGCTCTAACTTCCTTGCATCACGCGGTTCCTTTCGGCCGCGATCTCTGCTTCGGTAGCAGTGCTCCAATCCTTATCCGCAATTCCGCTGCCCGATCGGTTGGAGGGGGCGGGCGAACCATCTTCGAGGTCCTCGGCATTCGCCAGTGAGGCGAGATAGCTTTTCACCATAGGGCTCTTCAATGATTCTTCCGGATCGTCTCCCGTTTTTGCGGCGTGTTCGAGGACGATTTTTGCGGCTTCCTTCGTAAGTTCCGGATGGTCTATACGGAAGGTGTTTGCTACCGTGGGATCGATTCCCTTCACAGTTTCCTGTGCCGGACCGGTAGGGCCAGTTGCTCCGGGTGCCGGTGCGGCTGGTGCAGCGGGAGCTGCGGGGCCGGTGGCGCCTTTTGCTTTTTCACGGTAGTGACGCTTCTGATGAATCGTCGTCTGCGCAGAGCGCAGGATCGCTTCATTGAGCTGGGTCACCTTCTCGGGATCGGATTTATCCTCCTCCTTGAAGTTGGCGATGAAGTCCTCATCGGCGTTAAGCGCAGTGAGTTCTTCGGCAGTCATTTCCTCCTCCGGTTTCACCTCGGGAGCTGTTTTGTCAGGGTCTTGTTCGGACATAAGTTTGAAGTCTTTTGCCTCATCGGCGCATCCGAAGATGCTTTACCGAGGTTTAGTCCTCGTGGTTACGCACTAATTAATTACCTCCACTTGCTGATCTCAGGGCGATCCTCCTTCTCACGATCTTGCGGTAGTACACCGGTGAAGATCACGTCACGAATTTCTAGCAGCATCTCAACGGCTTGTTGCCGCGCGAGTGTTTGAAGTCCCATGTTGCCCTTTGGATCTATTTTCAGGACATCACGTAGCTCCCTCTCCGCTGCGGAGAAGAGATCCCATAGGGCCTCTACTCCCGCGCCTCCTCCTTTGACGAAGGCTGCTAGCGTATCTGCTTTATTCTGTTCGAGATCTATTTTCATACGTGCTCGAATTAGTGATTAACGTCCCGCTCCACTTCCCCGCGCAGGTGTTGGGGGCACTACCGGTGACGGTACTGCTGCCGGTGCTCCCGGTACGGGAGCTACCGGCGCTGCACCCGGGCCATTGAGGCCCGAGCCGGCAGCAGCACCGGGTAGGAGCTGAGGATTCGAAGGTGTCTGATTGAGCAGATTGAGCTCAAGCGGCGAGTACCCACTTTCCTCGAGCACCATATTGATAAGTCGCATCAGCTTCGGATCGCTGAACGCGGCAGGATTCGCCATACCGATCTGCACGATCTCGCTGAGGGTGTCGAGGTGCTCCTGCTTTGCAGAGTTCTCACCCGTGATGATCATTTGGATCGAGTACGTGAGATCGGTGTAGTAATCCATCTCGACCTTCACCTGCTTCGGGCTCTTTGCGATCTGATCGCCGACGAGCTCGCCGACGAGCTGAATCTGTGCCGGGTCCGGCATCTCATTGTTTTCAATGATGTACCGCTTGACGACTTCGTACTGGTAGATTTTCTTCTTTGCGTTCAGGTACACCTCGATATCATCAACGTCATCCATGATGTCGAGAATGTGCTCCGGCGTAAGTCCCTTTGCGAAGTCAGGAAGCAGCCAGTCGTTGAACACGTCCTCGAGGAAGAGGCCCATCTTCTCCTGCACGTACGTGAAGAACTTTGTCGCGCTCGCGAGCTGCTGACGGCCGAGCTTGAATGGCGTGTTGCCGGGAAGCGTCTCACCGGTGACCACTTCGTACGACGAACACATGCGGTCTGCCTTCTTTTCGATGGCATTGATCTCCGACTGGTACTCGGCGAAGCCGCGAAGCTCTGTAGGGATCGCGGTGATCTCTGATTTGGAAACGGTGAGGTCACCATCGAGGAGATCGGTAAGAAGGTTCTTAACGTGCAGCTGATCGCGCGTCTGATAGAGGTGCAAGAGAGAGATACGGAGCGATGCGAAGAAACGGTTGGTGATCTCGTTCGCCTTTTCGGTGAGATCGAAACAGCGCTCGTAGTTACCGATACCGAGCCAGCGACCCTTGCGGCGTCGGAAGTGCACCTCCTTGTATGGGAACTGCTCCCTCTTCGCCTCTTTGCAGAACAGCACTTGCTCCTTCCCACCATTGTCGACACCGGAAACGATTGCCATGACGTACACGCTTTCGTTTGCCTTTGCACCGACGGCGGCAGGAACGTCCGGAGATCCCGGCTTCTTTGGTGCGGTGAGCTCAGCGTAAATTCCCTTGCGCTCTTTGCCGCCGGTCTTGTACCGATCGTAGAGCGTGCGCGGGATCTCTCCCCACATTTCGTACACTTCGTAGAATGGCGTGGTCTTGTCGACGCGATTCGCGGTGCTCGTCGCGATCATTTCCTGATTCGTATCGAGGAAGGTGCCGCGTGGTACGGTGTTGCCGCCAGCGATCAATGCTTCAACCGCTGTCTGATCCCACACCTTGTACGAACGGAGCTCGCTCTGCGTCATCGTGTGGCGCTCGATCATGATGCCGTCCTTGAGATTCTTCACCGCGGGATCGTTCATGATGTTGATGAGATCGACGCCGTACACGTCCACCTTGCCCTCGTAGTTCTTGCACTTCTTCCAAACGACCGTACCGAAGTCCGGAAGCTCGTCGGCAACGGTGTTCATCTTCTCGTCGAAGCCGGTGGTCTTGGCATACGCCATAAACTCGCGGCGCAGGAGCCACGACTTGAGTTCGGCACCTTCGGTAGTTGCCTTGATGTAGCAGTCCTTTGTGTCGAGCTCGATATTCTTGGTGGCCTGATCGTTACGATCGGTCACGAGGTCATAAAAGTATTTCGGATCGCCGTTCTCATCGGTGGCTCCCGATTCAAACTGGTTGTGCTGGTAGAAGTAGATGCGCTTCACCACAGCGTACTGATTGTGCGTAAGGCCCGGCACAATTTCGATCTCATTCTTGAGGAAGTTGTCCTTGAAATTCTTTACCAGCCCCGCGAGTGACGTAGGACGCTCCCCGTTGTTGGGGTTCGCCGTGTACTCGTATTGAAGAGATTTTTGTTGTTTGGTAGCCATAGTAAATTTTATCGATAAGCCTTACGCCCCTGCGTCCGGACGCGATCACGACGCGCTTCAACCGTCGCCACCGCTTCCGGTGACGCCTGACCGCGCGTTGCGTAGATACGCACCTGCCACGCGATAGCCGCGGCGGTCAGTAGGTCGAAGTGCCTCGTGGTCGCGGTCGGAGTTCCCGTATCAAGTGAATCTTCTTTGTTGTATGCGCGCGCTTCTTGCAGGATCATCTTGTCGTAAATTTTCAGACCGGCGCCGTCATCCATCTCGTCCTGCACTGCCTCGCCGAGCTCATACATCATCTTCGGCTTGGTCGAAGCGTTCGTGAGCCAACCGAGTTTCGAGCTCGGTGCGCTCTCGAGCATCCCTTCACGCACCTGAGTGAACACGTTTGCGTAGATCTGATTGAGCTGCACACACGTGGTCATGCCGACGCTGTTCGATTCCGGTGCAGCGATGCACCCGCCGTACATAACAGCGGCCTTCTTGATGTCGTACGCAAAGTTAACCGGGTCGATACGGTCGCTACGGTACGTGAGGACGACTTCGCGAGTGGTAACGTCAATCACCACGATTGTTGAACTGTCACGGCGCACGCCTTGCGATACGTCGGCGCCGAGAACGTACAGGTGACCCTTGATGTAGTTCTTATAGATTTTGAAATCGCCTTCGACGGTGTACGGATCGCGCGCGAAAAACTCGAGCTGATGATCGAGTGCGTCACCGTTAAACATTTTGTTACCGGACGTGTAGAAAGCCTCCTCCGCAGTGGTAGGGTGCTCCTGTTTCATCTTGTCTTTGAGTTCCTTGCTTGCGATCTGATACCAGTTGCGCTGCTCCTGTGTGAAAACGACCTTGAGGATGCGTTCCATCTTCTGTAGATACTCTTCGGTCTGCGGTGCGATTGGAATCACGCCGGGAAGTACGTTCGCCGGGTTCTGATACCACGGATAGAAGAAGAATTTGTACTCCTTCATCGACAGGACGCGTCGCGACACCTTCGCTTCCTGTGCATCCATGCAGTAGTCGTAGAAATGGCCGCCTTCACCTTCCGCGGTGCTCTCGATGAACACCAAACCGTTCGCCGGGACCGCCGGAAGTGTACCGGTCACGATTTCATCGGCCTTCTCGGGGAAGTGCGCGCAGATTTTTCCAAACTCGGTAACCAACACGGCCTGATACGTACCGGAACGGAGCGATGTCGAGATGCGAAGGGTCGATCCGTTGCTGAATTTGTATTCGGTGGCCGAATCACCCTCGGTGCCGAGCTTAAAATACTCCTTAATCGCTACCGGGAAGTTCTCCCACGCGGCTTTCACCTTGCGGAAGATCACGGTGGCATCATCTTTCGTGTGAGCGACGATACCGATCTGCTTGTTTCGATTGAAGAGCGCGTAGTCGAGAAGGAAAATACAAATGAAGGTAGTGAAGCCGAGCTGTCGCGCCTTCAAAATTATATTTTTGTGGTGGAGATTCCGCAGCAACTCCATCTGAGCGGGGCGCATACGGAATTTCACGAGTTGCCCGTCCTCATTAATAACGAAGTACAGGTTATTGAGGCGCCATTCGCGATCCACCAGTCGCTTGTCGACTTTCTCGAGGCCCTCGTAGTCGGTGGAGGCAACGGGGATGATGTACCGATCGAACGAATCCTTCGCTATATCGGTTTCAGAAACAGGTGCGCTAGGAACAATGCTGCCGCGAGAATCAAGAAAAGCGGCATGATCGTCCTTATAAATAGTCTCCACTGCACCGACGGGCGCATCCGCATGAAGGCGTGGCTGAACCGGCGATTCGGAAACAACACCCAGTTGAGGGCGAACTGCGGGAGCAATAGCACTGACGTGATCCGTAGAAGGATTCGCTTCGGACGGGTGTGTACCATGAGTATTTTCTTGAGGAATAAGTGCCACTGCCGCATCGATCTCTTCGATGCTTGCTGGCTGGCCGAACGGTTGAGCGGTGCGAGTGAATCCTTCCATATTAGAATTCTTCGTTACTCACCTCCTCTTCCAATCGGCCGCCCGGCAGGAGCTTTCCGGCCGCGACCTGATCGAGCACCTCATTCATGTTCACCGTGCGGGAAAGGCTCTCGGTCTTGTCGCGCATCTTGGTACGATTCACGGCAACGAATTTCATCGCGACGGCACCGTATGCACCGGTGAGGCCGTTGTCGATCATGAATTCTTCGAAGATCTCTTGGCACGTGTCATACGCCTCGCGGAACGCGGGGTACTTTTTCGCCCACAATTTCAGCTTCCGGTGGGTGGTGCCGTGCTGACGCGCGAACTCGGAGAAGTGGGGCGGCGTGTTCGGCACGTACTTGATGCGCTCATCGACGGCCCCGGAACGGTACGTAAAAGTTTCGAGCACCTCCTTCACCTTTGGCCGATCGAAATACGTGACCATCTCTGCTGCGAGGCCGGGGTAGTAGTCGCCCGGTTGCACGATCTCAGAAACGACCGGAATATTTTTTGGCGCCGGAAAAAAATCGGCCGGGGGGAGGAGGGGATCGGAATTTTTTTCGGGGATTTTTTCTACGGGGGCCCCCGGGGAAAATGGCGCGCGTCGCGCAAAAAGGGTGCCGGCCCCTAGTGGGGGGGTTGCATTTTCGCGTTGTGCTTCATCGAATGTACCCATCCCCTCTATCATCGCACCCCCACCCCCTATATTCATAGCGCAACACCTTTTGACATGGCGCAAGGTGCACCGATCACCCCTATACGTACGCATGGCACCCGATCAGCCGCCGCGGCGGGCCTCTATACGCCTCTAGGAGCCGCGCGCAGCGTGCACCCGGTACGATCGTGCACCTTGTAAAAGATATCCGGGCACGTTTGGCCCGTTTAACGCTGCTTCACTTGCATTTCAGGTATTTCATAGGGCCACAGCCTCGAGCCTTCCCTTTTCCGCTTCACCCGCACCGATCAGCCGCCGACAGGAAACGGCCTACATACGTGCACCTTGTAAAAGATATCCGGCCTCGATATAAATTCATGCCGGCGTTTCGCAGACAAGGTATTCATTGAAAACCTCACAAAAGGGCCTAAACACATAAGCCTCTTTTGAGCGCGTACCTAAGCCATATTTTCGACATTTTCGCGCACCTTGTAAAAATAAGCCGGTCACTTTTCAAAAAAGTATTTGAGAATTGCATACTGTAAAAGATAACCTCTATACTCTCTCTACTCTCTTTTTATATATGCAATACATGAAAGGAAAAGCAGGGATATACATTACAGTGCACCTCTATACCTAGTATTTCCCTTGTCTTTTAAACGCCGCCACCATGAAAGGCAATAGATTACAATTCCACCATATACGAGCTATATACTTGTCTTTTATTCCCTTTTTCATGAAAGGGTATCTTTTACGAGCTCGTATACGCCTCTATAACGCGCGCAGCGGTCCCGGCTGGTACGATCCCCCGCATCCGGAAGCGCTCGCAGCCGGAAGGCCCGCGCGTTTTCCGCGGTCCTTTTCTATATGACACGGCCCCGGACTTATCCACAGCCCCGGGCCCGGATTCACGCAAAAAACGCCCGGGCCGTGGTACACGCTCGCTTTTTCGTTATCCACAGCGGCGGCGCTTTTTGCTCTTTTCGTGGTTGACATATATATGACATACCTATACACTAGCTAAAGCGGATCAGATCAGCGGGAAGCGGGCGCAAAGCCTCCCCGGATCATTGGCCGCCTTATTGGGTAACTTGTAAAAATTGGTATGGACTACATGATCAGTACACCGAAGAGAGACGCAGAGCGCGCAGCACGCGCGCAGCGTAAAGAGATCGCGCGCGGTATATTCGTCGCGCTTGTTTTGGTTGCGTGCATACTCGCCGCATCATACGGCGACACTATCAGCGGCGTTAACCCGAGCCCGGCAGCAGCCGAGGCCGCGCAATAATATGCCAAAGATCACCCGCGAAGCCGGCGCGGCCTTTTTGGCCCGTCGCAAATTCAAGAGCAGCAACACCGAGACGGATGGCACCACGCTATACCTACACGGCAACGCGATAGCGCGCTGGATCAGCCCCGAAGTGTTCGAGGTCACGCTTGCCGGATGGCCGAGCAACACCACCCACGAGCGTCTAAACTACTTGCCCGGCGTGCGCGTGTATCAGCGCAAAGGCGAGCAGATCTTAAACGGCGCGCCGTGGGATTCTCGCGAGTGGGTAGCTATTACCGGCGAAGCGCTTAACCGCGGAGAGATCCGCTAAACGTATGCACACTGTACGCATTGGAACGATTCCGGAGACGAGCCCGCGCGGCTTGCCTATCCGGGCCGACGTGTTCGCTAAAATAGAATATAAAGAGAGCGGCGACGAACAAAAGGAAAAAGTGCGCGGCGGCTACCGCCCGCACAAGCGCGAGGGCAGCGGCCGGCTTTCCATTTCCGGAGTAGTGGGCCCACTATCAAACGGCAACGCGCGTGGATCGTGCGGGCAAATTGACGGCGATATCCGCGAAGCATTCGAAGCCGGCACCCTTGAGACGGCGCCGGGATGGACGCCGGAGACGGTGGCGCGTTTTCTCGAAGTGTGGGACCGGTGGCACCTTAACGACATGCGGCCGACGTGCGAGCATCAGCGCGCGCTAGGCTGGGACCGTGAGAGCCGCGAGAGCGTGACGCTTTACCAGTGGACGCTTAAGCCGGAGATCTACCAAAAGAAAAAAGAGCTTGAGGCCGAGGCGATCGAGCGCGCGAAGAGTACCGACGGTAAAACGGCGGGATTTTACGCGCAGGATCGCAAAATACTAGGGCTTGAGGCATTCATAAAGACCGACAGCGAGACACTCGCCGGAGATCTTGCGCGCTACTACGAGCCGACAAAGGAGAGCGGCGGCTATTTCGCGCACAAAGAGACAAAAGCGCGCGGCTGGCTATCACCCGAAGAGCACCCGCAGGGATTGCTTGGCAAGCCTTGCCCGGTGTGCGGTTACAAGTATGGCAGCGCGTGGCAGGTTGAGCCGGTACCGGCCGACGTGCTCGCGTTTCTAAACGCACTACCGGAAACGGACAAAAAGCCGGCGTGGGTATAAAATCCCGCCGCCCGCATGAGATTAACCATTGGAAAAATTAAATTGTAAAAATTGTATGGAAAAAATTGAAACGATCGAGCACAAAGGTTACAGCATCGACGTGATGCGAGATGAGAGCCCGGAGAGCCCTAACGACTGGGGAGACGATAACCTATTCTTAGTGGGCTACGATTCTCGTAACTTTTGGGTGGAGCGCGAGGGATTCAGTGAGGGCCATGTACGCGCGATGCTTGCCGGCGGCAAGTACGAGGACGGAAGCGTAAACAGTGACGCCGCGCAGGACCGGAAGAAATATCGAATGTTCGCCGTGCATCCTTATACGCACAGCGGCACCACGCTACGGCTTGGCGGCTACTACGCAAAGAAAATGACCATAGACGAAGCGTACAGCGTACGTATTGATTCAGTGGCATTTATCGCGCGTAGCGAGTGGCCGAATGAGCGCAAAGCGCTCGATGCCGCCGCGGGACTTATCAACGAATGGAATGACTACCTATCCGGCAGCGTGTACGGTTACACCGTCACCGATCCGGACGGCGAGACGGTAGGAGCGTGCGGCGGCTTTTATGGCTACCCGTACACCGACATGATCACCGAAGCGAAAGCGGAGGCAGATGCACGTAAGGAGGAGCGAGATCAGAAGCGGCAGCGCGCAGCGGAAGAGTTCATACAGTACGGCACCGTGTACGACAACGGCGGGAAGTCTTTTGACCGGTACACCGTGGTATACGACGGCGACGCGTACGGTATGAGCGTCAACGCGAAGAGCCCGCAAGGCTTTAATCAGGCAATAGGACCGGCGGCAAAATTTGCGCTCGAGAATAACCCGGCAGTGGGAGAGCGTGTGATGTTTTCGAGCCTACCGAAAGAAGTGCAAGAAGCGATCATAGACAACACGATCGAAAATCCGGGCAGCTACGTATTCAACCCGGATGTATGCTCGAGCTCGCTTGGCGAAGATGACAAGCCGATGACGCCGGGAGAGACGGCGCACAAGTTCGATCCGGACACCGGTATTTGCGACGAGTGCGGAAGTTCAAAAGATTAACCGGTAAAGAATTCAGCTATGGCATTGGTAGAAAATCAGGTATGTGATACGTGCGGCCGCATCCTTTTTGGCAAGGACCGCGCGGCTAAGATCGTGCGCGACGCGCTCGAGATTAAGGGCGGGCAGATCAAAACGCAGCACGTGGACCCGCACAGCAAATGGCGGCAGTACGAATTCATAACGCAGTACGCCGGTATGGATCTAGCTTTCTGTTTCGACGACGAAGAGGATCAGTACAAATGCTTTAAAGGTTACGTAGAGGCAGCAGAAACGCGCAGCCGGTTAAAGCGTGAGCAGGAATTGAAGGATGGCGCTACGCGCGATCTATCAGAAGGCCGTCACAGTGGACCGCCGCGCGGGTACAACACCTCGCCGCAGCCGCCGCAGTATTAAAAATTAAGCACACTATATATGGCAGGAATACAAGAAGTGTTTAGTGATCGAGTACCGGTAGGCCGCCTCGACGCCGTAGCGTTTGCGCTCGAGCAGATCGCGCCCGTGTGCGCCGGCCTGTACAACGGCAAGCGCTACCGAATGACGCCGGAAGAATGTAAAGCTATGGCGCTCGCGCTATCGCGCATCCGAGTATCAAGTTCGCAGATCCGTGACGTACTTAAACTGTTCGAAGCGCTCGCGCAGCGCCCGGACATGCCGGAGATCGTGCAGCGCGTGGAAAAAATGGAAAAAGGACTTATCCCCGCGGCGCTTGCTATCGCAGAAATGCCCGCCGATGACGTGGTAGCGTTAAAGGCATAGCGTATGGAAAAGATCTATACCGTGAGGCCGTGGACAATGGCCCGCTGGAAAAAGATACGCCGTGAGATGATCGCGTTAATCGTGTGCGTTGCGGCGCTGGTATTCCTCGATCACTTTGTGCAAGCCGGCGCGTGGCTGCTCGTGCACAACCTTGCAAAATAAATCTATGGCCTTTCAAGAAGCCGGATCACCGGCAACCGACGACCCTTCCTATACGCAGCCCGGTTTACCGGGCCTTGCGTACGACTGGCAAGCGTTAAAGTTCGATCTATGCCCGCGGTCCGGCGGCGAGCTCGTAGAGTTCGAGCATATCGACCTGTTCAAGTGCACGTGCGGTTTTAAGATCCCCGGCAACCTGTTACGCGCTATGCGTGTGACAGGTTTTTCCGTGCTCGCGCGCGGCTACCGGTTAGGCAACTACTATGACGAATCACCTTTTTAGAAACCTCGCAGCGCTCGCGGCGATCTACCTACTAGGGCTCGCCGTATTTTGGCCGGCGATCGCGAAGAGCGACGAGGACGCGTACCCCGTCGAGCCGATCCCGGTTTCTTTTTACGCGCTCGAAGATCATCACGCAGATGAGTACCAGTCGCAGGTGAGCCGGCCCCGCCACATGAGTTTTACCGCGACCGTGACCGGTTACGGCGCTGAGCCCGGACAAACAGACGACACGCCATTCATCACCGCGAACGGCGAACACGTGCACGCCGGGGGAATTGCGTGCCCTGTGAGGTTTTCGTTTGGGACGCGCTTCCGGATAGGGGGAAATGAGTACGTGTGCAACGATCGAATGAACCCGCGCTACCAAAAGACTGATCGCTTTGACATTTTCTTTCCGGCGAACAGTGATGCTATCCACTTCGGGACTAGGACGATGAGTGTCGAGGTGCTGTAGAGTTAAGGCAGACCATAGAGGAGTGCTCCAATGCCACAAGCTCTGCTTTTCCGCTGCCCCCGCTGCGGCTCCGGCCTTCGTAACCCGGACCCGCAACACGCTTCGTACGTATTCGCCGGTCAAGCATTGTGCAGCTCACGCTGTTACGACTTGATGGCACGCGTCGCGCTTCCCGCTGAACAGCTCTCACTCATTTTCTATGAGCCTAGCCAGCCGGTACTCGCGCTTCACGGACCTCCGTAAGATCTTTCCATCACCAATACCTCAAGGTTGAGCGCAAGCTCCCTTCAAAAAGAAGCCCGGACACAGTGCCGGGCTTCGCTATCCACATGTTCGACCACTTATCCCCACATCTTCTTTTGACGTATATATGTAGCGTAAGCGATACTTAGTCTCATGACATTTTCAGCTTGCCTATGGTTGCACCGCACCTAACAGAAACAAAGCGGCAAAAAGATTTCCTTGCGCATTTTAAGAATACGCTTTTTTGCTATATACCCGACGCGAGCGACAAGCTCCCGATCATTCACAGTGAGGTACTTAATTTAAAGAATCAGGAAAGCGGTTACGGCATTTTCTTTACGGTCAACGGCTTCACCGGCGGCAAGCGTACCAACGAGACGCTCACCAATATCAATGCGTTCTTCGCCGACATCGATTACCCGGACAAGATCAATAAGACGCCGCAAAAAATTCAGCAGTATAAAAACGACCTGCTGATGGATCTCATCGAGGCCGACCTACCGATCCCGTCGGTGATCGTCGAGACAAAGAATGGTTTGCACGTGTACTGGATGCTCGAGCAGCCGATCTTCCTCAATGAGTTGAACCCGGACCAACAGAATAATTTGCGTGTGCAGTATCGCGAGATCGAAGAGGCGATCCTCAAGCGTTTCGACGGCGATCCGGGCGCGAAGGATGCGGCGCGTGTGCTGCGACTTCCGGACACGCTGCACCAAAAGGACCCGAAGGATCCGTTCATGGTTAAGGTCGTGCATGATGCGACACCATCAGCCGGCGGCGATGCGGTCTATTCTTTTACCGAGATGCGCGAGAAGTTCCTCAAGAAGCCAGCACCGGATGCGTGGGCCGTCGCTCGAGGAGAGAACGCGATCAGTGAGGACGTGAAGCAAGACATCGAGAAGGCATACCCGCGTCTCGAGCGCCCCTCATTCAAAAAACTTTTCTCACTCGCGCCCGGCAGCGTTCCGGAAGGTATGCGCAACAAAGGGCTTTTGGTTGCAGCGCACGCCGCGAAGGAATCCGGATGGCCGATCGAGCAGACGTTCGCTCACTTCACCGAATTCCACGGGCTCGGCCTTCACGAGATCCGCAAGACGATTCGCTCCGCGTACGAACACCCGTACGACTTTGGTTACAACAACGAGGTGATGACGGAGCTCGCTACACCGGACGAGCGCAAGGAGCTTTCCACCGTGACATCGAAGGTGCTATCGAAGGCGACCAAAGAGACGCGCGACACGAGCAACAATGCGCAGAAGGAAAAGTTTGCTACGTATGAGTACGTCATCGCCGCACGTTACCCTAATCTTCTATACAAGCAACGGGGGGATTTTTATAACTATGACGCCGGTGTATACCGACCGCTGCAAATGGAGGACGTACGCTCGATATTTCTCTCTGAAATGCTCAAGGACGGGCTCACCAACTACCGCAAGGTGGGAGCAGTAAGCGATAAGATCGCATGTTTCAAATCGATCGAGGGCCGCACGTTCACGCAAGCGCAGGAAAATCCGGATGACAACATCCTTAACTTTGCGAACGGGCTGCTCGACATCCGGACCTACACGCTCACAGTGCATACGCCGGAGTACCTCTCGACCTCGCAGATCCCGATCATGTATAACCCGGACGCGACCGCTCCGCGCTGGGAGCAGTTCGTGCGTGAGGTTTCCAGTGATGACCCGCAACAGGTGAAGCTGCTGCAAGAAGTCGCCGGCTACTGCCTCACCACGAGCACCGTATTCGCGAAGGCATTTATTCTCTTCGGTCAGGGAGCGAACGGTAAGTCTATGTTCACGCGTCTACTCGCAAAGATCGTCGGTAAGGATGCGACTTCAAGCGTGAACCTCACCACGCTCACACGACAGTTCGGCCTGTACGGCATCATCGGTAAGAAAATAAATCTCATCGACGAGATCTCCGGTAACTACTTCGAATCGAACACCATCAAGGGCGTCATCTCCGGTGAGACGATGAGCGCGGAAGTGAAGTACCGGCCGGAGCCGCTCGAGTTTGTGCCGACCGCGAAGCTATTGTTCTCAGTGAACGAGCTTCCGAAAATTAACGACACCACGCCCGGCCTGTACCGCCGCTTCATCATCATTCCGTTTGACCGCTCCTTTGAATCGGCGCCGGACCTCACTCTCGAGCAGAAGCTCACCGAGGAGCTGCCCGGCATCCTTAACTGGGCGATCGCCGGGCTCAAAGTCCTCCGTGGAGAGGGACGCTTCAACGAGACAGATCGCAACACGGAGGCGATGCGGATCTTCAAGACAGAGAATTCCCCGATGGTTGAATTTTTCAATTTGTACTATGAGCCAGTCACCGCCGCTGAGCACGGCAAGTTCCTTATCCCCCTCACTGATCTGTACGCGCAGTACCGACAATACTGTTTCGACCACGGCTATAAGCCGAAGGCCCTCGCGAATTTTAGTAGAGAGTTGGCGCATACAAGAATAGACGGCTACGACATCAAGCGCTTGCAGGATGGCAAGCGGCAGATGGTTGCCGGTCTACGGAAATCATCGAACATGTCAGGTGAAGAGATCATGTACACACCACCACAAACGCCATGATCGACCGCAACGAATACTATAAAAATTTCTCGACGAAGGGCCTCATCGAGACAGTGCAAACGATGACGATTCGTATGAATGATCCGCGGTTGAAGAAACAGAAGAGTACCGCGGCGATGAGAAAGCAGATCGAGGGATTAAAGGAGCTCCGGACAGCGCTGCAACATAAGCTGCGGCAGATGGACCGGAATACGCAGCAGTATTTCCCGCTCGGTACGCACGTGCTGCACACACCGCCGTCGCTATATGAATGGGATGATTTCGATCACACGGAAGAGCCACCAAAGAACGCGGTGGTCATCGCTCATGAGGTGGACGGCCGCATCACGGTGAAGAGAGACGGTGAAGAGTATTTCACAAAGACGTGGCCGCAACACTTGAAGCTGCGATTTATTAGAGACAACACATAGCCTATGAAAATCAACGAAGAAAACGTACGCAAGCGCCTCGAGGGAGTGCCCGACAACAAGCGGTCACACATCTACTACGCCGGCCTGATCCTCGAATTTCTTGAGCAGAATTTCGTGCCGACGCGCAAGTGGCTGCCGGAGCTCTACAAAGTGGTGCCCGGTATGCCGGTCGACAATGCCGAATTCTCTGCCGAAGCGAAGCAGCAGCGTATGAAGGTGAGCGACCTCTACGACCTGTACCTGCGGTGGCGCAACGTGAAGGATTACACGAGCGAGATCGAGACACGCTTCAAGTTCAGCATCATCATCCGGCACCTGCGCCTGTATAAGAACGGCTGGGAATTCAATGTGCACCGCGTGGGGTCCGGACAGGTGTGGTACGTGGGTCCGATCGCTTTCACGAAGGATCTCCCGAGCACGCGCCGCGCTCCCGAGCCGGCGACTATCGAACGTGGCAGCGTCGACATCAACCCGCTCATGCCTCCGGATTATGGTGAAGCGGTAGAGCGTGTGCACGCCGCGTCGATGGATTTTCTGAATCGTAACTGGCAGGAGGCTCGGTACTGGCGACCAACACGCAACTGGCAGATCGCGGAGTACGAGCTCGAGTAGCACTTGGGTGCTCCGTTTCCCCTATCACGGCTGGCAAGCCCGATGGTAGGGGAAACGGAGCACCGAAGCTCCGGTCGACATTACTGAAAAATAAATTCACAAAAAGTATGGCAAAGAAAATCGGTTTCCAGCGCCTCACGAAAGCTGAGCGTGCAGCCGTCTCTTCGAAGGGAGGGAAGGCTACCGCAAAGGCTCGTCGTGCCGCTGCGAAGAAGGTGACGAAGAAGGGCAAATAGTTTATCCGCGTGCAGTGCGTAATTGAATCAATGTTATGGAAACACCAAGAATTCCCGAAGGTCAGTGGACAGCGAACGATGCAGAGCGCGCAGAGATGCGTGACCTCGGCCGCAAGCTCAACCAGTGGCTCATGGCGCAATTCTCCGACCGTGATTCCGTTCACGTTAAGCTGATCGCCGGTGCGTTTCAGTACGTGATGGTCTTGCAGAAGGAGAAGGGCGAAGCTCTTGCGGATGACTTCATCCTCGCGCAGCGGGCCATCGAAGAGTTCGGCATCAGTGATCGCATCACCGAGCCGTTCGAGCCGATCGCTCCTCCTGAGCCTCCTACGGAGATCGAGGAAGCGACACCGGTTCCTTCGGTTGTCGGCGGTGGTCCGGAAGTACCGGCAGAACCGGAAGCTCCGGCACCGGCTCCGGTAGAAGAGGCAGCGCCCGCGGCTCCCGAAGATACAGGTCCGACTGGTGCGTAGTGAGATACCCGCCGGCTAGCAGACATCGATGTGCAAGTCATCGACGCGGGATATGGGGAAAACTTTTATTGACATATATATGAAGCACCGATTACGATAGGGGTATGGCTTATTTAGGATTTCCTACATTCCCTTGTGCGGTTGCTACCTGCGATAAACGCGTCGGCGTGAAGGGAAACAAGTGCCGCAAGTGCAAGGACAGCGCGATGTTCGGTGTACGTAAAGAACCGCTCACACCGGAGCAACAGGCTGACCGGTACGTTGCCGGAAAGACGATCGTGCGTACGCTCAGCCCGCGCCGCGCGAAACATTAGATATGGCGATGCAAGAAGCAGGGAAGCGAAAAGAACAGCCGAAGCGTGTGGTGCATTTCCGGCCGCGCCGCGGCGGTGATCTTTTCTACAGCTCGAAGGTCGACCGCGAGTTCCTCAAGGGGAATCACATCCGGTTCGTATTTCACGAGCCGTGGCAGATCGGGCTCTTCCACGAGGAGCTCTCCGGAAAGTTTCTTTGGTATCCCTCAAAAGGCACGCTGGTCTACGAGAGCGCCGATGGATTCTTCTCGCGCATCGGTGAGAAAGGTGACTTCGTTGCGGGCGGTCACGATGCTGACGACGCGCGAGACAGTGTGACCGAAGAGGTGTACGAAAAAATTATGGAGATGGTGCACCAGCAACAAAGCCTATGAGCGACGAGTACAACAAAGATCGGCTCGGCAAGATAGTCGCGCTCGCGAAAGGGGGTGTCGGTGGAGAGAAAGAGAACGCGATTCGCATGGTGAAAGCGATTTGTGCGAAACATCACCTCGACTTCGATGCGGTGATGGAAGATATCGCGCTCTCCGAGTACACATTCGATTATGCTAACGCGATCGAGGAGCAACTGCTACCGCAGATCCTTCAAAAATACTGCAAGCCATACGCCGACAAGCGCATGGATATCCTCTTCAACAACACGCGTAAGCTGATGTTCATTAAGACAACGAAGGAGAAATACGTCGAGGGCCTCAACGCGTGGGACGTGCTCCGGAAACTCTACCGTGTCGAGAAAAAGAAAATGGAAAAGACGCTGCTCTTCGCGTTCCTCGATAAACACCAGCTCTACTACGAGCCGACCGAAGAAGAGAAGGCAGACGCACTGCGCGCCGCCATGATGGAAGGTGATCCGGATGAAATGGAGCATCGCCGCCGCGGCCGCCGTCTTGCCGGTGAGCTCGACGACGCCAACCTACAGAAGCGGCTTGGCCCGGAAAAGATATGATCGTTTCCGACAAAATTTATTTCGATCTGAGGACCGAGCGCGTACCGGAGGAGATCTTCGATTTGCTCACGTACAAAAATCCGGACTACTACCAAAAGATGAATCTCGGCCTCTCGGTGTGGGGCATACCGAAAACGATCGGCACGTATTTCCGTGAGGGAGAATTCCTCACCGTGACGCGCGGCGAGGCTCTCAAGATCAAGCACCTCTTCGGGCAAGACTGGCTGCCGACGTTCGACAACCCGGATCACCCGGTGAAGCTGCAATACATCAACAACGACTTCCCGCTCGACGAGCATCAGGAGGCGGCCGTGGCAGCGCTCAAGAGTAAGCGGCAGGGCATCGTGCACGCCGTCACCTCGGCCGGCAAGTCGCTGATCATCCTTAAGGCCGCCGTCGAGATCGGGCAGCGCACCCTCATCGTGGTGCATCGCCGCGTGCTGATGCAGCAATTCAAAGAGGACATTAAAAAATATATTCGTGACGAACATGGCAACGAAATCACCCCGGGTATCATCGGTGACGGTTCACTTACCGTTGGGCCTATCACCATCGCAATCGACAAAACTCTCGCAAAAAATCTGCCAGCTCTTAGAGAAGAATTTGGCACCGTCTTTCTCGATGAGTGCCATCTTGCACCAGCCACAACTATTTTCGAGCTCATCAATGGGATCAACTCTCGAAATCGTTTTGGTGTCAGCGGCACTCTCAAAAGGAAGGACGGTAAAGAGTTTCTCATCTTTTCCACCTTTGGAAGTGTTATATCGACCATCACCAAAGAAGAGCTCCTCGAAAAAGGACGCGTAGTACCAGTGCACGTGAAAGTGATCGAGAGCGAGACGCGCTTCGACTGGGACAGCGTGGTAGAGGCAACCGGCTCAACGACGAAGGCCCGGGCGCTGCAAGAAGAGACGCTCCGTGATGATCCTCGCCGGAACGATCTCATCCTCGACCTTGTGCGGAAACTGCCCGGCAAGACGATCGTGCTCAGCAGGTACGTGAAGCCCTGCTACGCCCTCGCAGCCGACCTCAAGACCCGGTATGGCATAGATTCCGGCATCATCACCGGAAAGGGTGCCAAAGCCGCCCTAGAGGCGTACAGCGCCATGAAGCACGGGGACCTGAAAGTGATTTTCGCGACCGTCGGGTGCGTCTCGACCGGGGTATCGATCTCGGACCTCGACAACCTCGTGCTGATTTCGCCCATCTTCTCGAACGAGCTCCTGCTGCATCAGATCCGGGGCCGCCTGATGCGTACCGCGGAGGGCAAGGATCACGGCACGCTGTGGTTCGTGTTCGACCCGTACATCTTCGAGCCGTGGAAGCTCTCCCGGTTCCTCAAGATTATGAAGGACTGATATCCCCACCTCACCTAATTGACATCAATATGAAGCGCCGCTTACCATGAAGCCTATGAGCAAACCGATCGAAAATATAAATCTGCAACCGTCACATGTTCGCGCATACCGTTACGTCGAAAAGTACACGAAGAAAAATCTTGTCTCTCCCGACGTGCACGAAATCGCGAAGCACGTCGGTGTCACGTGGCGGCAGGTGTATCGACTGATCGATGACCTCTGCGTGCTCGGCTACATGACGAAGGAAGCTCACAAGAAGAGGAGCATCAAAATTGTGAAGCCGCTCAAATAGATCTTTGCGACCTGAGTGCTGGGAGAATTTCTTGGAAGCACCGAGGAAGATCCCGCTCGAGCTGCCACGGTAGCTCAATGGGCGAGGCGAACGACGGTTCGTTCCCAGCACTCAGGTCGTCAAAGCCTGAACGGTCGACATTATTCGCAATTCACTCACACAAATATGTCTGATGAAGAAACACGTGACGACACCGCCGCAGCCGCTCCCGAAGAGGAAGAGACTGCCGCCGATGAAGTCGCTGGCGATGAACCCGAGGCTGACGCCGAGGAGGATGCCGACGAAGAGGAAGTCGCGTAACGCGCACCGATCGCTTGCGATCGACACCACGATACCCGCTCCAAGATACCAACCAAACAATTAACTCTACAAAATTATGTCGATGCAAGAAGCAAAGGAAGTGTTCGGTAAAATGCTCCGATGGACCGAACAGGCAAAGGATGCCGTTCAGGCAGAAAAGACGACCTTCATGGGTACGTCGGTGCAAGGTTACTACGTGAACAAGCGCGAGAAGGTTGGTGCCAATGGCTCCAACGTCTACGAGCTTCTTCTCTCTACCGGAGAGAGGGTGAGTTTTTGGGGCTCCGATCTCCTTAACGGGAAGTTCGACGAGATCCCTATGAATTGTGAAGTGCGTGTCGAGTACCTCGGCATCGCGCAGCCAAAGACACCGGCAGGTCGCGCCTACGCGAATTTCCGTGTCATGTTCGACGCCGATTCGAAGCGCCCCGCTGATCTAAAGGAAGTCGGCGCACAGAATGTGGACCTCGAAGCATCGGCTGCTGATGCTATGGCACCGGCACCCGCTCCTGTCGCTGCGGCTCCTGCACCTACGAGTGCACCAGTCGCACCGGCTCCGACAGCTCCCGCTGCACCTGCACCGGCTGCTGGCGAAGGATTCTAATTACTCACGCTCACGCCCATCCACGGATGGGCTGAGGTAGGGGGCTTGAACAGGTGAGGAGCAACGCAGCGGAGTAATGTCAGCAGACCGCCCCGAAGCGATACACCCGAGCAGAGATCCACTCGCATCTATCGGCGCCCTCAAAAGCAAAGGTAGACCGCCGGATTCGAAGCTCAGCCCCCGGCCCCAGCCCATCACGGAAGGCATGAAAAAAAATCATTAATGCCACTACCATGATAGTCACAGAAGTCACCCGCAGTTATTCCCGTTCGATCAACACGCGCAACTACGGCGCCGCTGAATCGTGGGTCAAGATCGAATCCACCTACACTGCTCAGATCGAGAGCGGTGATGATCCCATCAAGGTGAGTGCCGATCTCTACGCTCAGTGCCAAAGCGAAGTCGCTACCGGCATCGCCGAGCTCGTTTCTAAGATTAAGCAGAGCACCGCTACGCCAGCCGTACCGGGCACACCTGCTCCGGCACCAGCGCCGGCTGCTGCTGGACCAACGCCTCTTTAATATGAATCCTATTGACTGGTTCCGCATCGCGATTCCCGGCACTGGATTCTTCGTGACGTTCATGCGTCTTGCTGATACCGCAGGATGGCTCGCCTACCCGGCGAACATCTATGCCGGCAACACCGCAGCTCTCGCGAAGGAGGACTACACCGACGACGACGTGCTACAGCTCCTCAAGGATCTCGCTGACGACTGTGCAAACAGCATCGTCGACAAGATGCACCCGGGCATCCACGGCGCCGATCGCGACGCAAAGATAAATGAATACTCAGCGGCGCTCGTGAAGGGCATCGATGAGCGTTTCGTAGCGGCATAGCGTATGGAACCGCTTGCCACAAAGGAGGATTACTACAAGGACAATACCGCCTGTTCCTTCTCAGGGCTCAAGGTATTTTCTAAGTGCGAGACGCTCTACCGCGACATCTTCGTGACGAAGGAGTACGAGGAACCGGACTACGATTATTTCGTATACGGCAAACTCGTCGACGCGATGACCACCGAGCCGGAATCTTTCATCGAAGAGAATTTCATCAAGGTTGAACGCAAGGTGCGTGCCGAAGATGCTCTCAAGCTCGAGAACGACATCACGATCCTTAAGCTCGAGATCGATACCAAGAAGGCAGAGGGCAACGCGAAGAACGAGACGAAGCGACAGGCGCTCAAAGAAAAACTCGAGGCCGCCGAAGCGAAGGTTGCCGAGAAGCGCGCAAAAGATCCTGACGCTGACATCACGAAGGACCTCGAGAAAATTGCGAAGATCGGGGGCGAGATGACGGACCTACCGATGGACAAGGTGATCGAGAAAGGCATCGCGTCGCGCGAAGCACAGATCGCCGAAGTGCAGTTGAAGCTCGATGCCATCAAGATGCTCGGCACAAAGCAGCAAGTCACCGGTTCCGTATGGCAGAACGCTCTCGAGACGGCCGCTGCGATCAAATCGCACCCGTCGTTTCAGTCGATGGAATTCAACGAGGCAACGAGCCAGCAGATCTTCCGGGCCACCGTGCTCGGCATCCCATGCAAGGGCAAGCTCGATCACCTCAAGCTCTCACCGACACTCACAACGCTCTACGCGGTATACGTTGCCGGTCAGATGACGCTCGAGGAGCTGCGCGCGAAGATCGATGCTGACGTTCATCCTACCGACAAGTGGGCGATCATCACCGACATCAAGACGTGCCGCGACCTGAAATCGCTCGAGCCGTACAACAACCACTACCGCGGCCAGCTCGGCTTCTACCGCGTGCTGGTTTCGACCGTTCTCGGCATCCCGAAGGAAAGCATCCGCTGCCGTATTCTCGTCGCCGATAAGATGAATAACGACTTCAAAAAGGTGGAGCTCTTCGAGTACACCGACGCGGCGCTCGAGGAATTGCAGGGGAACATTTGGGAGTGGGCTGTTCTATGGCAGCGCGCCATGCAGAACAACCTCTTCGTCTCAGACAAGGCGAAGCGTGGCATCCATCAGGAGTGCTTTACGTGCAGTGAGTGCCGCTTCTGCCCGTTTGCTCTCATCCCCGGCACACCGGTGCTTATTAATTCCCCTCGCTTCGGTGATGGCAGCTCCTCAAACTTCGAGGAAGTCGATACTGCCGACGCGGTACTTAACTATTAACGTATGCCGGAGGACACCAAAGAAGAGAAGGTATACCGCGACATCGTTCATCTCTCGATGGGCGAGCTGCGCAAGTGGTCGACGAAGGAGCTGCAAAAGCTCTCGCCAAACCGCAACATTAATCGTGAGTTGGCGCGTCGCGAGAAGCGCCTCGAAGTAGGCCAACGCTTCCGCGAAGTCTCGGCCCGGCTCTTTGTGCTCGTTCTCGGCGCGTGTGCTGCGCTGGCAAGTGTGGTTGCGTACTTGTTTCGTGAGTGGAGCAAGGAACGCAAAGAGATGATGACAACAATCTCTACGCTGCAGGCAGACCGCGTGAAAGACGCGCAAGCAATTCCAGGGGATCTGATAACGCTTGCGCGTGAATCTCAAAAAGCACTTTCAGACAACACAGAAACGAACAAGCACCTCGCTGCCGCGATCACAAAGCTGAACGGGGCTGTGGATGGACTACCGGAAGAAATTCTCGAATCCTTGAAAAAGAAGTCTGGAAAAGCGTAAATTCAAGGGGGCACAAAAGGAAACATGGCAAACACGAAAGCGGCTTCTGGGGATACAACTCCGCGTGACGAAGTTGAGATGGCTGCAAAAGCAGTGGTGGATTGTGCGAAAGCGAATCGCGCAAGCAACCGAGCTGTGCGCGCCGCCATTGCCAAGTTTTCGAACGAACCCGAACCACCACGGGCTGACGCGACGGGGCAACACCCTGTCAGTTGAGTTACAGTCTGCGCATGCAGACACTCTCACTGGTTTGGGCGTGGATTCACGCTAACTGGGCAGCAATTGGCAGTCTCGCTGCCATCCTCATCTACGTCTGGCAGTCACAGCCAGCGGCATTCCGCGAACAGTTCGAGAAACAGTACCCGCGTTTGGTCGGGTTGATTCGCTTTGCCGTCGCGATGTTCCCCGCCGCGCGAGATGCCTACCTCGCGGTGAAACACCAGATCGTGCTCGGCCAGCCGAAGTCCGAGGTGTTGAAAACACCGTATCGAACACCGGCTGACCCGAGTGAACCGAAGCCACCAACAAAAAGCGGTCACATCACTGCACAAACGCTGCTGTTTTTCACAGTGGGTGGTGCGTTGTGCTTCGCTGCAGCCGCTGTGCTTCAAGCCTGCCCGCGTTACCCGCGAGAAGCGTGTGGAACCCCACGCGCATTTGCTTGCACTGACGCCGGAGAACCACAGGTCTGCAGCCCCTCCGGGCAGTGGACCGTGATCGGTGACCAGCCCTGTTCAGCACAGGGTGCTCAGTGCTTGATCGATGACGCAGGCACAGCAGTGTGCGCTCCGGTAGGTGCACGATGACCCAGAAGAAGTTGGACCTGAACGATCAATCCGTTGTTGATCGTTTGCACGAACTCGATCTGCAGTTTGCAGACGTTCTTTCGCGTGAACTGCCCGTTGATTGGAGCACGAAGGAAGACTCCAAGTTGATGAAGTGGATTGCGGTGGGCCTTGACGCCGCGATGGACATCAAGACGCTTGCCCGCACAGTCGGCGTTGACATCCCACTGAAAGCACCAGATGGCGCATTGTTC